>ERZ1066117.76-NODE-76-length-117537-cov-15.745467_pt1 | contig 117537 bp, 106 predicted proteins | sample MGYA00382764_ERZ1066117 | MGnify/ENA primary metagenome ERZ1066117 (study PRJEB33369, sample SAMEA5778347) | biofilm metagenome | biome: Industrial cooling water; feature: Water cooling tower basin; material: Biofilm | place: United Arab Emirates | collected...
CGTAGCGATCGTTGAACTCAACATAGATTTGCAGAGCTTGCTGATAGTAGGTTCTGGCTTGCTCAAACTCCCGCAGTTCCACAGCTACATTGCCTAATCGGTGGTAGGTGTGGGCTTGGGCGTAGCGATCGTTTTGAGATTTAGCGATCTCTAAACTTTGTTGATAGAACTCTCTAGCTTGATCAAATTTTCGTTGCTCTAATGCCACATCACCCAGATCACTCAATACTACACTAACCATGTCAGATTGATTCTGTGACTGGGCTATTTCTAGAGCTTGTTTGTACACAGTTGTTGCTTGGTCAAATCGCCGCATTTTCTCATAGGCATTACCTAACCTGCGATATAGACTTTGATAGAGAGATGAATCAGGATTATGCTGGATCAGTTTCAAGCCTTCTTGCAAATAGTCTTTTGCTTTTTCCGGTTGCTGCTGAGTCAGGTAAGCAGAGCCAATTTTGTAATAAAGTTCGCTACATGGCTTTACATTCTGAGGAAGAAGCGGCTGTCCAGATGGACGCAGTTCCATCAGCAATTGTTTGAGTTGTTCAATTTGAGTTTCATTTTCTATAGAGGCAATATGAGCTAAAGGACGATCAAATGCTTCAAGCTTTAATTGCTCAAGGCTCTGTTGTGATGTCTTGAATCTAAAAACTCCCGACTGCCAGGCCCAAAAATCCGGTGCATACTTACTAATGCGGGTAATGGCATAATCAGGCAGGACAAATAACAAAGGATACGCAACACTCTGACGATAGGCATCCCGGACAAAGTTTAAGTCCTGCAAAATCGGGGGATAAGCACCCACCCCATCGGAGCCGATCGCCACTTCTAAACCCTGAATGAGTAAAACTAATTTGCGATCCATTAATTGAGTTTTAATCCGGTTAATTCGCTCAATCAATGCCTCCCGCAAAAAACGCAGGTTCTTTTCCTGAGAAAAGTTCAGCACTGCTAATTGCACATCACTTTCAGCAAAATGCTCCCGTAAGGCTGCAACTAGGGTGGCTTTATCCGCCTCCTGATTAACTTCAATAAATCCGATCGTCAATCCCTGAGCAAAATCAATAAATGTGAGCAGCTCAGCAAATTCCTGCTGGTTCTGTTCCAGGAATACATTATGCTTCTGCCTGATCTGTTCGAGCATTTTGTTCCATTAACTCCCGCAGCGCAATTTGAAATAACTCACTCCGTAAAACAGCCGGATTGGGATAATTCCAGCGATCGTGACCGTTATATTCCAGCACTGAAGTATTGAATAACATCAACTGTCCCATTTCATTCTTGGTGATGTTCTTGGTTAAACAAACCTTAGCCAGCACTGGATAATGCTCATCTGGAATGAATCGCTCAAAATTGAACTGTTGTTGTTTAACCGCATACTCCACATCTTCCGTTTGAATTTTGCCATGTTTACGAGTTTGGGCAGTTTGACAGGCGCTCCGCATCATCTGCATTAACTGGCGCACATGCCCCCCACTTGCTTTAACCAGAGCAATCACCTGCTGATTGGATTCAAATAAAAGCTCAACATCTACCCGCTTCTCAATAATTTGCACCAATCCCTGCAAACCTACAGGATTAAACTCAAGATCACAGCGATCGCGCACCAGTTGATAGATATTCACCATTGAAACAATGTGGGGTTCACCAAAGCTGTTGTAAATATTATTAGAGGAGCACAACACTGAAATGGGAACCGTGTAAATGATTGTGCAATTGAGATCCTGGAGTTGAGCGGCATAATCAAAAAAGAGATGATTGCCTACAGAAGGCGGAACCCGATCAAGGTTATCAAAAATAATCAGGAACCCTTTAGGATATTGATCTCTCACCTTCAGGTAGGCATCTCTCAACAATAAGTTAATGTCTGCTTTCAGACGAGAAATATCCCGCTGTAGAGTCTGACGAATCACTGTTTTCTGTTTGTCTGCCCCCTTGATTTGAGCTAGCAGTTTGACAAGCAACTTAGCAATAAAAGGAGCATCGGGCCCCAAGCTCGCTTCAGCCTGGACATTGACTGAACTTTCAACAGTTTTTTCGTTCTCTTTTGTGATCTCCTTAAACCAATCCTCAAAACTCTTAATTAACCCCGGATCAAACTTAAGCTTCATCTGCCGCAGTTCATATTCAACCTGCTTGATCACAATTAAATAAAAGTCAGTATATTCAGCGTCATTAATATCCGTTTCTTCATTGACCTCTAGATAAATTACCCGGTAGTCTTGCTCCCATTGATGTCGAATTCGCTGCAGTTCTGTACTTTTGCCACAGCCACGATGACCTGTAAATAAGATGGTGCAAAAGTCTCCCGCTTCTTGAAAGTCTAAAACTGTATTAACCGCTTCGATCGCTTCGGTTTTGCGTACAGGTGCTAAATCGACGTGGTATCGCTGTAAACCTCGCCCGGAGAGAGGCTCAACATCACAGAGATGAAAAGCTTCTTTTAGGGTTTTAGCACGATAGTCATTCATAGAATTTAATAAAAGCTGCAAGCCAGCAAAGAAATTGTTTTTCCACACATTCAATTCTACTTCTTCTCCTTAAGGCAATGGCCGTAGCTTTTCGATTGTGTCAAAAAAAATATGATAGCTCTTTCAGCCTGCAGGACTGTCGCTTGCAACCTTGACTGAGTTGATTGAGACGATAATGGTGTATAAGTTTCCCCAACTCAGCCGTCAGGAGATTGCGATCATGCTTGGAATCAGTGAACTCAGACAAACCCGTGTCTTTCAGGAAGGTCTTGAACAAGGTCTTGAACAAGGCTTGGAACAGGAAGGACGATCGCTCGTTCTACGCTTACTTAACCGCCGATTTGGAGAATTACCAGATAACCTGCATGGCTCGATCGCAACCCTCCCGTTAGCTGAGATCGAAAACCTGGCGGAAGCCTTACTGGACTTTACTACCCTGGCGGATCTGCAAACCTGGTTAGCGCAACATTCATAACGATCGCACCCCTATTCGATCGCTCAAAGGTGATCCTCACTCAACGATCGCACCCCCATTCGATCGCCCAAAGGCCATCCAATCCTTCTGTATCGTCCTGCAATCCTTCTGTCGTGACTGAATATAGTTCCCGATCGGCTGAATATACTTCTGATCCACGATCGGATGTTAATGATCCACGATCGTATACTAATTACACGACTGAATATGCTTCTGATCCACGATTTCCTACGGAATGCTGCGCTACGGATCTTAGTTACAGGGCTAAATACAGCACTTCTCTTGAGGGTTGAACACACTGGCCACTAAAGAACCTTGCATAGTAAGGCGTTTGAGCTTCTCATCTGTACTTAACCGCCACGCAAAGTGCTTTAACTCTTCAGATCTGCCAGAACTTGGGAGATCATCATTTTCAACTGAGGTACATCTTCCTGAACCGCTTTCCAAATAATTTTTACATCTGTTTTGAAATAATCATGGATCAATTTATCCCGCATTCCAGCAATATCTCGCCAGGGAATGTCAGGGTACTGTCTTCTCACTGAATCTGGGATTCGCTTCACAGCTTCGCCGATAATTTCGATCGCTCTTGAAACTGCAAATACCTTTTCCAGGTTTTGTGAGAAGCCCTCAAAATTAATGCCTGCTGTAAATTGTTCGATCGCAGCTATAGCATCCAAAATATCCTGTAAGTAATCACCTATTTGTCGTTGGATCACAGGTAAATGACCTCTGCCAAAATTCGCTCTCCAATACGTGGTTTTAGTCCAGACTTATGCACCAAATCAACTTTGACTCCCAGATTATCGCTAAGATAGTTTTCTAAATTGACAAATTTCAATAAGCTCGGTGTCTCTGAAAACTCTACCAGCAGATCCACATCACTGGCTTCCGTCTGCTCTTGTCTGACATAGGAGCCAAAAACACCTAGTTCCCGAACTTTGTAGCGTTCTTGTAAAAATGACTTGTGTTGCCCCAACCATTGCTTGATTTCCTCTAGGGTTTTCATAGGCTTCACCTCCCGTTAAGGTAAACGCAGTGCATAATCTAGCTTACCCTGCGCTGCTGCGGGAGATAAACGTTGATGCATGATTGTCTAAGGATTGAAGGCTTTTCAATAGCTTGCGGTCGTGTGGGTCTTCTTCCTCAGTCTTCTGAATCGATCGCAAACAGCTTCACCGGCGCAGGAACGACTATATCGGTTGCAGACTGATCGGTTAGGATTAAAAAGCCAATTCCACGCTAACGATCAAACTTCCGAAATTCCTTTGTAGAGTTTGCTGTCTATGTCTGCTACCCGCCGTTACCACATCACCACCTTTGGCTGTCAGATGAATAAGGCCGATTCCGAGCGCATGGCCGGGGTGCTGGAAGATCTGGGGTTTATCTGGGAAGAAAATCCAGAGGTGGCGGATCTGGTGCTCTACAACACCTGTACGATTCGGGATAATGCCGAACAAAAAGTTTATTCCTATCTTGGCAAGCAGGCCCGACGCAAGCGCGATCGCCCCGACCTCACCCTGGTCGTAGCCGGATGTGTAGCCCAGCAGGAAGGTGAACAACTTTTACGTCGGGTGCCGGAACTGGATCTGGTCATGGGGCCTCAGTACGCCAATCGGCTGGGAGAATTGCTGGAGCAGGTATTTAACGGCAATCAGGTGGTCGCCACTGAACCGCTACAGATCGTGGAAGACATTACCAAGCCCCGTCGGGATAGCAGTGTCACCGCCTGGGTGAATGTGATCTATGGCTGTAATGAACGCTGTACCTACTGTGTGGTCCCCAATGTGCGAGGGGTTGAACAATCCCGCACCCCAGCGGCAATTCGGGCCGAAATTGAGGAACTGGCACAGCAGGGCTATAAAGAAGTTACTTTACTAGGCCAGAACATCGATGCCTATGGTCGAGACTTGCCCGGTGTGACCCCGGAAGGCCGGCATCAGCACACCCTTACCGATTTGCTCTACTACATCCATGACGTACCGGGAATTGAGCGAATTCGCTTTGCCACCAGCCATCCTCGCTATTTCACCGAGCGATTAATCCGAGCCTGCGCTGAACTGCCCAAAGTTTGCGAACATTTTCACATTCCCTTTCAGTCCGGTGATAACGACCTTCTCAAAGCCATGGCACGGGGCTATACACGAGAGAAATACCTGGGCATTATCGAAAAGATCCGCAGCTATATGCCGGATGCCTCGATCAGTGCCGATGCGATCGTTGGTTTTCCGGGCGAAACCGAAGCTCAGTTTATCAACACCTTAGAACTGGTGGAAACCGTTGGTTTTGATCAGCTCAATACCGCTGCCTACTCCCCCCGCCCCGGCACTCCCGCCGCTCAGTGGCAAAACCAGCTCCCGGAAGAGGTGAAAAGCGATCGATTGCAACGGTTAAACCATCTGGTCGCCCAAAAGGCCGCCGATCGCACCGCCCGCTATTTAGGTCGGATTGAAACCGTACTGGTGGAAGACCAGAATCCCAAAGATCCAACTCAGGTGATGGGCCGCACCCAGGGCAATCGCTTAACCTTCTTCACTGGGGACATGACCCAATTGCGCGGTCAGTTAATTCCTGTCAAAATTACTACCGTGCGCCCCTTCAGCCTCAGTGGTGAACCATTGATATAGATCAAGATCACACTTGCGGGTAGTTATTATCACAACTCACGGGTGTACAGAACACTGTTCAATCCCTGCAGATCAAGTTATATAGATTATGCGGGAGATATTTAAGTTCTCTAGCCGGATGCCAAGGATTGAACGACGACCTGTTAATAATCAAGTGTGAATTGAGAGGAATTTTATGTTGCGATCGCTGTTCTGTGTTCCGTGCCTATCTCTACTGCTGCTCGGCTCTCTGCCATCCCTGGCTCTCCCCCGCAGTGAAATGGGCTATTCTTCAACCCTGGCCAGTAGCGTGAACGGTTTACGCCCCAGATTACAATTCAAATTGCCCAGTCGGGGAATGCCGGGAAGCAGAATTGGGGGGGCAACGCGGGGGAACTGTGTCGCTGGGCAACCCACCCTGACGGCTCTGATTCCTAACACCAACTTAGGCTTAACCACCACCAACCAACCAACCATTTTTCTTTACGTCCCCAAAACGATTGCCAAAACCGGGGAGTTAATCCTGATGGATCAGACCTTTAACACCCTGGGCAGTACCCGTCTTGCCCTCCCCGCTGAAGCCGGCATTATGGGTATTCGTCTCCCTGTAGAAATGGCAGCCAATATCAAACCGGGGCAGAGCTTCCAGTGGTCTTTTTCGCTGTTGTGTGACCCAGAAGATCCCTCCAGTTTTATCACCGTAGAGGGCGGAATTGAACGAATTCAACCCACATCTGGCTTGGAAAAGAAACTGCAAGCGGCCCCCCAGCGCGATCGTCTGCTCCTCTACGCCGATGCCGGACTCTGGTACGAAACCCTCTCCACCCTGGCGGAATTGCAGCGCAGTTATCCTCAGGACAATACGCTCAAACAGGAGTGGTCTGAACTGCTGGGTTCGATCGGCTTGAATGCAGTTGCGGCGGCTCCCCTGATTGCCTTTCCCTAACCGTTGTTTATAATCTTATTGCTCTCAACGCTGAGCCTAGTCGCTTCAGGATGCGCTTGTGATTTCCCCCCTCCCCCGTCAGCTGAAAAACTCCCTGACCAGGTTTACTCATCCGGTGATCCTCACGACACTGGCGGTTACGACTTTGATTTTGGGGGTGCGACAACTGGGGGGACTGCAAACCCTGGAACTTTCAGCCTACGATCAACTGGTGCGCCTGCGTCCTGACCCCGGTCCCGATCAGCGCTTACTCACCGTTCTGATCACTGAGGAGGATATTCAACGCCAGGGTTGGCCCCTCTCCGATCAGAAATTGGATCGTGCCTTTGCCCGTTTGGAACAGGCCCAACCCCGGATTATCGGCTTAGACCTCTATCGCGATTTACCCGTCGAACCCGGTAACGCCCAACTGAGCCGTCGTTTCCAGACTAGCGATCGCATTATTGCTGTTTGCAAGGTACAGGAAGGAGATCGGCCCGCCGTTGCCCCGCCCCCCACCCTGCCCCCCGAACAGGTTGGCTTTGCCGATATTCCGATTGACCTGGATGGGATTGTCCGCCGTAACCTCTACTACCTGGATCAACCGGAGGGTAAATGCAGCACCCCCATCTCTCTGAGTTTGCAGTTGGCGCTGCACTATCTCGCTGTTCAGGGGATCGAGCCAGAAGCAACGGACCAGGGACTGAAATTGGGTCAGACTGTCTTAAAGCCATTAGAGAAAAATTCGGGAGGCTACCGCAACCTGGATGCACGGGGTTACCAGATCCTGTTAAATTATCGTTCCGGTTTGAATAGCACCCCCACTGTTACACTAACAGACCTGCTCACCGGCAAGGTTGATCCGCAATTAATTCGCGATCGGGCAGTTTTGATTGGCGTTTCTGCCCCCAGTCTACGGGACGTTTTTCTCACCCCCTTCAGCCAGGGAGAGCAGGAAAACCAGCCGATGCCAGGGGTCGTTGTCCACGCCCAGATGACCAGTCAACTGCTCAGCATTGCTCTGGCCCAACAGTCACTGATCTGGGTCTGGCCCGGTTGGGGAGAAAACCTCTGGATCATTGCCTGGATTGGGCTGGCAGCGGGGTTGGTCTGGAGAATACGTCGGCCGCTTCTGCTGATTGGGGTAGAGCTGGCTCTGGTGGGCGGTGTTGGGCTGATCGGCTGGCTAGTCTTTACTCAGTCCGGCTGGCTTCCCCTCGTCCCCCCAGCATTGGGCATTTTAACAGCCTCGATCGGCCTGGTGTTCTACCAGAGTTACCGGACTCAACAGGAACAACAGCAGGTTCTCCAGCAGGTTAGGGAGCAAGAACAGGCGATCGAGTCCCTGCAACTGATCCTGCAAAACACCGCCACCCCACCCCCCACCCCCGAACCCGCCGTCATCGATCCCCTGGACACCCTGCTCGCGGGCCGCTATCGAGTCACCAAAGTCTTAGGCCGAGGAGGGTTTGGCCAAACCTATCTGGCGGAAGATCGGCAACGTCCCGGTAAACCCATCTGTGTGGTGAAACAGCTCCGCCCCGCCCGTCAGGATCCCCCCTTTCTCAAACTGGCCCGTCGTTTATTTGACACCGAAGCGGGCATTCTGGAAAAACTGGGTCGGCACAAGCAAATTCCCCAACTGCTGGCCTATTTTGAGGACAATCAAAACTTTTATTTAGTTCAGGAATATATCCGTGGACCAGCCCTCAGCCAGGAATTAGTCAAACCTTTATCCCCTGTGCAGGTGGTATCCATCCTGAAGGATGTCCTGGAAGTCCTTGTCTTTATCCACAGTTTCAATGTCATTCATCGTGACATCAAACCAGACAATATCCTGCGGCGCAAACTAGATAACACCCTGGTGCTGATCGATTTCGGTGCAGTCAAGCAGATGCGCCCCCCGGAACAGGAAGGTATCCAACCAGAGGAAAGCAAAACGGTGGTGATTGGCACCTATGGCTATGCCCCCGCTGAGCAACTGGCCGGTCAGCCGGTTTTGAACAGTGACATTTATGCGCTGGGAATGATTGGGATTCAAGCCCTGACTGCCGTACAACCCCTCCATCTGCCCAGAGATCCGCAAACTGGGGAGCTACGCTGGCAAGACCAAACTCTGGTGGATGAGCGACTGGCTAACCTTCTGAGTAAAATGGTGCGCTATCATTTTCGCGATCGCTATCAATCGGCGGCGGAGGTTTTGAAAGACCTGGCCCAGCTAGGATTCTAAGTTAATTCCCCCTTGCCAGGCTCGATCAACTTGTGGGAACAAAGCGGCAGGAGTGGAAGAATTATCCAGCACCACATCGGCTGCAGCCACCTTCTGCTCCAGGGGCATCTGGCTATTGATCCGGGCTTGGGCTTGCAGGGGGGTCAGAGCATTACGGGCGATTAAGCGTGCTAACTGCTGGGGCGCGGGGCAGGTCACCACCCAGATTTCGGTCACCAGGTCGGTCATCCTGGCTTCAAATAGTAGCGGAATTACCATCACCAATGCCGGTTCAGTGCTCAGGGCTTGACTATCCTGCTTCAGCCGATCGCGCACCTGGGGATGGATCTGTGCTTCCAACCAGAGCCGCTCTGCGGGTTGGCTAAAGATGATCTCCCCCAAACGGACGCGATCGAGCTGTCCATCTGCCAGCGCAATCTGTGGACCATACCGCTGCACAATTGCCTGCCAGACCAGCGAACCCGGCTCAACCCCCTGGCGGGCGTAAAGATCAGCATCCAGCAGGGGTACGCCATAGGTGTTGCTCAGGTAGTTAGCCACAGTGGATTTTCCCGTTGCAATTCCACCCGTTAAACCAATAATGCGCTGCCCTGCCACTGCCATTTCCCACCGTGGGTCCCCCGCTCCTTTGCAGTTCGAAGTGACAAGCCTCCGGTTAGGGGGTTTCCGAGCCTCCAAACAACCAGTGAATGTTGATCCCCACCTTAGGATCCTCCTGAGCCACCAGACCTCCCAGAGCGGTATTTTGTCCTGCAGCATTACTGCCATAGAGATCGACACCCAGATTGAGTTTGGGAGCCAGATAACGTAACCCCACGCTCCAGACACTGCGTTCCCCAGTCACCATAGGGGTGAACTCACCAATAAATTGCAGTCCCTGCCACAACTGATAGTTCAGACCCAACCCAATTCCTGCGGGAGTGGTGTTAGCCAGAATGCCAACTTTGGGATTAAAGAACAGCGTCGCTCGGGAAATGTTATAGCCAACGGGCAATTCAAAAATCCCCCAGGTCCGCACCCGACCTTCACCCGTGACGACCCCCTGGCCATAGGAGCCTTTGAGCGCCAGGGAAAAGGGATCGCCCTGCACCTGATCGAGGAATCTCAATTTTACCCCCACACTCATATTGAAATCGCCACTGTAGTTCTCACCAGGCCCAGCGATGATGTCTACCCCTTCATCCAGTTGTTCACCACTCAGTTCCAGTTGCCCATCATTGGTCAAGCCAGTAGACAGACGGAATCCTGTCCCTGTGCCAATGCCAGCCCGTACCCCCAGCATTCTGGGTAACTGAGTGGCAGGGGTGGTCAGGGTAAACCCATCCAGCAGTAGTTGCCGATCGCGCTCTGTCAGTTTGACTCTCGGACCGGAGCGAAAACTCGTTTGGTAGTTTTGCCCAATATCGGGGGTAAAGTTTAACGCCGCACCGACCGCCACCTGACTGGAATCGGGAATGAAGGTCAGCAACCGGGTAGCTGGTGTTGTTCCAAATGCATTGGTGGCATAAACATCAAAACCTAAAGCCGGATTGACCAGGTAGCGAAAGCCCGCACTCCAGACCACTGCCTTAGTCAGAGAACCATCACTGCTGCGTACAGTATTATCGCCAGGGCCGAGGGGACCGTTGATATCAGCAAACAGGTTAAACCGTTGTACAGGTTGCCAGCTGAATCCCGCACCCAGATTAAAAAAGGTACCGTAGAAATCAGTCCCGTTCAGGTCACCGGGAAAGAAAGCAACACCTGGTGTAAAGTGAACCTGAAACTGGGGAGTGACGCTATAGGTGAGGGGGAATAAAACACTGCCAGCAGCTGTGTAGCTCGGATCTTTTTCTTGACTCGTTGTAAACAAACCCAGCTGAGAACTGATATACAGAGCTTCGACCGAGGTATTTACCCCTAAGCTCAGTTTATCCTTCTTGAGAATTTGATACTTCAGGGTGGGGGCAAGGGCACCAAAGGTCAGGTCAGGAGCTTCACCCGCAATCCGCTTCCCCGGTGCATCACTGAACGCCCAGAAGGAGGCTCCCAATTGCAAGCGATCGGTGACACCACCATCAACGCTAAAACTGAAAACTTGCAACCCCGATCCACCCGCGAGGGTTTCATCTGAGGAGGCGGGAAAAGCACGAATTCCCCCATTGAACTGAATTGCCCCGGCTGGTAATTGATTCGCTGTTTCCAGATTAAACAACCGGATCGGGGGAAGTTGTAAAGGGGTTTGCTGATATTGCAGCTGGGGTTCAGGGGCTTCGGACAGGCTGGACGGTTTTTCACCAGAAGCAGCAGAAGGGTCGGTTTGGCTTTCGAGGGAAGCTTTGTCTGCCTGGATCACGCTCCAATCTTCACCCGTTGGCAGAGTTGTAGCTGCTGAGGGGGGGGTAGAGGATATGGCACTAGCTCCAGGGGATTCAGCCCGGACCGGGGCCAACCAGCCGCTTGCCGCCGCCAGGGTAACCACGCCCAGCAGCAATGGCCAGGACTGAGACGGGATCACCAGCCCAAACGTGTGCTGCAGCAGTTTCCCTTGCAATTGATTATAAATTCTCATCTGAAACACTCCTTAAATCCACACTCCATACCATCGTCAGTCGGTTCGATCCACACACCCTTTGACCACTGCTGTGATCACGGTGCATTTTTACTACTTATGCATTTATACCCGATGCACGTAAGTCTAGACCTGACTATATATATTCAGGTAATTTATTAATTCTGCCTGAATAGAGCTAATCAATGGCAATGGTCAGATTAAAGCTTATTTAGAATTTAAAAATCAACCCCCCGTTTCAGATCCACTCCTTTTTCGGCGTAATGTTTATGGCAAACCATCTCGGAGTGGACGCTGGCCAGTTCAAAATAAGCGGGAGGATTTTTGCATCGACCAGTAATAATAATTTCTGTATCTTTAGGCTTCCGCAGAAAAGCCTGCACAATAGGTTCTTCCGGTAAAAGTTCCAGATCGACCGTGGGATTCAGTTCATCCAGAATGATGGTTTTGTACAGACCGGAAGCGATCGCAGCCCGGGCTAATTCCCACCCCCGTTCAGCTTCGACGTAATCCAGTTCCTGCTGTTGCCCCCGCCAGACGATCGCATCTCGACCACAGCGTTGATGATCGACCAGATTCGGATAACTCTGTTGCAGGGCAGCAATGGCCGCATCTTCGGTATACCCCATCCCCCCCTTCAGCCATTGCATAATCAGCACTCGATGGGATTTATCCTGACTGATGCCCTTACCGATCGCCTGCAAGGCCTTTCCCAGGGCACTGGTCGATTTACCTTTACCGGCTCCTGTATAGATTTCAATCCCAGCGATGCCCCGATCAGTGGCAGTTTGATGGATATAGGGTTTCATTTCGGAATGCAGATCGGCGATCCCCAACAGGGCAGGTGGGGCCCCCCGACCCGTAATGATCATTTCCATGCTGTCGGGCTTCTGTCGCAAGGCGTTCACCACTTCATCCACGGATAACAAGCCCAGATCTAAAACCGGGTTCAGTTCATCCAGCACCATTACTGAATAAAGTCCAGAAGCGATCGCTCCCCGGGCCACATCCCATCCACGCTGAGCTTCCTGGCGATCGAATTTGGTGATGTCCTCCCGGCCAAAGAATTCCCCCCGACCAAAGCGCAAATGGTCAATCAGATGGGGAAAGCCCCGTTGCAGGGCTTCGATCGCCGCATCTTCGTCATAGGTACGACCCGGTCCCTTTAAAAATCGCAGCAGCAGCACCCGATTTTGCCAGGGGGAACCAATCCCCAGTCCGATTGAGCGCAACACCACCCCCAGAGCCGCCTGAGATTTACCCTTCCCGGCCCCATCATAGATATGGATCTGCCCCATCAAACGTTCAGGACGAACTTGGGCAGTGCGAATTCCAATCCCAGCTCTGGTCATAGGCTGCAATGTGACTGAAGTTGTGAGCCGTTATAATATTTTTTTAAGAGATATGTTATTATCCTGGCTGCATTCTAACATTGTGACTAAGATTTGCTGAGTGTTGCTGAGCAATGGTTTGATTGTATTCAGACCAGTCCTGCACTTGGCTATGCTTCCTGGGGAAATTCTAACCAGATTACTGGGGTCAAGCATGAACATCCAACGCATTCAGGTCATTTCCACCAATGTCTTTCGCGAGGTCTTTCGCGATCGTGTCCTCTATTTAGCCGCTCTGTTTGGGGGAGTTTTGCTCCTAGCAGTCGTCCTCTTATCAGAAGTTTCAGCAGGAACAGAGAATAAAATCACCCTGGATGTGGGGATGGCAGCGATCGTGCTCTTTGGTTTAGTGGTGACTGTCTTTCTCTCGACTGCTTTAGTGAACAAGGAAATTGAGAAGCGAACTGCCCTGGTGTTGATGGCCAAACCCATGAGCCGAACTGAGTTTATTGTGGGTAAACACCTGGGGCTGGTGGCAGTCGTAGGAATTTTAGTGGGGTTGATGACCGCAATCCTTTTTGCAGTCCTAAGTTGGAAGCAGTTTGATTACCCCACCAGTAGTCTAGCCGTTGCGGCGGTTTATATTTTGCTGGAGTTATCTCTTCTGACTGCAGCTGGGATTCTGTTTGGCGTTCTGACCAATTCCCTCATCGCCACCCTGCTCACCTTTGCCGTCTATTTCATGGGACACTTTAGCCCTAACCTGGTGGTTTTGAGTAAGTCGATGCAGAACCCAACCGTTAAGCACCTGATTCAAGCCCTGTATCTCGTTTTTCCTGATCTATCCCGCCTCGATCTCAAAAATGAAGCCGTCTATGGTTTGCTACCGCCTCCCCATGTCTTACTAGCTAATGCAGGCTATGGGCTTGTCTATACAATCTTGTTGCTGTCGATCGCGGTCTGGATCTTTTCTTTCCGGGAGTTCTGACAATGCAGTTGACACCTCAGCAGTGCTAATTTAAGATTTGCTTCATGATCATTGGTATCATGCAATTCCATTGGCCAAAATTATAAAAGAAGTAAATAGCCAGTTAGTATGAACTCGTAAGGCATGCCAATCCATCAGTTTCTGGTTAAGTCTTGATCTCATAGATCCCCTGCTCTCGCCTAACCCACGCCATTTCAAAGCTAACAGGAGATAATCCTTTGCCCGCTCCCCTAAATTTCATTTTCCTAATTTGCTTCCCTGAATAGATTCTCCTTAACACTGGCCCCCAAAGATATCATTTAGATTCAGGGAGTTTTATCAACGTGTCTGCCATCTCTAAAAAAACTCTAAATCTTGGTTCTTCTGTTAGTAAAAAGATTATTTCCTCCCGTGGAATAGCCTGGTTTCTATTAGTCAGTGACATTATTGGGTTAATCTTATCTTTTCAAGTTGCCTTTACATTGCGTCTGGGTAAGTCGATCCACTGGGGCTACCCTGGTTTTTACGGTTTGATGGCATTAACCCTGATGGCGTTATATCTGGCGGATACCTACCACCCCGATGTTAAAATTTCCGGATTGTGGTCTCCAGCCCGTGTATTCATTAGTAATCTGCTGGTCAGTGGCATTGCTGCCATGAGTGTCTACCTGATTGGCCCCCTGCAAACTGATCCCCTGGATGGCCGCGGTATTCTGCTGCCAGGGCTGGGCTTATTTACCCTTTGGGCAGTCGCTTTGCGGACTTTGGCGGCCAGGTGGGCCAAGAACCATGCCCGTCAGAGCCAGTGGTTATTTTTGGGTGCCTCAGATGAAATGATTGAACTGGCAACCAGCTTTACCAATTTCTATCCTCAAACCACCTGTATCTTCTGGGCCCCTACAACAGCCTCAGAACAGCCCCAACCTTTCCGGTTCTACCATGAGCCTTCAGATCTGAAGAGCCTCCTCCAGGCTTCCTGGTCAGGGGTTATTTTGGGGAGTCGGATTGGGACGGATCGGCAACTCTTGAGTCAACTGATGCAATTGCGTTTGCAGGGCACTGCTATTTATACCTTTGCCGATTTTTGCGAGAAATTTCTAGAAAAGATTCCTCCTTCTCTACTGGAGGACGATTGGTTTGCCTTTAGTTCTGGTTTTGAACTGCTCCACCATGCTTTTTATGCCCGGATCAAGCGTTTTTTCGATCTTACCCTCTCTGGCTTCCTCATCCTACTCTTACTCCCCTTAATGGTCAGTGTGGGGGTGGCGATCGTCCTAGAAAGTCGGGGTCCAGTTTTCTACAGCCAAGTACGAACCGGACGACAGGGGCGACCCTTTCGGGTTTACAAGTTTCGTTCGATGGTTCAGAATGCTGAGGCGCAGGGTTCCCCTCGCTGGGCCAGCCAGAAAGATCCCCGTATTACCCGAGTCGGAAAGCTGATTCGCTTAACTCGGATTGATGAACTTCCTCAACTGTGGAATGTCCTGCGTGGAGACATGAGCCTGATTGGTCCCCGACCCGAACGACCAGAATTTGATATGGATCTAGAGAGGATTATTCCCTACTACCGCACCCGCTACCTCTTAGCACCGGGGATTACCGGTTGGGCCCAGGTCAAGTATCCCTATGGCGCATCTATCCAGGATGCCTATGAAAAACTCTCCTATGACCTGTACTATATCAAAAACTACTCTTTGTTTTTAGACTTGGCTATCACGTTAAAAACGATTCGAGTCATTTTGTTTGGTAAGGGCAGGTAATGGCAGGTAAAGTGCTGGTGACCGGGGGGGCGGGCTATATCGGCTCCCATGTTGTGAAAGAACTGGGAAAGGCTGGATATGACATTGTCGTTTACGATAACTGCTCAACTGGACATCCTCAGGCTGTCCTCTACGGTGAATTAGTAATTGGGGATTTGGCTGACCGCGATTGCCTGGCTAAGACTTTCGCCCAGCACAAAATTACTGCTGTTTTCCACTTTGCTGCCCTCACCAGCGCCCCGGAATCCGTCCGACACCCCCTGACGTACTACAGTAATAATACCTGCAATACCTTAACACTACTGCAGCTGTGCCAGCGGTTTAACGTCAAGCAGTTTATCTTTTCCAGCACGGCAGCTGTCTACGGCGAACCTGAGCAGAACCCTGTCAGTGAAACTGCCCCCACTCTCCCCATTAATCCCTATGGACGCTCCAAGTTGATGAGTGAGTGGCTGATTCAGGATTATGCTGCCGCCTCAGAGATGCGCTATGTTATTTTGCGTTACTTCAATGTTGCGGGTGCTGATCCGGGGGGACAGATTGGTTCGTTTTCCTGCCAGGCTAGCCATCTGATTAAAATTGCCTGTGATGCTGCTCTGGGCCGTCGGTTTGGGGTCAATATCTATGGTACTGACTTCAACACTCCAGATGGGACGGGAGTGCGAGACTATATCCACGTGAGTGATTTGGCAGATGCCCATCTCAAAGCTTTGCAATACCTGGAGAACGGTGGGGAAAGCAAAATTCTCAACTGCGGTTATGGGGAGGGTTACAGCGTCCGGCAAGTTCTGGAGATGGTCAAGCACCTGTCTGGAGTAGACTTCTGTGTGGTTGAGAGCGAACGCCGTCCCGGTGACCCAGCCTGTGTTATAGCTCACTCCAATCTGATCCAGCAGTTTCTGGGCTGGAAACCCCAATATCATCATTTGCAAACCCTTGTCCAGACTGCTCTAGATTGGGAGAAATACCTGCACGAGCGGGGAACATCCCTACCCCAATATCAGACTGTTAAAAGTCAGACGAGCCTTGTATCCAGGGATCAGCGATTGAATAGTTCCTGAATGTCCATACGCATCTATACCCGGTTAGGTAGTTTAGGGGTTTTCTGCTGTTTATTAGTGGTCAAGTTTTATGCAAGCGCTTGAAGACGATCGTATTGATCTGGGCAAATATCTCACGATCCTGAAACGCCGCTGGCTGGGGGGAGCAATCGCATTTGGTTCAATTTTGTCCCTGGTGATTGCCTACACCTTGCTGCAAAAACCTGTCTATCAAGCCGAGGGGATATTATTGCTCAAGGAGAGCGATAACCCTCTAGCCGCAATGGGGGCAACCAATGTGGGCAATTTAGTGGCCTTGGGCGGTAAGAGCAGTCCAATTGATACGGAAGCACAGATTATCCGTTCCATCCCCTTGGTTAAGGAAGTCATTACCACCCTGCAATTAAAAGATTCCCAGGGACAACTCCTCAGACCCGAAGCTTTTCTCGATTCCCTGGGCATCAATAACATCAGGGGAACCGATCTCTTACAAGTTTCCTACCGCAGCACTGATCCCAAGCAAGCCGTTGCCATTGTAGATTTATTAATTAAAGTTTATAAACGCAATAATATTCTTACCAATCGATTGGAAACCACCAACAGCCGTGAATTTATTGAAAGAAAGTTACCAGACGTTACAGAGCAATTGCGAGCACTGGATCGACAGATCAGATCCTTTAAAGAAACCTATGGAATCGTAGATTTACCAACTGAACAGGTCGAGAGCGTCAAACTGAAATCTCTGATTACTCGAGATCTTGCTCAAGCCCAGGGATCATTGGCCACGGCCCAGGCCCGTGCTAGCGGCTTAAGTCAGCAAGTGGGCATGTCGATTAATTTGGCCCGCTTTTCCAATGCCGTCAGTCAATCTAAGGGGGTACAGTCTGTTCTGGATCAATACCAGCAAGTAGAAGCAGAACTAGCGGTCGCCCGAACCGAATTGCAATCGGATCATCCCAAGATTAAAACCCTAGAAGAGCAGCTGACTGAATTGAACGCCATCCTGCGGGAGCGTGTTAGAGAAGTAGCTCAAGCTTCCCGTAAGGGGGGATCGTTGCCATCTAACCTGCAAACTGGAGCAACTGAGCAACAACTGGTCGATAGCTTTATTAATGCTGAAGTTGAACGGCTAGCCCTAAGCAGCCAGGTGGCCAGCTTGACCCGCACCCAGCAGACCTATCAGCAGCGGATGAACACTTTACCTAAACTGGAGCAGTGGTTAGGGGAGTTGGAGCGCCGTCGTGTTGTCGCCCAGACCGTCTATGAAGGTTTACTGAAAACCCTGCAGTCTCTCCAGATCAGTGAGCAACAAAATGCCGGTAATGTCCGCTTGATTCAGTCCGCCACCCTGTCCGATGAACCAGTTTCCCCCAAACTGCTACTCAACCTGATTTTGGGCACGGTTTTGGGTAGTCTGGGGGCAATCATTGTGATCTTTATTTTGGAATCTAAGGATAAAACTCTCAAATCCCTGGAGGAAATCCAGCAGTATTTCGATTATGTCATCCTGACCACAATTCCCTTTGACAAGGCTGCTGCAATTGCTAATAAAGCCTTCAAACCCGCCCAGCAGCTAGAACGAGCTACACCCCAGTTGTACCTGCGGAATCAGCCTAACTCCCAACTGAGCGAAGCCTATCGGACTCTTCAGGCCAACCTGAAGTTTCTCAGCTCCCCTGATCATCCGATCCGAACCATTGTGGTCACCAGTTCCAGACCTCAGGAAGGGAAGTCAACCGTATCCGCCAACCTGGCCCTAGCCATTGCAGAGTTGGGGCATAAAGTTTTGCTGATTGATGCCGATCTACGTTTACCCCTGCAACATCAAATCTGGGAACTGCCTAATGCCACTGGGCTAACTCATTTGCTTGCAGATAACCTCAATCCGTCCAAATGCATCCATCAGGAATCTGATAACCTGGATATCCTCACTGCCGGGCCCCGTGCTCCTAATCCCCTGCTGCTCCTAGATTCTCAACACATAGCCAGCTTAATAGATAAGTTCCGCACTATCTATGACTATGTGCTGATCGATACTCCGCCAATCACCGTTGCGGTTGATGCTCTTGTAGTCAGTAAAGTAGCAGATGGCATTGTAGTTGTTGTCCGCCCCGATGTCACGGATTCAAATACGGCCAATGCCGCCAGAGAAGCTTTGGTGAAGTCCAATCAGCGAGTGTTGGGACTTGCGGTTAATGGGGTGACTCGCTCAGGCGGCTCTTACCATTACTATGACGGTTATTACAGCAGCGGTAATGACGATACCATGGCCAATGGTAAAGCAGTGCCAGAAAAGCTCGGTATGGAAAGGCTATGACCGCTATCAAAGTGATCCTCTCCAGAGTCCAAGGTCTGTTTGTCTCCCGTTCAAACCTGAGTCGTTCCGCCAACCCCGGAAATAGCAAATTGCTGTCTCGCTTCCTCGGTAGTGTTGTTGGCAGTTTTGGGTTTAAAATCACGTCCACCGGTCTAGCCCTGCTGGTCAATCTGCTCCTGGCTCGTATTTTAGATGGGACGGAATTTGGCACCTACGTCTACGCGATCGCCTGGGTTAACTTTCTCAGTATTCCTGCCAGCTTGGGTTTAGATAAGTTCCTGATTCGAGAAGTGGCGATTTGCCAATCCAATTCGGAGTGGGGCAGGATGAAAGGGCTATTGTCCTGGAGCAATAGGGTGGTTGCACTTGTTTCCGTAGGTGTGACTCTCGTGGCGCTGGCCGTTGTCCTGCTCGTACTGAAGGATTTGCCCTCAACCACCGTAATCAGTCTAGCGATCGCCCTGGTCTCCTTGCCGTTAATGTCTTTGCGAACATTAAGACTGGCCGCCATGCAGGGATTGCACAAAGTCCTCTTGGGGTTAACTCCCGACAAACTCCTGGCCCCCTTTCTGCTGATCACGTTTAGCCTGGTTTGGTATCTGTGGCAACGGCACCAGGTTAATACCCCAGCCATCTTGGTTTTTAACCTGGTAAGTACAGTCATTACCTATCTGGTTGGCATAAAGTTGCTTCAGCGGAACCTGCCTGCTACTGTCAAGATGGCTCAACCTGAGTACAATTCTCAAGCCTGGATCAAGAGCATTCCTCCTTTGCTGTTCTTAGCAGGGTTATCTGCCATCAATAGCCAGATTGGTGTGATTATGGTCGGCAATTTGAGTGGAGCTAAAGCAGCTGGGATCTACAGTATTACCTGGCAGCTTTCCCAACTCATTCTCCTCATTTTGACCTCAGCAAATAGCATTATGGCTCCCATGATCGCCAGTCTCTATGCCCAAAATAAATTAGAAGAACTGCAACATTTAGTTGCCAAATCTGTCCGGGTCACGACCCTGGTGGCACTGCTAATTTCTGCAGGCTTAATGATGTTCAGTTCCTGGTTACTGCTGATGTTTGGCAGGGATTTTATCCAGGGACAATTCGCCCTGATCATTCTTTGCATAGGACAAATTATCAATACCGCCATGGGGTCCGTTGGTTTTCTCTTGACCATGACTGGCCATGAACGTCAAACGGCAATCGCGATGGGACTGGGAGCGGCCTTTAATGTTATGCTCAACCTTCTCCTGATTCCCAGGTGGGGAGTTAATGGAGCTGCGATCGCAACTGCCAGTGGCATTATTGTCTGGAATGTTTTAATGGCGCTCTGGACTAAACGCTTAACGGGCATTAATCCAACGATTTTTGCCAAATTTAGTTTCTAAAAAACTACGATTTTAGAATTGACTGCCAAGACTCATGACAAAGCCTAATTTTTTTATCGTTGGTGCTCCAAAAGCCGGAACAACAGCCATGCACCAATATCTGCAGGGGCATCCCAACATCTATATGTCTGAGATCAAGGAACCAAAATACTTTTGTGAAGATTTCCCCCGCATTCGCTACGTCCGCTCAGAAGATCAGTATTTGAACCTTTTTAAGGGGGCAACTCCTGAGCACTTGATCGTGGGTGAATCTTCCACACTCTACCTGTCTTCAGCCGTTGCCCTTCAGAACATTTACCGCTTTAACCCTGAAGCCAAAATACTGGTTATGCTCCGGAATCCCGTTGACATGGTTTATTCGTTACATTCAGAACTGCTGTTTCAAGCCATCGAAACTGAACCAGATTTTGAAACAGCCTGGCGATTACAGGACAAACGCAGCCAGGGATTAGATCTTCCTCCCGGTTGCCTGGAACCTGCCTATCTACAATACCGAACGATCGCTCAAATCGGCACCCAAATCGAGCAATTGCTGCAGATTTTTCCTAAAGCTCAGATCAAATTCATTTTATTTGAGGATTTTACCCGGTCTACACAGACAGCTTATGAGCAAGTTGTTACTTTTCTGGGACTGAGTTCTGACGGCAGAATAAACTTTGATCAAATTAGGGAAAATAGAGCACGCCGTTTTAACGCTTTATCTAATGCTTTACGGGATCTGCGCTTGGCCTATCGTTCCTCCTTGTTACCCGTCATGTTTAAATCCAGTTTATTCATGCCCATTAGAGTCAAATTAACCCGATTTGTACAGCGGCTAGATAAACTTAATTCAGTCCGGTTAAAGCGTCAGCAACTGGCTCCAAGCCTCCGCCAGGAATTGCTTTATCAGTTTAAGGATGAGATTATCAAAGTACAACAGATCCTCAATTGTGATTTGAGCCACTGGTTAAGTTAAATGAGGTGATAGAATGCTGGAAATCATCGATAAAAACAATATTATACCTCGACTGAGTCCTGAGGAAACACATATTCTAGAACTAGGTTGTGGCGATCGCAAAAGATTACCTAACTCCATTGGTGTTGACCAAATCAACTATCAATGTGTGGACATTGTCGGTGATGTTTTTGCTGTGTTAAGTCAAATCCCTGACCAGAGCATCAGTGCCGTCTATTCCAATCACTTTTTTGAACATGTTGATAACCTGAGTTTACTGGTGGACGAATTAGCCAGAATCATTAAACCAGAAGGACAACTGAACGTCACTGTACCGCACTTCTCCAATCCGTATTTCTATTCCGATGCAACCCACCGCACCTTTTTTGGGTTATATACCTTCTGCTATTTTGCCAAAAATAATCTATTGCAGCGAAAAACACCCACCTACAATCGCGACATCCAGTTTGAGTTATCTGATGTGCGTCTGGGGTTTAAGTCTGCCCCTCCCTTTTATGTCCGCCATGGGATCAAGCTGTTGTTAGAACAGGTGTTTAATCTCAATACCTATATGAAAGAGTTCTACGAAGAGAATTTATGCTATTTGTTTCCCTGTTACGAAGTTAAATATTCGCTAAAGCGATTGTAGAGTCTTGTCATGAAAATTTTGCTGCTCAGCCGTTATGATCGTTTGGGAGCCAGTAGCCGTTACCGTTCCTATCAATATCTCCCTTACCTGCAGCAGCAGGGATTTGACATTACCGTTGCTCCCCTCCTGAACGATAACTATATTCAACAGCTTCATTCCGGTCGTCGTACAGGTCAGGTTAATCTAGGTCAGTCCTATCTCAACCGCATTCACTTTCTGCTCCGGGCGCAAAGCTATGACCTGCTCTGGATCGAGAAGGAAGCCTTACCCTGGATTCCCGCTGCCCTGGAAGTCTCTCTGCTGAAAGCGGGTACACCCTTTATCCTGGATTATGATGACGCGGTTTTCCATTGGTACGATCAGCACCGTTCTCCGCTGGTGCGCTGGCTATTGGGGCGAAAAATAGATCGGCTCATGAGCCATGCAGCCCTGGTCACCGTTGGCAATGACTACTTAGCCCAGCGGGCCAGGCAAGCCGGAGCAGTTCAGGTGGAAATTATCCCCACCGTCATTGATCTCGATCGCTACCCCCTTGCACCCGTTCCGCCTAACTCAATGTTCACGATCGGCTGGATTGGTTCCCCCACCACTACCCGTTTTCTCAAAGAAGCCTTTCCGGCAATTCAACAATTCTGCCAGAATCATCGGGCCAGATTGGTGGCGATCGGGGCCAGCCCCTTTGAATTACCGGGAGTACCAGTAGAGATTCAACCCTGGTCAGAAGAAACAGAGGTTGCAGGCATTCAACAGTTTGACGTTGGGATTATGCCTTTACCTGATACCCCCAGAGCCAAAGGTAAATGTGGACTGAAGTTAATTCAATATATGGCTTGCTCCCGTCCTATCTTAGGTTCTCCAGTTGGACTTAATGCTGAAATAATCAGGCATGGGATCAATGGTTTTCAGAGTGATACGATGGAAGCCTGGATTGATGCCTTAAAGACACTGTGGCAGAACCCGCAGATGAGATTAGCAATGGGGCAAGCCGGTCGAGAAATGGTAGAAATACATTACTCACTCCAGATCACTGCTCCCAGATTGGCCTCCCTCTTGAATGACGTTGCTACAAAACGGTAATTCCCATCTCAACCCATGCTAAACTCCCAAGCACCTAGCCAGACTAAGCTTGATCGCAACACTAATGACAACTCTATCTTTATTTCAGTTCAGCCCTATCAACGTTGGTTAATTATAGGCTTCTATTTGGTCTATCTGGTTTATGTTGGCTTTCAACAAACGAGCAGTAATATTAATAATTTGACACAGGTTTTTGCTGCTCTGAGCTTGAACCTGGTTCTGCTAGCCGTCCCCTTTCTTCTATACAAACCCAGCTATGGTTGGTTCCATCCCTTGATTGCCGGTTCTCTATTCACCTTCTTAAATCAAGTTCTTCGCTTTACCCCCCTGTACACAGATGGTTTAGACACTCATATGGCCTTACCGGGGATGGACGCTGAAAGCTTAACTTCTTTAGTTGCTTTTCGCTTAGTTCTTTCCTCTATTGGCTTAATCGCATACTATATTGGCTTTTTCATCCTACCTATTCCCCCCATTCCCCAGCTTCATTTTCCTAAACCCGTAAGAGTTGGACTGAAAGCGTCACTCGTGGTGGCTTTCTCCTTGCTGGTTTTCTTGATTTTTATTCAAAGTCGGGGGGGGCTAGCCAGCCATCTACTCGCCTGGACAGCTGGTGACGGACGTCGTTTAGAGTTAGAGGATTACGAATACCAAAAATTTTTGATTCGCTGTGGAACCTATGCCTGTCTTTGCTGGCTAGCCCTAGAACGCTATGCATTTCTTCGTCCCAGTTTTTGGGTCTGTAGTGGTCTATCTCTAGGCATGAGCTTCTTAACCACAGGCTCTCGTTCAAATGTTTTTTTCCCGATTGTGCTTGGCTTAGTTATATGGATGTTTAGAGAGCGTAAAATTTCACCCTTCAAGTTTTCATTGGTACTCATTTTAGGATTCTTTGTTTTTTCGATTCTGGGGGGTTTCCGCAGTGAAATTGACTTCTCATCTGGCACCGTTCCCTGGGAAAGGTTAACAGATTTTTCCCAAACCTTTTCTGATACCTCCATGGAGCGCTACACTCGCAGAAACACTTCAGGAGATGCCACACTTGCCATCCTGGCGCTTGTTCCCAACACAGTTAAGTTCCTCTATGGACAATCCTATTGGGCACTACTTACCTTTCCAATTCCTCGAATTTTATGGCCGGAGAAACCGGAATTTACAGGCCCCCTGGCTGGAAGAATTTTCTTTGGTTCTACAGCTGGCTTTCCTCCCGATGCGGTGGGAGAAGCTTACTGGAACTTCCATATTGCCGGAATTATTTTCGTTTTCTTATTATATGGAATTCTTCATTTTTGGCTGGCAGCTTGGTTTAGAAAAAACTTAAACACTCCAGCAATGATCTTGCTATATTCAGTTACTTTGTTCTTCTTGATACCAACAACCCTGGCCGTTTCCAACTGGGCTGAATACATTATTATTATTCTGGTGTTTTGTGTCCTTTCTGGTAGAGTATCATTAAGTAGTCGCCATGTATGATGACAAATTTTCATCTCGATTTTGTTGCTGTTGGTCCCCAACGAACAGGCACCACCTGGTTACATCAAATCCTGCAAACTCATTCTCAGATTCGTTTACCTCAAGCAGTGAAGGAAACGATGTTTTTCGATCGCTACTATGACCAGGGATTATCCTGGTATAGCTCTCATTTCGGTTATCTTCCGCCCCAAGCCAAATACGGTGAAATTGCACCAACCTACTTCGATATCCCGGTTGTCATTGATCGCATTCACAAGCTTAATCCCCATTGTCAGATCATTATTAATTTGAGAAACCCGCTGGAGCGCGTTGTATCGCTCTACCTTCACCATTACAGCAAAGGACGGGTAGGAAATTCGCTCAGCGAAGCCCTAGTCAAGATGCCGCAAATTTTGGAGTCCGGTCGCTATGCTCAACATATTCCCCGTTGGCTGGAGCAGTTTGGTGCCGATCGAGTTATGTTTATCTTGCTGGATGATGTTGAAAGTCAACCCCAACAAGTCCTTAACCAGGTTTGTGACTGGCTGGAAGTTGCAAGACTAGACTTACCTGCTACCGGGCATGAGAAGGTCTATGCGGCCCGCCAACCTCATTCTCAACTTCTGGCTCAACTGGGCACAAACTGCGTGATCTGGTTGAGGAAACATCGCCTCCACAGGCTAGTGGAGTTTAGTAAGTCCCTGGGAGTGAAAAAAATGTTTTTTAAACCTGGAACAACCGCAACCCCACAGCTTTCCCCACAGCAGCAACAAGAATTAAGGATTTATTATGAGCCGGACATCACCTTTGTGGAAAAATTGCTCAAGCGTGATTTATCGGACTGGCGGGCATAGTAGCTTCATATTTTGAGGAGGACAATTCTTGGCGGAGCAACAACTCAAAATTCTCCACCTCATTACTCATCTGGGCATAGGGGGAGCACAGGATAATACATTACTAACAGTAGAAAAACACGATCGCCAGCGTTACTGCGTTCATTTGGCTGCTAATCCGACAGGGCAGTGGAAACAGCGCGCTCAAACCGTTGCCGATACCTTTCACCCCCTCCCTAATCTCGTTGTTCCCATCCATCCTCTCCAGGATCTGATCACGCTATTTAGCCTGGTCAAACTGCTGCGGCGAGAAAAATTTGACCTCGTCCATACTCACAGTTCCAAGGCAGGAATCCTGGGGCGCTGGGCCGCCAAAATAGCTGGGGTCCCCCATATTGTCCATACCATCCATGGCTTTGCCTTTCATGACTTCATGGCTAACTGGAAGCGCCAGCTTTATATCAACCTGGAGCAGATCAGCCGCGGCTGCACCAACTTTTTTATTACAGTTTCAGAATTGAATCGGCAGGAAGCCCTGGGCCTGGGGCTATTGGATTTAGAACATTCCCAGACTGTGTACAGTGGGATTGAATTTAAGAATTTAAATAAGCAGTTTGATGACGATCGCACTCGCCGGCACCTGGGGATTCCTCCCAACTGGCAGGTCGTGGTGATGGTCGGCCGCTTAGATGCCCAAAAAGCTCCCCATTACCTGATTGAGGCTTTCGCGATCGCCGTACAAACACACCCGCAAACACTATTATTACTGGTGGGTGACGGAGAACTGAAACCCCAATTGGAACAACAGGTCGCCCGTTTAGGTCTGACTTCTCAGGTTCGCTTTCTAGGATTTCGGGAAGATGTACCCGATATTGTCAACATGGCGAATATCTTTGCCCTCTCCTCTCTTTGGGAAGGATTGGGTAGAGCTATGACCGAAGCCATGCTTTTAGGCAAACCTGTTGTCGTTCCAGCGATCTATGGCATCCCTGAAATTGTGCATCATCAAGAAACCGGGTTGTTGTTTCCTGCGGGTAACATTCAACAACTGGCTGAGCAATTGATTTACCTGCTCCAATCCTCCACCGAACAGGTGCGACTGGGGCAGAACGCGCAACGGTTGACCCGAGAATTGTTTGATGCCGACCATATGGTGCAGCAGATTGAAGCGATTTACCAGCGGTTGCTGCAATCCCCTCAGCTTGCCACCCATGTAAACTGAGTCAGGTAACCAATCCATTTTCCTAATTTTTGAACCAATGAAAATTCTGGTGACCAGGGTGACTGACGTTCTGCCCCGTCCAATTATTCTTTTCCTTGCAGTATTAACCCTTACAAGTGGTTCTTATAGTACAGGAGTGGCAGCCGATAAAGTTCAACCCCCTGGGGCGACTACAAGTTTCAAGATTAGAGTAACTGGCCCCCCAGAAACCGTTTATGACTATGCCACCAGTACCTGTCCGATTAAAGGAGTGGGCCGGGATACCTCGGATTCCATCCCCCGTGCTTATCGAGATGCGGCAGGCAATGTTCGCCTTTTTGCCAATAACCAAACCAACCGTCAACAATTTATTGGCCCCTCCCTGAATTCAGTTCAACGGGTCGGTTGCCAGCGCACGTTGGTGTCTGAGCGAAACCCTGATCCCTCGGCCTATGGCGATCGGGAATGGTTAGTGGCATTTTATACACTTGACGGCAAAAATGTGACTGGACTAGTCCACAATGAGTACCATGGCTTTGCCCATCCTGGCCAATGTTCTATTCAAGTTCGGACTTTACCCGTACAGGAAAGAGCGAAAGCCTATGATCTGGCTAATCAACGCTGCTGGATGTCAGCCTTAACCTTTGCTCAATCCCAGGATGGTGGCAATACCTTTCAACGTCCGTCTGCCCCTCAACGGCTGGTTGCGGCCCTACCCTACATGTATAAGCCAGATATCGGGCGGTTGGGAATTGGTAACCCCTCCAATATTATGTTCAACCCTAAAGATGGATACTACTATTTCATGGCTTCCGTGGCGGGCCATGGTGTGCAGCGCCCTGGAATGTGTTTATTGAGAAATAAAACTCTAAACCCCCAGGAATGGCGAGCCTGGAATGGTAAAGGTTTTACGACCAGATTGATCAATCCCTATAGCAACCCAAAAGCCAACCCTAAAGACCATGTCTGTTCGCCAATTCCGGGCTTGGCTCAGATGCGAACTTTGACTTATAACTCCTTTGCTGATCAATTTGTGGCCATGGGCGGCAGTCGTGATAGTCAAGGGAAAACGGTCCCCCGTTACACATTCTCCCAAGATTTAATTAACTGGTCTCAGGGGCAGATTGTGGATGGATTTACCCCAGCAATTGCGGCCTTGTTACCTCGGGGCTCCACTGACAAACGCCCAACCTGGTATTATTCCTTTCTGAGTCCAGATAGCCCAGCCCGGAACTTTGATATCACCAATCAGCGGGGCTACGTATACTTCATTTTTGCCAATAGAACCAACCAACGCCCCAGACCAGGTGAGTCAGCTTTGCAGCGGATACAGCGGATACAGACCAACCAACGCTTGATGCGCATCCCTGTTGTCCTGGAAAAGCAGCCATAACTGAGCTGAGCTTGAACAGACTGGTCTTCTAGCAATGGGATCAACCCGGTTGCCGCCATTAGGTCGAGCAAGTCCTGATAGACTTTTTAGAGTCCCTTAGAACTGTTACTTGGAGATCCTTGCACTTGCCCAGAATTCTTGTCACCGGTGCAGCGGGCTTTATTGGCTTCCACTTGAGTCAAAAGCTTTTGCGCCAGGGAGATCAGGTGATCGGACTTGACAATTTGAACAGTTACTATGATGTCAACCTAAAAAAAGACCGTCTGGCTCAGTTACTGCCTCAGGAAAACTTCAGTTTTTATCAACTTGATCTGAGCGATCGCCAGGGCATGGCCGAGTTATTTGCCCGCGAAGATATTGAGATTGTGGTTAATCTGGCTGCCCAGGCAGGGGTACGGTATTCCCTGGAAAATCCCCATACCTATGTTGATAGTAACGTCGTTGGTTTTTTAAATATTCTGGAAGGGTGCCGTCATCGTGGCATTCAGCATCTTGTATTTGCGTCCTCCAGTTCAGTTTATGGTGCCAATACCAAGCTACCCTTTTCAGTCCATGACCTGGTAGATCACCCCATTAGCCTTTATGCTGCCACTAAAAAAGCCAATGAATTAATGGCCCATACCTACAGCCATCTTTTCGGCCTTCCGGTCACGGGACTGCGTTTTTTTACGGTTTACGGTCCCTGGGGACGACCCGATATGGCACCCATGCAGTTTGCCCGATCGATTTTAGCGGGTGAACCCATCAATGTATTTAATTACGGCAAAATGCGACGGGATTTTACCTACATTGATGATATTGTCAACGGCACCGTTCAGACGATTGCCCAGATTCCCACCCCTAATCCTCACTGGTCTGGCCATAGCCCCGATCCGGCTACCAGCAAAGCCCCCTACCGCATCTATAACATTGGCAATCACCAATCCGTCGAATTGCTGCACTTTATTTCATTGCTTGAGAAGTATCTGGACAAACCGGCCCAGAAAAACTTTTTACCCCTCCAGCCCGGCGATGTGCTCGAAACTCACGCAGACATTTCAGAGCTGGTACAGGATGTAGGCTTTCAACCCGGTACTCCGATCGAAGTGGGGGTGCAACAGTTTGTGGAATGGTATCGCCATTACTATCAGGTTTAAATCCCTTGAGTGTTCACCCCTGCAGCTTGAGGCTCATTTTGCCCCTTATAGGGGACGGTAGACCCGATAGTTGATTTTGGGAAAAATGTTGTCGATCGCCCCAACCTTATCGAGCCAACCCGCATCAATTTTCCCAGCTTTAATCTCGTCATAAAGCTTGTGAAACCGCATCAGGTGAGAGCGGGTGCGGCGCACGGCATAGGGAACCATGGTGCCCGTTCGCATGATGAATGCCCAATCGGAGGACTGGGCCAGCAGCAGTTCACGGGCAGCTTGATTTAAGGCTCTCCAACTCAGTTCATCCCAGGGTTCTTGACCGGCCAGTTCAATCATCCGCTCGGCGGCTTTGTGCAGGTGAGGATAAATCCAGGCATTGGTATCATTCAACCAGTATTCATGAAACCCTTTATACCCCCAACTGGATTGGGAGGGACGGCAGACCTGCTGGGTGGGATGGGCGCGCAGATAATCCGCCAGGTGGGTCATCTGATAGGTTTGCTGGTCATACCAGGACTTACGGCAGAGGTAATCAATAAACCAGGGGCCTTCATACCACCAGTGCCCAAATAGTTCTGCATCGTAAGGGGAAATGACGATCGGCGATCGCTGCATTACCCCGTAGAGATGGCGGACTTGCTGTTCCCGGTTAAACATGAAGTTGGACGCATGTTCTGCCGATTTTTCCCTGGCCCAGTAAGGATCGTAGAGGGCCTTTTCTCCCAAACCCAGCCCCCGCCCGGTGATCTTGTGATACTTAATCCCGATATTTTTGCGCTGCCCGTTGGGCATAACATAGGGTTTGATATATTCGTACTCTGCTTCCCAACCCAGATCCTTATAAAATTCTCGGTACTCTGCCGCCCCTGGATAGCCGACTTCCGAGGACCAGACCTGCTGGGAAGATTCATGATCTCGCCCAAAAGCCGCCACCCCCGTTTCGGTAAAGATGGGGGCATAGGTGCCATAGCGGGGCCGGGGTCGGGCATAGAGAATCCCGTGGCCATCAGTAAGGAAATAACGCAGCCCAGCATCCGCCAGCATCCGTTCCAGTCCTTCATAGTAGGCACACTCTGGCAACCAGATGCCCTTGGGCGGACGGCCAAAATTCTGCTCGTAGTGTTCACAGGCCACCTGCAACTGGGCCCATACCGCCTGAGGGTAGGTTTTCATCAGGGGCAGATAGCCATGGGTGGCCCCACAGGTGATAATTTCCAGGTTGTTGCTCTCCTGGAAAGATTTAAAGGCCGTCACCAGATCGCCATTGTTTTCTTCCCACACCTGGCGGACTTGATGGAATTCCTTGGCATAGAATTCTGCCAGATAACGCATATGACCATTGTGGCTATGGCGTTCGATCTCTAACTCTGTCAGTTCTTCCAGCTTGCCCAGGTGCTCACTGTAGCGTTCTTGCAGGAGGGGGTCCCGCAGCATGGACACCAGTGGAGGGGTCATGCTCATAGTCAACTTAAAGTCAATGCCATCCCGTTTTAAGCCTGCAAAGACCAGCAGCAAAGGCACGTAGGTTTCTGTAATTGCTTCATACAACCACTCTTCCTCCAGCACATAATCACTTTCCGGGTGGCGGACAAAGGGTAAGTGAGCGTGCAGAACAAGAGCGAGATAGCCGATTGCCATAGAGTTTCCGTTAGAAATGTCCTTTAGAGATGCTGTACCCGGTTATACCAGCGCAGGAGAATACGAGCGAGTTTTTGAGAGTTGTGGCGCACCAGATGGGTTTGGCGATCTTCATCAATAATATCAGCGAGGATCACTCGACAACCGCATCGGACTAACTCTTCCCGATCGATGGGGACGGGATAGGACTGACCAACCGCATAGTGGGCCAGGGATAATGGTGAGGGTGGGTTTTTCTGCACCAGGACAGCATCAAAAATTCGTTTGCCGCAAACCCGATCGAGGGCGCGAACGTGATCGGCGACGCTATACCCGTCGGTCTCTCCCGGTTGGGTCATCACATTACAAACGTAAATGCGGGGCACCTGTTGCCGGGCGATCGCTTTGACCAGATCGGGGACGAGGAGATTGGGAATAATACTGGTGTAAAGACTACCGGGGCCAAAAATAATCAGATCGGCCTCCTGAATGGCTTTGAGGGCGCGGGGCAGGGCGGGGGGACGGTTTGGCGTACAACCAATCTGGACAATTTTACCTTTAGCTTCTGTAATTTTGGACTCCCCTTCAATCCGCCGCCCATCTGCTAACTCTGCCCACAGGCGCACATCGCTGAGGGTCGCGGGCAAGACCTGACCCCGGATGGCCAAAACCTGAGAACTGGCGGCGATCGCCTGCTCCAGATCCCCCGTAATTTCGCTCATGGCGGTAAGGAAGAGATTGCCAAAACTGTGGCCACTCAGCCCATCCCCGGCCCGAAAGCGGTACTGAAATAACTCGGTAATCAGTTTTTCTTCATCCGCCAGGGCCGCCAGACAGTTGCGGACATCCCCTGGGGGTAAAACCCCAATTTCCCGCCGCAGTCGCCCAGAGGAGCCACCATCATCCGCCACCGTGACGATCGCCGTAATATTGGCACTGTATTCCTTCAGCCCCCGGAGCAGAGTCGATAAGCCCGTGCCCCCACCGATCGCTACAATTCTTGGTCCCCGATTTAAACGCCGATGGGCCAGCAAGCGATCCACCAGTTCTTCATCCCCCTGGGGCATAAGTACTTCCGTGATCGAGCCAAGGGTGCGGGTTTGCCCCCACCAGATCAGCAACACCCCTAGCAAAATAGCCAGTGGGCCGCTGATATAACTGGGAAAGAGCCGGGCAATTTCCTGTAACCCTCTTTCCAGCATCTGAATCAGGACAAAGATGGGGGTCAGCTTAGCCGAGATCGCCAGTCCCAAACTGACCAGAATTACCCCGATGGCACTCAGGAGCAGCCAGCGTTTCACCAATAGTCCGGGAGCCAGCCATTTAAACCAACGACTCCAGCGTTGCTTCTGACGGCCAGAAAGCGCGGACTGAAAAGCGGATAGCACTTGCCGGAGAGGAATCATAGCGACTGGAGCGCGTACATTGAAGCAAAAACAGAACTGGTTTTGACTTTAGCAGGAATAAGCAGAGGTAACTCGTCAGCTCCCCCCTACTCGCCCCAAAGTGGCCTCAACCAAGGTGGCGCTAAGTTGATGCATAGACTTGTTACTGGAACAGAACTCCTTTATATTCGAGTTGGGAAATACTTGCCTCCGCCTGAATGGATGATTTACATCACTCTTGGGACAGATATTTTGGGATGGACTCTCCATGGGTGGGACTTCCTCAGGGCCATGGCGCTCTATTTGTCTCTATAGGAAAGCTGTCTATGGGCAGGGGCCGCGATCGCGGTGACAGAGTGCTAGGTTTAGAACAACGATACCTTCCTCCTCGCCCGCCGGGCCGAGCGGATGCCCTGGCCAGACTGTTTAGATTGTCCTGTGCGCCCCCTTCACGGAAGTCAATATGACCGAGCCGCTAGTAGAACTCAAAGGGATTTACAAGTCCTTTGGCAACAAGGTTGTGCTGGATGGTGCTGATCTCAGTATTTATACTGGCGATGCCCTGGTGATTATTGGCCCTTCAGGCACAGGAAAGTCAACCATTCTGCGGATTATTGCCGGACTTTTAGCTCCCGATGCCGGTGAGGTTTACATCAATGGGAAAAAACGGCAGGGTTTAATTGACGATGCCAGCAATCCAATTCGGATGAGCATGGTGTTTCAGCAGGCGGCTCTGTTTGATTCCCTCACCGTTGAAGAAAATGTTGGCTTTTTCCTGTACCAGAATTCCAAACTGCCCCGCAAGCAAATTCGAGAGCTTGTTGAAGAGAAACTGGAACTGGTGGGGTTACCGGGGATTGGCGACCTCTATCCCTCAGAACTCTCTGGCGGGATGCGCAAACGAGTCAGCTTTGCCCGGGCGATCCTGGATAATCCATTTGATGAATCTGATAATCCCCAAATTCTGCTCTATGACGAACCAACAGCGGGGCTAGATCCGATTGCCTCCACCGTGATTGAGGATTTAATTCGCCATCTCCAGGAAACTTCCGGCTGTGATACCTTTGCCATCGTCACCCACCAGGACAGTACAATCCGGCGGACAGGGCAGCGGGTGATCTTTCTCTACCAGGGCAGGGTAAGATGGCAGGGAACTGTAGAACAGATGGACACGACGGATGATCCGTTCATCGATCAGTTTCGGACGGGTCGGATAGACGGGCCCATTGAGGTCCTGGGTCAAGAAGTGTAGGGATTGAGGCTGAGAGTCGTTTTTACGGTTGGGTAAGGGTTATGCGATCGCGAACACTGCGAGAGGGTTCAGTTGGGCTATTAATTCTGACCGGGATTGGGCTGTTCGGTGGTTTGGTGCTGTGGCTGCGGGGCATTAATCCGGGAGCGCGCTCCTATCGCCTGCAGGTGGAACTTCAGGATGCCTCTGGGGTGGATGTCGGCAGTGCCGTCCGCTTCCGGGGAGTGAAGGTGGGGACTGTGAGCAGGCTGGAAACTGGCACCAACGCAGTGATCGCAGACCTGACCATCAATTCCGGTGAATTGCTGATTCCCCGCCAGGCAATTGCAGAAACCACTCAGTCAGGTTTTATTGGCCAGGTCTTCATTGACTTTCGTCCCCCCGCCACTCTGGTTGCCACCACCCTCCCAGAAGGGTTAAGCCCTTTCCCCCCCAACTGTGACTCCAACCGCGTGCTCTGCGATGGCGATCGTCTGAAAGGCCAAACTGGTGCTAGTTTTGATGAATTGATTCGCTCCACCACCGCCATTGCCGAACTGCTGGATGATTCCAACCTGATTGCTAATGCCAACCGCACCCTGCTCAATGCCGATCGCACCCTGACCCGTTTTTCCACTGTTGCTGGCGAAATCACAACCGCTGCCAGGGGGGTGAATCAGCTCACCCGGACGGCCCAGGGCGAGTTGAAAAACTTTTCTGTCGCGGCCAATTCCGTTACCCAGGCCGCCAATGAGGTCAGTGATCTGGTCCAGGCTAACCGCGGGACGATCGCCTCCACCCTGACTAACCTGGATGCCTCTGGACAGGAACTCCGCACCGCAATTGGCAATCTCAGTCCCTTCCTCAGCCGTCTGGAGAAAAGCCAACTGCTAGCCAACCTGGAAACCCTGGCTGCCAATGGAGCTAAGGCCTCAACCAACCTTAAAGATCTGACCACCACGCTGAATAATCCGATCACCGTGCTAGGGCTAGCCCAGACCCTGGATGCCGCCCGTACCACCTTCCTGAATACCCAGAAAATTACCACGGATCTCGATCGCATTACTGGCGATGCCACCTTTCGGGCTAACCTGATTAAACTAATTAATGGCTTGAGTAAACTGGTTTCTTCCAGCCAGGAGTTAGAACAGCAACTGCACGCCCTCGATCGCCAGACTCCCAATCCTCAACCTCCAGGTCAAACCACCACCACTCCATCTTCCACTCCGGTTGGGGGTTTATCCGCTGATCGTCTTCAATCAAAAAAAGAGGAATGATGCCCTTCGATCGCTCTAAATTCATTGCCATCCTCACCGGAGTCATTGCGATTCTGCTGGGGGTCGCCTACCTGCTGCTTGTGCAACTCCTGGATTATCGTCCCCTTCTGCCTGCCCCAGAAGCCCTGATATACTACTCTTCGTTTTTCTAGCTCAAGAAGCTCTTAAATTTAAGTTAATCTATCCTCCATACATTTATCAGCCTCCAGAGCCGAATAATATAACAGTGTTTCAACTCTTTTAGGTTAATACCTTGCTACGGTAGATAATCATCGATTAGTGGTTTTAGATCTTTAACGTAAATATAATTTTAAGTTCTGAGGAGATATAGAGCGATGTTATTTCAAGCTCTCTTTGCTGACGTTTCGGAAATAAACCCTAGTAACTAAACTCAATATATCTGATTGCATTGATGGATACTGGAGCCTTAAAGGAGTATTGCCTTGAAGTATGTTTACTTTTTACAGATTGGTTGTGATAAGGATCAGCAGGAAAGTATTTCCGCCATCTTAAATACGCAAAGTACAAGCTCTCGATTGAATTCTTGGGAGTTAAGATTAGTCGAGCGAGAAACAGATCCACCAATCTACTTCATTGATTATTTTCTAAACTTACTAGAAGGTAAATATGATGAACTTTCTAGAATTGGAATTGAAAGGAGATATATATCTGTTTGGATGTATTACGAATATGATAACCAGTGCAATATGGAATTTGCTCCTGAAGACATGAAGCGTTTAGGGGAGGAGGGAATAACTCTTTGTATTTCTTGTTGGGAAAACCCTGATTGGGAACCTCCTGATGATGAAGAGAATTCGAAAACATCTTGTTAATAAGGAACCCTTGATACCTTGACAATGTTGCCGCAGAGAAGCCACGACTGCGTTAAAGTAATGGTTCAAGTGTATCGTGGCATCTATCGCCAGTTCTATGACTCACTCTCCAGATCAAAGCATCGATAACCCATCAGCCGTGCGATCGGGAGAAGCTGCTGAGAGGCTCAGTTCATTCCGGTTAGGTAAAAATCCTGCTTCCGTACTGGATTATCGTCAGATCGATCGGCAGGCTCTCACCCCGATGCTACGCCACTATGTGGAGGTAAAAGAGCAACATCCCCATGCCCTTCTGCTCTATCGGGTCGGAGACTTCTACGAAACCTTTTTTCAGGATGCCTGCACGATCGCCCGTGAACTGGAGTTGGTGCTGACCAGCAAAGAAGGGGGCAAGGAAATTGGGCGGGTGGCTCTGGCTGGCATTCCTCACCATGCCCTCGATCGCTACTGTCAGTTACTGGTGGAACGGGGCTATGCCATTGCCATTTGTGACCAGATGGAAGACCCGGCTCTGGCCCAAGGTCTGGTGCGACGGGAAGTGACGCGCATTTTTACCCCCGGTACTGTTCTGGAGGAAGGGCTGTTACCGGCGCGGGCGAACAACTTTCTGGCGGCGATCGTCCTGGTTGGCGACCACTGGGGTTTAGCCCATGCCGATATTTCCACCGGGGAGTTCCGCACCACCCAGGGCCAACAGCAAGACACTCTGGTCCAGGAATTACTGCGCCTGCAACCCTCTGAGATTCTCCTGCCCACGGAAACCCCAGATTTGAACCGGATGTTGCGACCGGGGGAATCCTCACCCCACCTGCCCGAAGGACTACCGACCCAATTCTGCTATACCCTGCGATCGCGGCAGGACTTTGCCCAACCCCAGGCCCGCCAACGCCTGCTAGATACTTTTGCCCTGCGTTCCCTGGAAGGGTTGGGGTGTGAACACCTGCCTCTAGCCGTACGGGCCGCGGGGGGATTGCTGGTCTATCTGGCGGAAACCCAGAAAGAAACCCCCATACCGCTGCAACCGCTCTGTACCTATAGCTTGAGTGCTTACCTGATCCTCGATCACCAGACCCGGCGCAATCTAGAAATTACCCAGACGGTGCGAGATGGCAGTTTTTACGGGTCCCTGCTCTGGGCCTTAGATCGCACCTGTACCGCCATGGGCAGCCGCACCCTCCGCCGCTGGTTACTCCAACCCCTGTTAGACCCGGGACAGATCGACGATCGCCAGAAAACGATTCAGGAATTACTGGACCATACCCCTCTGCGTCAGGATTTGCAGACCCTACTGCGTCAGGTTTACGATCTGGAACGCCTGGCTGGCCGAGCCGGATCAGGAACCGCCAGTCCGAGAGATTTAGCCGGGTTAGCCGATTCATTGGGGCGCTTAAACCACCTGGCTACCCTGGCGATGAATGCCCGATCGCCCTACCTGCAAGCACTACAAACCGTTCCCCCCCAACTGGAACAGCTAGCTGCCAAACTCCGCACCCATCTGGTTGATTCACCTCCACTGCTGCTGAGCGAGGGTGGGCTGATTCGTCCCCAGGTTCATCTCCCCCTGGATCAGCTGCGCCAACAGGTCAGTGAAGACCAGCAGTGGATTGCCAATCTGGAAACCCTGGAAAAACAGCGTACGGGCATTGCCACCCTGAAAGTTGGATTTAACAAAGCATTCGGCTATTACATTAGTGTTTCCCGGGCCAAAAGTGAGCAGGTGCCCAGGGAATACATTCGTAAACAAACCCTGACCAATGAAGAACGCTACATTACCCCGGATCTGAAGGAACGGGAAGTGCGGATTCTCAATACCCAGGAGCAGGCTAACAAACTGGAACAGGAAATTTTTACCCAACTGCGGGCGGAAGTGGGGGAACAGGCTGCCTTGATTCGCCAGGTGGCCGGTGCCGTGGCGGCGGTGGATGTGCTGGCGGGTCTGGCAGAAGTGGCTATTTACCAGGGATACTGCCGTCCGCAGATCAGCGATACACGCCAAATTCTGATCCAGGCGGGTTGCCATCCTGTAGTGGAACAGTCCTTACCCCCTGGCTTTTTTGTAGCCAATTCCACCGTCTTGGGTCAGAGTACTGAAGGCTCAGTCCCGCCGATCCTGGCTGAGGAAGCTTTATCTGCCCCAGATTTAATTGTCTTAACCGGGCCGAATGCCAGCGGTAAAAGTTGCTACCTCCGTCAGGTGGGTTTAATTCAACTGATGGCTCAGGTGGGTAGTTTTGTGCCGGCTCGGGCTGCGGTGCTGGGAATTTGCGATCGCATCTTTACACGAGTGGGAGCGGTGGATGATCTGGCCACGGGGCAATCCACTTTTATGGTGGAAATGAATGAAACCGCCAATATCCTCAACCATGCCAGCGATCGCTCCCTCGTGCTCCTAGACGAAATTGGGCGAGGAACAGCCACCTTTGATGGACTGGCGATCGCCTGGTCGGTAGCTGAATATCTGGCCACAGAAATTCGGGCCCGCAGCATTTTTGCCACCCACTACCACGAACTGAACGAACTGGCCACCCTGCTCCCCAACGTGGCGAATTACCAGGTAATGGTCAAAGCGGAAGCCGACCAAATTATTTTTCTGCATCAAGTTAAACCCGGTGGGGCCAGTCGCTCCTACGGCATTGAAGCAGGACGATTAGCTGGCTTACCCGCTGTTGTGATTCAACGGGCCCGTCAGGTGATGCAGCAAATTGAACAACACAGCAAAATTGCGATCGGATTGCGTAAGGGCAGTTCTCAGCGCCCACGGCAGCAGAGTCAAACCACTCCGAGGGTGTCCGAGTCGCAACAGTTTGAGCTCCCCCTCTAAGGACACTTGCACCGCAGTAGCCTGCCAGAAGGATTTCTGATGGCCTTTTCCCGCCAGCATTATTCAAATTGGGCAAGTCAGCACGAATTAGCGTTACCCCATCGGCCCAAACGTTGCTTGAGGGTGTCCTGGTCGGCTAATTGTCCTCATGAGTGAGATAAACTGCTAGAGACCTTTGTTGAGGGGATCTCAGCGTGTTGACCCAGTCTATTTATCCCGTCGTCTGGTTTGACAATCATGTCCGGCTGATCGACCAGACCCGGTTGCCTGCAGAATATTCTGTTGTAGAGATTTATCGTTGTGAGGATATGGCAGAGGCCATTCGGACGATGATTGTGCGGGGTGCTCCGGCGATCGGTGTGGCGGCGGCCTATGGCATGTATCTGGGAGCACGGGAAAGTGGCGCCACGGAGCGAGAGGCATTTCTGGCGGATTTAGATAGAGTGGGGGAAAAACTGGGTTCCACCCGCCCTACAGCGGTCAATCTGTTCTGGGCGATCGCACGGATGTTAAAAACCGCCCGGCAAAGCTTTGGAGATGTAGAGCAGATCAAAGCAACCCTGCTGGAAACCGCCCATCAGATCAAAACTGAAGATATCCAAACCTGTGAGGCGATCGGCGCGGCGGGTCTGTTAGCGCTCCCCCAAGCCCCGGAAAAATTACGCATTCTCACCCACTGCAATGCCGGGGCTTTAGCTACAGCTGGGTACGGAACCGCTTTAGGTGTCATTCGCTCAGCCTGGGCCAACCACCGCCTGGAGCGGGTTTATGCCGATGAAACTCGTCCTCGGCTGCAGGGAGCCAAATTAACGGTCTGGGAGTGTGTCCAGGAAGGCATTCCCGTCACCCTGATCACCGACAACATGGCCGCTCACTGCATGCAGCAGGGCATGATTGATGCCGTTGTGGTGGGAGCCGATCGCATTGCCGCCAATGGAGATACCGCCAACAAAATTGGGACTTACAGTGTGGCCCTCTGCGCCCAAGCCCACCAGATCCCCTTCTTTGTGGCCGCCCCCCGCTCCACGATTGATTTAGACTTAGCCGATGGTACAGGCATTCCGATCGAACAGCGAGATCCGATCGAGGTCTATCAGGTTGGGCAGACGCGCATCTGTCCCCCCGGCGTAGACTTTTACACCCCTGCGTTTGATGTCACCCCCGCCGCCCTGATTACCGGCATTATTACTGAATATGGCGTTTTTGCCCCTGCAGAATTATCTGAGCGCCTGGCGGAAGTCGCTTGAGGCTGTTGCCTTTTCCAGTGATCTAAATCATTCCGGCCCCTGAGCCTATCCGCCATACTGGCAGCATCCAGAAATGATGAAACCATAGGTTCAGGGAGCCAACTGTGTTAGCAGATTCTTACCACACTCAGCTTTCCCCCTTTAGCCGCTACTATCTCCGCAAGCTTTTTCAGCCCACAATCGGTTGGGATGCGGTGGAGAGTGCCCTCGATCGCCTTTGTCGTAGCGAAGGGAGCCATTGGGGAGCCGTCAATGAGCTGCAGCGGCTGGTCGATTTGCATCAAGAGTTAAGCCGCAGAGGAAAAGCCTTTGAAGCCCAAACGCTTAACCTGGAACAACAAGTCCTCGCCCTACTGGGATTCACAGCTCAAAATTCCTTTAGTTTAAGTTAAACTCAAACTGAATTAAACTGGAACGAATCCCCTGCCGTGGACGAGCGAGGCCATGACTCCATTCCTGCCGCCTGGTAGTTTACGCCGTGTACACCACGTGGCTTTAAACGTGAGGGATATGCAGGCGTCCCGCTATTTTTATGGTCAAGTTTTAGGATTGCAAGAGTTACAGGGACAGGACGTGCCAGCCACCCTGAAAGACCTGGTTGCAGCGGGTAAAGTGGCTAACTTTATGATCCCCGATGGCACCATTATTGATTTATTCTGGGAACCAGAGTTATCTCCTCCCGATCCCGATCCGCAACGGGCCTTTACTCGAGCCAATCATCTCGCCTTTGATATTGCCCCAGAAGGGTTTGATCACGCCGTTGCCCTCCTGCAGCATCACCATATCCCCATCGATCATGGCCCCATTAGCCGCCCCACTGGTCGAGGGATTTATTTCTACGATCCTGATGGCTTCCTGATTGAAATTCGTTGCGATCCAGCTTGAGCGGAAGGAAGCTGGGGGGGCCGGATGCTGGCGGTGACAGAATTTGCCATAGTGGAGAAGATGACTCTTTTGATACTTTATGTTCACAATTGACATTACACTCAAAGGCATGGGCATCGCTCTGTCAGTTCAGCGCAAGGAAGAAACGGCGGCTCAGGCACTCTACGAACAAATCCTCCAGGCCCTTAAGCAAGGTGGGAGCGAGATTGTGGAATTAACCTGCGATCGCCAGCCAGAAAAAAAGATTGCCGTCCTCAGCAGTGAAATTTCTGCCGTGCAAGTTTCCGATAAGTCCGGGGCCGCCACCTCCCGTGCTGCCGGATTCTGGGGCCAACTGACCCAATGACTTCTGCTGCAATTCGCCTGCACAACCTTAACTTTGCCTGGTCTCAGTCCGCTCCAATTTTGCAGGACTGCTGCCTGGAAGTCCCTAGAGGGGAGTTCTGGATGTTGCTGGGCACCAATGGCAGTGGCAAATCCACCCTGTTGCGCTTACTGGCGGGACTGCTGCTGCCCCAATCTGGCCAACTGGACATTGAGCAACCCGTCGGTTTTGTCTTTCAAAATCCCGATCACCAGCTCGTTATGCCAACGGTGGGGGCAGATGTAGCCTTTAGTTTAGCCAGCGATCGGCTACCTCAATTAGAGGTGCGACAACGGGTAGAAGAAGCACTAACAGCGGTGAATTTACTGCACTTGCAGCGACGGCCGATCTATGCGCTCAGTGGAGGACAAAAACAACGGATTGCGATCGCCGGGGCCCTGGCCCGTCACTGTGAAGTTTTACTTCTGGATGAACCCACCGCCCTGCTCGATCCAGATAGCCAGCGGGAACTCTGTGCCTATGTACAGCAACTGGTCAAAACCCGTCACCTGACGGCCCTCTGGGTTACCCACCGCCTGGAAGAACTGGACTACTGTGATGGGGCCTTTTTGTTAGAACAGGGCCGGGTGATCGATCAGGGGGAACCGGAACACCTGCGCCAATATTTACTCAGCAAGGCAGAAAAGATTTAGGTCTGCTTCAAGGAAAGAAGGGGGAAAAACGTCCCCAGAAGAAATCATCGCCATAGAATTGCAGCCGCCCATAGCCTAAAAATTGCCCATGACTTTTTTCACCCTGAGGATAGGCGGTAACGCCAAACAGGTAAACCCCACCTAGAGGATTTTGAATCGGTTCCAGGGCGATCGTCACTGTTGTTCCGGCAGCTACGGGCGGATCAAAGGTTACACTAATGATCCGGGTCTGGGGATCCTGTTCCACCGCTGCAAGGGGCAAACGGTTTTTGCGTTGGTTTCCGACATAGGCGGTGGTGCGGCGCAGGTCAAAGCGAATATTTTCTGTCCCCTGATGCTGAGCTAGGGTTACCCGTTGTAAGGGTTCCCCGGCATCGGCAGGAAGGGTGAGGGTGAAATAGTAGGTGGCGAATATTGAACCTGCACCTTTGTGATCCACCGTGGCCCTGTCCAGCAGGGGGGGACGAGCAAAGTAAACCGTTCCATCCGCCAGTTGAATCGCCCCGGCCGGAAGTTGCCAAGCATTAGTCACAGTAGACAAACTGAGAATCAAACTTCCCTGGAGTAACCGTACCCCCATCCCGTTAGATTTCAGCCAGTTGCGTCTGTTCATTGGCTGCCACTCCGTCCACCAGTGTTGTAAAACTGCAAGCGGGCTAGCCCCAGCAATTGACCATTGGGTCGCTCCGCCTGGGGGAAAGCAGTCAGGGAAAACAAATAAACACCTGCAGTACTTGGGTTCATCACCGGCACCAAACTAAAGGTGACCGTCTGTCCCGGCGTAATCGGTGGATCAAAAGTAAGGGCAATCGACCCGGCATTGGCTGGCAATTGCTCTGCTTTAATTCCAACTGTTGGACGTCCTGATTGTTCCAGATAAGCCCGCGTCGCTGCCAAATTATACTTAATTACACTCGTTCCCTGGGTTTGCTGCAAAATGAGCCTTTGGAGCGATTCTCCGGCATTGCTCGGAACCGTAACGGTAAAGTAATAGGTGGCAATCATGGAACCAGTCCCTTTGTTAAAGGTTTTGGCTGCCACGAGCTGGGGAACCTGGACAAAGGAGACCGTTCCATCTGCCAGTTGCACTGCCGCTGCGGAGAAGCCGATCCCCGCTGTACTGGCAAAGCTACTCCCCAGGATCATGCCTAAACTGAGTAATATTCGTCTAGCCCAATGGGGCTGTTGTTTGCGCTTTATCATCTCTCAGTGCCTCTGCCTAGCCTATTTCCAGCATAGCGAGACTGGAGGAGACCGACCGCTGAAAGGGATGGCAGACCGTGTTAAGATCTGGAACAAATCTTAAAGCTGTGATGATAAGGACGCGCAATTCATGGAACTGATGTTGTTGTTCGCCAAACTGCCAGAAGCCTACTCCATCTTCGATCCCCTGGTGGATGTCCTGCCCGTAATTCCAGTGCTTTTTTTGGCTTTAGCCTTCGTTTGGCAAGCCTCAGTGGGCTTTAGATAAAATTAGCGGATCAACAGGTTTGTAGCTCACTCTGCATCTGGATGCCGATCTGGTTTGATTTCTATTTGGCTTGAGATGTACCGAGATTAATAAGCTCCGTCACCAAACAAAACAATCCGTACAGTTTCCACCAAAATTTCCAGATCCAGATTTAAAGACCAGTTATCGATATAGTACAGATCCAATCGGGCGGCTTCATTAAAGTCCCCGATTTTCGATCGGCCAGAAATCTGCCACAATCCCGTAATCCCCGGCATTACCTGATGGCGAATATGGTGCCAGGAATCAAATCGTTCCACATCCCGGAGGGGCAGCGGACGAGGTCCCACCAAACTCATCTGACCGAGCAGCACATTGAATAGCTGGGGTAGCTCATCCAGGCTGGTGCGGCGGAGAAAACAACCGAGGGGGGTGCGGCGGGGGTCATCTTTGATCTTAAATAGAACCCCGTCTTTACTTTCGTTGTTAGCCTCGAGTTGGGCTTGCAACAGAGGGGCATTTTGTACCATTGTGCGGAATTTCCACATCTGAAAGACCTTGCCCTGCAAACCGACGCGCTCCTGACGAAAAAAGACAGGGCCGGGGGAGGTGAGTTTAATGGCGATCGCAATTCCCAGCAAGAGGGGAGACAAGAACAACACCCCCAGACCTGCTCCTCCATAGTCAATCAACCGCTTGAGTCGATATTCCAAACCGTGCAAGAGTGAAGGTTCAGCCCGCAGGGTTGGGATAGCCGCAAACACTTCCGGTACACCGCGACGGTAAAGCAGATCCAGACTGGAGGGAACCAGACGCAGCGTAATCCCGTGGTGGCGCAGTTGCCAGTATAGACTGGAAGCCAAATCAGAGGGGGGCAAGTCTTCTGCCAGCACTTCCTGGGCTTGAGATTTGAGAATCGCAATCAGTGTACTGGCGGTATTGGCGGTGGAAGCGAGGGCTGCTCCAACGATGCGATAGTGGGGTTGCCGTTCCAGCACCTGGGCCAGAGCCGTCAGTCGATCCGCCGAGGCAATTAAAAAAACAGGGGTGCGGCTGCCCGCATACTCAATTTGCTTGAGCAGGAGGGTGGTCGCCAGGCGAAACCCAATCACCAGCAGCACACTCGCGAACCAGGCCGTAAAAAATAGCGATCGGGGAGGAGCCAGGTTGGGATCGTAAAAGTAAACCAGCAGCAGGGCCAACAAATAGGTGAGACTAATGAGTTTCCCCGATCGCAGATAGTTCCGCCAATCCCGCCGCAGATTATATAGCCCACCCAAGGCAAAGATCGTCACAGCCAGAGCCGTAAAGACCCAGAATAAGCTCGGTAATCCCCACCAGACCCACCAGACCAATTGAGAAGGGATGGGAGAATAAAAGCGATTTAACTGGGTGGCCAGCTTCCAGGCCAGGGACAGGGCCAGGCTATCCCCTAGCAACAGGGCAATAATCCGGTGCCACTGCCAGTACCAGAGTTGGGCTAACTCAAAGCGGTGGGGAGCGCGCAGATCACCCATGCATATCTCGGTCTTTGGATCGGAAGGGCTGACAATCACGGCAGAAGCACCAGGGAAAAGCAGAACAGAACCAGCCAGGTCTTGCTTTTCCCAGTATTCCCTGGCAAGGACAGCAAACTAACAGGGACGCGATCGACTGCGAGGCAGTCATGGTAAACTTCCGCTGTCACAGGCTAAAGGATGATTTGCTGAAGTAACACAGTAGACTTGATAGCGTTCATCTGTCAAAAAGCTATGCTTAAAGTGGGCAAGTTTGCTAATTTTCAAGACGGGTGCATTCACTACTAACTCATAGTTAAGAATGAGGATTAGAGGGTTGTAAACTTGATTTAATTGTTGCAGTTGCATTAGGACTTCCTCCTCGCCAACATCCTGTCTTTTTTGGCTGAAAACCGTAAAACTGCCAACCCGACGAGTTTCTGGATAGTAAATTTTTTGCTGCAAATAAGCTGAGATTGGAGTCATGTTTACATCGCGACTACCCACAATAAACCAGCGATTCAACTGATGGTTTGCTATAAATTCAGTTGTCTGACGACTGGCAGAAAAAGGAATGAATAGATTGCGGCTAAATGCAACAATGCCTGCGACAAAATGTAAGACGAGAATTAAGGTGATTAAGGTTCGCTGCTGCTGTTGGGCAAACGTCATCCACTGGCTCAGTGATGCAAAGATTTTTGTACGGAGTAAGGAGAAGCCAGTGTTGTTGATTCCAGAGAGGTTGGCTGGAGCAAAACTAAGGCTTTGGGGATAATAGCTACTGAGCCAGAGGGCCATAATTAGCACAAGGTAGTAATGACCATAGTGGCGGGGAAAACCAATAAATTTTGTATAGTTAAAAGTTAAAATTAAACAGGTTGTCACCCAGTAAAAGCAAAGCACCAGTGGTTTTTTGATCAGAGATAGGGTTATCAAGGTTACTAAAGCAAGGGTTGCCAAACACCCAATGATCAGTTCAATCGCCTGATTCACAGTCGGGCTATAAACAGCTATATAACCGCTCCCGATTCGAGTGATGGCGGCCCCCAGTCGTTGCCAATCAAACTGCAGGAACCATTCAGACTGGCCGCCCCCAGCAGTGCTATCTGCAGGTTGGATCAATAGGGATAGAGCCAGAACCATCCCCAAGCCTACGATGCTCAAACTCAGGGTCTTGTCCCAAACGGGAACTTCTGGTAAAAAAACTCGATCGTTAGCTAACGCCTCCTGGGTTGATCGTTTCTCTATCAATGCCTCCAGCACAAGAGTGGCGGTTAACCCAATGGTGATTAGCAAGCCAAAGGCATTACAATTTGCCAGTAAAAATAGTAATAATGCCAACAATAGATAAGTCTTCTTTCGGGTGGGAAAAACTGTACAGATACTAAATGCCATCAGTAAACCGATCGCATAATTACGGCTAATCATAAAATATTCATAAAATGGGAAAAACCCAAATATAAATAAGACTTTCTGTAAACGACTAAAGGGTGAGAAGCGTAAGAACAAATAAGCTGCTGCAGTCCCAAGCAACCAGTGAGAAATCTGCATCAAAACCGGGTTAGCACTGAACTGATTTAAACCATAAAGAATGAGATACCACAGAATGGGATGCCCTTCATACTTGAGATTATTAAATAAATCCACCAAACCATGACTGTCCCGCCCAATTAACCAGGGGTTAGCTTCATCTCGCCAGAGGGAGTGGTTCAGAATGCCTATCAAACCGAGTAAGGAGAAAGTTGCCAGACCAATGAATAAGAAAATCCGCTGTTTACCTGCACCAGTGGCAACAATTCTCGATCTCTCCATATTAAAATAAAGACTTGTAGTCAAAACAGCAAGAACTGCAGAGAATCATAGCATGGGTCTTTACGGGATGTGTTCTGAAAAGTTATGATACGAACGTTTTTTTCGATTGCCGCCCTGCTAGGCAGTTTATGGGTTGGTGAAGTCCAAGAAGATTCTATTCCAGCTAAACTGGCTTCATCTCCTCCGCCTCCCTCCAATTCCCCAGCCACCCAGGAGGGCAATCAACTGCTTTTAAATGGTCGTCGCCTGGAAGTGAACTGGGGGCAGTGGCTGGATTCACAGGGGAGAATTGTGACAGGAATAAGTGATGGTGGCTTAAGAACACAATTGGGGGGGGACTTGCAAAATAGCAATGACCCAACTCGTCAACCCGTGATCTGGTTTTCCGATCAAGATCTTCCCCTTTTCGCTCGCTTCAATCCCACCGGAACTTACCGCTATCTGGATATTACCGCCCTAGCACAAAGGGAAAACTGGCAGGTGCAGGTGCGCAATCAAACCCTGGAGATCCAGACCCCTCCCAGCCAGATTGTTGCCCTCCGCCGCTCCCGTCAACCCTGGGGAGAACGTATCGTCCTGGAATTAGACCGCCCCACCCCCTGGAAGATCACCCGCTTAACCAACAGTCGGGATGGCAAAATCCCCAGAGAGTTTGTCCTCAGTCTGGATGCCCCCCTTAGCTCCTCCTCCAAAGACACCCCGAGTGCCATCCCCGGTAGTTCTATTCCCCTGAAGCTGACCACCACTGCCAAGCAAACGGCCCTGCAAGCCACCCTACCCGGTGGGTTCCGTCCGCAGGTGTCGATGCTGAGTGCCCCACCCCGTCTAGTTGTGGATTTGCAGCAGGATAGCCAGGTGCAGCGAAATATTCTCTGGTCTAGTGGCGTGCGCTGGCGGGAACAAACCCTGGCGGTCGGGGGCGATCGGTATCCCCTCACCTGGTTGGAAATCAATCCCCATCAGGCTGGACTACAACTGCGGCCGATCTGGAATCAGCCAGATACCCTGGTCGGCATTCAACCCTTACCGCGCCTGTCCCAACGCTGGCAGGTGGCCGCCGCAATCAATGGGGGCTTTTTTAACCGCAACCAACAAGTCCCCCTGGGGGCGATACGGCAGTCCGGCACCTGGATTTCCAGCCCAATTTTGAACCGGGGGGCGATCGGCTGGAATGATCAGGGCGAATTTACCCTGGGAAGGCTAAGGCTACAACAAACCCTGATCACCGCCAGTGGTCAATCCCTGCCCATTAATACCTTAGACAGCGGTTTTGTCCAGAAAGGCATCGCCCGCTATACCCGTGCCTGGGGGCCCACCTACACCCCCCGGGTGGCCAAAGAAACGGTGATCACGGTGGTGAACGATCGCGTCGCTGGGCAACAAACGGCCAGTGCCAACACTCCCACACCCATTCCGATTCCACCCAATGGTTACCTGCTAGTGCTGCGGGATGTTCCTCTACCAGCCTTTGGGGAGGGTTCCCTGCAGATTCAAATGAACGCCCTCCCGGCAGACTTTAACCGCTTTCCCCAGATCTTAGGAGCCGGCCCACTCCTGCTGGAACGGGGGCAGATCGTGCTCAACCCTGACCTGGAACAATTTGGCAACGGACTGGACGCGCAACAAGCCCCCCGCAGTGGTATTGGTCGAACCTCGACGGGGCAAATTTTGTTAGTCACCACCCATAATCGCATTGGCGGGGCAGGGCCAACCCTAACGGAGTGGGCGGCCATTCTCAAAACCCTGGGGGCGGTGGATGCCCTGAATTTAGACGGTGGGAGTTCCACAGCCCTTTACCTGGGTGGACAATTGCTCGATCGCCATCCCGTCACCAGTGCCCGGGTGCAGAATGCCATTGGTCTTTTTCTCCGTCCGGCTGAAGCACCCCCCCTGCGATAGAGGTAGCCATTGCAATAGAGGTGACAATTATGGATGGCAAGGCTAACCTATGGTATGGAAAAGTTTCCTGTCTAAAGTTAAACTTTTAGTGTGTGAGCCGTTAATATGTCCCAACCAGCCATTCAACCTCAACTGGAACAGTCCTCTGTGGTCCCTGCCATGGTTTTTGCGCCCAACTCGGTAGCTGCAACAGAACTACGCCCCTGGGGTTCCTTCACCGTTCTGGAAGAAGGTCCGGGGTACAAAATTAAACGGATTGAGGTCAAGCCGGGTCATCGGCTCAGCTTGCAGATGCACCACCACCGCAGTGAGCACTGGATTGTGATTGCTGGAATTGCCAAGGTGCGGCGGGGCGACGAAGAAATTATGCTCTGTGCCAATCAGTCCACCTACGTGCCCCAGTTTACCCTGCACCGTTTAGAAAACCCTGGCATGATTCCGCTGGTACTGATTGAGGTGCAGAATGGGGAGTATCTGGGTGAAGACGACATCCGCCGGTTTGAGGATGACTACGCCCGTTAAGTCTTGCCCCTTAGCATTTTTGTTGTTTGCGATCGTCATTTGCTGTGATTTATTTAAGTACCAGTGCTGCCACGGAAGTAAAGCGTTTGGGAGCTAAGCGCCGGTCGTCCACCTCAGGATTTCTCCGCCTGGGTGTTCAACCCGGAACCTGTGCCAGCCTAAGCTACCAGATGGAACTGGTTCAGCATAGCCAGCCCCAGGATCATCTGTTTGAATGCCAGGGTATCCGGGTAATTGTCGATCCGGTTAGCTTTCCTTATTTGAAAGGCGTAACCCTGGACTACTCGGAAGACCTGATGGGGGGTAGCTTCCGCTTTCACAACCCCAACGCAACCCAAACCTGTGGCTGTGGGAACTCCTTTGCGGTTGATTCGTAACCTGTTGATCAAATAATAGAATCAGAGCAGCTTGAACGTAATGTTTTTCACCTCAAGCTTCTGACCGCAAATTGAGAGTAGGTACACTTTTGTTCCCGGAATCCTGGTTGTCCCTCTCCCCCGATCTGGCAGGGCCCATCGCGATCGTGGCGGGTTGGTTAGGCATCGTGCTGCTCCTGGCGGAATCTGTCCATCGCTTTACCCACCTGGGCACAGAGGTTTCCCGCAAGATTGTCCACATTGGGACGGGGAATGTGATTTTGTTGGCCTGGGGGTTCCACCTTCCCGCCTGGCTGGGCATTGCGGCCTCCGTGCTCTTTAGTCTGCTCACTTTAATTTCCTACCGTTATCCCGTACTCCCCAGTGTCAGCGGCGTGGGGCGGAAAAGCTGGGGAACCTTTTTTTATGCCGTCAGTATTGGTATTCTGATTGCCTGTTTCTGGCAGCAGAATCTTTACCAGTACGCTGTTTTAGGGATTTTAACTATGACCTGGGGGGATGGTTTGGCCGCTCTGGTTGGCCAGCGGTTTGGTCATCACCCCTACAGCGTCTGGGGCATGGGCAAAAGTTGGGAGGGTTCCCTCACCATGGCCGCCGTTGCTGTCAGTATTACGGCTCTCCTCCTGTTCTACCAGCAAGGCAATCTCTGGCAGACCTGGTGCATTGCCCTGATCACTGCCGGGGTAGCAACGGGCTTAGAGGCTTTTTCCCGCTTCGGCATTGATAACCTGACCGTTCCCCTTGGCAGTGCGTTGGTCTGCTATGGCTTGGAGCAGTTGCTGGTTTGATCAACCCTGAAGGGGATTATGCCTGCTCTTGCACTTCAGCAGGGGGACAGGTAGCCTCTACCGCTGTGAAGGGTTCCAGAATTTTATAACGATGCCGGATGCCTTGAGGGACAAGCCAGGAATCTCTAGGTTCCAACTGAATCACCGGCTGGCCCTCGAGATGCAGTTCTGCCCGGCCATCAATCACATAGCCGACCGTTTCATAGTTCCGTTGGGTCGCCGCCTTGTCGTCACCAGGCTCTTCCCTCTCCCACAGGCGCATGGCCACCTTCTGCCCGCGGGCAAGAGCTTTCTGACCCATTTCCCCCCTGGGGGCGTGTTGAGCATCCACCTGGGCCACGGTTGGATTCAGGGCTGAGGGTTCCGAACGCATGGGGCGATCGCTGCTGGGGTGCTGTTCTCCAGGTCGCTCTAAGGCCGCTGGATGGGATTCACCCTCTGCACCCCCCTCAAACGGATAGCCTTCCTGGGGAATAGCGTCTTGCGGATCAACATCCATAGGGCCGTTAGCATTGGTGTTGGGCTTGGCGGCGGTGCCTTTATGACTGGCATGACCACTACTCATTGCGATTCTCCTGATTCAAAAAATTAACTATTAATACCGAAAAACGGCGGCGATTGGGGCAGCAGCGGGAACCTGATCCGGTGGTAGGGCATAGACCGTTCCCCCATTCAGCAGGGTTTGCACCGCCGCGGCATCCAGTAAATCCCGATCGCCAGGTTCTGGCTCTGCATGCAGTGTCAATTCGTTCGATTGCGGATCGTAGCTCCCCCACTGCTGCACGCCCACGGGCACAAACAGGGTATCGACTCTGCCGTAATAAGCAGCGGGCACGGAGTCCTGGACAGTGGTGGAGGTTTTGCCCGTGTTGGTTAACTCCTCAAACTGGGCCAGGGCTGCCTGTTGGGCTTGTTCAAATTGGGATGCCACCAGAGACCAGGCCAGGGTATGCAGTTCGGTGGGGCTGAGCAGTTTGGTATTTTCTGTAATGCCGGTGTCTAGCAGATGGGGATAGGTATTGGCTTCCTTGTAAATCGGATGCAAATAGTCTACTCCCGCCAAAATCAAGGGAGCCTGACGATCGTGCAAAACAGGTTGTAAGGCTTTATCAATGATGTAGAAATACTGGAGAATATCCCGCTGTACCTTATCCCGATCGGGACTACCCTGACCGTGAAATTCCCCCGCCTGCACGGCAGCATTTGCGGTTCCCCCTCTAGACGTGCTGATCCGAAATTGCCCCTCTTTAGCGGTTTCATCGTACTGCAGGGCCGCATCCATACTTTCCGGTAGACCTTCCACCTCGATCGGCTGAATCGTATAGCGGGTAGCGGCGAAAAGCTGAACCTGTTGCTGACTGAGGGTCAGAATAAAAAATTCACCATCCCCACTCAGGAGGGGCAGCAAAGGCTTAAGGTGAAAGCTCTGACTCACCACTGCCAGTTCCTCTACTGTCAAAGGTAAACGGTAGTAGCGGAGGAAATTTTGGGCAATAAAAATCGCTAACCCTTCCTGCTGGTGTTGCCAGAAATCCTCATGATCTAAATCCATGGCAGGCTGCAGGAGTTCCAGCGCTTCGGTATGCCGCAGTCCATAGTCTTCTAATTGGGCTTCAGCCTGTTTGATCAGATTTTTAAACCGAATTGGATTTTGCTGAACCTCTGCCCCGGCCCGTACAGTGGGTAAATAAATCGAAATACAGGGAGGCTGAGATTGCTCAATTAAAGTTCCGAGTTCATCTATAGATAGAAAACTCATCTAAATTTCACCTCTATTAATACGATCGGTCTACCCTGCTGGTGGTCGTGGGTGATTGCCTAACAGGTTTGATTCCTGTAGCAACCCTAAATGGGTGGAGAAAAAAGGGGTGTGGGGTTTCCCCACAAAAGGGGTTCCACCCCTTCACCCCGTTTGGATCTCAAATAGGATTGCTATATGCAAATCTGTGAATGCAAATCTGTGAATGCAAATCTGTGAAATGCGTATTGCTGATTAGATACTTTAATCCTAAAAATCTACTGCTTGGCTTCCCTCCCACACAGGGAACGGGCTGGGTCAATTTCTGTTCTATCAAAGGAAGGATGCCAGGCGATCGCAGCTTCAGTCGGTCTCAGTAGATTCTTGCCTCACTTCAATCATCCTGGTTTGATTCACCCCTGACTGAGGTCGATAAACCTCCACCACCTCTTTGATAAAACTAGCCAGGGGAACCGCCAGAATCACGCCTAGCACCCCAGCAATATGCCCCCCAATCAGCAAGGTCAGAATCACCCAGACGGGATGCACCCGAGTCAAATGTCCCAGCAGGCGGGGTGCAATTCCATTCTCCACAATCTGATCCACTGCCGTAGCGATCGCCAGGACGGTTAGACCAAGGCTAAAACTTTTCAGCGTGACTATTAACGTCACCAGAGTAATACTGATCGCTCCCCCAAAGGGAAATAAAGCCATCAAGCCAATAAAGACCCCAAACAGTAAGCCAAAGGGAATCTGAACCAGTAGAAAGGCAATCACCAGGGCAGTTCCCAGTAAGAGAGCGAGAGTGCCCTGACCAATAAAATAATTGCGAAAACTGCGGGGTAGGGTGATGCGGGTCTGCCGGGCTAATTTGGGCGGTAACCAGGTCAGGATTCCCTGCCAAAGGGTCTCTCCTTTAATTAATAAATAGATGGTGACGATCGCCGTTAAAACCCCCTCAAACAGCCCACCTACAGTTTTAACAATGAGATCGGGCAGATGGCTCAAGAGGGTTTGTAATTGGTCCGACAAGTGACCGGTTAGGGGTGGAGATAAATTTATGGAATTGAGTGGAATTCCCTGGTGGCCCAGCCATAGATTCAAACTGACCAGCTGTTGCTTACCGGAGTGGAGCCAATCCCCAGAAGCCAGGGCTAACTGATGAGCCTGGTGAATTAAAACCGGCAGTAGGGTTATCCCCAAAAGCATCAGCAACAACAGCGCACTTCCCAGCACCATGGCTAAGGCCAGTCCCCGACCGACACCCCGTTGCTCCAGCCAGCGGAAGGGATGATCCAGCAAGAAGGCCAGCACGGCGGCAGTAATCAAAATAGTAATGGGTTCTTTGAAATATTCAAAAACTAACAGTAGGCACCAGCCATTCAAAACCAGCAGAGGCAGATTCAACCGCCAGAGTAACCACTGGATTAGTTTTTTGTTGGGGCGGGGCGATCGCATAGCACAGATATTACTACGTTGACTAGAAATTCTGCTTAAAATTCTACTTATGACCCATTTAGGTATAATCTAATCTTGACCCATAGCCTTTGGATGACTTGCCATGAATCTCCGTCCCCTTTATCTCCTTCCTGTCACAGCAATGGTGATGGTGACTGTTGCTCAACCCCTGCTGGCTAGTCAACGCTCGGCGATCGAGACCGTAGAAAGCGCCAATCGCTTGTTTACTGGTGAGATGTCCAGCCCCCAGTCTCGCATTCCCGCTTACGTTCTGAAAAATGCTCTGGGGATTGCCATTATTCCTAATATCGTTAGAGCAGGCTTTATTGTGGGAGGAACAAGGGGTACAGGTGTACTGGCCACACGGAATGCCAAGGGGCAGTGGAGTAATCCTGCTTTTGTGAACCTGACGGCAGGCAGTATCGGTTTTCAAGTTGGGGCCCAGTCCAGCGATGCCATTATTGTCTTTAACACCAGAAGTGCAATTGAGAGGGCGCTAACTCAGGACTTCAGCATTGGTGGCAGTGTGACAGCTACGGGGGGACCAGAAGGTGTCACCCCTGTTAGTGGCAGTTCGACCGTTCCTGATGTCTATACCTATGTCCGTAATCAGTCAGGGCTGTTTGCTGGGGTTTCTTTACAGGGAACCCAACTGGGGATTAACAGCAGCCGCAATGTCGATTTTTATGGGGTGCCGGGTGTAACCGTACAGCAAATCTTTACAACCAACCTGACTGCTCCCCCAGTGGCCGCTGAATTGAGAAATACTCTGAACCGATTGGCCCCTCGCTAGCGCCAGGTAGAAAACCGCAAACTCTAGCTTGACTGGATAGATCGGGCTTGACTGCATCCTCTTTTTTACCCTCCTGCAGATTCCCGCTCTACGGGTGGAGGGATCAGTTTCCGCAATACTACTGATCCTTCCCTTTTCTAAAGTGGGTAAGATGAAGGTGGGTAAAGTATGGAATGTAGGATAATACACGTTTCGACTTGACGATCGTGAATCGTAGTTTAGAGAATCTAAAGTGAAGCCTTCGCCGCCCTGCTTAGAATTCTCTCTTTAAATTCAATCAGCTTGAACCCTGTTCCGGCAAACGAAGGCTTCCCTTAATCCAGGAGAGAGATCATGTCTAATCTCCTGGGAACACTTTGTAGTGTTTATTAAAAAATAAACGATCCTCTAGTGCCTACAACGGCTGATCCCTTAAATTTTCCTTTCATATCTCTTTTTGCTAATCATACTCGCACCTCCTTAAACACCCATGTTCTCTGCCAACCAGTTTAATTCTCAAAAACACCATCAAAGTCTGCATCAGCAAGCTGCAGCTGTTTATCTGAACTGTAAAGATGCCTTGAATCAACAGGACTGGACCAGACTGCAACAACAGGCTAAAGAACTGCACAATTTGGCTCAACAAGCAGACCAGTTGATTTTAGAAGTTCAGACTCAGCTGCTTGAACAGTCTGCCCTGCAACGGGATCTGTCCAGGTCCAGTAATTTAATCACCCGCATCGCGACGAGTTTGACCCACTTGAAGACAGCATCAGCCGATGTCCCCCAACAAGTGGTAGAGTATCCAGCCAATGTCCCGGATTCTGCCTCTAAACGACTGGGGGCATATTTGGTTGATGCTGAACTCTTAACTCAGGCTCAGATTGATGTAGCCCTGGCAGATCAACGGGCGACTGGAGCACGGCTGGGAGAAATTCTGGCAGCCCGGGGGTGGATCAAGCAGGGGACGATCGAGTTTCTGATGGAAAAGGTAATTATGCCTGATCGCAACCAGGTTGACCCACCCCCACCCCCCGCCCTACCCCGCCCTCAGTTTCATCAAGCGACTCGCCCCTCTGTAGCGGCCCAGGAAACCCTGGTTGATCCCTACGGTTAGCTGCTGCTAAATTCCCGCCTCGCTAGACTCCAGATTGGCCTCAAACTGCCCTCCCCGCCAGCGCACAGCCCCATCCCGATCGGTCGTAAAGGTCTGGATGCCAGCGGAACGTAACTGCTGTAAAGTTTCTGGAGCAATAGCAGTCGCGGTGAGAATTGCCACCCTGGGTTTGACTAAATCGATCAGTTCGATCGGAAATTTGCGTCCAGACCACCAGAGCACATCGGTCGTGGGTAAACGGGCGGAACGCAACCAGACTTCATTCCCAGCAGAACCACGGGGGTCGGTGAGCAGGAGCCAGTTCAACTGGTCAATTTTGAGTTGCAATGCCACCGGGTCAGCCCGTAGTAGCTTAACTTCAGTTGAACCCACGCCGATCGTCTGATCCATCCGCAGGGGCTGCTTTTGTACTCGAGTAGACAATTTGGTCAGCATCACCCGATACTCTTCATCACTGCGGGCGGTAGGAATTTCGCTGAACCTGCGAACCGGAACACTTTCAGCAATCTTTAACCACCCCCCCTGAGTGCGAGTGGTGCGATCGGTAGCAATGCCCCAATCAATTTGGTTGATGCCCTGTAAAGCCAGAAAGGAACTAACACTCTGGGCTGCGGTGTTCTCATCGCCACTGTTAATCAGAATGTTGGCACCGGGTTCCTGAATGACCATAATCGGAACGCGGGTATTGTCCAGAACAGTGACCTGAAATGCCGCAGTCTGAAGCTGGAGAAAGGGAACCACAATTAACCCCACCGCAATCCCACTGGCCAGTTTCCAGCGCCGCTGCCACCAGGGAATGAGCCAGACTGCAAAGATCAATCCGTAGATGCTGAGCACCTGCCAGGCTGCAATTGCCCCGATCGCCAGGGAACTGCCCGGCAAGCGACTGAAAAAGTGCACAATCCAGAGCAAAAGAGCAGTGGGGTAATACATCAACCAGGCTATCCCCGTGCCCAGTAAGGGCCAGATCAGGGCGGCCAGTCCGCTGATAAAGCCACCAATTGTAATGACTTCGAGCAAAAATGTAGTGACAATGTTAGCCAGCAGTCCGTAGGGGGGAAACACACCGAACACCGCCAACTGAATCGGTAACACCCATAGGGTAGCTGCGAGGGGAACCGACATCAGGGTGGCCAGGTTAGTGGGAAGCCAGTCTAATCTTTTGGCGATCGGTGGGGCAGTGACAATTAAGCCCAGGGTAGCCAGAAAACTGAACTGAAAGCCCAAATCCTGAATCAAAAGGGGATTGTAGACCAGCATTGCCACGGCAATCAGTAACAGCAGCGAAACCGGACGGGTTTTCTGTTCACCCACCAGGGCAATGAGGCTGGCCACCCCCATCAGCACAGCCCGAGTGACGGAAGGGGCAAAACCACTCAAACTCCCAAATAAAAACAGCGTCCCTCCGCCAATCATGAACTTGTGCCGATCCTGTAGCCGTTGGGTCAAGGTCAGCACAGAACTGAGAATGAGAGAGGTTTGAAAGCCGGAAGCAGCCAGAGCATGGGCTAAACCAACCCGGCGAAATTCATCACTGACTTCAAACGGAATTGGAACCGCCCGACTCCCCAACACCATTGCACTTAACACGGGTCCTTCTGGGGTTCCCAGCGCTTTCAATTGAGCCTGATAAATGCGCTCCCGGATCGCCCACCAGCCCCAGGTTGAACCCCGATCTAAAACCTGGATCTCTCTTCCCGCTAAACCAGCAAAGGCTCCCTGGGCGGCCAGGTATTGACTGAAGTTAAACACTTGATAAAAAGACCCCTGGCCACCCCTGGGTTGATACAGCCTGCCCCTGATGGCGATCGTTTGGCTGGGATGCAAATCTTCCGCCTCCTTGGCAGGAACGGTAACGTAGAGAGCACCGGAAGCTGTACCAGCAAGTTTTGTTTCAGGGTTCTCTTTACTCACCGCTTCAAAGCGTTTGACATTGAGAAAAAACCGCATTTTACCGCTACGGTTAAGCAGGGGGGTGTCTTCAACCGTGCCTTCCACTTTGACGATCGGATTGCCCCCCAGAATCTCTAAACGGGGAATCACCCGGCTGATGTCGGTTACTCCAGGTTGGGGAATGCGAAGGTAAAAGTATAACAACGCCAGCAGCGCCACCCCCGTTGCCATTAACCAGATCCTTGGAGTGGGAGCCGATCGCCAGATCTGAAAAAAGAGCAGATTGCGCCAGCGCAGGAACGCAAGGAGGCCTCCCAGCCCCAACAGGACTAATCCTGCCCAGGGAAGCCCCAGCCCTACAGAAAGCAATCCCAGGATGAAAGCGACCCCGATCAGAATATAGTCGGCTTCGTAAAAAAACATTTGAAGGACAACGGGCCTTAACTTATTCTTTCAGTTTTAATTAAAGCATTGCCCTTTGCCGATCAAGGTTATCCCCAATACATCGCCTGACTGAATCTTTACGGGCAGGGATGAGGTTTTGGGATCAGCCTATCTGCACAGAATTCCTTAGTTCCAACTTAATAGTTAATGTAAAAAAAAACGTAAACTCTAGTAGGATGTAACTACAATTTCTTGAATTCGGCCCCGCTTGTCTACTTTTGAGTTAATGGCTCTGGTTGCCTGGATGGGATAGATCTTAAAACTGGCATAAAGCTCTCGAATAAACTCACAATCGGAATTGGACAGCATCACCTGCACCCCGCGATCGGCAAGTTGTTTAAATATATCCCTTAAGCGGATTTGGTCATCAGGGCTAAATGAATACCGACTATAGGCTGTAAAACTGCTGGTTGAACTGAGAGGATGATAGGGGGGATCAAAATAGACGAAATCTGACGGGCTATGGGCATAATCCAGCACTCGTTCAAATCGGTTCACTTCGAGTTTAATTCCCTGGAGTGCCTGAGAAGCGGCGTGGAGCAGATTGGGGTTACAGATGCCTGGATTGCGATAGTTACCCATGGGCACATTAAAGTGACCTTTGGAATTTTCGCGATAAAGACCGTTGTAACAGGTTTTATTCAGATAGATCAGCCGGGCGGCTTTTTCTACCTCTAATTCTGGAGGGTTAGCACGAATTTTGTAATAGTAGTCCTTGCTGTGTTGTTGTTGATGGTGTTGCAGTAACGCAATTAATTCCTGAGGGCGATCGCGGACACATTGATAGGTATTCACCAGTTCGGGGTTAATATCGATCAACAGCGCTGGCCGGGGCTGGAGATGGAAAAAGACGGCTCCCCCCCCCAAAAAGGGTTCATAGTAAGTGGTAAATTGCTGGGGAAAGTGGGGCAAGTATTGCTGAATAAGCTGTCCTTTGCCACCGGCCCATTTTAGAAACGGACGGGGAGGCACAATGGGAAGGGCAGGGGGGCTGGACTCAAACGGCATGGATGGACTAGAGCTTGGCGGCTTGGGCGGGCTTGGGATTCAGTTCTAACCATAAACTCTAATCTGCATCTTAGAGCTTCCGAGCCGTGACAACACCAAAAATATCAAACTGATCCATCTGCACCTGAAAGTCCGTAAAGCCTGCCGCTTCCGCCCATTGTCTGGTTAACTCAAAAGGTCTTAAACGCATAATCCAGGCAGAACCCGTATGGGAGGGTAGTACCCTTGCAATCAATTCCAGTTGGGGATGGTAGGGCTGAATGGTAAAAATTAAGGTGCCGGGAGACTGCAAAATCCGATAGAGTTGCTGAAAATGCTGACGAATGAGTTCATTATCCGGCAGGATTTCGTGCAATCCAGAAACAACGATCAGGTTAGGGCAAGGATCAACCCGATTTAAGTCGGTATCACTGAAGGCATCTCCCTGTTCGATCGTTGCCACAACTTCCAACTTACGGGCTAACTGCCGAGCTTTTTCCACATTTTCCGGGCGATAATCCCGCAGGGTAGCCATGACGCGATCCTGGTGACAAACCCGCAGCACTTCCAGATCGTAGCGTCCCCCCCCACAGGCAACATCGAGTAAAACTGTAGAAATATCTCGCTGTTGATTGGCTTTAATTTCAGCCAGTAGCACTCGCTTGAGGATTTCTCCCCGCTGGCGTATCCCTCGCCATCCCTGGCTATCCAGAAAGATGCGATCGATTGCCCTGCCTAAAAATGTACGCCCAGAGGGTTGATTGCGATAGACATATTCCAGCATCACGCCAGAGTCAAACCCATACTTGAAACCAATCTGGATACCGTTGGATAAACAGCCGATCGTCTTGAGTAGCCAGCGAAAGGTTCCATAATAAACAGCTTTAGGATGCCAGAAAGGTAAGGGCCGGGTTAATTGTTCGTAGGTGGGTAAGGGTTGCCGAGTCATAATTAATGTTTTCTTGATCAAAATGATTAGGTTTATTTGCAAAAAATTTATTCCCAGGCAGGCAGATTTTCTTCAGCAGCAAGGCTTTCCATCCGGTGATTTAATAAATCCATAAAACCTCTCCTCTCTCCTGTCCAGTAGATTGGTTCACCGATAAAAACATCACAAAAGAATGGAACCAGAAGAAACGATCCCCTGGGGAGGGACTTACCCAGACCGTGCAGAAAGATCGGGTAAATGGGAACCGATGGAAAACTTTTAGCCAGCAAGGCAATGCCACTTTTGAATTTAGAGAGCCGTTCGGGTTCACCTCTAGAGCCTTCTGGGTAAAAGATCAACATCTGGCCCTGGGCTAAAGCTGTAGCACAGACAGCAAGGGGATCTTTAGTGCGGCTGATCTCCTGCCGTTCAACGGGAATAATGCCAATAATGTGGAGGGCAAACCAGGCCAGGTAGGGATTGGCTAGAAAGTAATCTGCAGCAGCAACAGGCTGAAGGAAAGGGAGCAAATGGAGGGGAAACAGGGACATCAAAACCAATGTATCCAGGTGGCTATTATGATTGGCAACCAGGATGGCCGGTCCCTTAACGGGTAACCTTTCTTTATGGCGAATACGTAACCCCAGGATGATCAGGACAACCAGGCGGACGATGAGCAGAAAGAAGAGTAATCGCAGCAGTTTAACCACAGAATCCCTGGTAATAAAAATAGGCAGTGTAATGGAAAAAAAGTGGAGCGGTGTAGGTCAAACTATCGATCCGATCGAGCACACCCCCATGGCCCGGAATTAAATTACCACTATCCTTAATACCCAGATCCCGTTTTAAGGCAGAAATAGTGATATCACCGATGAAGCCCGTCATCCCCAGCAGTAAACCGATCCCCAGGGCGTGGAGGGTGTCGAAGGGCGTGAACCAGGGAGCCAATCCCCAGGCCAGTAAAATGGTTGTGAGTACACCTCCCACTAAGCCCTCTACCGTTTTCTTGGGACTGACCTTAGGCACCACTTTATGTCGTCCCAGGGTTTTTCCCCAAACGTACTGGGCAATATCATTGAACTCGGTCAGAAATATCAGATAGAACAGTAAACCAGCACCTCCTGCAACCGCGGCGGGATGGGAAGGCAGCATCAACAGGTAGGCCAGGTGGCCGAGATTAAACACCACCAGCATTAGTCCCCAGTGTAAAGTTCCCGCTGCTTTCAAAAAGCCCTGGGTTTCCCCTAACAAGACCATCCGCATGGGCAAAAACAGAAAGACATAGATGGGAACAAAAATCAGGAACATGACATACCAGTTAGAGTAAATCCAGTAATACTGAATTGGAATGGCCAGATAAGCCCAAAACAGCACTCGACGATCGACCCGTCGGGTTGGAATTAAGGATAAGTATTCCTTTAGAGCCAGAAAGCTTAAAAAAGCAAAAAAGATCAGGGCAATGGTGTGGTTGAGACAGAGGGCGATCGTGATAATGATCACTATCATCCACCAGGACTTAACCCGCTGTTGCAGTTCCGTCGCATTACTGGCCGATCGTAAGGATGGCAGCAGATAAATAATTCCAGTAGCGATCGTCAATAATAGGAAAACACCTGCCAAACCCAATAACACATTGGTTTGCGGTAACATGATGACCATTATCCCTGCTCCGTTTTAATTGGTTTGAATTGCTCCCATCACCCGATTAATGATCGTCCATAGCAGTAAGAGGATGACTAGAACCCAGACAACAGGTAGCCATAGACCGGGGGTTAATCCACAACCTAAGAGTAAAGAAACAATGGCAAAAACTACAGCCCGATCGCTCTTGCCCATGGGCCCGTCATACCTGCGCTTTGATCCCGTTGTAACGGCCAAAACCCCTGCCATTTCAGTCAGAATAGCCAGAATTACAAGTGGCACAATCAGGTAAGCAGACTGGGGGAAGAGGGCAAAAGGCAAATAAAGAGCAGCATCAGAAATGACATCACCCAATTCATTTAATATCCCTCCCAGAGATGTTTGCAGATTGTGCTCTCTGGCCAACATGCCATCTATTGCATTTAAGCCCATACGGATAAACAGAACCGGGGGCAAGAGCAGAAAAACCCAGCCCAATTGTTGGGGAACGATCTGGGCAACAAACAATAAACCACCTGTCAGGATGGAGAGGGCGATCGCAGCTCCGGTAATGGTATTCGGACGCACACCCCATGCCGCTAATCGATTTACCAAGGGTCTGAGCAGGTTTTGGAAGGCAGGCTTCAGGTTATAAATGGTGGGCAAAGCCATGACAGTTAAAGAGAGTAGGAAAAGTAAAAAGAGTAGGAAAAGTGCAGGCAGCGTTCAAGGATAGAGGAATAATTTAGCTGTAAGTTTGGGCAGTTTATAAGTATGGTCTACTAACCTATCCAAAAATTATCATGAAACGCTTTCTTATCTTGATGATGTTCCTCCTGCTTCTGAGCGGAAGTCTATTGCCCTATCCCGCTGTTGCCAGTGATCTCAAACAGGCGATCGCTGGGCAGAATCCTCCCTTAACCCTGAGGTTAAAAGACCTGGATCAGAGTTGGAGACGGATGAGTTTAGGCGGAGAGTCGGATTCTCTTGGCTCAATTCCATTCATTGGCCCTTTATTACAGGCCCTTGGCAGCAATGCCTATTACACCCAGGGGCAAACTATAGTTCTGGGCAATGAAACTTTTCTGGTTGCCTATCGAATCACTGGCATGGGAAGCAACCTGGCTCTGTTGCGATCGGCCTCTGCAGCACTGCCCACCTCCAAACAAGTGGAACCAACCCCTAGAAAAGAGGAAGGATTAACCCCTAATACCCCACTCAGCCTCTCTTTGATCAATTTTCGGACAATCAGCAGCTTAAATGATATCCAGCCCTTCAACCTCAAACAGGAAATTGAGAACTGGCAGCGTTTGAGAAGTAATGCCACCGAGTTCAAAACCAACCCCCAATAGCGTTGCTGATCACTACCAGAGTTTTATAACCTCCTGTTTCCTTGTCGCTAAAACAGGATATAATCCAGCTAGTGATATTTTCTACAAAAGCCTAACCTATGTCAATCAATTGGCAACAAGTACTGGATAGCATTCCCCAAAACGCGAGTGAAGCAGTAGTTACTAATAACTTTGTAAATCCTCTGTTAGATGCTCTAGGTTTTGAAAGCAATGATCGTTCTCCTCAATTTCCTACAGGCGTTGGGGCACAAAGGGTAGATTATGCTGCTCGGACAATCAGAAATTTTAAAGAAAGCTTTCTTTTTGACCCTGTTGATCCTTATCTCATTATTGAAGTAAAAGGGCGATGTACTGCAGCAGGTGTGGCCATAAACTTATCAGAAAGGACAGCTAAATATGTAAACACTAAAGAACAGATCGAACAATATCTTAAAGCTCCAAAATGCAAAACAGCACACTGGGGTATAATCACAAATTCCACTCACATTCAACTGTTTCGTAAAATTGGGAAGATTGTTGTTCCTGCTACACCCTGCGAGTTCATCAAAAAAGACAATATTGATCAGCTTATTCAGAGAATTAATAATTTAATCCATGATAAGCCCAAAGCCTTGACCATTGCTTTATATAACGATAAAGGCGGTGTTGGAAAAACGACAACTGCTATTAATCTTGCCTGTAGTTTAGGACTGGATGGCAAAAAGAAAGTTCTTCTGGTTGATTTCGACTCGAACCAGAGAGATTTAACAGATACACTCAAAATAATACCAGGTACTTCAAAATTATCTCACTGCTTAGTAAAAAACAATATAGATGTTCAAACAGTAGTTCAACCCTTTAAAGTTTCCGGAGCAAAGAAAAGCGTCTATCTCTTCGATGTTCTTCCGGCTGACGATGATTTCCCTGATTTAGGCAGCTTAAATATCCCAGGGCAATCTTCCAGGCTAAAAGAGGTACTAGCCCCGCTTGCTTACCAGTATGACTATATTATTATTGACGCTCCACCCGGCTGGACATTTTTTGGTCAGAGTTGCTTATTTGCCTCTGATGTGGTATTAATACCAGCAAAACATGACAACCTTGCCTCTCTTAAAAATGCCAAGTATGTCATAAAGAAATATATTCCTTCCGTGCAATATGAAAGACTGAAGCACTATAACGAACCTTTGCCTGTTCCCTTACCCTTACTCTTTAACGAGCACTCTCCCACTGATGCTTCCAAGAAGAATGCCAGATTATTTATGCATAACTTAGTTGGAAGTGACGCAGAACTAGAATCTTGCTATCTGCCCCATAGACTAGACCCAAATTCAACGGATCTACGCTATATGGTCTCTCAGTACAAGGTGATAGCTAAGGCTGCTTTTAGTTATGTGCCAGCCGTGGTGCTGCATAAGACTGTCCGGGACTATTACAAAAAACTAGCAGAGGACTACTTTCTATGACTCCTTTTGACAGTATTGGTAAGTTGCTACTTCGTCCCATAGAGGATGTTTACCTGGAAGATAAGCTTTCACCTCCCTCGGATTTCATTCTTGCAGGTGCAGCGGAGGCTTTGCGAGTAGCAGGAGAAAGAAACTGGATTCCGCTCATAGTTACAGAAGAGAAAGGCTATAAGTACAAAATTATTGCCAATCATTTTGTTTACTATGCGGTGAATAGGGCAGGTTTAGATCAGGTTTGGTGTCTAGTAATCCCTTCTGATCCCAAAAGTATTGAGCAAGTTAAGATTTTGTCTGGACAGGAGGTTCCCACGCTTAATCTTACTACTGCATCACGAGAAGCGATTGAGTCTGCCCTTGCCCACTTAAAAATACAACCTGGTAGTCCTCTCAGCACCCTTGATGTCATTAAAGCTGCAGTGCGGATTGCTGAAGCCGATAAAACCACCTGGAAGAATTTAAACCCTATATCGACCTTAAAGTGCGGGATTACGAAAGGGAAGAAACTGGATGCTCTGGAGCAGGTCTTTTATGTCACACCGATCGAACTGCCACCACCACCACCACCGCCAGAAAAGGTCAGTATCAAGAAGGCTTCCTATGAAGGGATTCTTGAGCGTCTGCACTATTTAGCTGACAACAAAGTTTCTGGCTTTGATCAACTTGATATTGCCAAAACTGCTGAGGTTATCTTCACAGCTCAAAAGGGGAAATGGAAAAGCTTAAGCCCGCTCAGCAAGCTGGAATGCGGTTTTACCACAGTGCAAGTTACTAAGTTGAGGCAAGTTTTTACTTTATAAAGCTCATGATTCAGGGTGCGGCGATCGACGAATCGCGGATAATGGATAGACGGTGATCCTAGCCCCAGCCCTATAGAACACTTATGTCAGAACCCATTGAGCTTTCAACCCAATCCACGCCCACAGCCGAAACGATTGCCCCGGAAGCGGTACAAAATCGCACTGCCCGTGCCCGTCAACTGCTTGGCATGAAAGGGGCCCAGCCGGGAGAAACGAACCTGTGGAAAATTCGCCTGCAACTGATGAAGCCCATTACCTGGATTCCCCTGGTCTGGGGAGTGGTGTGTGGGGCGGCCTCCTCCGGGCATTACACCTGGACACTGGAAAATTTCCTCATGGCGATCGGCTGTATGTTGCTGTCCGGGCCGATCATGACGGGTTACACCCAGACGATGAACGATTATTACGATCGGGAAATTGATGCGATTAACGAACCCTACCGTCCCATTCCCTCCGGTATCATTCCTCTGCCCCAGGTGGTCGCACAAATCCTGATTTTGTTGATTGCCGGACTGCTGCTGGCCGTTGGGCTGGACTTCTGGGCAGGGCATCAATACCCCTCCGTCACCATGACGGCTTTGGGTGGAGCCTTCCTGGCCTACATTTACTCTGCCCCACCATTGAAGTTGAAACAGAATGGTTGGTTAGGCAACTATGCCCTGGGGGCCAGCTACATTGCTTTACCCTGGTGGGCGGGCCATGCGCTGTTTGGTCAGTTGAACTGGAAAGTTGTCATTCTTACCCTGGCCTACAGTCTGGCTGGTCTGGGGATTGCGATCGTCAATGACTTTAAGAGTGTGGAGGGCGATCGTAAACTTGGTTTGAAATCCCTACCTGTGATGTTTGGGGTGCGCCCGGCCGCCTGGCTTTGCGTTTTGATGATTGATATTTTTCAGGTTGCCATGGCCGCTTATTTGATGTACATCCATCAAAACCTCTATGCGGTGGTTTTAATTCTGTTGATCATTCCCCAAATCACCTTTCAGGATATGTATTTTCTTCGCGATCCCCTCAAGAACGATGTTAAGTATCAGGCCAGTGCCCAACCCTTTCTGGTCCTGGGGATGCTCGTCGTCGGTTTAGCTCTTGGTCACGCCGGAGTTTAAGGGATCAAGCTGAACTATCAAACCTGAGGGAGCGGAAATTCCGGCAAACTCCCCAGGTTCCTGCGGCTGAGTTCTGGCCAATCCTGCACTGGCAACGCCAGACGATAATCCAACCTGGAACGTAAAGCCAACCATTCAGACCCACTCAACTGATCTACCAGGGTAATATTCAGATCGTCGATCGGCAGTTGGGCATCCTCCAGGGTCAGGTTCAGCAACACCTCACAGAGGATCAGGTTAGCATCCTCCGGAGAAAGGTGATTGACCCCAATCAGCAGAGCGATGTTTTGTCGATCGGGATGGTGAGCTAAACCCTTAATCGCTTGAGCCAATTGTTCAGCCACCCTTTCTCCGGGTTGAGACCAGTCGGGCCAGCCAATCAGATTGATCTCCTTCAGATCAACTGAGCGCGGAAGATTTTCAACCCGGTTTGCCCTCAACTCAGCCAGGCTTTTGGGCCAGCGATAGTATTGCAATAGCATCGGGGACCAGATTGGTAAACCCTTACTGCCGGGGGGCGGTCCCACATTATCCTTGACATTGGCGGGCGGTTCCACCCCAAAGTACAGATAACTGCTACGGTAAGAGGTCCGAAAAGCCACGGTTGGCAAACCCGTATGGGCACAGCTCAGGTTCCATTCCTTGATGTTCTCCCAGAAGACTCGATCGCACCCCGCTCCAAATCCTTGTCCCATCAAATACCAAATCGCATTAACTCCAAAGGCGGGGCGAGTAATAAAAAAGCAACTCGTATCCACATGGGTATCACCATCATTCGCCGGGCAAACCCCCAACAGAGAACCATTGAGATGGTTAAGCGTACAACCACTGGTACAAACAACCGCTCCCGTTTGCTGATGGAGGGTAACCAGGGACTCCAGATGATTCTGCTGATACCAGTTGTCTGAGTCCAGGTAGGCGATCGCATCAAACCCCTGGCAAATGGCTGAAGCTGAACCCACCGCCCGCGCTACACTTCCCCCATCTCGATGCGGTTGAGGGAGTTGGCACAACTGTAAACCCTCCAGTTCCTCCGGTTGCAGTGGGATCGTCGGATTGCCATCACTGACCAGAAAGTGGGTACAGGGAACCGTCTGGGCCTTCACACTCTCAATACATTCCAGCAGCCACTCCCTCGGTGTTGCGTAGAAGGGGGTGATGACAGCAATTTTCATAGCCAATACTTCATTACAGGGGTTGGAGCGATCGGGCCAATCATACCCTCTCTCAGGTAGATTAGAGGGCTGATGTTACAATACCTGCTGGCTGGGACTATTCTATATGTCTAAACAATGAAAATCTCCTTGTTGCCAAAGTGGATTTTGCCCCTGGGGATTATTCTGCTTCCCTGGTGCACGCCCCCAACGCTAGCCCAGTCCAAAATGGTTACGGCGGGAGAGGTGCGGGCAGAGTTTACCTCGCAAAAGGGAGATTTTTGCCTCACCAATCCCCGGCTTAAAATTGTACGTAAGGGTAAAGTCGTGGTGGATCAACCCCCGGCCCATTCCAAAGTGGAGGAAGCCTGCCGATTAGCCGATCTGCGGGTGGTTAATCTGGATAAACAGGCAGAACCGGAAGTGGTGCTAGATCTTTACACGGGCGGGGCCCACTGCTGTACCTATTCCCTGATTTATACCTTCAATCCTCAAACGCAAAAATACCAGGTTTTTCGCCACGATTGGGGCAATGTTGGCTACCGCCTCTCTGACCTGAATGGCGATCGGGTGATGGAATTTGTCAGTGCCGACGATCGCTTTGCCTATCTTTTTGCCCCCTACGCCGCCTCTGCTTTCCCCCTGCAAATCTGGCGGTTGGGCCAGGGCAAACTTGTGGATATTACCCGTCAGTACCCCCGTCAGATCTATGCCGATGCCACGCAGCACTGGCAGGCCTATGTCGAAAATCGTAAAGCCTGCGATCCAACCAGTTGGGGAAGCTGTGGCGAGGGGTTGCTGGCTGCCTATCTGGCGGATAAGTACCTGCTCGGCCAGGGAGAAGATGGCTGGCAACGGTTAAGAGCACAGTACCAGGGCAAGGGCTGTCAGTTCGATGGCAAGTGCAGTGGAGCAGAAAGCTTCTTTCGGCAACTGCGTGACTTTTTGCAAAAATCTGGATATATCCGCTAACTGGATTCCTTAACTGGCAGGGTTAACTGAGCTGGACAACCGCTTGATCATTCAACAGCCGTTCTCCGGTGAGCAGATCATCCACGGTGATTCTCAGGGTGCATTCGCGATCGACTTGAAAGAAAATTTTAACCCGATCGCTACCTGGCTGCCCCAGGGGATTCAGTTGGGCAACGGTTCTGGCCCCAGCCCGATCGTTGAGGGCCTGCACTTGAGGTTGATTGCTTCCCAGACTGCGGGTAATCAGGCGATCGCCATCAAAATAAACTTCCGTCCCCCCGGTTTGTTCGCCCAGTTCCCCCACAATTAACTCAATACTGGGTTGGGCCGCGGTGGAAGCCCCCAAGACTAACTCTACGGGCTCGCTCATCGGATAGGCCTGTCCCGCCCGGATCAGGGGATGCCAGTTGTGCCGGTTCAGCCGTCGGTCCCAGTAACGAATCCCATAACTGTGGTAAAGGAAGTCCTGCAGTTCAATGCCTTCAGTCAGCTGTAGGGCCCCCTGGGCGATCGCTTCAAAGGGACGGTGATTATAGATTTTCTTAGCATCAAAATATTGCTCAACCCAGGTTTGTACCGCGGGTAGTTGAGTGGTTCCCCCCACCAGTAACACGGCACTGATATCATCCCGATCGATTCCCTGGCGACGAGCTTGCTGTAGCACCTGGGTCATACTGGCATCCAATCGCTGAAAAAACTGATGCTGGGTGAGAATTTCAGTCAAAGTTGAGCGATCCAGACTCAATTCCAGAGCGGCAAAGGTTTCTTCGTTGAAATAAACTTCAGTGGCCTGGGGTTGAAGGGAGAGCTGGATTTTCAGTCGTTCCGCCAGGCGGGTGACCACAGCGGAGGGAACAACAGCCCCAGTTTTAGCAAAATGATCGACAATCCAGTGATCAATATCACTCCCCCCCAGGGCTTGACCCGCCTTGGCCAGCACCCGGGCTGTTTTAACAGGTTGAGTACTGCTCTCCCCCAGAAATTTTTCTCCCCACTTTAAAATAAAACCCAGCGGTTTGGTCTGACCACGGTTTTGCAGTTGCACTAGGGAAAGATCCAGCGTGCCCCCACCAAAATCGATCACCAGAATCGCACTCTCTTGGGCTGCAATCCCATAGCCCAGGGCCGCAGCAGTGGGTTCATCCAACAGGCGAATCTGTTCAATTTGCAGGGGACGGCACACCTGGGTCAACCAGTGGCGGTAGGTTTCAAAACTGTCTACGGGTACGGTCAGGATCAGGGAGCGGTAGAGGTCAGGATGGCTAGGGAGTAATTGCTGCAACAGTTGGGTGAGAAACCACTGCCCAATCTGCTCAAAACTAACGGTGATGCCATCGAGCTCCGGTAGAAAGCCCTGCACCTGCGCCCCAATTCCCCGTTTAAAGTTGCGAAAAAAGCGCGGATCATTGGCTTGATCCAGACCCCGATCGCAGACCTGCTGACCAACCCAGACCTGACCCGCAGCCGCATTTTCGACATAGGCCAGACTGGGAATCAAATCTGGGTTCTGCCCCATCCGATAACTGATACCGGGTAAATTCAGCGTTTCTGGTTGCTGGCTAGCAGGGTTCCAGCGGGTAATCACCGTATTACTGGTGCCAAAGTCGATCGCGTAGCTCAAACTCCAATCCCTTACTTAATCCTGACCCTTACAATCTTGACACTTAAACCCCTGCGACTGAAACGCTTCCCTCCCGATGATCCCAAAATACGTCCTGTTCGCCCCTTCCCATGAGGGTTCAGTGGGGATCAGTTCAGCCCTGCAGCAAATCTAAGCCAACCAGACAAAACAATTATGGGCCAGGTGCCGAAGGATACAAGTATCTCTGGAAAGATTAGGGCACAATATTGCATGGTGTCAGAAGTTTATCCCTGCTGATTGAGTTTACACCTGGCGGTTCATCCCCTACACAACGGACGCTAAGTCTCTTTCACGCCTGCGTTGCTATTCCTCACCCCCATGATTCTCCTCCCTTTCTCGTTTCCCAAAGATAAGCAGTCCCAGATGTTCTATGCCTCCCTCATACAGCACTGTAGCGATACGATTGTTGTCCTGGCTAAAGATGGCAAGGTGCAATACATCAGCCCGGCCCTCACAACGGTGTTGGGGTATCCCACGGGGGATTGGCTTGGTCAGCCTGTTCTGCAGCATATCCACCCCGAAGATATCGGTCTGGTTAAGTCCTACCTCAGTCAGCTCTGGCAAGCTCCCGATACCTGTCTGACCTGGGAATTACGCTGCCGTCACGCTGAGGGTGCCTGGATGACCCTGGAATGTATGGGTAAGAATTTGCTTTACGACCCCTTCTTGCAGGGAGTTGTCCTGTACTGGCGCAATATTAACCAGCGCAAAGCGACCGAAGAAACCCTGCGATCGGTGGAAGCCCGGTTGTCCTGGCAGAGCAAACATGACCCCCTCACCGGATTACTGAACCGCACGGCATTTGAATCAGTGCTGCTCAAAACCCTGCATCAATCTCTGTCCGAGCCGCAACCCTATGTGCTCTGTTATCTGGACATCGATCAGTTCCGCATCATCAACGATGCCTGTGGCTATCGCGCTGGGGATGAACTGCTCTGTCAGGTAGCAAGCCTAGTCCAAAACAGCGTGGCTGTTACCGACACCTTTGCCCGCCTCAATAGTGACTCCTTTGGGATTTTGCTGGCTCAATTCAGTCTCGAACAGGCCCGCCCATTGATGGAACGGCTCCGGCAAAAAATTCAGGAATGCAGGTTTATCTGGCAGGACAAAATGTTTGTCGTCACGGTCAGCATTGGGCTGGTGGAACTCTCCCCGGACACCCCCAATCTGACCAGTTTGCTCAATGCGGCAGAGGCGGCCTGCTTTGTAGCCAAGGAGCGGGGACGAAATCGCTGCCATAACTTTCAGCCTGACGACATTGAATTAGTCCAGAAGCGAGGCGCAGTGCAGTGGTTGTCCTATCTGAATAAAGCATTGGCAGAAAATCGGTTTCGGCTATTTTTTCAAACCATTCGCCCCCTGGGCAAAGATGCGGCTGCGATCGACCACTACGAAGTCCTGCTCCGCCTGGAGGATAATGGTGGCCAACTGGTTTCTCCAGCCGTCTTTATTGGAGCTGCAGAGCGATTTAATTTAATGCCAAATATCGATCGCTGGGTAATTAAAACCCTCTTTGCGTTGATCCGCGATCGATTAATTCCGCAACCCGATCCCGCCGCGTTAGCTCAGGAGGAGCACTGTTTCTATGCCATAAATCTCTCTGGGGCTAGCATTAATGACGATCGTTTGATCGAATTCCTGCTGGAAGAGTTCCAGACCTCTGGCGTACCCCCCACCATGATTTGCTTTGAAATTACTGAAACCGTCGCCATTTCTAATTTAGGTAAGGCGGCCCAACTGATTCGAGAGTTAAAAAAACTGGGCTGTCGCTTTGCCCTGGATGACTTTGGCAGTGGTATGTCGTCCTTCGGTTATTTGAAAAACCTGCCTGTAGACTACCTGAAGATTGACGGCAATTTTATCAGAAATATCATCAATGACTCCATTGATCTGGCGATGGTCAGAGCCATTCAGCAGATCAGCCAGGTCATGCAGATCGAGACGATCGCTGAGTTTGTCGAAAACCAGGCCATTCTGGAGGCCATCTCAGACTTGGGGGTGAACTATGCCCAGGGGTATGCGATTGCCCGCCCCGCCCCCCTGCCCGCCCTGGTCACAAGGTATTAAAAAATATAAACAAGCTTAATTTTTTGTAAAAATTAATGATCGAGAGAGGGGTAAATCCTCGATGCAATATTAAGACTTATTGTTGACTTTCTCTGAATTTCGGCTGAGTTTGCTAACTTCAGGAAGAATCGGTCTATGCTGCTGGCTTGCTATAGTGGCAAAACTGGGTTCGGCTCTTGGTTTGGCTGAGTTTGTTAATCACAAATCAGATAAGTATTTATACCTGTTCTGTGGCTTTTTTCAAACATCAAATTAGCAACTTAAGTTAGGAAGTAGAAAAAGTAGGAAGCAGAATTATGCTCAAATATTCAAGAGAATTTGCGCTGAACTGGTGTGAGGCCAACGGCTGGACTGATTTCTTTACAGAGCAGTATCGTTATTGGGCCTTTCCCCCCGGCGCGGTGATGCCCCTGCCCCTGCCCCCCCAGGCCTTGCAGATTGTTTTGGAAGAAAAAATTCTCAGTTGGAAAGAGCGGCTTCTCTACACTGCCACGATCGTCTGCACAGGTTTGACTGCGGGGGCCACCTGCTGGTTACGATCGCCCCTGCCCCTGACCTTTGCTTTTGTCTTCTGTGCCATCGCAGTTGTGCTGGTGGAAGAGGGTTAAATCACAAGTACCGCTGCTCCATTGATCTTGCCCTGCCGCAGCGCCTCCAGAGCTTCGTTGGCCTGAGTCAGGTTGAACGCCGTCACCTGGGTATGAATCGGAATTTGGGGCGCAAGGGCGAGAAATTCTTCCCCATCCCGCCGAGTCAGGTTGGCCACCGATCGCAGCACCCGTTCTCCCCAGAGCCAGGCGTAGGGAAAAGCTGGAATATCGCTCATGTGAATCCCTGCACAAACCACCACCCCACCTTTGACCACCGCTTGCAGGGCGATCGGCACCAGGTCTCCTACTGGAGCAAAGATAATTGCCGCATCCAAAGGTTCGGGAGGTGGACAGTCTGAACCTCCAGCCCAATCCGCTCCCAGGTCTAAGGCAAAGCGTTGTGCAGTGGTGTCCCCCGGTCGGGTAAAAGCATACACCTGTCGTCCCTGATAATGGGCCACCTGAATCAAAAGGTGAGCCGCATTGCCAAAACCGTAAAACCCCAGACGTTGGGCCTGCCCCGTCATCCGCAGCGATCGATATCCGATCAACCCGGCACAGAGGAGGGGAGCAGCCTGCAAATCGGGAAAGCTGTCTGGAATCGGAAAACAGAAGTGGGCATCGGCAACGGTGAACTCGGCATAGCCCCCATTGATCTGGTATCCGGTAAAGCGGGCCTGGTCACAGAGATTTTCTTGCCCCGATAAGCAATAGCGGCAATGATGACAGGTAGAACCCAGCCAGGGAACGCCAACCCGATCTCCAACAGCAAAGCCTGCCACCCTCGCCCCCACCTCCACCACCCGGCCGACAATTTGATGCCCTGGAATCAGGGGAAGCTGCGGTTGGGTCAGCTCACCATCGACAATGTGTAGATCAGTTCGGCATAGCCCGCAAGCCTGCACACGGATTAAAACCTGATCGGGGCTGGGAGTGGGCACAGGAACATCCACTAACCGCAGGGGCTGTCCCGATCGCTCCAGTTGCATCGCTCGCATGGTTCCACCCCCCAGGGGTAAGGGTTAAGCTTTGTCCAGCTCCTGAATTTTGATGTTGCTCGGTGTAAAAAGAAAGACAGCCCTGCCCAGTTGGGATTGATGACCAGAAATGGCGTAGGTACTACCTGCCAGAAAATCGGAAATCCGTTGGGCTTCGCGGGTCTCTAACTGTTCCAGGTTGAGGATCACACCTTTATTGGAACGCAGGTCTTGTACCACCTGGGTCATGTCATCCAGCGACCGGGGTTTGACGATCGTCAGTTCATAATTGCTATTCAAGGCGTGGGGCATGGCTACAACATCACTCATTTCTCACCTCAGACGCTCTACTCTCAGTTTTGCCTCAACTCTGCTGGATTGCCCAGTGGGGGAACAGATCTCTATCTTCAGACAGACCCTTGCTGCAGACAAATATTTTTTATCAATATTTTTTGAATTTAATCTGCAGGCTGATGCGGTTACAGAAATTGCAACCCAATCTCAGCGCACAGAGAAAAGGGTTAGGCTGATCCACAACTGCTAGTACAACCAACCCGATCAATCTATTCATTGAGGTGTAAGAAATGTGGAGGCGTGTGGTGAGTCCAGGTTGCTTGTTGCGTCTGTGCCAATTGGCCCCGTTGGGTGCTGTAACCCTCCGCAGAAGCGCCCCGCTCTTCAGTCTAACCAGTGTCCTTCCCCTTACCCTTTTAGCCTGTAGCCCTATCCCGCCCATGCCTAAATCCTTAGCCAGTGAATCGGAGCAACCCTGGGGAATCCTGTCTCCAGCCGCTCAGCAGGATGAAAACCTCACACCCAAACCTATACCGTCCTCACCCCCCCAACCCAGCCTGACGCTAACCGCCTATAACCAGTACCGCAGTGTGATCGAGCAAACCCGCAACCTGATTGGCGATCCAACTTCCCAGCGCTTAGCCCAGCAATGGGGATTGAACATTCTGGATATTACCTGGGAGGATACGGGGCGTTACAAAGGGTCTGCGGTTGGCCCCAACATCAGTGATATGACCATTCAGGTGCAGCAATTTAATCCCCGCTCCGCCCAGTACGAACTCAGCCTGATGCCCGTGATTCGCCACCCCAATTTCAGTGATAAAACCGCCGATGTTCCCCTCGATCGCTTTTACCTGCGGGTGGGCAATGAAAAAAATCGATCGCTGCAACGGATCAGCCTGAAAGCGTACTTGCAAAATCTGCGTTCCTATCTGCACCAACCAAATTCCTGGCGCGGGTCTGGCCGGTCACTGCTGGCCGATCGGGATAGCCATGTTCTGGTCAGTGCTCAGGCTTGTTTTCTCCCCATTCCCCCGGGGGACAAAGCCACATTTAATCCAGTTTTATTCAACTACCAATCCTACGAGCAAAACCCAGCCGTTCTAACCATCCTCGCCACTCGGGAAGGCACCAGCGCAACAATTATTGATAATAAACGGGATGCCTTTGCAGCGGGAATGACCTGGGGGCAGCGGCTATTCTTTAACAAAAATGGCGAACGGGCTAGCTTAACAGGGCAACGGGCCAGCGATTTTTCCACCCCACCTGTACCGGGAGACAAACCTGGCCCCATCACGTCTAGCCAGGCAGAGGAGCAGGGACTGAATCTGGTTATGTTAATTCAGGTGCCTTTAAAACAAAAACCTCAACCCCGTTCTTCAGCACCCATGCCGATGATGGCCCCCAGTGCAGCTGGTCTGGATCAGCTTCAAAAACAGGAATCTAATGTGGAAGCTGCGGTAATTGGCCATGGCCCGGTGGAAGGGCCCTATACGGAAATCGATAACCTGGCGATCGAGCGGGACCCCCGGTTTCCCATTCGCGTTACGGTGCAGTTCTATAAAGCCACCAGCAATGGAGTGGTTTCTCGCGCCGACATGGAGCAGATTGCCAGCCAGATCGATCGTGTCTATGCCGATGCCGATTATGTGGGTAGCCTGGTGGTAGAGGGGGAAACTGGCCGCCCCACTGAGTACGATGGCCCCAAACAGCAACCCCCCGGCTGGTGGAACGATTTCTGGCAACAGTATGAAGCCAATACAGGCCAATCTCGCCAGGAAGCCTTAGAAATGTTGCGGCGACTGCGGGGAGAAAACTGGATGCCCCGTTCTGAACAGGAATTACAGCAACAGTTAAAACAGTTGTAGTAAGAAATAATCGTTGATCAATGCTGACGATTACCAGGCGATTGAGAGCGATCGATTAACCTGCAATCAACTTAACCTTATAACCAGATTGGCTGAGAAATTGGGTTACCGTTGTGCCATGATCGCCCTGCACTTCGATCGTCTGTTCTTTGACTGTTCCCCCCGCTCCACACTGGGCTTTTAATTGCTTACACAAAGCGGTCAGCGTCTCCGCTGAGGACTGAAAGCCAGTAATCACCGTAACCGTCTTACCCTTGCGTCCCTTGCGGCTGGCTTGCACCTTTAACTGTTGTTGCTGGGGGGGCAATTCTGGGCGGGCGGTGGCTTCTGAGGGTGTGGACGCGGGGCCGAACTCTGTATAAACCAGACGATAGCCTGACTCCTGGCGGGAATCACCCTGACCAGAACGGGATTTAGAAGTAGCCATAGTTACTGTAATGAAGTGCTCACAGGAGCGTAAAATGAGGAATTGGAGCTTTTTAAGCCACAGCTTAAGCCACAGCTAACTTCAGCCCAAAGCTCTACTTCCTTGATTCTAAGCCTGACTCCTATGACTTCTGCCATTCGCTTCCTCATGTGCCCCCCGGATCACTACGATGTGGATTATGTGATTAATCCATGGATGGAGGGTAATATTCACAAATCCTCCCGCGATCGCGCCGTCGAACAGTGGCAGAAACTGTATCACGTGCTGAAAGATCATGCCCTGGTGGATTTGGTTAAGCCGGAGCAGGGCTGGCCGGATATGGTCTTTACCGCCAATGCTGGTCTGGTCTTGGGGGACAGGGTCGTCCTCAGCAGCTTCTACCATAAAGAACGGCAAGGAGAAGAACCTTACTTTAAGCAATGGTTCGCCGAGCAGGGTTACACCGTCTACGAACTCCCCCGCGATCTGCCCTTTGAAGGTGCGGGCGATGCCCTGTTCGATCGGGAAGGCCGTTGGCTCTGGGCCGGTTACGGATTTCGTTCTGAACTGGACTCCCACCCGTTTCTGGCTAAATGGCTGGATATCGAAGTGCTTTCTCTACGGCTGGTGGATGAACGGTTTTACCATCTCGATACCTGCTTCTGTCCCCTCAGCGGGGGCTATTTGCTCTACTATCCTCCGGCCTTTGATGCTTACTCCAATCGCTTAATTGAACTGCGGGTGCCTGAAGCCAAACGGATTGCGATCGCTGAAGCCGATGCGGTCACCTTTGCCTGCAACGCCGTCAATGTTGAACAAACCATTATTCTGAACCAAGCCAGCCCGGAACTTAAATCCCGCCTCCAGGCGATCGGCTTCCGGGCGATCGAAACCCCCCTGACCGAATTCCTCAAAGCTGGGGGCGCTGCTAAATGTTTGACTTTAAGGGTAACCGAACCAATTCAACCGGAACTCCATGCCAGTGCAGCGATCGAAAGTCGGATTATCCGCCTGGAAGGGCATTTACTTGATTCTGGTCTGATCAACCGGGCCCTGGATGTGATTGTAGAAGGGGGCGGCAGTTTTCAGGTTTTAAACTTTAATCTGGGGGAACAACGCCAGAGCACCTCTAATGCAGATGTGAAGGTCTCGGCTCCTTCCCACGAAGTGATGGAAGAAATCATGGCCCAGTTGATCGATCTGGGGGCCATTCCACCACCCCAGGAAGTCTGTGATATTAACTGGGAAATCGTCACTCAAGCTGGAGTCTCTCCCGAAGATTTCTATGTCACCACTATTTATCCCACCGAAGTGCGGGTGGATTGCCAGTGGGTACGGGTGCAGGGACAGCGGATGGATGCGGCCATTGTCGTCCGTTCCACCCCTGAAGGTGTATTAGCGGAATGTCGGTTGCTGCGGGATCTGCAGGTTGGTGATCGGGTGGTCGTTGGGGTGGAAGGAATTCGCACCGTCCGCAAGCCGGAAGCAAGGGAACAGCGGGGCAGCCAGGAATTCAGCTTTATGGGGGCTGGAGTTTCCAGTGAACGGCGAGTCGAACTGGTGGTGGAACAGATTGCCTGGGAATTGCGGCGGATTCGGGATCAAGGCGGTAAAGTTGCCGTTGTAGCCGGTCCGGTTGTCATTCATACGGGTGGGGGAGAGCACCTCGCTGAATTGATTCGCCAGGGCTATGTACAGGCGCTGTTGGGCGGAAATGCCATTGCCGTTCACGATATGGAACAGTCGCTCATGGGTACTTCCCTGGGGGTGGACATGAAACGGGGAGTCTCCGTCCGGGGCGGCCATCGTCACCATCTCAAGGTGATCAATACGATTCGTCGCTGTGGCAGTATTGCGGCGGCCGTCGAACAGGGAGTCCTGACCAGTGGGGTGATGTACGAATGTGTTCGCAAAGCAGTGCCCTTCTGCCTGGCCGGTTCGATCCGCGATGACGGGCCCCTTCCTGATACGGAAATGAATTTGATTAAAGCTCAACAGGAATATAGCCGCCTGATTCAGGGAGCCGATATGGTGTTGATGCTCTCCTCCATGTTGCATGCCATTGGGGTAGGCAATATGACACCCGCCGGGGTCAAACTGGTCTGTGTAGACATTAACCCAGCAGTGGTCACCAAACTCAGCGATCGCGGTTCCGTAGAATCGATCGGCATTGTCACCGATGTTGGTTTATTCCTCAGCCTGCTCGTCCAGCAACTGCAAAAGTTAACCAGTCCTTACCAGGTCGTCCCCGTAGGCTAATCGCTCTATTTCGATCCTGCTACTCCCCCTTGCCACCCAATAGCAGGGGGATTTTACTGTCTGCTTCAGCACATCAAGAATCAAATCCTGACCCTTGACGCATCACCGCACAGAAGTAGACTTATAATTGAATTGATAGATTTTTGTCTATAATTACGGCAGGAAGGCAACCGTTGCTTTATTCACTGCTGTAAACGATTAATCAGTTCTAGTCGAGGAGAATAAGCATTGAAGCAGGCTACACTTCATCAGTTAAAAGTCTTTGAAGTCACCGCCCGCCACGGTAGTTTTACCCGCGCTGCTGAGGAACTCTTTTTGACCCAGCCCACAGTCTCCATTCAAATGAAGCAGCTGACCAAGGCCGTCGGTTTGCCTTTATTTGAACAGGTGGGCAAACGACTTTATCTCACCGCCGCCGGTAAAGAACTTTTATCTACCTGCCAGCAAATATTTGAGAGCCTGGATCAGTTTGAGATGAAAGTGGCGGATCTGAAGGGTCTGAAGCAGGGGCAATTGCGCCTTTCCGTCATCACCACAGCCAAATATGTTGTCCCCCGGTTGCTGGGGCCCTTTTGTAAGCGTTATCCCGGTATTGATGTTGCCCTAACCGTTACTAATCATGAACAGGTGGTCGAACGTCTCCGGGACAATCAGGACGATCTCTACATTCCCAGTCATCCTCCCGAAAACATGGATGTGCATTGCCATGCTTTTCTGGAAAATCCTCTTGTAGTACTGGCCCCCCGTTCCCATCCCCTGGCCAAAGAAGGGCGAATTCCAATTCATCGCTTGAATGGGGAACCCTTTATTATGCGAGAATCTGGTTCGGGAACCCGTCAAGCCGTCGAAAAACTGTTTGCGGAACATGGGGTTTCGATTAAGGTCCGGTTGGAACTCGGCAGTAACGAAGCAATCAAGCAAGCGATCGCCGGAGGACTAGGCATTTCCGTCCTTTCCCGCCACAGTCTGGCCCTGGAGGGAGAATCTGGACAATTAACGATCCTGGATGTAGAACACTTTCCGATCCAGCGGCACTGGTATGTGGTCTACCCAACGGGAAAACAACTCTCCGTCGTTGCTAACACCTTTTTTGAGTATTTGCAAACTGAGGGAAGACAAGCGATTGAAGATAACCTGGGGGTCAACCTCCACCAACACTTAACTAAACCCCTGCTCTGAGCTGTCCACGCTGTTAATCCGACATTACGTTAATTTGACATCAAGGGTCCGAGGGGCAGGAGAGATTAGTTAGCTTCTTTGGCGATTTGCAACCAATCCTCACCCACCCGCAGGGTTAGATCAGAGTCGAGGCTACCGGTGGAGTCGGCCTGAACCTGGCCCGTACCGAGCAGAGACTTGAGCATCTGGGCAGCTTCCAGATCACCCCGCTGAGCAATCACCGCTGTTTCTGATTTCTGCTGTGGCCAGTCCTGTTCCACATAAACATTCCGAAAGCCATGACTGGCAAGAAAATCAGCCATCTGACCAGCGGCATGGGGATCGCTAGAGGCATTTTGAATCGCGATCTTTAAGCGCTGGGGTTGCTCCAGACTGTTGCTGACCGTCTTGTCTTCAAAATAATTCTGCACCACCCGTTCCATGCCGTTGGGGTCCATAATCCAGTAACTGGCGGCAAACTCCCAGTTTTCACTAAAGCGTCCCGGCAGCAATACCATCTTCAAATCATTGGGCTGCAGGTGAAGACCAAACTGCATCAGGGCCAGCATTTCTCCCAGGCTGAGATCTGTATCGATGTACTTTTGCATCAGAGAGAATAACTGGGGCAGGCGAGCCAGCATCATGGGACTGGTCAAACGCTTTTGCAATGCTCTCAGCAAGATCTGTTGCCGTTGGGCCCGGCCAATATCTCCCAGCTCGTCATAGCGGAAGCGAGAGAACCCCTCTGCCTGTTCCCCATTCAGGGTTTGCAATCCCGGTTGCAGGTCAATGGTTAATTTCTGAGTCTGATCGATGTAATACATGCGCTTGGGCACATATATTTCCACCCCACCTACCAGATCTACCAGTTCGCGAAAAGCCTCTGTACTGATGCGGACATAGCGATCGACGGGAACCTGATTAAGAGAGCGGCTCACCACCTCCATCGCCAGATTTGCCCCTCCTTCAGCATTGGCAGCATTAATTTTTTCCATGCCATAGCCAGGAATTTCGACGCGGGTATCTCTGGGAATCGTCAGAACATTCACCGTCCCCTTCTGGGGGTTGGGGCGTACCAGCAGCATTGTGTCACTGCGACCGTCAAACACCTGAGCAGAGCCTGGGGCAGCATCCAGGACGCGATCGATTCCCATCACCAGAATATTAACTGGACGGCCAATGCCGTAAATGCCGCTCTGCAACAGTTCGGTAATACCTGCAGTCTGTCCAGCCTTTGAACCACTCTGAAAGGGAGTCACCAGGGCCAGGGTCAAACCTAAACCAGCAGAAGCAGTTGTAACAACGATAAAACTCAGTCCCCAACCTAAGCGTTGGAGCCAGTGAGTCTGCTGGGGAGATTTTTTTCGGTTGCTTCCCTTGCTTTTTTTGATCACAGGCACTCTGCCTGGCTGATGAATGGACTGTTTAACTCCTCTGCCCACGGTAACTCCCACATCTTAAAAAACGGTGTTAAGACCTGCACTCAATTTAGCCTGCGGTTGCGGCGGCGAAATCGTCAAAGAGCTTGAGCCTGAATTTACCTTTAAAGGATGAGACTCAGCAATCGATCTCTGCCGGAAGGGGCTTTACAATTGTAAACACAAAAAACCCTGCGTCAACTCCCCTGGCTGTGGCATATACGGTTACAGCAGTGGAATTCATGCCGAGTTGGAAGTTAAACTGGTAGCAAAAACGGATGCCCAAGCTTGAAAACAATGATCAGGCCCCTACCAACCAGTTCCTTGTCCTCCCTGGCTGTGGCTACCCCCCGTCAGAGTCCTACCCCGGTGCAGGATCGGCAAACCATCCGTCAGCCCTACCCTCACTACAAAGTGATTGTGCTCAACGATGATTTCAATACCTTTGAGCATGTGGCTAAGTGCTTGATGAAATACATCCCCAATATGACCAGTGATCGGGCCTGGGAATTGACCTACCAGGTGGATCGGGAGGGTCAGGCGATCGTCTGGGTTGGCCCCCAGGAACAGGCAGAACTATATCATCTCCAACTTGGACGAGCCGGTTTGACGATGGCTCCCCTGGAACTGGCCTAGCCCTGGATCACTCTATACGCTTACCCACTTCAACCAGGATCGGGACAGCAGGGAACAGCAATTAGCGGGCCAGAAAAATAGCCACCAGCACAATGCCCAGCAAAACGAACCAGACCAGATGACGCTGCACCCAATCCTGCAGGTTCCGCCCCTCGATCGTTTTTTTCCTGCCCTGCTCAACCTGAGCTTGGTTGCGGTAGAGGGTACAGTCCGTGGCGTAGGGGCGTTGGGGAAAGTTACAACTATCATCAGCATCGTAGAGGCAAGTCCGGCAGAGATAATTCCCCGGTTCAGCCCGATGTAAAGTGATACCTGGATGGCCGTGGGCCTTGAGCACATAGCCACAGTGGGGGCAGGTAACCGTCTGGGAAGAAACCCTTTGGTGACAGCGAGAACAGGTTGACATGAAGGAGAGTAAAATCTACTGCGATCGTAGCAAGTTTGGCAGAATGGAGGAGTGAGCAAGGGGTAGGCAACCCAGTGGGACAGCATGGATAACAGTAATTTACTCAAACAACTTTTACTGATTGGAATTGGCACAACTTCCCTGGTGGCGGAAAAGCTGCGGGAGGTGAGCGATCAATGGGTGAAAGACGGGCGGATTAATCCCGAACAGGCCCGTGCTTTTGTGGATGAGATGATGCACCAATTACGCACAGATGGTTCCGGTTGGGACGGGCAGATGCGACGCTATATGCAACAACTCCTCCTGGACTTGGGGGTGGCCCGTCAGAATGAGATGGATGAGCTGCGGGGTCGAATTGACCGGCTAGAGCGGCAAGTGCGGGATTTGGAAAATAAACTTTGGCAATAACGTTTGGGCCATTCTTCCTGCCCAGCGTCCAGATAAGTTCTGACAATGATAATTTAGAGTAATAGACTCGGAGGAAATCATTTGCGCAGTATTCTGATCAGTCTGGCGATCGTCGCCCTTTGCACCCTCGTTCTAGTGGTGGCTCAATTCACTGCCCGTTCCCCCGTTGTTATTGCTTCCCCCATTGAGGAGACTACCATCGCTATGACCAGTGACGCAGGCTATACCACAACCCCCTCCGGGTTAAAGTATCGGGATCTCGTGGTGGGAACGGGAGCCATGCCAAAACGGGGTCAGCAAGTAATTGTGCAGTACACCGGCACCCTGATGAATGGGACAAAATTTGACAGTTCCCGCGATCGCGGTCAACCCTTTCAGTTTCGGATTGGTGTCGGTCAGGTGATCAAAGGTTGGGATGAGGGTGTGGGCACCATGCGGGTAGGTGGCCAACGGGAGCTGGTGATTCCCCCGGATCTGGCCTATGGTTCCCGGGCCGTGGGGGGAGTGATTCCGGCCAATTCTACCCTGAAGTTTGATGTGGAATTACTGGGTATCGAGTAGCCCCCTAACTATGCCCCCTGTTGCTACTGCCCTTGATATTGTTCAGCTTTCCGATACTCACCTCTTTGCTGATCTACAGGGTCAACTGGTGGGCTTGAATACTGCTGATACTTTGAAAGCAGTGCTGGAGCAGGTCGCTCAACTGTCTCCCCGTCCCGATCTGCTGCTTTTGACGGGTGATCTATCCCAGGACGAAAGTGTACAGTCCTATACCCATTTACGGGACTGGTTGGCTCCCCTGGACATTCCTGTCCACTGGCTACCGGGGAACCATGACAATCTGCCGGCAATGGCGCAGGTTCTCCTTCCCCCCCTTTGCTCGGGGCCTGCAGCATTCTGCCTGGGAGGCTGGCAGTTTTTGTTACTCAATTCCCAGGTTCCCGGCAAAGTCTATGGGGAATTAAGCCCGGACACTCTGTTGTGGCTGGAAAACAATCTGCAGGCGCACCCCGACCAACCCACCCTGATTGCCCTCCACCATCCCCCCCTGTCGATCTCGACCCCCTGGTTGGATAGCAGTCGTTTACGCAATCCCGAACCTTTACTGGAGCTGATCGATCGCCATCCCCAGGTTAAACTGGTTAGCTTTGGCCATATCCATCAGGAGTTTGCCGCGGAACGTCGAGGGGTAATTTACCTGAGCAGCCCCTCCACCTGCGTACAATTTCTTCCCCGTAGCCCTCAGTTTGCGATCGATCCGATGCCGCCGGGGTTTCGCCGCTTCATGCTTTACCCAGATGGACAGTTCCATACAGAAGTTATGCGGGTTGAATTCAGCTACCAATTTGATCTGGCGGCTCAGGGCTATTAACCGCTACAGGGGCTAACTTTTCCTCAGGATCACCTGATCCAAATCTACGCACAAAAAACCCCTCATAACTTGGAGGGGCGATTATTTATTTAATTTTGCTCATTACGGAGTCAGGTAACAGGCAAATAGAAATCAGCCTTTCCAGCCTTTTTCAGACTGTTCCAGCACGTAGGCGGCGACATCCTGAATTTGCTCATCGCTCAGACGACCACCAAAAGCAGGCATGGCATTTTTACCGTGCTGCACCTGGTAGACAATCGCATCAGCAGAGTTCATGCCAAACTGTTCCAGAGCTTCTTTCTTCAAGGTTTTGTTAGCCATAATGACGTTATTGCCCCCCATGTGGCAGGCAGCACAGTTGGCGCTGAAAACCTTAGCTCCAGCAGCGGCATCGGCCAGGGCAGGACGGGCAGACAGAAGGGTAAATGCTGTCATCATGACCAGCAGAAGGGAAAGCAATTTTCTCAACGGGGTTCTCCTCTATGCAAAACTCAACATCGGTGGTTAAAGATTACCATTGATAATTCTACTATTGACGGACTTACGCCGATCCAGATAGCAGGGGAACTTATAGGGGTTAGGCAGATGGTATTCAGAGACTGTTCTGCAAGCCTAGAAGGATAATTCCAGGGCATCGGTTCCCCAACCGGGAGATTTTTCCGCTGCTCTCAGCAAAAAAGCGGCCAGGTCTTGCAGTTGATCAGTGGTCAGCCAGTCTTGCGAAACTCGCCGACAGAGATAGCTGAGTTCGCTGCCATCTTGAAGCATCGGCGATCGCTGATAGGCCACCAGAGCGGCCACATTATCCCGAGGGGGGTGAGCGGCCCGCAGATCGGCAAGAGCAAGGGATTCCGCCGGATTGGGCAGGGTTGCTCCCCCCACATGGCAGTTTTTACAATTCTGGTCGAAGAGCTGCTTACCCACCGTCAGTTGCTCGGGAGAAAACAATTGAGTTTCCCCCGCAGAATTGATTGGGATGGCCACAGGTTCCTTAGCGAGGAAACGGTAAACATACTCATCCACCCTTGCAGCCAGAGCTGGCGGTACAATCACCATCTGTAGGATCAGCAACAATCCCAAGAGCCAGGGTAAAGCAGGGATTTTGAGCATCTGACCAGAACAGGGGGCAGCGTTAGAAATAAATTTTGCCACCGCCCCATTTCTCACCCTGAACTTTGGGCTGAACCAGAATATAACCAGCAATCGCAGTCAGATCTTGCTCAGACAGGTTACGCATTTTCGGGTAAATATCGGCACTCTTAATGCTGGGGTGAATTTCAGCGATCGAGTCTTCCCCGTCATAGGTCGTGGGGTCTTTCATGTAGTCCACCAGACCAGCAACGGAATCGCGGCGGGGAGTGGCGAGAGCAAGAGTTTCGGGGGACAGATCCAGGCTGGGGTTCGTTTTAGTAATTCCGCCCGCATGGCAACTGGCACAGGCTTCGTTGAACAGGCGTTGTCCATCTTCGACCTGGCGGCGGCTGAGGGTAATGTTTTTGCCCTGGTCATTGAGGGCGACAGTGCGGGTAGTGGCATCCAGTTGGGCGGCAATCGCGGTGCCATTGAAAACTTGCCAGGCAAAGAGTACAGTCACCACCAGCCAAAGGCATCTTTTCAGCATAGTTCTCCTTCAAATTTCCTTTGTTATCCGGTTTTAAAGTGCCGATGGAAAATCCTGCCCCTGGGAACCCTGCTCCCCCTCGGACAGAATCAACAGAATCACCGCCTTAGCATCCTCCAGGGGTAAACGGGTCTGAGGGGTTTTATAAGCAATTCCCAGACGATCGCACAAGTGCAGAACTTGTTCGACGGCAAGGTTATAATCTGCTGCAATTTCGGCAATGGATAGATCGGCAAAACCCATGATGTACCCCTTGCTTGACTGCCAGATTTCCTCCCATAGAATCACAAGAGAGCCTGGAGAAATGTCCAGTTAGACCTTTCCCCTGCAGTGTTGTGACGATGGGCATCCACCAGGTCGGCGGCAAACCGATGGGATAATTTTACCAAATGGTGGGTACAGGAACTTCAATCACTTCTTGGCAATCACTTCTCGGCTCCGGGATCACCTGGAAATTCGTTTTAGAGCGAACTCATCAACTGTCTACACCGGAAAGATGCAGCGCCGCGGTGGGCAGCATGGTGGCCGGCTGAGGAGCAATGGGTTGGTGCAGGCGGATCAGACGAGCCAGTGTACCTTTCAGTTGAGGACGGGGAACGATCGCATCGACAAAGCCGTGACTCAGTAAATACTCTGCCGTCTGGAAGTCGTCGGGTAGCTTTTCCCGCAGCGTTTGTTCGACCACTCGTCGCCCCGCAAACCCGATCGTGGCTTTAGGTTCTGCCAGAATAATATCACCCAACATGGCAAAACTAGCAGTCACGCCTCCAGTGGTGGGATGAGTGAGAACGGGAATATAAAGTAAGCGCGCTTCCCGGTAACGTTCCAGAGCGGCGGAAATTTTAGCCATCTGCATCAGGCTGAGCATCCCTTCCTGCATCCTGGCCCCCCCAGAGGCACAGACGATCACCAGGGGGAGACGCTCACGGGTGGCCCGTTCAGTCAATCGGGTCAGCTTTTCGCCCACTACCGAGCCCATGCTGCCGCCCATAAAGCGAAAGTCCATGGATCCAAGGGCGAGGGGCAAACCGTCTAATTTACCAATTCCGGTCTGGACGGCATCCGTCAACCCCGTTTTATCGCTGTATTCTCGTAGCCGTTCACTATAGGGTTTGCGATCGCAAAACTGCAGGGGATCACAGGGAAGGAGATGGTCATCCATGGGCATCCAGGTGCCAGGGTCGATCAGTTGCCCAATCCGTTCATCGCTATAAACGCGAACGTGATGTTCACACTCTGGGCAGACCATTTGATTCGCCCGCAGATCTTTGATGTAGGTCATGACCCCACAGGCTTCACACTTTGTCCATAGGCCATCGGCAATTTCCCGTTCCTGCTGCACCTGCACGTTTGAACCGGACTTGCGACGGTTGGCAAACCAATCAAATAAAGACATGGGGAAGCTGGATTCCTCAGAAAGATAAATTTAAGGAACGATTCTTCATATATCATCCCACTTTGTTGCCAAATTGTAACCTGGCTAACTTTAGCTTGATGAAGCAGGGTTTGGAGAGCAAAGTCATCTACACTTTGCAGTATTTTGCCTGAATCTTTGGGTATGCTAAAGCAGACAAGGGCCTGATCCTGGTAAAGAACTCAATGGATTAAATTGGCTTTTGTTTGCCGTTAAATACTTTCAGCGATCATTAAACCATCTCCCTCCAGCTTTTCTTCCATCAACTACCATGTCAGCCAACACCCCTCCCAAACTCTGGTTTCCCCTGTGGCAGTACCTGAACCAGCCCTTGTTTGACCAGAAGGTGAAACTGATCCTCAATCCCAAACAATTCTGGCAGAACTACCAGGTTGAACATTTGCTCAGGTGCTGGGAGCAGGAGTCGAGCCAGAAAGGACACCCCCACACCTGAAAGCCGTCCCAAATCCAGTAGAATTAGAATTAATTCATCACAATCTCGAGCGGATTAGGGGAATTGACTTTTTTCCTCTAGTCGTTTTGTTTTCAAGTTAATTCTAATCCCATGGTTACTTCCCCCCTCCCCCCTGGACAAAAGCTTTCTAAGGTAGAAGGTTTAAAAGAGCGCAGTCAGCATCTGCGTTACCCCGTTTCCAAAGAAATTTTAGAAGAGACTACCCACTTCAGTGAAGACGGGATCCAAATCCTCAAGTTTCATGGCTCCTATCAACAGGATAACCGGGATAACCGGGTGAAGGGGCAGGAGAAGGACTACCAGTTCATGTTACGTACCCGCAGTCCAGGAGGGTATATTCCACCGCAGTTGTATCTGGCCCTGGACCGACTGGCGGATAGCTATGGCAACGGCACCCTCCGAGCAACCACCCGGCAGGGCTTTCAGATCCATGGCATTTTGAAACAAAACCTGAAAGCGGCGATCGGCGAAATTATTCGCAACCTGGGCTCAACTCTGGGGGCCTGTGGCGATTTGAACCGCAATGTCATGGCTCCCCCCGCTCCCTACACCGATCGGCCGGAGTATGACTATGCCCGCACCTATGCCAACCATATTGCCGATCTGCTCACCCCCCAGACTGGGGCCTACTACGAGATCTGGTTGGATGGAGAAATAGCGATCACGGCAGAAGAAGCCCCAGAGGTAAAAGCGGCCCGCCAGCAGCAGGGGAATGGAACGAATCTTCCCGACCCGGAAGAGCCGATCTATGGGCAACACTACATGCCACGCAAATTTAAGGTTGCCGTGACAGTACCAGGAGATAATTCCGTCGATCTCTACTCCCAGGATTTGACCCTGGTGGTGCTGACCAATCCAGCTGGTGAACTGGAAGGGTTTAATGTATTTGCCGGAGGGGGATTAGGCCGTACCCATAATAAGGAAGAAACCTTTGCCCGCTTAGCCGATCCCATTGCCTATGTGGATAAAGCGGACATCTATGATCTGGTGAAAGCGATCGTGGCCACTCAGCGGGACTATGGGGATCGTGCCAACCGTCGTCATGCCCGGATGAAGTATCTGCTCCAGGATTGGGGGGTAGAGAAGTTCCAGCAAACCCTGGAGCACTATTTTGGCAAGCCCCTGCAACCCTTTAAGCCCCTCCCAGAGTTCACCTATCAGGACTTCCTGGGCTGGCACGAACAGGGAGATGGCAATCTCTTTCTGGGAATTTCGATCGACAATGGGCGGATTAAAGATGAGGGGGACTTCCAACTCAAGACCGTGCTACGCGACCTGGTCAGCACCTACAACTTGCCCATCCGCCTCACCCCTCATCAAAATTTGATTTTGTGCGATATTGATCCTGCGATTCAGACCGAAATTCAACAACAGCTCGATCGATCTGGGATTGCCCGGGAAACGGCGATCGATCCCCTGGTTCGCTATGCCATGGCCTGTCCCGCCCTACCTACCTGTGGTCTGGCCATTACGGAATCAGAGCGGGCCATCCCTGGGGTGCTGGAGCGCATCCGGGCTCTGCTAAATCGAGTCGGGCTGGAAGAAGAACATTTTGTCATCCGCATGACCGGTTGCCCCAATGGTTGTGCCCGTCCCTATCTGGCGGAATTGGGCTTTGTTGGCATTGTGCCTGGTACTTATCAACTCTGGCTGGGGGGCGATCCCAATCAAACCCGTCTGGCCCGCCCCTACATTGAAAAGCTAGAGATCCAAGAACTGGAAGTGGCCCTGGAACCGCTGTTTGTCTACTTTAAGCAGGAAAAGCGTCGCCGTACAGTGGCAGAAAGTTTTGGAGACTTCTGTGATCGGGTTGGGTTTGAAGCCTTACAGCAGTTTGCCCTCACCTATGATCCTGCCACCTATGAGAGTGGGGACAGCCATTTTATTTCTGCTGAAGCTACAGTTGGAACTGAACCCACTAGCACTAAAGCAGCCAGCCGCACTCGCCGTAGATTGGATATACGTGAGGATGTTTACCTGCAACTGAAGGAACTGGCTAATCGTCAGGGTAAATCTTTAACCCAAATGGCGACGGAGGCGATCGCGGCTTATTTGCAAAACCTCAACCCGTAATTTTGACTGTCGGGGTTAAGCCTAGCGCTGGCGTTGCTGGCGTTGCTGCTTGGTGACCACAATCTTGCAGGGCACAACTTTAGAAGTTTGAGACTGTCGCTGATTCAGACTGGCCAGCCCTGTGAGCAAAATTGTCGTTGCCAGAATCTGACCCGATAGAAACAGGAGGAGGGAAGAAACCATTGTTAAATTTGAGTAAAGAACTTGCAGTTACTAGCTTGACAATAAAGGGGACCTCAAGCAAGGGGGAAAACACGGAACTCGTGAAGCAGCACTGACCGTCGGATTTTAATGGGCCCAGGGTGCAGCGATCGTATCCACCCTCCCTGAATTGGAGCAGTTTTCCAGCGCAACCCTAAGACTAATCCATGAGCAGCCCTTTTCCAATCCTGTCCGAGCTAGAAACAAAAATTAAACATCGCACTGCTACGGTTGGCGTGGTGGGATTGGGCTATGTCGGGTTGCCCTTAGCCGTCGAAAAAGCAAAGGCTGGCTTTCAGGTGATTGGAATTGAACAAAATCAGCGGCGGATGGACTGGGTGAATCGGGCCCATAACTATATCAGTGACGTTCAGGACGAAGCATTAACTGAGGTGGTGCAGAGTGGCAAACTGCGGGCAGTGAATGATTTCCAATTCCTGCCTGAGATGGACGTGATCGTAATCTGTGTTCCCACTCCCCTTACGCCCAACCTGACCCCCAATCTGAGCTGCGTTGAGTCTGTCACCCGCAACCTGGCTCAACATCTCCGCCGGGGCCAGCTGATTACCCTGGAGTCCACCACCTACCCTGGCACCACCGATGAAATTATGCGTCCTCTTCTGGAAATCAGCACTGGCTTGCAGCAGGGGGTAGACTTTTTTCTGGCCTATTCACCGGAACGGGTTGATCCTGGCAATCGACAGTACACCACCCGCAATACCAGTAAGGTCGTGGGAGCCTCTGACCCCTCATCCCTTGCACTTGCCCGGTTGTTTTATGAGCAAACGATCGCCCAGGTGGTTGCGGTCAGTAGTGCCCGAACGGCGGAACTGGTGAAAGTGTTTGAAAACACCTTCCGGGCGGTTAATATTGCCCTGGTCAACGAACTGGCCTTGCTGTGCGATCGCATGGACTTGAACGTCTGGGAAGTGCTGGATGCCGCCTATACCAAACCCTTCGGCATCATGCCCTTCTATCCCGGTCCCGGCGTGGGGGGGCATTGTATTGCCATCGATCCCCATTACCTGGAATGGAAAGCCAAGGAATTTAATTTTGAAACCCGGTTCATTAGCCTGGCAGGGGAAATCAATCGCCAGATGCCAGAATTTGTGCGCCGAAAAGCCTGGCGAATTCTCAACCGCAAGGGCATTGCTCCCTCTCAGGCCAGAATTCTGGTGATTGGTGTGGGATATAAGAAAGATCAGGCAGATTGGCGGGAGTCACCAGCGGTTAATCTCATTGCTGCCCTGCTGGAAGATCAGGCCACCCTTACGTACCATGACCCCTACATTCCTGAAATTCAGGTGAGGGGGGTGGTGCTAACCTCAGTGGAGTTAGTTGAGGAAACAATCACAGAAGCGGATTTAGTGATTATTGCCACAGATCACAGCAAGATTGACTATCACTCCCTGGTGCAGACGGCCAATGCGATTCTGGATACCCGTGGCGTTACCCGTCATCTGGAGGGCGATCGCCCGCACGTTACCCTGTTGTAATTTCGTCTGACCAAATTGGTACTGACTGGGCAGGAATTTTAACCCGGCAGGTATGGTTGGTGAAATTGAGGGAATACTAAGCTACAGGGTTATGACTGAATGACAATGAATAAAGTTTGCGTTGTTGGGCTTGGTTACGTCGGCTTACCCACGGCTAGTCTATTAGCCAGCAAAGGGTTCAAAGTTCATGGGGTCGATGCCAACCTCAAGGTGGTAGAAACCATCAGTCGCGGCGATATTCATATCTATGAACCAGAACTGGATATTTTAGTCAAATCTGCGGTCAATAGTGGCAATCTCACCGTCAGTCCGGAACCCGCCCCAGCAGATGTCTTTATCCTGGCTGTACCGACTCCCTTCAAGGACAACCATGTTCCCGATATTTCCTATGTAGAGGCGGCTACGCGGGCCATTGCCCCCCATGTCTGCGCCGGTAATTTAGTGATTTTAGAGTCCACCAGCCCCGTGGGCACAAGCGAAAAAATTGCTCAATGGCTGTCAGATCTGCGCCCTGACTTAGTGAACTCGGAAGAGATTTATATCGCCCATTGTCCAGAGAGAGTTCTGCCCGGTCAGATTCTTAAAGAACTCGTCACAAACGATCGCATTATTGGTGGCATTGATCCTGCTTCAGCCAAAAAAGCAGCAGCTTTTTATCAGCGGTTTGTGAGTGGAGAGATTTTTCTGGCAGATGCCCGCACTGCAGAACTGGCTAAATTGATCGAAAATGCCTATCGAGATGTCAACATTGCGTTTGCCAACGAAATTTCATTGATTTGTGACCAGTTGCACATTAATGTGTGGGAGACGATCAAATTAGCCAATCGCCATCCCCGCGTTAATATTCTACAACCCGGTCCCGGTGTGGGGGGGCATTGTATCGCAGTCGATCCCTGGTTCATTATTGACTCTGCCCCTGCCCAGGCTAAGTTAATTCGAGCGGCCCGGGAAGTGAATGACAGTAAACCTGATCATGTAATTCGGAGAATTAAGGAAAAAGCGGCTCGGTTCAAAGATCCGGTGATTGCCTGTCTGGGGCTAGCCTTTAAGGCCAATGTGGATGATTTACGTGAAAGCCCAGCCGTTAAGATTGTGATGCAATTGGCCCAGGATCGGGTGGGTCAGATTCTGGCGATCGAACCCTATATTCGAGCTTTACCCTTGCCCCTGTCCAACCTGGATGTAGAATTGGTGGATCTGAACACAGGTCTTGACCAGGCTGATATTGTTGTCCTATTAGTTGATCACCGCTCCTTTGCTGATGTTGATCGGGATTTTCTTAAAGACAAAATTGTCATTGATACGCGAGGGTTGTGGCGGTGAAGCAGGTTTTAATCAAAAAGGGCCAGGCGATTGTGGAAGAGGTTCCCGCCCCTCTGGTCGAATCCCAAACCCTTCTGGTTCAGGTAAGCCACTCCTGTATCTCCACAGGCACGGAGATGAGTGGGTTAAAAACTAGCAGTACCCCACTGTGGAAGAAGGCCATTCAGAATCCAGAAAAACTGGTCAAGGTCATGGATATGGCCCGGACTCAGGGGATGGCCCGAACCGCCAGTATGGTGCAGGGAAAATTGGAGAGTGGGGAGCCAACAGGTTATTCCGCCGCTGGAACTGTTTTAGCTGTTGGTAGCGGTATTGAAGACATACAGGTGGGCGATCGGGTCGCTTGTGCGGGTGCTCAGTGTGCCCATCATGCCGAAATTATTCGTGTGCCCCGCAATCTAAGTGTGCCGATTCCCGCCGAATTAGGCTTTGCCACCGCCAGTACCGTTACCCTGGGAGCCATTGCCCTGCAGGGAGTCCGTCGGGCCCAACCCACACTGGGAGAGACTTTTACGGTGATTGGGTTGGGAGTGTTGGGACAGTTAACGGTGCAACTGTTACAGGCTAATGGGTGCCGGGTAATTGGGATCGACCTAGACCGTAAGCGGATTCACTTGGCCCAACAACTGGGAATGGTAATCGGCATTCATCCAGAAGATTGCAATCCCATCGAACAGGTAGCCCGTTACACCGAGGGCATGGGAACGGATGGCGTTATTATTACGGCGGCGACACCCTCAGATGAAGTGATATCCACCGCTTTTCAAATGTGCCGCAAAAAAGGGCGAGTGGTGTTAGTGGGGGATGTTGGCTTACACCTGAATCGGGCAGATTTTTATCAAAAAGAGCTAGATTTTTTCATTTCAACCTCCTATGGGCCGGGCCGTTACGATCGCCGCTATGAGGAACGGGGTTTAGATTATCCCCTGCCCTATATCCGCTGGACTGAAAATCGTAATATGGCAGAATATTTGCGATTGGTCGCACTGGGAAAGATCAAAGTTGAACCCCTGATTAGTGCCACCTTTCCCGTTGAGCAAGCCACCACTGCCTATGAAACGATCCGCATCAGTGAAGATAAACCCTTAATTGTGCTGCTCTCTTACCCGGAAGTTCAGTCAGCTACTCCGGCACGGGTGATTCCCAATCAACTGGCGATCGCGGCTCGGTCGGGACAAATTCGAGTGGCCCTGGTGGGGGCGGGTAATTTTGCCAAGGGAATGCACCTGCCCAATTTACAAGCTCTTTCTGAGTATTATCATCTCCAGGCTGTTGTCAGCCGTACTGGCCATAACGCTACAGCGGCAACCCGGCAGTTTAGCGCCAATTATGCAACCACAGACTACCAGCAGGTCCTAGCTGATCCTGAAGTGGATGCTGTGATCATTACCACCCGTCACAACTTACATGGCTCGATGGTTCTGGCAGCGCTGAAAGCAGGAAAGCATGTTCTGGTTGAAAAACCCCTGGCCTTAACCGAGCAGGAACTGGCGCACATCAAAGCCTTTTATCAACAAGGCGATCGCCCCCTTCCCCTACTCCTAACAGGATTTAACCGCCGCTTTTCAGTCTATGCCCGTCAGATTTATAACTTGTGCCAAAACCGAAGCAATTCGATGATTTTGAACTATCGAATGAATGCGGGTTATATTCCCCTCGATTCCTGGGTACATGGGGAAGAAGGAGGAGGACGCAATCGCGGTGAAGCCTGTCACATTTATGATTTATTTACTTACCTGACGAACAGCAAAGTGGTGCAGGTTCATGCCCAGAGTATCATCCCAACCACGGGACATTATAGCCGTACAGATAATTTTGTTGTAACCCTGACGTTTGAGGATGGTTCAGTTGCGACCCTAACCTATACGGCTCTTGGTAGCAAAGATTATCCGAAAGAACAGTTAGAAGTGTTTGTTGATGGCAAAGTCATTGTTCTAGATGATTACAAAGCCCTGAGGATTATAGGGGCAAATAGTAAAGGCATCGAGAATAAAATTGCCGACAAAGGACAGAAAGATGAGTTAATTGCTTTTGCCCAGGCAATACAGCAGGGGGGCGAATGGCCAATCCCATTGTGGCAGCAAATTCAAGCAACGGAAATCAGCTTTAAAGTTGATACGTTCTTTAGCTAAAGATCCAAATAGATGAGCCCAGATTCATTAAAATGATAACAAAATTTAAGGGGTGATAAATGTGCGGCATTGTTGGGGCTTTAGTCTTTCAAAACAGTAGTTTTAATATTACTGAGTCATACCTAACCAACATGCGTGAAGCCATGGTTCATCGCGGCCCGGATGGTGCTGGCCTTTGGATAGCTGAGGATGGCAAAGTTGGGTTAGGACATCGACGTTTATCAATCATTGATTTATCTACAACTGCTAATCAACCCATGTCCAATGAAGATGGAACGATATGGGTTGTGTTCAATGGAGAAATTTATAACCACGCTGAGATCCGGGCAGAATTGGAACGCTTAGGTGGTCATCGCTGGAAAACAGACCATTCAGATACTGAGGTCATCCTCCATGCTTTTGAAGAGTGGGGAATTGATTGTCTGCACAAATTCCGGGGCATGTTTGCGATTGCTCTATGGGATAGCCGTAAACAAGAACTATGGCTGATCCGAGACCGGATTGGGATTAAGCCGTTGTATTACAGCATCCATAATGGTCGGATCACCTTTGCTTCAGAAATTAAGGCGTTACTGCAAGATCCCGATCAGAAGCGGGCCGTGCATGAAGAAGCTTTTTATCATTATTTATCTTTTCTGACCACACCCGCGCCCCAGACTCTATTCCAGGGCATTAAAAAATTACCTGGAGGAACCTGGCTGCGGATCAAATCGGATGGACAGATCCGAGAGCACCGCTATTGGGATGTTTGGGACTATACAACACCCTTAACAGATGTATCCGAAGAAGAAATTGCTGAGCAATTATTAGCGGAGTTGAGAACAGCGGTCAGACTGCGCCAGGTCAGTGATGTACCCGTGGGTGTTTTTCTTTCAGGAGGGATAGATTCCAGCACTAATGCAGCTTTGTTTTCTGAGCATTCCAGCACCCCGGTGAAAACTTTTTCGATCGGCTATGCAGGCGAATATCAAAGCTACCAGAATGAATTACATTATGCCCAGCGCATGGCCCAGGAAGTTAAAGCTGAGCACTATGAGTGGTTATTAACCCAGGAGGACTTACTAGATTTTTTGCCGAAGATGGTTTATTTACAAGATGAGCCGATCGCTGATCCGGTTTGTGTTCCGGTTTACTATGTTTCAAAATTAGCGCGAGACAATGGCGTGATTGTCTGTCAGGTGGGGGAAGGCTCTGATGAACTGTTTTGGGGATACCCAAGTTGGAAAACGGCACTGCAATTGCAGCAGTATAGTAGTTTGCCGATGACAACTTTAGTTAAACGGCTGGGATTAATAGGACTGGGCTGGCTGGGGAAAAATCAGGATTTTCGCTACGAAAAATTGAGGAGAGGAGCGATCGGACAACCGATCTTTTGGGGTGGGGCTGAAGCCTTTACAGAAGCACAAAAACAACAACTACTTTCGCCCAGACTACGGCAGAAATTTGCGGATCTAACGTCCTGGTCAGCGATCGAACCCATTTATCAGCGATTTAAGGATAAAGCCTGGGAGCAGTCAGCACTGAACTGGATGACCTTTATCGATCTAAACATGCGTTTGCCAGAGCTATTATTGATGCGGGTAGACAAAATGAGTATGGGGGTCAGCCTGGAAGGTAGAGTTCCTTTCTTGGACCATAAGTTTGTCGAACTGGCCATGAGTATTCCGCAAGCAGTCAAGACTAGAGATGGTACACTCAAACATATTTTGAAAAAATCAGTCCGGGGCTTAATTCCTGATGAACTGATTGATCGCAAAAAACAAGGGTTTGGAGTTCCGATCTACGAATGGTTTCTGGAAGAACTTGGAGTGAAAATCCGGCAAGAGCTTAATTTATTTTGTGATCAGACCGATTTCCTTGATAAAAAAGCTGTCAATGATTTGCTGGAGCAGGGTTGTGGCCCGCAGGTCTGGTATTTATTTAATTTTGCGCTTTGGTGGAAGGAGTTTATAAGATGAATCTTGATAAATTAGAAACGAAGAAACAATGGAATGCCAATCCCTGTGGAACGGGAGACTACCTATCATCCCTTGAATATGCTTCGCTGGAATGGTTTGAGGAAGTACGGCGTAGTCGTTATGAAGTCACTGACACATGGATGAAAGAAACTATTGATTTCAGTATTGCAGCTAATAAAAAGCTACTCGAAGTCGGACATGGAATTGGATCTGACCTGTTAACTTTTTGTGAGCATGGAGCAGAAGTCTATGGTATTGACATTACAGAAAAACACCACCAACTTGCCAAGAAAAACTTTGAACTACATCGTAGACCCTGTCAACTCAAACTATGTGATGCCGCAAATATCGATTTTCCATCCGAATATTTTGATTTTGTTTATTCCCATGGGGTCTTACACCACACCCCAGATACGATACGGTGTATCGGTGAGATTTACAGAGTTCTCAAACCTGGTGGTACATTGATTTTAAGTCTTTACCATACTTACAGTGCCTTCCATATTTTTGCAAAGCTTGCTTACCAGGGATTGCTGAGAGGCGATTTAAAAAAACTCGGTTATAGAGGATTAATGTCTACGGTTGAATACGGTGCTGATGGAATTACAGTCAAACCCTTAGTTAAAACCTATAGAGCTCAACAGCTTAAACATATGCTTGAAGATTTTTTAGAAGTCAATATTAAAGTAGCTCATTTTAAGCGAGAACATATTCCATATTTAGGAATGTTTATACCGCGGTTTTTAGACAAATCATTAGAACCGTGCCTGGGTTGGTACATTCTTGCTTTTGCACAGAAGTAAGTAATCGACCATGAAAGATTCTGAAGTTAGATATGAAGTTTAATAAAATTATCGAGACTAGTCATACCCTATATAAATCCGACTTCTTCAAAAAAACTTTTGAAACATTTTCAACAAAAATATTCTTGATCCTTCTCGGATTGTTCTCATCTGCACTAATTTCTAGAATACTTGGGCCTGAAGGTCGAGGCCTATTAGCTGCAGCAACAACCGTTGGACTAATTGGTGTTCAATTTGGCAATTTCGGTCTACATGCTTCTAACACCTACTTTGTAGCCAAAGATAGAAAACTTCTGTCAGTACTTGTCAGTAATACTCTAGTAGTCTGTTTTTTACTAAGCAGTTTAGTTATTTATTTCATTTGGCTAATATTTCAACACTGGCCCTTTTTAGCACCCGTTAAAGGTACGCTATTAAACTTATCCTTAATTTATGTACCCCTTGGTCTTGCCTATCTCTTATTTCAAAATCTATTGATAGGCATACAGGAAATCCATACCTTCAATAAGATTGAAAGACTAACTTCACTATTTGGAATACCTTTAGTTCTAGTATTAGTTCTAATTAATCAAGCTAATCCTGAAAATATCTATACCATTGGTTTAGGAACAACAGTTATTGCATTATACTGGTCATTTACAAAAGTCTATGACTTCATTGATGGTTTATCTCCACCATCATTAAGTATATTTAAAAATACTTTATTTTATGGTTTCAAAGCTTATCTTGCTGCTTTTTTTGCTTTTATGGTTATTCGTTGTGACACCTTAATGATTCAATACATGCTTGGGGCGGAACAACTTGGATTTTATTCTGTCTCAGTCGCTTTGGCAGATAAAATCAATGTACTTCCTGTTGCAGTAGGAACTATACTGTTTCCAAAATTATCAGAAATACAAACAATAAAAGAGAAAGTTCTTTTATTAAAAAAAACCATACCTAATATTACACTTCTTCTTATTTTATCCGCCATAATTGCAGGTCTTCTTGCAAAACCATTTATAGTCATTTTCTATGGAGATGATTTTTCTCCTGCAGTTTTACCATTTATCATCTTACTCCCTGGATTACTATTCTTAGGTATTAACACATTATTCATGAATTTTTTTGCCTCAATTGGTATGCCCATGATTACAGTTTACTCACCAGCCATAGCCAGCTTGGTAAATATTCTTGCTAATATTCTATTGATTCCATGGTTAGGTATCATTGGGGCATCAGTTTCTTCAGTTTTATCTTATGGTCTTATGTTATTTTTTAGTATATTATATCTTCTGAAATCATATAAGGTGCATCAGTAATGGAGTTTGACTACAGGAAAAAGCTGTTCCAATCCTATGCTTCAACCCATGTGAAGTTTATTCGTATGGATGAACGCATTCAAGCACATCTTGAATGGTATCATCGCTACTTGAGCGAAAACTATCTTACTTATATTAATCCTTATGACAGAAATCTAACAAAAATCCTTGAAATCGGTTGTTTTCGAGGTTATTTATTATCGACATTATCTTCGCTTGGATTCAAAAATTTATCTGGTATTGATTTATCTCCTGATGACATCAAAATTGCTGAACAAATCGTGCCTGATGCTCAGCTCACATGCATTGATGCCAACCATTTTTTAGATAGCCATAAAGAATTGTATGATGTAATCATTCTTAAGGCAGTATTAGAGCATATTTGCAAGAATGATGTTATGCCTCTATTGAATAAGCTTAAACAGCATTTAACCCCTACAGGAATTGTCATTGTTGACGTTCCCAACATGGATTGGTTATTTGCTCCGCATGAGAGATATATGGATTTTTCCCACGAAATAGGGTTCACACCTGAATCACTTTATCAAGTGATGAGCAATGTTTTTTCCGATGTAAAGATATCGGCTGTAGATAGTGTATATCCTTCCTCTCTAAAAGATTCAATTAAGCAGAAGTTTGCAAGGTTTATTTTGTCAAAGCTTTTGTATTGGGCTGATCCTCAAGGAGCCAGTGCTAGTATTTGGGCAAGGAGTATTATTGGTGTAGGCAAGAGGTAATTAGCTTTATGAAACGTATTACTATACTTCGCAATGCTTTGAGTACAAACCTAACCAATTCGCATGATGAGCAAAGTAATTCTCATATCATAAGTTCAGTGGGATTCAAGGAGTTAATCCGGAAGGGAGCCTTGTGGAAGCTATTATGGCGCTATGAAGAAGCTAATATTATTACTTATGATATAAATACTCTTCCCCGTCCATTTATGGGAGCTTTGCTTTTACGTATACTGAGCAGAGGCTCCTGCTGGCTAGAAGATGAAAGTGGAAGGCGAAAAGAAGTTACATCTATAGTACTACTTCAACTACTTTCGCGCTTTACTTTAGACTGTGTTAAAAAACCGTTTTTTTTAAATGGTTTAAGATCAAACCTTCATCAGACAATGGTCTTAAGACATGCTAGTAATTCTCTAAATTTTTCCTTAGATCTAAATCATTCACCAGTTTATCTACGAACTGATCTTTGCTTTGGGCTGTCCTCTGGTGGATCTGTTGGACACATTGCTGGAGTCATAAACAATCTTGATGAATTTGCTGGGAAACCAATATTTATAACCACTGACATAATTCCAACTGTACGTACAGATATTGAAACTCATATTGTTAAACCTACTGAGAACAACTTTTGGAGTCTTAGGGAAATCCCATTTTTCTCATTTAATTATGATTTTTACAATAATGCAGTATCTTATATTACCAACAGAAATATTTCATTTATATATCAAAGATATTGCCTTGATAATTTCTGCGGAGTGAGGATTGCTTTAGATCTTAATGTTCCATTTATACTGGAATACAATGGCTCTGAAATTTGGACCAATCGTTATTGGGGTGAACCACTTAAGTATGATCAACTAGCTGAAAAGATTGAACTTTCAAACCTTCAAGCAGCTACTATTATTGTAGTCGTAAGTAAGGCTTTAAAGAATGAATTAATAGCACGCGGCATTGACCCTGAGAAAATCCTGGTTAATCCCAATGGAGTGGAACCCGATCGTTATTCACCCGACGTTGATGGATCGGAAATTCGCAATCTTTACGGTTTACAACATAAAACCGTGATTGGATTTATCGGCACGTTTGGTAAATGGCATGGTGCAGAAGTGTTAGCAGAAGCCTTTGGACTGCTGTTACAAGAGTTCCCTGAACTTAAAGATTCTGTCAGACTGTTGATGATTGGCGATGGCGTAACCATGCCCCAGGTCAGGCAAACTCTGAGCAAGTATGACGTAACCCAGACCTGTATTTTGACCGGACTCGTTGCCCAGGCAGAGGGACCGAAATACCTGGCCGCCTGCGATATTCTGGCTTCCCCCCATGTTCCCAATCCTGATGGAACGCCTTTCTTTGGCTCACCGACTAAGCTGTTTGAGTATATGGCAATGGGTAAAGGCATTGTTGCTTCCAATCTGGAGCAAATTGGGGAAGTTCTCAATCATGACCAAACGGCCTGGCTGGTTGAACCGGGTAATGCCGCCTCCTTGATGGGGGGACTGCAAGTTTTAATTGAGGACGAAGCAAAGCGTATGAGGTTGGGTCAGGCTGCTCGGCAGGAAGTTGTAAAAAATTATTCATGGAAAGAGCACACTCGTAAAATTATTGAGAAACTAAAAGAGCGTTGTTCAACGGGTTCTTAAAGTTTGAGCCATGGCTAAGGGGGGAACGATGTACTACTTGCAGAAAGCACTTTCATTGCCACCCCATATTGCCATTCGCAAGGCATTAACTTTACCCATACGATTAATTCAGCAAAAATACCTTGGCCAGTTTCACTGCTGGCAGGACCACCAGTCCCCTACTTATACAATTAGTTCCATCACTACAACTGAACCTCTACATCGATATTTACCTACAGTTCCTCAGATCACTTCTGAGCAAGAAATTGAACAGATCTTAGCCCTCTCAGATCTCTATCTTGCCCATCGCTTTGATTTACTCGGTTCTGGATGGTTGCAGGTCAGGCATGGTATAAAATGTCCAGGGCTAGAAGGGCATTGTTACGAGACTGATTTGGTTACTCCCGATCGCGAGGGTCAGTGGTTAAAGGGGCGGATCAATGCTGCTAACTTAAACTATTCCCAATCCATTTGGCGTGCGCTTGATCCAGACTACCTGCCGATCGATTGGCATTTAGACTTTAAATCGGGTTATCGCTGGTCAGAGGCAACCTGGCATCTTGATGTTCGCTATGCCCATCTCCCAGGTGTAGATATCAAAGTGCCCTGGGAACTCGCCAGAATGCAGCACTTACCAATTTTGGCATGGGCTTATAGTCTGGCTATCAAACCCTTAGCTGGCTTTCAACCCCCAGAGATCTATGTGCGGGAATTCCGCAATCAGGTTTTGGACTTTATCGCCACTAACCCTCCCCGGTTTGGTGTGAACTGGCGCTGTACAATGGATGTTGGGATCAGAGTGGTTAACTGGCTGGTTACCTATGATCTATTCAAAGCCATGTCAGTCAATTTTGACCCCGACTTTGAGACCATTTTCAGGCGTAGTTTATATGACCATAGTTATCACATTCTCAACCATCTGGAATGGGGCAGCGAACTCCGCAGTAACCACTATCTCTCTAACATTGCTGGGCTATTATTCCTGGCTGCCTATCTACCCCGCACCAGTGCAACGGATCAATGGTTAGCTTTTTCAATTCAAGAGTTAATTTCTGAAGTTCGGATTCAGTTCAATCCTGATGGCAGCAACTTTGAAGCCTCAACCAGTTATCATCGCCTTTCAGCAGAAATTTTTGGATATTGCGCCGCTCTTTGTTTAACTCTACCCCCCGAAAAACGTGATGGCTTAACAACCTATCGATCGAACCTGCGCCGATCGCCCCCGCTGCTGCGACCCACTGATCACCAGGAGTACAAGGTAGAGTGCGATCACCTTTTGCCGGATTGGTTTTGGCAACGGCTAGAAAAAGCGGCAGAATTTACGGCTCACATCACTAAGCCGAATGGTGAAATTTGCCAGATTGGTGATAATGATAGCGGTCGCTTCTTGAAGCTATGGCCGATCGTTGAGAAATTAGAGCCATCCCAAGCCAAAGCAATTTACCTTAACCTCCCTGATCCTGCTGATTGTGTTTACTGGGATGAAGAGATCCTCAAACACCACCATCTTTTCCAGATTATTGGCGTTCTGTTTCAGAGATCGGACTTATTAAAACAACTCAGTATTAGTCCTGCATTGCTGACCCCTGAAACCCTTCTGTTTCAACAATGGTTAGGTAAAATGTCTGTTCCTAGCTACCATGACGATCGCAACCAACCTGGCCCCGCCGCCCTGGGCAAAACTATAGAAGGAGAGCGATCGCTAACAGCATGGCAACGGCAATTAGAACAGGACTATGGCCCCCCACTTTTAACCGAGTTTAGCGAACACTGGGATACAGAATCGAGAGAGCAAACCATTGGCCAGATCACTGCTAATCTAAACCTATATGCTTACCCTGACTTTGGCTTATATATTTATCGTTCTCCCAGTCTGTACTTAGCAATTCGCTGCGGTAGCATTGGTCAGAATGGCAATGGCGGACATGCCCATAACGATCAATTAAGTTTTGAGCTAACCCTGAAGGGCAAAGATCTGATCCGTGATCCAGGCACCTATCTTTACACCCCTTCCCCAGAAAAACGCAACCTGTTCCGATCCACCCCCGCCCATTTCACCCCTCAATATAAAGGACAGGAACAAAATCAATGGTTAGCGGGTGCCCAGGGGCTATTTAGCTTGATTCACCACACCCAGGCCCAATGTCTGTATTTTGCCCCAGACGGCTTTGTCGGAATGCACCGTGGTTTTGGTCTACCCGTCTATCGCCTCATCGCTTTAGAGCCAAACAAGATCCGTATTTTTGACTATGGACAAGATCTTCACGAGCCTGGCCTCCCTGGCTTTTACTCCAATGGATATGGCAAGCTAATACAGCTCTCTGATCACAGGTCAATGTGATGAAAATCCTGATCATTGCCTACTACTTCCCGCCAGAAAACAAAGCCGGTATTATGGCTGCGCTTCGGCCCTATTCCTGGGCAAAATACTGGCAGCAAGAGGGGCACGAAATTTGTGTCATGACCACATCTAAGGATCTAAGTTCAGATCTACTAACTCGGTTGGTCGATCACAGCCAGGAACAGAGCAGTCAAACTTATCCAGTCAGAATTGAAGGGGTGCAGTACTTACCATCCTTATCCAAACCAGGGCGATCGCCACAGCCCAATTCTGCTGCAAACCCAAACGTTTCTGATCGCTTCGACTGGCATATCTTATTGCGAAGTATCCTGATCAACCTGCGTTCAACCTTAGGATTGGGTTCCCTCCTTTATGGTAGCAATCTGTGGATTATGCCAGCCTGCCAAAGAGCACTGCAGCTATACCAGCATTGGCCCTATGAGATTATTGTCAGTACCTTTGGCCCTCCTGCCAATCCCATTGTGGCCGGACTGCTCAAACAAAAATTGAACCTATACTGGGTGGCAGATTACAGAGATTTATGGGATGGATATGGTTACCTTGCCCCCAGATGGCCCTTTTCCACCCTAGAGCGGCAAGTTGAAAACTATTTTGTTTCAAAAGCTGACCTGATCACAACGGTCTCTACTGGTTTTAGCAAAACCCTATCCCAGCGGTTTCACATCAAGACCTTAACAATTCCCAATGGATTTGATCTTGAAGACTTTCCTCAACTCGTGGGCTTGCCTGACTCTCCCCAGGGGATTCGATTGGTTCATACGGGCACGATCTATCCCGGTAAGCGAGATCCAGAGCTTTTATTCAAAGCCATCCATCTGCTTAAATCAACCCAGCCTGCCAGCCTGCTGAACTTGCAAATTCTCTTTTACGGTTGGGATCTGGGCAACTTAACAACGCTGGTCGATCGCTATGACTTGCATAGTATCGTGCAAACCCCAGGTTACGTCGATCGGCAAGAAGCCCTGCAAATCCAGCAACAGGCCACGGCACTAATTTATTTAGACTGGAATGACCCAAATGTAGAGGGCATCGTAGGGGGTAAGTTATACGAGTATATGTTTGCAGGTCGGCCGATCCTGTGTATTAGCCCCAGTTCTCAGACTGCCGCGGCCCAATTAATTCAACAAACGGGAACGGGGATGTGCTTAAATCACTCCGTTGAGGCGATCGCAGAGACCCTTTTACAAGTGCTTAACGGACAACCCCTTGACTATTCGCCCCGCCAGGAAATCCTCCAGCAATATACACGGGCTAGCCTGGCCAGAAAAATGCTGCAAGAAGTGATGGATCATCTGCCAGGATGATGGTTTTCCCCAATTTTACTCCGTAACATCTGATTCAATAAACCTGGGTTCAGCCTGCAGAATAAGCCGTTATGATTGAGAACAACAACAGCCCACTTACGGTTATCAGATAACAATGGCCTGCGATCGCCCCTGAAGGATCGTCTGATTGCCTCCATTTAACCCAGTCATTTCTGTCGGGACCATGTATCAAACCGATCCGCCCCGCGCTCCCAAAGACTATCTGCCCACCATGTATGATCTTCCCAGTGAAGATCCGCAGGAGCCAGGCTTGCCAGACGAGTTTCATAATATTCAACCTCAACTGTTGCGGGAAACCTTTCATCCACCGGAGTATGCCCAGAATGAGATCTTCGTCGCCACGGACCTGAATCTTTACTATGATGTCCGTCATCCCCAGTGGTATAAGCGCCCCGATTGGTTTGCCGTAGTTGGTGTACCACGTCTGTATGAACACCGGGATTTACGTCTCAGTTATGTGATCTGGCAGGAAGGTGTAAGCCCCTTTGTGGTGGTTGAACTACTTTCCCCTGGCACCGAAAAGGAAGACCTGGGCGGAACCCTGCGGGAGGTTAACCAGCCCCCTACCAAGTGGGAAGTTTATCAAAATATTCTGCGGATTCCTTACTATATTGTCTTTAACCGCTATACCGACAACCTGCAAGCGTTTGAACTGCAAGGTGGTAGCTATCAGGCACTGATTCCCCAATCGGGACGGATCTGGTTACCAGAACTGCAACTGGGCTTGGGGCTGTGGCAGGGAACCTATCAGGATATTGAACGCTTATGGCTGCGCTGGTTTGACCACACAGGGCAATGGTTACCCAACATAGCAGAGGCAGTTTTACAGGAACGCCAACGGGCAGAGCAAGAACGCCAACGGGCAGAACAAGAACGCCAACGGGCAGAGCAAGAACGCCAACGGGCAGAACGACTGGCAGAACGATTGCGCTCTCTGGGAGTTGACCCAGATGATACCCTCTAAGGATATGACGGTCAGCCTCAGCGTTGTGATTACCTGCTACAGGGAAGGGGAACTGCTCTTTGATGCCGTCAATAGTGTCCTGCAGCAATCCCTGCACCCCCTGGAAATTATCATTGTCAATGATGCCACTACCGATCGAGCCACTATTGCAGCCTGCCAGGAACTGGAGCACCACCCCTTAATTCAGGTACTTTGGCTTCAGGAAAATGGCGGTACCTCTACTGCTCGAAATAAGGGTTTTCATACAGCTCAAGGAGAGATACTTGTTCTGCTGGATGCCGATGATATTCTTCCACCTGAAGCCTTGAAGCATATTGCCCAGACTTTTGCCCAGCACCCCGATGCTGATTTTATCTATGGAAACTATCTACGTTGTACACAGGCAAATCCCGCAGGCTTTTTAGTTGCTCCCCCAGACTGCTGTCTAACTCGGATGTTGCGAGCTAAACCGCTTTCTCCCAGTTCTCAATGGGATTTGAGTGATAAATCGCCTTTAAAAAAATCCCTCTGGCAGTCCCTCGGCGGTTATGATCCTGAATTTGGCGTTGCTGACCTGCACGATGTGGAGTTCTGGTTGCGGGCAATCGCCTCTGGCTGCTCTCATTACTACATTGACGAAACCCTTTATATCTGGCGCAAATACCTGGGCAATAACAGTCGTCAGGTGACCCCTCTAGCCTGGTACAAGTTAGTGAAAAAACATTTGGAGACTTACCGCCAGCTTGGGTTAGACTACCGGGCTTACGAGCTACTTTTACTGGGGAGTAAATGGCTGGCCGATCCAGAAGCAACCAGAACCTACTCCGCTGCTCTACTGAAGTGCATCAAAGAGGGCAGATTTCAGTTTTCCAGTCTGGTTGCCCTGCTGATGCCCACCTGGCTGTTTCAACCCCTCAGCCATTGGTTAAGCAAAAAACGTTGATCCAGGTCACGGCTCGAGTTGGGGTAGGACAAAGTTACCTACGGAACTTAATTCTGCTCGACGGCTGGCCTCCCCCGTTGCCTGCAAACAAATATGCAGATAATCCCCCGGTCGATGCACCAGACGATCGGGCCATTCGATCGCCACAATGCCAGCGGGATACTCCTCTGACTGCCAGTAAAGTTCTGGGTGCAACCCTTCCACTTCTTCGGGTTGTAAGCGGTAAAGATCCAGGTGGTAAAGCGGAATCCGCCCCTCTGGATACTCGTTGATCAGGGTAAAGGTGGGACTGACGATCGCATCCGTAATACCCAGTCCCTCACCCAGACTTTGCACCAGGGTGGTTTTACCACTCCCCAGTTCCCCCTCCAGCAAAATTACACAGGGGGGAAGCGATCGCCCCAGGGCCAGCCCCAACCCACGGGTCGCAGTTCGATCGTTCAGTGCCAGGGTTAACACCATGGGTGATGGAAAGTTGCGATGATAAGAGAGATCTCTATTCTCGCTCTAGCAAGTCCTCAAGCTTACTTTTGAGCGTATTAATCTCCTGATTTTCCTTGGGGTAGGCGATCAACTTGACATCAATTTCAGAAATATTTTCAATTCGAGTCGTTTTCTCCCAACACCGCCGCTCATTTTCCGTTTCGTGTTCATAGCGGAAGGTCAGGGTTTCGTTCGTCACTTCTAAAATCTGGACGTTCCGTACCCAGCCATTGCTACTTTTGATATGAAGCCAGACATTGGGCTGCCCGATCAATTCCTGGAGTTTTTCTTTCATTTAGAGATGCGCACTGTAACTACAACCTTAGGAATAGATTACCGCTTTATTTCCAAATTGGCCGTTTCTACCCCTGGAGATAGACGCATTTTTCTCAAGTTTTCAGTATGAAATTCTAAGAGTTATTTTTCCACCAGTCGATCCAGTTTTTCCCGCACTAAAAGGTGAGTGAGACCCTGCAGGAGGAAGAGACTGCTAACTCCACACAGACCATAGGCGGCGATCGCCATCCCAATATAGCTGGTCGTGAGCAGAATTGCCCCAGAGAGAAAGGTAAATCCCACCAGGCAGGCATAGACCAAACATTTCACCCCTAGCTGGAGTCGTTGCAGCACTCGTTCACTTTCCTGGGAGCGCACCCGTAACAGCAATTCTCCCCGTTCCAGCCGTTCCTCCAGTCGCCGCAGGGCCAGTTCCGTCCCCGTGGGCTGATTAAATTTGTACTGAATAAACTCCCGTGCCTGCCGCGCCAGGGTTCCCAGCACTTTACCACGATTACCCGTTGCCAGGCTTTTGATGAAGGGTTGAGCCGCCGCCGTCAGGTTATACTCCGGGTCAAGAATACGGGCAATCCCATCCAGGGTGGTGAGGGACTTGAGAATGTAAGTCATCTTGGAGGGAAGGCGGAAGGGCTGTTGTTCAAAAATGGCATAGACATCATGCTTGATCTGTTCAAAGGCTCTGACATCCAGCGGTTTTTCGGTAAATTCCTCCAGAATCATCTGCATCACCCGTTTAACGGGGGTCATATCGGCAACGGGTTCAATCAAACCCATGGTGGTCAGGGTAAGAATCACCTGCTCAGTGTCCTTCTTCATCACGGCAAAAAAGGTTTTGATCATCTGGTCTTTATCCAGAGCCATGACTTCCGCCATCATGCCGTAATCATAAAAAATTAGATCCCCCGCTTCGGTTACAGCCAGATTGCCGGGATGGGGATCGGCATGGAAAAAACCATCCTGCAGTAGTTGTTTTAAGTAACAACAAATTCCCAGTTGATTGATTTGTTTTGGATTTAAGCCACAGGCTTCCAGCGCCGCCCGATTATCCACCTTAATGCCGGGAATATAGGTCATGGTCAGCACCTTATTTGAACAGTACTGCCAGTAAATTCTGGGCACCACAATGCGGGGATAGTTAGCAAAGTTCTGACGAAAGCGATCGGCATTCTTGCCTTCCTGCAGGTAATCAATCTCACGAAAGAGGATGGCAAAAAATTCCTGATAAACCGCTTCCAACTCCTGGGCCCGCCGTCGAGGCAGCACCCGATAGAGCAGTTTGAGTAGGCCACCGATCGCCCGGTAGTCCAGCTCGATCAGTTTGGCCAATCCCGGTCGCTGCACCTTGACCACCACCTCCTCCCCGGTGTGTAAACGGGCCCGATGCACCTGTCCGAGACTGGCCGCCGCTAAGGGTTGGGAGTCAAAGTCGCGGTAAAGCGTATAAAGGGGTTTACCTAGCTCTGTTTCCACAATGGCGATCGCCTGGGAGGGGGCAAATTGCGGCACCTTATCCTGTAATTCTGTCAGTGCTTCAACGTACTCCAGGGGCAAGAGATCAATGCGGGTAGAGAGAAACTGACCAATTTTGATAAACGTGGGACCCAGATCCAGCAGGGTATGCACCAGCCAGCGGGCCCGGCGAGTTCGGAGTACAGTCGATCGACGTTGCCAGAATTGATCCCAGCCCAGAAACCAGGCAAAGGTAAAAACCGCCAGAAAAATGTCACGTTTCCGGGCGAACAGGTTACTGGAGCGTTGCCAGCGGAGGGAGCGGGAGGGAGAAGAAACCATACATCGGTAGTTTACCCTTGTACCACGGGAGATTGTCAGGCTTTTTTGCTTGAAGTCCCAGGCTTTTTACTCGAAGTTTCAGGCTTTTTGCTCGAAGTCCCAGGCTTTTTACTCGAAGTCCCAGGCTTTTTGCTCGAAGTCCCAGGCTTTTTGCTCGGAGTTTCAGGCTTTTTGCTCGGAGTTTCAAGCTTTTTGCTCGGAGTTTCAAGCTTTTTGCTCGAAGTCCCAGGCTTTTTGCTCGGAGTTTCAAGCTTTTTACTCGGAGTTTCAAGCTTTTTGCTCGGAGTTTCAAGCTTTTTGCTCGGAGTTTCAAGCTTTTTGCTCGGAGTCTCAGACTTTTTGCTCGGAGTTTCAAGCTTTTTGCTCGGAGTCTCAGACTTTTTGCTCGGAGTGCCAGGTTTTGAGCTGCAGATTTCACAATTGAAACTTAAGGGAGCCACTGTTGAGCAAAAACCCTGATTAGAATAAGGGTTAGCAGCCCAGCGGGTCTTTGCCACTATGATTGTTGCCAGCCAGCCCGAAGTTTTCTATCCCAGTTCTGACGGTGAACCTTTGGCAGAAACTTCTTTACATATTGATGCCATTATTGCCGTTGTCACCGCGTTACGGCTCTATCTGCAACAGAGACAACAAGCTGAATCGGCAATTGTGCTGACGAATCAATTTCTCTACTATGCCCAGGGTTGGCCGCGCCTACGGGTTGCCCCCGATGTTATGGTCATTTTTGGAGTTGCGCCCGGCCCCAGAGATAACTTCAAAATCTGGGAAGAAGGACAGGTGCCAGCGGTCATTTTTGAAATTACCTCAGCAGCTACTCAGGATCAGGATCAGGGGTTCAAGAAAGGTTTATATCAGCAGTTAGGGGTACAGGAATACTGGCAGTTTGACCCTAAAGGGGAATGGATTGCTGAAAAGCTGAGGGGGTATCAGTTAGCCCATGGGGAGTATGTCCCAATTCCAGATTGTTGCAGTCAGATCCTCCAACTTCGCCTCAGCGTAGAAGCTCAACTTTTAAGTTTTTATCGTCTGGATACGGATGAAAAATTACCGATTTTAGAAGACATGGCGCTGGCTTTACAACAGGCCGTATCCCAAGCTGAGGCTGAGCAGCAACGGGCAGAGCAGGAAAGATTGCGGGCAGAACGGCTGGCAGAAAAATTGCGGGAATTGGGGTTCAATCCAGACCAGATCTAAACCAAATCTGCTGGCGTGTTACAGTTCCATAGCATCTGCGATCGTTCGAGACTAAGAAACAGGGGTTGAACGGGGATTTGGGTTAACCAGGTTTGAAACGATCGTCCTCCTGCTGCAATAAAGGGGTCTAACTGTTTCAAACATTGGCGATGGTAAAAACCGCAGAGCGGCTCCCAGCGATCGTCCAGATAGGGAACAGCCGCCAAAATTTCTGCTGGTAAATCCCCAAGTTGCGATCGCCATTGCTGCAAAACAGCAGGTTGAAGCCGGGGCAGGTCACAGGCCAGGAGGAGTACCCAGTCTGAATCAATCTGAACTAATCCCTGTTGGAGTGCCACTAAGGGGCCCTGACCGGAAACGGTTTCCAGTAAAAATTGCCAACCGGGATCACAGAGATGGCCATAGCGATCGGGCCAGGGGGTGAGAATGTAAACGCGATCGCTACAGTCCGCAGCCACTCGGCCAACCCGCCGGAGAAGGGGAATCCCCTGCCAGGGCAGTAAGGCTTTATCCTGACCCATCCGCTGACTTTGCCCCCCCGCCAAAATCAGAACCGCCAAAGAGAGGTCAGCAGCAGCGTCCCTCAGGAACCCTCCCGCAATTTATCCAGCACAGAACGGTCTTCCAGGGTGGAGGTATCACTGGTAATGCCTGACCCACTCGCTAAGGTGCGTAATAACCGCCGCATGATTTTGCCGGAACGGGTTTTGGGTAGGGCATCGGCAAAGCGAATTTCACCCGGACGGGCGATCGCCCCAATTTCGGCCACAACGTGCTGTTTCAGTTCCGTTTTCAGTTCCTCGCTGGGCTGGTGCGTACCTTCGAGGGTGACAAAGGCGACAATCTCCTCACCCTTCAGCTGATCGGGTTTACCGACTACCGCAGCTTCCGCCACCGCCGGATGGGAGACCAGAGCCGACTCAATTTCCATTGTGCCCAGTCGGTGCCCCGCCACGCTGATCACATCATCGACCCGACCCATCACCCAGAAATAACCATCCTCATCCTGTCTGGCCCCATCCCCAGCAAAGTAAACGTGGCCATCCTTGGGTGGAATGTGTTCCCAGTAGCTACGCCGGAACCGATCGGGATCGCCATAAACGGTCCGCATCATTCCCGGCCAGGGCTGTTTTACCACCAGGTAGCCCCCATCATTACTGTTTGCGGGTTGGCCCTCCAGATCGACCACTTCCGCCTGAATGCCAGGGAAAGGCAGGGTAGCTGAGCCGGGTTTGGTCGGAATGGCCCCAGGCAGGGGAGTAATCATAATCCCGCCGGTTTCCGTTTGCCACCAGGTATCCACAATTGGACAGCGTTCTGCCCCAATCACGCGGTGATACCACATCCAGGCTTCCGGGTTAATCGGTTCTCCCACGGTGCCGAGCAAACGCAGGGAAGAGAGATCACGGGCGAGGGGCAGGTGTTCCCCCATCTTGATAAAGGCACGAATGGCGGTGGGAGCAGTGTAGAAAATATTCACCTGATATTTTTCGATCACATCCCAGAAGCAACCGGGGTTAGAAGCGCGGGGAGCCCCCTCATACATCAACACCGTTGCGCCATTGGAAAGGGGACCGTAGACGATGTAACTATGCCCCGTAATCCAGCCCACATCTGCAGTACACCAGTAAACATCAGTCTCCTGCAGGTCAAAGATCCATTTTGTTGTTACATGGGTGTAGAGGTTATAGCCCCCTGTGGTGTGTACCACCCCTTTCGGTTTGCCCGTCGTGCCTGAGGTGTAAAGAATGAACAGCATGTCTTCACTGTCCATGGGTTCAGCGGGGCAATCGGCGGAGACCAGTTGCTGCAGTTCATGCCACCAGTGATCCCGTCCCCCCAACTGCATTGGAATCGGTTCACCTGTCCGCTTCACCACGAGCACGTTTTCCACACAGGCGGCTCCCCCATGCTCCAGGGCGATATCAACCTGCGCTTTTAAGGGTACGGTCGCATCCTTGCGCCAGCCCCCATCTGCCGTCACCACCACCTTGGCCTGGGCATCCACCAACCGATCCTTGAGAGCTTCCGCACTGAATCCACCAAACACCACCGTGTGGGGCGCTCCAATTCGGGCACAGGCTAGCATGGCGATCGCCGCTTCTGGGATCATCGGCATATAAATGCCCACCCGATCGCCTTTTTGCACCCCTAAATGCTTAAGGGCATTGGCAAACTGACACACTTCCCGATGGAGCTGAGCATAGGTGAGGGTGCGGCTATCCCCCGGTTCCCCTTCCCAGATCAGAGCGGCTTTATTGCGCCGGGCCGTGGTGAGATGGCGATCGAGGCAGTTGTAAGAGATATTGATTTGGCCCCCCACAAACCATTTCGCAAAGGGAGGTTGCCAGTCTAGAACCTGCTGCCAGTCAGAAAACCAGTGCAGTTCCGTTCGAGCCAGTTCCGCCCAGAATGCCAGGGGGTCCTGTTTGGCTCGATCGTAAAGCTGATGATACTGTTCCAGAGTCTGAATATGGGCCTTTTGTGCAAACTCTGGGGCAGGATAGAAAAGTCGTTTTTCCTGCAGAATTGATTCAATCGCGGCCTGTGGCATATGTTGTCAAGTTCATCCAAAACCCATGACAAAACAATACTCACTTTTGGGGGGCCACGGCCCAGCAGCCCTGTAAAGTTTTTTTGAACGAGACCTGGACTTAAACCTAGACTTAAACCTGGACTAGCGACTGAGACGGGCCCAATCCAGGAAAGAGGTAAATAGAAAAAGTACGATCAGGGAACCGGCGATCGCGGGGATAATCAACACTCCAGAAAGTTCCCAATGAAAAACGGGTGAATTCAAAGCAAAGGACTGCTTTAAGAGAGCATAACCCCATTCTCCGACCAGCACCCCTAATAAACCGATCACCGCCAGACCAAAAAGATGTCCAGGGATTTTACGAGGTAATAAGTAGGAAGCAACGGCAGAGCAGGCAACGGCAATCATCAACTTAATGCATAGCTGTGATAAGTCCATATAACCATCCTGAAGGTGAGGGGTTTAAGTCGTGTATAGTAATCGTCTTTGAAATTAAAACAGGGTAAAGGAGTGGAACACTTTTTGTGGGAGAACCCCACACCCCTTTTTTCTCAACCCATTTAGGGTTGTTGCTATATGATGCTCAGTATAGTGCTCAGTTTAATCTCTGTTTTTCAGAAATTTTTGTGATCTCGATCGCCTATAGCCGTGATCCTAACCACATTATCCCGGCAGCTTAAAACCCAAATAAAGATGAAAGTTTTCAAAAGGTTATCCAGGATACTATAGCAACCCTATTTGAGATTTAATCGGGGTAAAGGGGTGGAACCTCTTTTGTGGAGGAACCCCACACCCCCTCCTTCCCAACCTATTGAGGATTGCTATTAAGATGCAGTTCCAGCCTGAGAAGTATCCGGCAGAATAGCTTGCAGCCGACTGCGAAACTCACCTTTGGGATGCCCGCCCTTGACTTCTCCTAAAATCTGAAACTCCCCCTCTGGTGAATCGCACAGCAAGTAGGTTGGCCAGCCCATTTCAGATTTATCAGGATATTGAGTCAACAGGATTTTGCGATATTTGCGATAGGTAGCCGTATCCTGCATTTTGACATCAATAAATTCCAATCCTAATTCCGCAGCAACCTTTTGATCATAAAAAGCCATTTTATGGCAAATTCCACAATCTTCGGATGAGAATTTAATCAGTGCCAGGGCCATGGTTCAATCTCCACTACTAAATTTAATCTGGCTATAGCAATCCTATTTGAGATCTAAACGGGGTAAAGGAGTGAAACCCCTTTTGTGGGGGAACCCCACCCCCCCTTATTTCTCAACCCATTTAGGGTTGCTATATTACTATCAGTTATTGCGGTCGTTCAGACTCCCCTGTTGTGGCTCTGGAGCCAGCTTGCCCGATCGTCATCCTAACAGTTGAGGGGGCCCTTAGTTGAGGGCTTTTCCACTACCTCTGGAGTTGTCACTTGATGGAAACGGCGGTAGTCCAGATAGCGTTGTCCGGCTTCATCCTGGAGAAAAACATCGACAAAGTGCCGATCCCATAAAATCTCTTCCGGTACGTAGGCATGACGGGCATGAACAGTCTGGCCAAAGGTTTCATCGATCCCCACCAGGGAAACGAGCAAAGTAGCGGCCCTCTCCCGCAGCGAATCCAGGGTATGCCCTAACAGGGGACTGGTTTCAGTGATCTGGTGCATGGCCGTCCAGGAGAGAGCGAAAAATTGGCTCTGACTGCGAATCAGGGGCAGATCGCAAAATCGCCGCATCAGATGCCCCTCCTGGCTGATTTCATCCAGCAGTAAGGATACCCGCACCTGTGCTTCCAGAATTTGATTGCGGCGCTGGTTGGCCATCCGAAACATCAGGGTGGGAACACCATTGTAGGTAGTGACGACAGCAACTGCACTGAACAGCACCCGCGCCGTCGGTCGGGAAAAGCGGGCAAACATCAAACCCGTGGCGATCGTTAGCCCCAGCAATCCCACCAGGGTTTCGATCGTCACCAGGACGTTGGCATAAAAAGTTTGGGGACTGATCACGCCATAGCCGATCGTGCTGAGGGTCTGCACACTGAAGAAAAAGGCATCCCAGAAGGAATCGGCATTGTTTAGAGACTGGGGCTGCAATCGGTACAGCAGGGCAAAGAAGGCATTCATCCCCCCATAGCTGAGGATGATCAGCGCGATAAATTGCGGCCAGGTGATCGTCAGGAGAAAATGGTAAATGTCCGTCCAGGAGGAAGGCTGGCCAATTCGTTCAATATTGACTTGCCCATCCCGTTCTACAATGCGCTCAGAAGTGGCTGGTTTGGGCCGTTTGTCCAACCACCATCTCCACCCGTTGAATTTCGATCGTTTTCGCTTCCCCATCCTGACCTGACCATGGCGCAAATTGACATTGATTCAATTATCACTGGCTATGGGCAAGGTTATTTCCTCATGGCAGAAAGTGATGGCAGTAATCTGGGCTGGTACACCAGTCGGGAACGAACGTTAATTCCCCTGGATGAACGGTTTCGCTATCCCCGCTCCCTGCGCCGTGTTCTCAACCAGAACCGCTTTCGGGTGGCGATTAATCAGGATTTTGCTGGGGTGGTGGCGGGCTGTGCAGATCGGGAAAGTACCTGGATTTCGGCAGAACTCAAGCAAATTTATTATGCCCTGTATGAAAACGGCTGGGCCTATAGTTTTGAAACCTGGCAGGGGGATGCACTGGCGGGGGGAATTCTGGGCATTGTCATCGGTGGTGCTTTCATCGGCGAATCCATGTTCTACCGCATCCCGGAAGGATCAAAAGTGGCGATGGTCAAACTTGTAGAACACCTGCGATCGCGGCAGTTTTTGTTATTCGATGCTCAGATGATGAATCCTCACCTGGAACGGTTTGGAGCTTGTAAAGTTAGCGATCGAGAGTATGGCAAATTATTGAAAAAAGCGATCCGGCGATCGTGTCAATTTTACGAGCCCAAAGTCTCAATTGCTAAACCTTAGCTAAGACAAACAGACTGCCTTCATTACCACGGGAAATGCGTAGATCATTATCCAGGTAAGTGATTTCCAACCATCCCCCCTGCCCCTCACGGTTCAAGCCAAAATCCAGGGCCAAAAATTTACGTCCAGATTCAATTTGGGCCACGTAGTCCTGGGGAGAACTGTAGTTGATCAAGCCCCGTAGTCCAACGATCGAGCGTTCAAACAGTACCCGCACCCGTTGTTCCGTCAAGGGTTCAAACCGAGCCACCACACTGACCACGCTTTCCAGCCAGGGTAATCCATAGAGTTCAGCAATATTGTAGACCGCTGCTCTTTGGGGCCGAATACACTGATAAATTTGACCGAGTTTAGCCAGGGGAAAGCGATCCAGTCCTAACAAGGCTTGACTGCTGGTATAGAGTAAACGCCAATCTCCGCCTAACTTTTCCGGTGACTCCAGGGGACGGGGGGTGGGATTGTTCTCCTCCAGTTGGGCGGCGGCGGCGAAAATGGCCTGGCGATCGCTGGGAGTGGCCAGCAAACCTCGATTTTTCCCTGCAATCGCTTCTAGCAAGTCAGTTTTACTCACCCTGGTTCTCCTGCGGCTGGCCTTGCGGCTATTCTAACCAACATTGCTCGTCTGACTGCTGCCGATTTAACCAACAGATCTCAACTGAAGGAAGCTTTAACAAACTAAGATAGTAAACGGTTACACCGTAACCCTTGTCCATCAATGCTCAGGTTTGTCTATGCATAATCCATCCCTCCGGCAAGAACCCTTAGAACAGGGCCCGATGACCATTCCCCCTCGGCCGCGAGATTCAATTCTGGACTGGCTGGAAAGTACTGGCCGCCTGTTAGCACGGGATACGTCCAGTGAACGAGATCCGCTGGCGGAAGAGGATGAAATTGAAGAAATCAGCGAGCTGATGGTCGGGGATGACGCTGACGATGATTTTGACGAGGATGATCTCGATCTAGAAGAATAGGGCGTAATTGTTTCAGCACCATAAACCTTGTATGACCAAGTCAGAAGAGACAGCCATCTCCCCATCCTTGCAACGCGCCATTTTTTCAGGCAAGAACCTGTTTGTCCTGTTATTGGTCAGTCTGGGCTGTGTGGCTTTGGGACTGGACGGGTGGGGAGGCCGATTATTAGCACCCCTCTCCCTGTCTCTCCCCCTGGCCGGTAGCACTTTGATCACAGCAGCATTGGGGGTCTGGGTGGTTCCTCTGCTGCGTCAGCTGAAAACTGGACAGGTGATCCGTGAAGATGGGCCCCAATCCCACCTGAAAAAATCTGGCACTCCCACCATGGGTGGCATTTTTTTTATTCCTACGGCTTTGCTGCTGGCGATCGTCTGGTCCAGTCTGGCCCTGCAAGCCTTACCCCTGGATGTGATGGCGGCGGCGGCTCTCACTCTGGTTTACGGTTTTGTCGGCTGGTTGGATGACTGGCAAGTTTTGCGATACAAGAATAATAAGGGGATTTCCGCTAAATTGCGCCTGGGACTGGAAGTTAGCAGTGCCCTGCTCTTCTCGCTCTGGCTAGTCTGGAGTTACCCCCAAATCACCACCGTTGCGCTGCCCTGGCATCTGACCCTGCCCCTGGGACTATTTTTCCTGCCCCTGGCCATCTTTGTGCCCACTGCAGAAAGTAATGCGATTAACCTTACGGATGGGCTGGATGGACTGGCCGCCGGAACGGGAGCGATCGCCCTGCTGGGATTGGGGGCACTGGTGGGTTCAACCGCACCGGGACTGATGGTGCTCTCGGCCTGCCTGGCAGGAGGCTGTTTAGGGTTTCTGTTTCATAATCACAATCCCGCCCGCGTGTTTATGGGGGATACGGGGTCTTTAGCCTTGGGGGCGGCGCTGGCGGCGATCGGACTGATCAGCAATAGTCTCTGGGCCCTGCTGATTCTGAGTGGCATTTTTCTGGCTGAAACCCTCTCTGTGATTGCCCAGGTGAGTTACTACAAAGCTACCAAAGGGCCGGATGGCATTGGCAAACGTCTGCTCAAAATGGCCCCGCTGCATCACCACTTAGAACTCTCTGGTTGGTCGGAAACCCAGGTGGTGGGGACTTTTTACCTGGTGGGCATTCTCCTCTTCCTGCTCAGTTTTGTCCTCAAACTGACCTGAACCCCTCATCGTTTTAGGACCAGGGTCAGGCCATCGGCGATCGGCACCAGGCTGAGGGAAACCCGGTCATCGGCATGAATCTTCTGATTAAAGGCTCGAATCGCCACGGTGCTGCTCTCCTGGTTAGCTGGATCGGCCACTGAGCCTCCCCAGAGAACGTTATCCACCACAATTAAACCGCCTCGGCGCAGGAGTTGCAGCGATCGCTCGTAGTAATTTAGATAGTTTTCCTTATCTGCATCGATAAAAACAAAATCAAAGGTTTCGGCCCGGCCAGCGGCTAGGAGCTGATCCAGGGTTTCCAGAGCAGGAGCCAGGTGTAAATCAATTTTGTTCGCTACCCCGGCCAGTTGCCAGTAACGGCGGGCGATCGCGGTGTAGTCGGCACTCAGATCGCAGGCAATCAATTGACCCTCTGGGGGCAGGGCCAGGGCCACCGCTGTCGAACTGTAGCCAGTGAAAACACCAATTTCCAGCGCTTGTTTAACCCCCAGCAGTTGCACCAAAAAAGCCATGAACTGTCCCTGTTCCGGCGCAATTTGCATATTCACCTGGGGATGGTTAGCAGTCTCCCGGCGGAGTTGTTGCAGGATCTCTGGCTCCCGTAGTGAAACAGCCAGCAAGTAGTCCTGCAGTCGATCGTCTAAACCCAGAGTTTTATTGCTCATGGCCTTAAAAAATTATCTTCCAGAATCTTCATCCTGCATTATTCTATTGACGCTCTCCCTCCAACCGTTCGGTTATGGACGAAGATTCTTGGTTCATCGA
>ERZ1066117.78-NODE-78-length-115994-cov-41.792063_pt1 | contig 115994 bp, 87 predicted proteins | sample MGYA00382764_ERZ1066117 | MGnify/ENA primary metagenome ERZ1066117 (study PRJEB33369, sample SAMEA5778347) | biofilm metagenome | biome: Industrial cooling water; feature: Water cooling tower basin; material: Biofilm | place: United Arab Emirates | collected...
CCCGAACGCGACTCGAAACGCTGTCAAGCCACGCGGTCAATTAGGTCCGACACAAGTTGACCTCCCAGGGGACCACGGCCACCACGGCGGCGGTGCCCACGAGCACCGGAGACACCGGGTCCGGCGGCGAATCGGGCACCGATTCGTCCGCCGCCGAGACGTCGGGCACCAGCACCACGGCCGATCCATCCTCCTCGACGGAACCCACGACGACGGGTTCGACGACAGCCGCCGACACCGATGCAGGCACCACCGGACAGGCCTGCAACGACGGCGGCGGCGGCGTCGTCGAGTTTTCCTACCTCTGGGTCGCCAACACGGACCAGGGCAGCATCTCCAAGATCAACACCCTCACGGTCACCGAGGAGGCGCGATACTGGTCCGACCCGGTGCAGAGCGGCGACGCCGATCCGTCGCGTACCAGCGTCAACCTCACGGGTCGCTCCGTCGTCGTCTCCAATCGTGGCGCCGGGACGATCACCAAGATCGCCACCACGACCCAGGACTGTATCGACAAGAACGGGAATGGTCTCATCGACACCTCGCCGAACAAGGACACGCTGCTCGACTACGACAAGGAGGAGTGTGTCCTCTGGACGACCAAGGTCAACGAGCCGTTCAGCGAGGGCTCTGGCCCGCGAAGCACCGCCTTCGGCATCCCCACCTTCAACCAGGACACCTGCGAATACGAGGACGAGAAGGTCTGGGTCGGCTATCTGGTCGCGCCGGGTCAGGCGCAGATGGCCCGGCTCGACTCCGTCACCGGGGCGATCGAGGAGACCGTCGACCTCCCGGACTGGCCCGTGGACGAAGACGCGCCGAACGGCTATGCGCCCTATGGCGCGGCGATCGACCCCCAGGGCTATGTATGGACCACCGCCGTGCACTCGAACACCGCCTACCGGATCGACCCCGTGACCCTCGATGTCGAGCTCTTTGAGGGCCCCGAGCTCGACAGGCACTATGGTATGGCCTTCGATCCCGAGGGCCGCCTGTGGTTCTCCAATTGGGGCGGCCACGGCGGCATCTCCATGTTCGACCCGGCGAACGAGAGCTGGTCTGTCATCCCCGACAGCCAGGGGAACGTCTACCGCGGGATCGGCACCGACAGCCTCGGGAACGTCTGGGCCAGCGCGAACGAGGGCGGCGAGTTCGGCTGCGGGCTCCTCCAGATCGACGCCGACGCGGAGGCGATCGTCGAGTTTCACATCTTCGACCCCTGCGGGACGCCGCTCGGGGTCGGGGTCGACCTCGAAAAGAAGGTATGGATGATCGACTTCGAGGGCTGGGCGTACCAGATCGACCCGAACACGTACGATCAGACCTTCTTGCAGATCGACAATCTTCACTACACTTACTCCGACATGACCGGCAGCGGGCTCGTCGGCGTCACCCCCGGTTGAGCTCGGGCGCGGCGGCGCCCCTGCCGTGAACGCTCTCCAACCGCCTCGACCTGGCACGTGGCCGGGCACGTGCCAGGCCACGTGCCAGGCCACGATCGCACGCGAAGCGCACCGCCGCCCGGTGGGACCGGGCACGTGCCCGGCCCCACCCGCGATCAAGTCCCCGAATTCACTGTAACTTGCAGTGTGTCCGGCACGGGGCCCACCTCTTGCTGTCCTTGTCTGCGTCGTCCCGAGGAGTCCGTCACCATGAAGCGCCGCACCCTGTCGTTCCCGCTCGCCCTCGCCCTCCCGCTCACCCTGCTCGTGCCCGTCGCCTGCATCGAGGACGAGGGTGACATCGACGCGGCCGACGTGGTCGACGACGAGGTCGACGTCCGCTCCGGCCTGGTCGGCGGCATCAAGCTCAACTCCGGCCTGGTCGGCGGCATCAAGCTCAACACCAACGAGCTCGCCCAGGAGAAGCTGCTGACGCTGACCAAGCCGAGCCTCGGGGGCACCGTCCACGGCCACCGCCTGCGCACCGTCACCTTCGCCGGCGATCACGCCGGCAAGGCGTGGAACAACGTCGTCTACCTGTCCGACCAGACGACCGGGCGGATCGCCTTCAAGACCACCGGGGGCGTGACGCTGAGCGGCGGCGATCTCGACAACACCGTGCTCGGCTTCGACACCAACGGCGACAACACCGCCGACCTCGACGTGCGGATCGAGAAGGAGATCCTCGACAGCAGCCCGCCCAGCGGCAGCATCTACTATTACAAGGTCCAGACGCGGGCGACCGGCTCCGGGGCCGCCTTCAAGAGCCTCTGCGCCGGTGATGACTTCGCGGTGTTCGCGGACGGCGACTGGAGCTCGGACCCGATCGATCGCCTGAGCAGCCGCGGCGACACCGCCAACGGCGACGACACGATCACGCTCGCGTGCGTGGACGGTGCGATCCACAAGTGTATCGTCAACGGCAAGCGCCCCACCGACGCGGCCGGCGAGGATCGTCACGAGACCTGCGTACGGGCCTTCGTCGCGGCGTACGGCGGTCATTCCATGACCTCCACGGGCAACCCGATCGACATCCACGAGAAATCCGGCGCGTCCAACCGCTTCAGGGTGGACGGCGGGGATCTCAGCAACCAGACGGACTTCGTGAAGGAGGCCGAGTGGAGCCGGGAGGGGGCCCTGTGCGTCAACCGCCAGGCCCTGCGGATGCCGGGCATGATCACCAATTGCCCCTCGGACCCCGCGACGCGTACCGTCGCCAACTGCGTGGTCAAGGACGCGAACGGCAACGACATCCCGGAGTGCGCCGCGAGCTTCGATTATAGCAACAACTTCGAGTACGCGTCCGGACTGATGGTGACCTATTCCTCGACCACCGCCAGTCAGACCGGGTATGACCCCGTCAAGGACGTCGCCTGGGGCGTCAAGACCGCAGCCACGGGCCCGTCGACGCTCTTCAAGGGCATCGTCAAGTCCGGCCTGCAGGCGATCGCTCCGATCGGACCCACCCAGATCAGCGTCCAGGCGGCCTCCGGAGACTGGGTCCTGAACCCGGTCCGCATCGACGGCCTGTTCTACTCGGAGCTGCACGCCACCCTGATGGGCTTCGAGTTCGACGAAGGCAACAACCAGTCCCGGCTGGTGCGGATCCGCCCGAACGGCCGCATCTACAGGCTCGGAGTCTGGTTCCCGGGTCGCGTCCGCGGCGCCGAGGCGCATCGCAATGGCACCCAGGTTCACGCTGTGGCCCGTGCCTACGGCCCCGACGCCAGCTCGCCGCACAACAAGATGCTGGTCGTCGACGTGACGACCGGTGACCTGAAGGAGGTCCGCGAGATCTTGAAGTCGGATCTCACGCCTGTGGAGATCAACGACGCCGATGTCTCCCGTCAGCCCGGGGTCCCGAACCGGCCCGATTGGTTCCTGGTCACGAAGGGCGAGATGTACTCCTTCGATAACATCGTCCAGACGATCAACGGCAAGCCCTCCATCGTCCTCAATCCCGTGCTCCGGAGCGACGGGGGGCGCACCTGGGCGGGTCTCGCCTACGCCCACCCGACCCGCAACTACGACGGGAACCCGGACAACAACGCGATGACCGCCCTCGACGTCGACGGCGTGGACAAGCTCGTCTTCGCGGACCTGTTCGCGCCGTACAGCCTGAACACGTTCTTCAACCCCGCCGTCCCCGAGATCGACGCGGTGTCGGGCGACCTCGCCGCCTACGTGCCGGCGCAGGAGGGCCCGGTGGCGGCCAACTAGGACTTGGGATCACGCCCGGGCCGGGCTCACGTGGCCACCGGGCCCGGGCACGGCCCGACGAGCCGGCGCCGAGCGACGGGCGAGCGACCGTCCAGTACAGGAGGTTCAAGGACAAAGGACCAGCGCGACGCGGGCACGCCGATTGCTGAGCACTGGACAACCCCCTGGAGTCGTCCCATGTCGCAGCCCAGCCTTCGTCCTGTCCTCCGTGGCCTCTCGCTGGCCGTCCTCTCCGCCCTCGCCCCGCTCGGCTGCGTCGAGGATCTCGACGACAGTGACACCGCCGAGCTCGACGAGCGCAACGTCGCCGCGCTTCAGCTCTCGAGCAGCGCGATCTACAACGCCTTCCTCAGCGACCAGCCGAAGGGTTACTGCTACCGCTCCCCCTCCATCGTGCGCAGCGGCGAGTTCATCGCCGTGGTGAGCCAGAAGCGGCGCGGCTACGACCCCGCCGCGATCGACCCCATCCGGCGCCCGTACCGTGCGGGGGAATCGCTCGGGGAGAAGCTGGTCAGCGCCTCCGCCTGCGCCGACGAGTCCTCGATCTCGGTCGTCGTGCGGATCGCCAAGGTCGAGCGCGACCCTGTCACCCGGGCGTTCCTGACCCCGAACCAGCTGAAGTGGTCGCCCGAGCTGGAGATCGTCAACATCGACGACTTCGTCTCGAAGGCGCTCACCCCCGGCTCGGACTTCTTCGAGCCGGTGCTCTACGACTATTTCCTGCGCCTCAAGTCCGGCGACTTTCTCTACAAGGACAGCGGCTACCTCGCCTGCACCGACGAGGTCGACTGTGAGCACCTCCAGCGCTGCGCCGACGGCACCGAAACGGGCAGCGCCAACGACGCGCAGTGCCAGGGGCTGCTGGGCCGCAACCTCTTCGAGGACTACCTCGCCGACGAATACGGCGTGAACGAGCCCGGCAAGTGGCTCGCCGTCGACGCCAACGTGCGCAAGCTGATCACCGCGCGCCTCGGCGCCTCCGCGGCCACGGGATGGGTCGACAGCCTCGGCAACGAGTGGATGACGCTCGCCAGCGTGATCGCCTACCCGGCGGCGCCTCATGCGTCGTCCAACAACGACATGATGGGCGACACCCTCCTCAAGCACGGCGGCCTCCGGGTCGACCTGCGCGCCCTCTGGCAGAAGTACGCCGGCGAGTCGCCCACCAAGTCCTTCACCCTCGACGTGACCGACCCGGCCCTGGCGTGGCGGCTCCGCTTCAACAACCAGGTGATGAGCGAGTGTCTCGACGTGACGGAGACCTGGGCCGCCACTCCGACGGGCCTCACGGCGACCGCCACGTTCGACCAGCAGCTCGCGCAGGCGGGCTTCGAGAGCGTCTCTCTGAGGGCGACGAGCGGCCTCAACATGGTCATCCCGCCGCCCGGGAGCGCCGCCGACCTGCTCGACCTCGTTCGCTGGTCGTCGACGCTCGACAACCCGATGGGCGCGGTCGAGAACCTCCCGTCGAAGGCCGACCTCTCGCCGGTCCTCGACGTGATGACATGGATGGACGCCCTCGAGAAGGCGTACAACCAGGAGGGGCGCTACCCGGAGATCCTCCGCGATCCGGCCAAGAAGGCGAGCGTCCTGGCCCTGCTCACGCGCAAGACGCCGCTGACCTACGACGAGCTGGTCGGTGTTCACGCGGACATGGGCGTCCCGATGAACAAGGGCGGCAACCCCGAGATCGCGGAGCGTCGCCTCGCCGCCGTGATGTCGATCTACGCCCGGATGATCAACGCCCGCGTCACCGTGCATGCCCGGCAGCTCCAGCACGAGAGCGATCTGCACAAGACCAGCGTCGGCGATCGGCTCGAGCGGCTGTTCGCCAAGGACCTGCGCTTCGGGCCAGGCAACGGGATCTACCTCCCGGCCGACGACAAGATCCACCTGACGGTCGTCAACGCGTTCCCCTTGACGGTCAGCCCCGACCTGCAGGAGGTCGACTGCGCCCATGACAACACCACGATCTCGTCGGGTTCCGAGCGGCAGGGCGCGATCTTGCGCCGGGAGAACGGCGCCTACCACCTGCTGATGGACCTCCGCTCCGGCGCCGTGAAGCAGTCGTCGGTGGTCAACGGCGTGCCGCAGCCGTTCAACCTCGCCACATGGACGCGCATCTGGGGCGTCTCGACCGATGCGGGGCGGACCTGGGCCAGCGGCGTGATCCCGCCGGCGCACTTCGAGTGCGGCACCAAGGCCGGCGTCGACGGCGTCAGCACGGCCGTCCGCGCGTGCTCGGTCAGCGGCACCGGCGCGAACCTGCAGGTGACGGTCACGCCGCCGAGCGAGACGCCGATCGAGAACAAGGCGTTCCTGATCGAACGTGCCGCGCCGAAGGGCTTCGTGAGCTCGCAGGTCCAGGGGTCGATGACCTCGATCCCGGGCTTCTTCGGCGCCGGCAAGTCGCTGATCCTCGATGTCCACCCGTCGACCGCGACCCGCGCGCTCCTCGAGGGCCTCACCCAGCCGGTGACCTGCCTGGGCGAGTCCGGCGGCGACGCCAGCAAGGACACGAAGAGCCGCTGCGACTACCGCTACAACCTCCAGATCACCCCGGGCAGCCCGCGTCCGAGCTCGAACTACGCCGACCTCAAGCCCGGCGTGGCCGCGAGCGCGGTCGACTGGCTCTTCACCAAGCGCGCGATCCTCCATCCGGGCTCGGCCGGTTACTCGGCCACCGTGCACCTCGGCCGCGAGGGCTGCAGCACCGCGTCCGTCGCGGTCGCCTACGAGGGCACCGCGACGAAGAACGCCTACGAGTACCGCGGCTTCAACAACGGCATCAACGTGCAGTTCGTCCGGGCCAGCGGCGGTGACTACTCCTACCTCGGCGACTGCACCAAGAACCTCGACATGGCGATCGAGTACTGAGAGACCGGCCGACGCGGATCCCGGGGCCCGGGCATGTGCCCGGGCCCGTGGCCGCCGCATGCTCTCGTCTCCTGCCCCGGGCACGGCGGTGCGGCCTGGTCCGGGGGAGGGCACGTGTCCGGCCTACCGGTTCGAGCACGGCGCCGCAGGATCGGAGGTATGTCCCCAAATCCTTGAATTTTCAGGTCATCACATCGGCTCAGCGGGGGCGCGATGTTTGCTTGGAGTCTGTCACCACCAGGAGTCGCCCCCTTGCTCTCCCTCCACCGCATGTACCGATCCTCTGGCGCCATGACGAAGCTTGCGCCGCTCCTTGCCCTCGCGCTCCTGCTCGCCTGCAGCGACGGCACCACGAACGAGACGGCCTCGGCGACGGCCGCGGCGACCGGCATCACCTCCCTCGGCCCGACCACCGGCGGCGGCCCGACCACCGGCGGCGGCACCACCGACGCTCCGGATTCGACCTCCGGCCCGACCTCCAGCACCGGCGACCCGACGACGACCGCCACCTCCACCGACGTCTCCGGCCAGGCGAGCAGCGGCCCCAAGTTCGACCTCGGCGACAACGACACCGCCGGGACCACCGGCGCGCAGAAGGGCTGCGAGAGGGTCGACTTCCTGTTCGTGATCGACAACTCCGCCAGCATGGAGGACAACCAGGCCGCGCTGATCGCCAGCTTCCCCGGCTTCATCGACGCGATCAAGAGCACCCTCAGCGCGACCAGCGACTATCACATCATGGTCGTCGACACCGACGCCGACGGCCGCTGCAGCCAGCCCTGCGTGATGGACAGCGACTATCAGGAGTTCTGCACCGCCGCCAACACCTACGCCTGCAAGGCCGACCTCGTCGCCTGCGACACCACCCGCGGCGCCGGCGTCGTCCACCCCGTCGGCCTCTACGCCTCCAACACGCTGTGCCCGATCACCGGCGGCAATCGCTACATGCTCGCCGAGGAACCGGACCTCGAGGCCACCTTCGCCTGCGTCGCCAAGGTCGGCACCGCCGGCAGTGCCTCCGAGCGGCCGATGAACGGCATGACCGAGGCGCTCAGCGACGCCCTGGTCGGCCCCGGCGGCTGCAACGAAGGCTTCTTGCGCGACGACGCGATCCTCGTCATCACCTTCATCAGCGACGACCCCAACTACGAGGACAAGGGCACACCGCAGGAGTGGTACGACGCCGTCGTCGCCGCCAAGGACGGCAAGACGGAGGCGATCGTCGTCGCCGGCCTGATCCCCCAGCCCGATCAGGGCTGCAACGGCGGCAGCCTCGGCGACATCAACGCCGAGCACTGGGAGGAGTTCATCGCCAAGTTTGGCGACCGCGGCATCGAGGGCTCCGTCTGCCAGCAGGACTACGCCCCCTTCTTCCAGCAGGCCGTCAGCATCATCGACGAGACCTGCGACAACTTCATCCCCGGCTGACCGCCGCCGAGTGGACGACCTGCGCGCCCGGCTCGGAGGGCCGATGCCAGGCGGACCCCAGGAGGCCACGGGGCCCGGGCACGTGCCCGGCCTCCGTGGCCGCCGCGTGCTTTCGTATCCTGCCCCGGGCACAGCGGTGTGGCCCGGTCTCGCGGGCGGGCACGTGCCCGGCTTGCGGGGTCGAGCACGGCGTCATGGGATCGGAGGCATGTCCCCAAGTCCTTGAATTCTCAGACCATCCCATCGGCTCGGCGGGGGCGCGGGGTTTGCTTGGAGTCCGTCACCATCAGGAGTCGCCCTTTTGCTCGCCATCCACCGCATGCTCCGATTCGCGCCCCGGGCGGCCGTCATGGTCGGGCTCCTCGTCGCCACGCCGATCCGGGCGGCCACGCCGACCGAGTGCGTGCTCACCCCGGAGGTCCGTGAGGCGGTGCGTGATCACAACACCAAGGCCAAGCAGAGCTTCGAGGAGGACCAGCTGCTCCGCGCCGCGGTCGAGTGGCTCACGGCGCAGGACCTCGTCCCGGTGCACGAGGCCTGCGCCGGCCAGCGCAGCACCCGCGTCGACCTCGCCGCGCGCGCGCTGCGGAGCTACCTCGACGCGCTCCGTTATGCCCCCGACGACGTCGCGTCGCTGACCGACGCGGATCGTCTGCTCGGGCGCCATCTCGAGTCCCTTCCCGAAGGCGAGCGGAGGTCGGGTCTCGCCGCGCTCCTCGGGGAGCTCGAGTGCGTCCGCGCGGCCGTGCCCGACCACGCGGCGGCGCTCGCCTGCACGCCGGCCGGCCGGGCCGCGTTGCCGCCGCCGTCCGCGGCGCCGCAGGTCGTGGAGTCGCCGGCCGCGCCGGTCGCAGTGACGGTCGAACCACCGGCGGCGGATCCACGCATCGAGCGCCGCCGTCGCGCCGGCGCGATCGGGCTCGGCGTCAGCCTCGGGCTCGGCGTGGGGGCCCTCGCGGCCGCGGTCGGCACCTGGGCCACGGCGCGCGTCGGAGGGCCGTCGCACCGGTCGATCCGCGACGCCGCGGCGCTGAGCGTCGCCGACGACGACCCGGCCAACGACGTCCCGCCGAACCTCCCGCCCGACCAGGACTATTGCGCGGTCGCGCGCTCCGTCGGCAACCCGGCCGTCCTCGACCTCTGCGAGCGCCACGACCGGCTCGCCGCGGCCTCGATCGCCAGCTTCGCCATGACCGGCGTGTTCGCGGCGATGGTCGTGACCTTCGGCGCGCTGCGGGCCCGGACCGGCAAGCCCGCCGATCGGACCGCGTCCAGGTGGCGCCTGGACCTCACGACCGTGCGCGGCGGCGCGGCGCTGACCGGGAGCCTTCGCTTCTGAGACCGAGAGGGTGAGGTGACCGCGATGTCGGACAAGGAGAACAATCCCATGGTCGAGTCGGTGGACGAGACGAAGCCGCTGATCAGCCGGCGATATCAGGTCCTGGACTCGCTCGGCGCCGGCGGTATGGGCGAGGTCTTCATCGCCGAACACCTCGAGCTCGGGCGCAAGGTCGCCATCAAGGTGCTGCGGGCCGAGGCGTCGCCGCGCCTGATCGAGCGATTCCGCCGCGAGGCGCGGACGACCTCGACGATCGAGCACGAGAACATCGTCGACATCCTCGACGTGGGGACCACCGAGGACGGCCGGATCTACTACGTCATGGAGGCGCTCAAGGGCGAGAACCTGCAGACCGCGCTGCGCCGCGAGCGGCGGCTGCCGTGGCCGCGCGTCCAGCGGATCGTCCTCCAGCTCTGCCGGGCGCTGGCCGCCGCGCACGACAAGGGGATCGTCCACCGCGATCTCAAGCCCGCCAACATCTTCCGCGTCCCGCGGGCCGACAACCTCGACTTCGTCAAGATCCTCGACTTCGGGATCGCCAAGGTCCTCGACGAGGACGAGAACGACACATGCGAGGACCCGCTCACGCGCACGGGCGAGGTGATCGGGACGATCCCGTACATGGCGCCCGAGCAGGCCGCGGGCGAGGTCGTCGACCACCGGATCGACATCTACGCCGTCGGCGTGCTGCTGTTCCAGCTGCTCGCTGGTCGTCTGCCGTTCGCCGGCAAGTCGCCGCGACAGATCCTCACCAACATCCTGACCCAGCGACCGCCGCTGCTCCGCGAGGTCGCCCCCGACATCGACGTGCCGGCGCACCTCGACGCGATCCTCCAGCGCGCGATGCACCGCGAACCGGAGCAGCGCTACGCGACGATGCTCGAGCTGCACCACGACCTGGCGCGGCTCCCCCCTCAGGGCAACGGCGTCCCGAAGGTCGCGCGGCTCGTCGCGCTCGCGGGGGGGAAGTCGCCGGAGACGGAGATCTCGATCGACATCACCATGAGCGGGCCGAGCACGGCGTTGCATGATCAAGCGACGGTCCTCGACACCCGGAGCCTGGCCCGGCGAGCACGACGTTTCACGACGACGGCCGCGCTGCTGCTCGTGACGATCTCCGGCGGCGTCGTCGCCGTGTTGAGCGGCGGCCCGAACGCGCCGACCCCCGCGGCGACGACCCCCGGGCCGCGCTCGACGTCGGTCGCGCCCGCGTCCGCGCCCGCGCCCGATCCCGGAGCTGTCCTGAAGGACATCCCGAGCACGGCGCCGTCCGGACCGGCCGCGCCGCCAGAAAGCCCGACGGACGTCGGCCCCCCGACGCCCGCGCTCCCGCCTGCGGCGGCGCAGGAGCCCGCCCCGACGGAGCTGCCGGGCCCGAACGCCGCCTCGGCGCCCCGGCGTGTTTCGCCGGTCCCCCCGGTGGCGCCGCGGCGCAGCTTCGAGGCGGTGATGAAGCAGGCCGCCCCGGCGGCGCAGCGGTGCTTGCTGCGCGAGGGGTTGATGGACGGCGACTCGGTCTCGTTCGACGTCCACGTCGCGGAGAGGACCGGCAAGATCTTCGCCGCCGAGCCGCGCGGGCTCCATCGCGGGCGCCCGGCGCTCGGAGACTGTCTCGTCCGGGCGACCGCGCAGGACGCGGTCTCGCCCGCGCCCGCGAGCACCCTGATCAAGCCCCACGAGGTGGCGCTGTGACACGGACGGACGGCTCGCGTCGACTCCTCGCCGTCGCCCTCGCAGGCGCGGCGCTCGCTTGCAACTTCGACACCCCGGGCTTCGGGACGGATCCGCTCGGGGCGTCGACAGGAGAGGCCGCGACGGGCGACGATCCGGCCGGCACCGGCTCGACGGGCGTGCCGGAGCCGGTGTGTGGCGACGGACAGATCGATCCCGGCGAGCAATGCGACTACGGCTCCGGCAACAGCGACGCGGGGCTCTGCACCGGCGCGTGCAAGCTCGCGGTGTGCGGCGACGGCCTCGTCTCCCCGACCGAGCAGTGCGACGACGGCAACGATGTCGACGACGACGGCTGCAACAACGTGTGCGGCAAGGACACCTGCGGGGACGGCAAGCTCGGCCCCGGCGAGGCCTGTGACAACGGCGCGGGCAACAGCGACGCCGGCCTGTGCACGACCGCGTGCGAGGCCGCGGTGTGCGGCGACGGCCTCGTCTCCCCGCTCGAGCAGTGCGACGACGGCAACCTCGCGGACGCGGACGGCTGCAGCAACACATGCATCCTCAAGTCCTGCGGCGACGGCGATGTCGACGCCGGCGAGGAGTGTGACGACGGCAACGCCGTCGACGACGACGCCTGCACGACGAGCTGCAAGGCTGCGGCGTGCGGCGACGGTCTCGTGCAAGCGGGAGAGGTCTGCGACGACGGCAACAACATCAACGACGACGGCTGCACGACCGCGTGCGCGCTCCCTGCGTGCGGCGACGGCTTCGTCCAGGGCGACGAGCAGTGCGACGGCCCGACCCCCGGAGTCGACCAGTGTACGGAGGACTGCATGGCGCTGCGCGTCGATCAGATCTTGCTCGCCATGTCCATCCCGATCCCCGAGTACGAGGACCCGAAGAACCCCGCCAAGCCTCCGGCCGAGGGGACGACGGCGCCCGATCAATCCGCGTGTCTGGTGTTCAACCCGCCGCTCGACCCCGACTATCCCTACGTCCACGCTCTCGAGTTCTCCGTGGCGGCCTCTCACGGCCGAGTCGGCGATCTGGTGATCTTCCTGCGCAGCCCGCAGGGCACGTGGCTGATCGTCAGCAACCGCCCCGGCTTCGTCGAGCCGGACGGCGGCAGCAACGTTGAAGGCGGCGACAACTCCAACATGTCGCCCCAGGCGCCGCTGCGCTTCCGCGACGGGGGAGAGTTCTCGGGGGAGACCCTCGGTGAGGGCATTCCGACCGACAAGGCGGTCTGCCTCTCCGACGGCCGGTGCGACTTTTCCCCGGATCGTGGCGCCTCGACCAAGTCCTTCGCGTCGTTCGCCGACTTCGCGGGCGCGCCGGTCGGGGACATCGGCGCCTGGTCGATCTGTATGCAGGATCACGTGCCGAACACCGTCGATGGATCGCTCCACGGCGCGAGCTTGACGATGGTGCGGCGCAAACATCCGTGAGCAGCCGCCACGTGCCCTGGCCCCGGGCAGCGGCAGCGGCGGCGAGGTCACAAGGAGAAACGTCGTGCCCCGGCCGCCACCGGCCGGGGCACGACGTTTCGTCCATGGGACCACGCCCCGCCCGGGATGCCGGGCGGGGCGTGTGACCCGGGTGGGGGGATCACTTGCAGACCAGGTTGCAGCCGGGGCCGAGCGGCGGGTGCACGGTGCAGAGCCACTGGCCGCCGCTGCAGGTCATGCCATCGCCGATGTTGTTGCCGCAGGTCTGGCCCTCGGTGTCGCACGGCAGGCCGCACAGCTCGGGATACTCCATCTCGCCGCACTCGGGCGGGCAGGCCGGCAGGTCGACGCCGGCGCACGGGTCCTCGACGACGGTCTTGCAGGCGCCCTCGACGCAGACGAGGTCGATCGCCTCGACGGTCTGCACGACGGCGCCGTCCTCGGCGACGAAGCCCATCGTCGGGCAGGCGCACTCGGGGTACTGGGACTGGCAGAGCGCCTCGGCGGCGTCGAACGCGGGGACCTCGTCCTTGTCGATCCCGAGGGCGGCCATGTTGCCGCAGCAGTCGGTCTGGTGGATCACCATCGCGCAGTCGTCGACGGTCGCGCACTGCTTGACGTAGACGGGGAAGACCTGCGGGTCGGCGGCGCACATCACCTGGTCGGGGGGGATCGGGCCGGTCTCGCCGCTCGACTCGCCGCCGCTCGACTCGCCGCCGCTCGTCTCGGGCTCCGAGCTGGAGCTCTTGTCGGGCACGTCGCAGCCAAGGGCGAGGAGGACAAGCGAGGCACAAAGGGTACGCATGGACATGATCGTTCTCCAAGAGGTAAGGGTGAGGTGGGCGCGGACGGCCCGTCGACGGGTGAATGTCCGCCGCCCGATGGTTCCGTTGCTCACTGCAACCTCCAAGCCATGTGCGAAGGTGCTCGAGAGCGATGGCTCCAGGGCGAGCCCGGCCGAGTTTCTTCGCGGACGAGGTGTGAGCGCTCGCCCACGAGGACCCCCGTGTCCATGGCACATGCCCGGGCACGTGCCATACCTGCCGAGCGCCCTGGATTCGACAAAGAGCGCGCGAATCACCTTGACCGGCTCCCGGAGCCATGCGTATACAAGCGTCGCGAAATCCGAAGATGGATGGATTTCTGCGAAAGGGAGTGTGCAATGAAATTCGTATCCAAGGCATGGCCTGCCGCGCTCGCCGCTGTCGTCGTTGTTCAGCTCTCCGGATGTGACGAGTCCGACGGAGGAGGTCGTGCGGTCGCCGACATCGAGCTGGTATCGATCGCCGACGGAGGGCCGGCAGCGGCCGACGTCCTGCTCGGGTTGCATGCGATGACCCTCGCCGACGGCGTCCTGTCGATCGCCTGGGACGAGGTCGCCGACCCCCGGGTCGCCCGGGTCGAGGTCTGGCGGCCCGACATGAGCAAGTGGTCGCAGCTCGCCGGCGGCGACTGGAACCCCGCGCTCGACGACTGGGGAGTGCGGGTGGCCGAGATCCCGGCCGGCGAGGGCAAGTGGGTCGACACCGAGGCGCTCGTGCAGGACCACAACCGTTACATCCTGCGCACGGTGACGGCCACGGGCGAGGTGGGCGACGGCTTCGTCGTCGAGGCCGGACCGGCGCAGATCTCCGAGTTCCGCGCCGGCAACTGGTCGGACACGGACACCCACGGCGTCGGCACGCACGACATCGACGGCGAGTACATCAACGTCCGCAACGACAAGCTCGACAGCGTGCTGTTCATGGCCAACCGCGGCGAGCTGGCGACGATCAGCCTCGAGAGCCGGACGTACAACGGAAAGAAGTACCTCGAGGTGTTCTTCAAGGCCGGCGTGCACGCGGGCAAGCGCGGCTGGGTGGCCGAGGAGTACCTGCGCTGGTCGGTGCTCGAGGTCTGCGCCGATACGATGGTCCGCAGCGACGCCGACCTCGCCAAGGTGCTCGGGACCGTCAAGCGCGGCACGCTCGCGTATGTCACCTCCGGGCAGGTGCGCAACACCGGGCAGAACCGCTTCTTCCAGGTCAGCGCCGGCGGGCTCAAGGGCCTGGTGGCGACCAGCGCGCTGTGCCCGAAGGGCTCCGGCGCCGGAGGTTCCGGGGGCGGCACCGGCGGGGGGTACGACGCGACGCTCGCCAAGAAGCTGGCGAACGAGGCCTACGCCGGATCGGTCGGCTACTCGATGGGGCGCTGCTATCAGTACGCGTGGAACGCCATGAAGCGGGCGATCGGGATCTCCGAGGCCCGGGCGACCCAGCTCGGGATCCCCGCGGCGAGCGCGTATCAGTTCGGCGACTGGGCCGACGCCAACCCGGGCGCGCTCTATGGCGATTTCCGCCTCAAGGCGATCGACGCGACCGCGGCCGATGCCCCTGTCGGCTCGGTGATCGTGTGGGATCGCGGTCAGTGTGGTTTCAGCGCGCTCCATGGTCACATCGAGATCGTCGCCTCGCCGGGCTACGCCTGCTCCGACTTCTGCGGCTACATGTACAACACGTGCGGCAAGCCGCGGGTCTACATGCCTGTGAAGTGAGCTGAACCATGGACAGGACACGCACGCTCCGCTTCACGCTCCGTCGGCTCGCGCTGGTCGCCGTGTGCGGCTCCGCGTGTGCGGGCGGGATGGAACCCGAGGGAGGCACGGGGCCCGTCGCCACCGGCGTGCCGCCTCCACCCGGGGGCGACACCACGGATGACAGTCCGGCAGACGATGGCCTCTCCGGCTGCGGCGACGGCGTGCTCGGCGGCCTCGAGGCGTGCGACGGGGCCAACCTCGCGGAGCTCACCTGCGAGTCGCTCGGCTTCGGCGGCGGCGTGCTCGCGTGCCTGCCGGACTGCTCGGCGCTCGACACTGCGAACTGCGTCACGGACAGCTGCGGCGACGACCTCGTGCAGGACCCCGAGGTCTGCGACGGCGCCGACCTCGGCGGCGCAGATTGTGCTTCGCTCGGCTTCGACGGCGGCGTGCTCGCCTGCGACCCGACCTGCGGCGCCTTCGACACCCGCAGCTGTACGATGGCCAGCTGCGGCAACGGCCAGCTCGACGGCGGCGAGCTGTGCGACGGCGCCGCGCTCGCCGGCGCGACCTGCGAGTCCGTCGGCTTCACCGGCGGCACGCTGGCCTGCGCGCCGAGCTGCGGCGGCTACATTCTCGACGGCTGCTCGAGCGCGTCGTGCGGGAACGGGGCGCTCGAGGGCGTGGAGCTGTGCGACGGCGCCGCGCTCGCCGGCCACACCTGCGCCTCGCAGGGCTACGATGGCGGCGTACTGGCCTGCACCGAGTCGTGCTCGGGCTTCGACACCAGCGGCTGCACGATCGCGACCTGCGGCGACGGCGAGCTCGACGGCGGCGAGACGTGCGACGGGGACGCGCTCGGCGGGGCGACCTGCGAGTCGCTCGGCTTCACCGCGGGCCAGCTCGCCTGCGCGCCGAGCTGTGACGAGTTCGACAGCAGCGGCTGCACGATCGAGACCTGTGGCAACGGGAAGATCGACGGCGACGAGAAGTGCGACGGCGGCAACGTCAACGGGCAGAGCTGCGCCAGCCAGGGGTTTGGCGCCGGCGTGCTGCTGTGTCAAGAGAACTGTAGCGGCTTCGTCACGACGGAGTGCAACGACGGCAACTGCTGCGCCGCCAAGCCGACCTCCGGCTGTCAGGTGCCCTTCGTCGAGAACTGCGTCTGCAAGCTCGACCCTTACTGCTGCTCGACCCAATGGGACGTCACCTGCGTCGGGATCGCCGTGTCGAGCTGCATGGCGCAATGCTGATTCAAGAGGCGGGCCAACCACCGCGAGATCGGGCTTGGTCAGGTACGTGAAGATTGGCAACGCGGACTTGCCGGCGAATTTCGGCGACGTTTCGGCAACGCGCACCACGCTCGCACATCGGGAGGACCCACTTTGGAGGACTTACCAGGAGGTGGTTCCGACGCAGCCGGTTGACCCTCGAGTGCTCGACGCCCGACCCCGCACCGGTCCCGCGCTGGGCCGCGAACGAGGTCATCAACCGGCGCGGGACGCGGGCGGCGGCGGCGAGCTTGCGCAGGCCCGCGGATCCGCCGTACCACAGGCGCGATGACGGACCGGCTCGGAGCCACGAGCGCTGCATGATCGCGAGGATCCCGGTTCTCGCGTGCTTCCTGGCCGCAGGCGCGCCGGGGGACAGCGTCCCCCCGGCCGCCGTCGTGCTCTCGGTTCCCGACCTGCCGGACGAAGTGCTCGACGAGCGCCTGATCGCCGCCACCCGGGCCCACGCGCGCGCCCTCGGGTTCGAACTCCCGGTCGTGCGCCACGCCGCCACCGTCGATCCGACCCGGCTCTCCGGCGACGCCGCGCGTGGCGTCCTCTGGATCACGCTCGAGGCCGATGGCGGCGCGGTCCTCTACCTCGCCGATGTCGCCCGCTCGCGCGTCTACAGCCGGCGCCTGCCGGCGGTCGGCGGCGGCGCGGCGCGCGTCGAGTCGCAGGCGACCGTGATCACCCAGGTCGTCGCTGCCTGGCTCGAAGGCCAACTCGACGCCGGCGCCGACGCCGTCGGCCTGACCCTCGTCGAGCCCGGGCCGGCGCCGAGCGACGCCGCGCCCGACCCCCCGCGCCCCGTCCCGGTCCGCCTCGCCTCGCCACCCCAGCCCCCGCCGTCGAGCCCCGCCACCCCGCCGCCACCGCCGCGCTGGCCACGGCTGCGGCTCGGCTTCGGCTACACCGGCAGCAACCTCGCGGCCGCGCTCCCGTGGCACGACGGCCTCGCGCTGATCGTCGGCTGGCGCCCGGCCCCGCGGGTTCACCTCGACCTCGGCTTCGACTGGTTGCTCCCCGCGACCGTCCGCGGCGACCTCGTGACCCTCACCCTGCGCCGGCGCCCGCTCTCGCTCGCGGTCGGCTACGCGTTCCCGCTCGGCCACCGCGGCGACCTGCGCTTCGCCGCCCGCCTCGCGCTCGACATCGTCGGCCGGACCGCCGCGGCGCCCGCCGGGGTCGAGGTCTCGCCCGACCGGCGCCGCGTCTTCGCCAGCGCCGCCGTGCTGCTCGGCGCGGGTGTCCGCCCGGTCCCGCACGTGCGCGTCGGCTTCGCGCTCGGGATCGAGCTGTTGCTCGTCCGCGGCGACTACGTCGTCCTGGCCCCCACGCGCGCCGTCGTGCTCGGCCCGGCCCCCGCGCGCCTGCTCGTCGTCGTCGGCCTCGAGTTCGACCTGCTCCCCCGGCCCGCCCGGCGCAAAAATTCTTTACCCGCCCCCCGGGCTGCCGACCACAGGACGCGCGCCCGATGACCGCCTCGCCGACCTCGCTCGCCTGGCGCCCCGCCGTCCTCGCCGCGGACGAGCGGGCGCGCGCGTGCGCGGCGACGGACCTCGAGCGCGAGCAGGTCCACCGCGCCGCCGAGGGTGTCGAGGACGCGCAGGCCTGGCTCGTGCGCCGCGTGATCGCCCCGGTGCGCGCCGTCGCGCGGACCCTGCTGCGCAACCCGGCCGACGCCGACGACGCCGCCCAGAAGGCCCTGCTCGAGGTGCTCACCAGCGCGCGCAGCTTCCGCGGCGAGGGCAGCCTCGACGCCTGGGCCCGCCGGATCGCCGTGCGAACCGCCCTGCGTCACGCGCGGACCGAGCGACGCCAGCCGACCGCCGCCGCGGCCGACCTCGAGGGCGCCGACTGGCTCCCCGCCGAAGGCGACACGCCCGCGCTCGACGCCCTGCCGCGCCCGCTGCCGTACTACCTCGCGGAGCTGCCGGCGGCCCAGCGCGACGCGCTGATCCTCCACCACGCGCTCGGCTACACGGTCCCCGAGGTCGCCGAGCTGACCGAGGTCGGCGTCGAGACCGTGCGTGGCCGCCTGCGCCTCGGGACCGCCGCGCTGCGCAAGCGCGTCCGCCAGGACTTGCTGATCGGGGCGAACGGCCCGCGGAGGAGACCATGACCGTCGACCGCGAACACGATGACCGCGAGCGGTGGATCGGCCTCGTCGTCGCCGAGGCCCGCGGCGACGCGCTGTCGGACGCCGACCGCGACGAGTGCCTGGTCCGCGAGGCCGCGGACCCCGAGCTGCTCGCCGAGGCCCCCGTATGGCGGGCGCTCGGCCGCCTCGAGGTCGACGCCGCCGCCGACCGCGAGCGCACGATCTCCGACGCCGCCATGGCCGCCGCCGTGCTCGCCCGGGCCCGCGCGGCGCGGCGCCCCCCGGCGCCCTCCCGCGCCTGGACCGCCGGTCTCGCCGCGGCCGGCCTCGCCGCGTGGCTCGCCGCGCGGGCCCTGCTCACCGGGCCGTCCGACGAGCTCCCGCCGGACCGCCCGGCGTCGCCGGTCTCGGCCGCCCCGATGACTCGCGTCGAGCCCCCGAACGAACCTGTTTTATGGGTCAGCCCCGGGTCCCGCGCCCGCCTCGACGCGGGCGCCTGCGCCGCGATCACCGACGATCTCGACGTCTGCGCGCTCGCCCCGAGCGAGCTCCGCCTCGAGGGGCTCGCCCCGACAATCGACCTACACCTGTTCGTCGGCGAGCTCCTGGTCCTCGCCGCCGACGAACCGACCACCGTGCGCCTCGCCGCCGCGGGCGGCACGATCACGGCCAGCGCGGCGTCCTTCCGCGCCCGCCTCGACGACGGCGACCTCGAGCTCCGCTCCCTCGCCGGCGCCGCCACGCTGGACCCGGCACCCGGCTCCCCGGACCTCACCCTCGGAGCGCTGGACCCGGCCACCCGCTCCCCGGACGCCGCGCCCGCCCCGCGGCGCCTCGCCCCGCGCCCGCGCCCGCGCCCGCGCCCGCCCACCGGACCGACCGCCGAGGCGCTGCTGGCCGACGCCCAGGTGCGGCTGGCCGACGGCGAGACCGCGGCTGCGCTGCTGGCCTACGAGGCCCTGCTCGCGCGCCACCCCGACAGCGTCGAGGCGCGGACCGCCCTCGTCTCGCTCGGCAACCTCCGGCTGCAGCAGGGCCAGGCGGCCGCGGCCCTGCGGTCATTCGAGCGCTACCTCGCCGGCGACGGCCAGGAGCTCGCCGAGGAGGCGCTCTACGGCAAGATCCGCGCCCTGCACCGCCTCGGCCGCGCCGGCGAGCGCGACGCGGCCGCCGCCGACCTGCTCGCACGCTTCCCCGCCAGCGTCTACGCCCCGCGGGTCCGCGACCTCGCCGATCGCTGATCGACCCGTCCCGCGGGACAGCCCGACGCGCCCGGCGATCGCCCCGCGATCTCCGGGTCCGTCCATTCGCTGCGCGTCCCGCCGCGGCCGCGGTGGCGTCATTCGGGCACCGTGTCCGCGAGCTTGCGCACTCGCACGACCACCGCGCCCCGCGAGAAACGGCTCCCCGATCCCGGCGCGGCGCGACACCAGGGCAGCATGCTCACCGAGTCATTGCTGATCTCCACGCTCTTCGCGCTCGCTGACGCGCCGCTGGCCGGGCAATCCGACGCACCGCAACCGCTGATCGGCGGCACCGAAGTGAATACCTGCGGGTGGCCCACCGCCGTCTATCTCAATGGTTGCACCGCCACGCTCGTCCATCCCCAGCTGCTGATCACCGCCGCCCACTGCCTCAAGATCGCTCCGCCGACCAAAGCCGACTTCGGCGAGAAGCTGGGCCAATTCGCGCGCTCCGTCCAATTGGGGTCGTGCACCGCCCACCCCGACTTCAACTTCGTGGGCTCGGACGACGACATCGGGTGGTGCAAGCTGGCGCAGCCGGTCACCGACGTCCCGCTGGTGCCGATCCTCGCCGGCTGCGAGTCCGAGCAATTGACGGCCGGCCACGCCGTCACGCTGGTCGGCTTCGGCGTCACCGACCAGATGCAGGGAGCCGGGATCAAGCGCGAGTTGGCGACGGAGGTCGCGGAGGTGCTCGAGTGGACCGCCCTGCTCGGCAACGACGGCAAATCGGCGTGCAACGGCGACTCCGGCGGCCCCGCGTACATCCAGCTCGACGACGGCACCTGGCGGGTGTTCGGCGTCACCTCGGCCGGCATCGGCCCGTGCGGCAGCCTCACCCACTACACCCTGATGCACAAGCACATCGACTGGCTCGAGTCGACCTCGGCGCTCGATCTGACGCCCTGTCACGACGCCCAGGGCGGCTGGTCGCCCACGCCTGCATGCACCACCGCGCCCGCCGAGCCGGGCGCGGCCGTCGGCGCGTGGGCGGACGGCTGCGCCGGCGACGAGGTGGAGCTCGCCGACGTGTGCGACGCGGTCGAGACCTCGACCGGCAGCACCGGCGATCCGCAGGGCAGCACCGGCGACCCCGCCGACACCGCCGGCACGACCGCCGATCTCCCCGCCACGACCGCCGACGCGTCCGGAAGCAGCGCGGACGCGGGCGACAGCGGGGAGCCGCCGACCACCGGCGCGACCGGCACGACCGGCACGACCGGCACGACCGGCACGACCGACACGACCGACACGACCGACACGACCGCGACCGACGGGACCGCTGGCGAGGGAGACACCGGCGGCCAGGTGAGCGACGCCGGCTGCGCCTGCAGCAGCGCTGGCTCCGGCGCGCCCCCCTCGCTCCTCCTGCTCACCGCATTCGCCCTGCGCCGCCGTCGCGGCCGAACCGGCGCAGCCGCGCTGGCGCTCGCCGCGGGTTGTTCGTCGAGCGACGACAACCTCACCGGGTTCGGCGCGACCTCCGGCGCGAGCGCCTCCCCGACCGCCGCGTCGACGTCAGACACCACCGGCGGGACCACCCTCGAGCCGACCGGCGGGTTCGCCACGAGCACCTCCGCCCCCGCGACCGGCACCGGCGACGACAGCGGCGCGCTCAAGCTCGATGTCGGCGCCCTCGAGACCACCGGCGGCTCGCCGACGGAGGGCTGCCAGAAGGCCGACTTCCTGTTCGTCGTCGACAACTCCGCCTCGATGTCCGACGAGCAGGCCAACCTGATCTCCAGCTTCCCCGGCTTCATCGCCGCGATCGAGGGCACGCTCAAGGCGCAGGACTACCACGTGATGGTCGTCGACACCGACGCCGGCAACCCGGGCGGCTCGCAGTCGTGCATGAACAAAGCCTGCACGTGCGACCCCGCGCCGGGCTGCTGCGAGGGCGTCTGTGCCATGGGCGCCGAGTCGTGCAATGGCCAGGCGTGCGACGACCTGCAGATCGGCGCGTGCGACACGACCCTCGGCGGCGGCAAGATCTACGGCGGAGACGGCGCCTTGTGCCTTCCTGCGGACGGCCCGCGGTACATGTCCGAGGCGCAAGCCGACATCGCGCAGATCTTCGAGTGCGTGGCCGAAGTCGGGATCGCCGGCAGCGGCCAGGAGCAGCCGATGGCGGCGATGCTCGCCGCCGCCGGACCGACCCTCAACGCCGAAGGGGCGTGCAACGTCGGCTTCCTGCGCGAGGACGCGATCCTCGTCGTCACCTTCATCACCGACGAGGAGGACGCCCCCGGCCAGTCCCCCGGCGGCCCGGACTCCTGGTACGCCGACCTCGTCGCGCTCAAGGGCGGCGACCCGAACGCGCTGGTCATCCTCGGGCTGATCGGCGACAACGATCAGCCCGGCGCGATCTGCCAGGAGCTCGATCCGATGATCGGCACCGTCGGCGCGCAGGCGGCCCCGCGCCTGCGCGCCTTCGTCGAGAAATTCGGCGATCGCGGCGTCGTCGGCACCGTCTGCGCCACGGACTACGAGCCGTTCTTCCTGGACGCCGTCGACGTCATCGACCTGACCTGCGACGAATTCACCCCGCCCGGATAATCGCGGAGCACCTTCCTGGGCAGGGCCTTGTCATTGGACCCGAGCACGCGTGCCATGGCCTGGCTGTCGACGAAGTACGCGTGGATCTCGCACTCGCAGGGCCGGGCGGGTCAACCGCATACCAGAACAGGCTGCGGAAGCACGGCTCGGGCGCCGGGTCATCGCCGTCGTCGAGGAATTCGACGGCCGGCGGCGCTCCCGCCGCGGCTCGCTTCGCGGCCGGCTCGGATCGCGGACGTGCGCGAGTGCTCGTGGGCGAGGCGGGCGCGCGTGGGCTCATGGGCGGAACGGTACCGCACGAGCGGTGGCCGGGGCGCGGGCACGCCGCCCCCATGGTGGGCGAAGGGCGAGAAGGTGTCGCGGTCCGCAAGCTCAGCGCGGCCGTCACAGCGAGACGTAGAGGATATTGAGGCACATCTCGTCGGCTGTGCCCTCCCCATGCTTGACGGTCTGGTTCTGGTCGAGCGATTCGTAGGTGCAGGTGATCTGCAGGACGTCGTTGGCCTTGAAGGCGATCGGCTGCTCGTGGAAATACATCCGCTGCCAGTGGAACATGTAGTGCGAGGCGTCGACGACGCAGGCGCCGTTCAGCGTGACCTTCTGCTTGCGGCCGAGCAGGTGCATGTGCGGGAAGGTGCCCCAGATCTTGCCGAACGGGATCTGCGCGGGGATCTTCTGCTGGTTCATCTCGACCCATGCGGCCTCGCCGGGGGGGATCGAGAGCGAGTTGTCGGAGACGCTGTACATCTGGGCCGGCGAGGCGACGGCGTCGGCCATGGCGAGGTCGATCTTGGTCTGGTCCGACTTGCCGCCGGGGCTGTTGTAATGCATCTGCATGATCAGCTTGCGACCGGCGGGGATCGGGATGCCGGTGCCCTCCGGGTACATCGTCGGCGGCGAGCCGGGGGCCCAGGCGACGACGAGCTGGGCCGGGACGCCGGCGAAGCCGAAGCAGGGGTAGCCGAGGCCCTGCGCGTTGGCGTCCTTCTGCTCGGCGGCCGCCTGGGCGTTGGCGTCGAGCGGCATGTACATCAGCATGTGGTGGACGATCGTGGGGTCGCCGGGCTTGACGTCGTAGCCGGTCAGGAACTTCTGCTTGGCGAGCTTGGGGTCGACGACGAAGCAGCGGTACTCGTCGCCGGGCTTGGGCACATAGGCGGCGCCCATGTCGACGGTCGCGGCGACCTGCGCCAGGCCGCCCGGCGGCGGCGGCAGCGGCGGGGCGTTGTTCGGGTCGCCCTCCTGCAGGCCGTCGTCGACCCATTGCTGGATCGTCTGGATCTCGGCGTCGCCGAGCCACAGGACGTCCTTGAAGGTGTTGCAGCTGCCGCTGGCGTCGATGATGTTCGGCGGCATGTGCCGCTCGGCGGTGACCTGCGCCATCAAGGGGCCGAGCGGCTTGGCCTCGGCGTAGTTGGTCAGCGGGAACGGACCGACGCCGCCGGCGCGGTGGCAGCCGACGCAGCTGGCGAAGATGATCGGGGCGACGTCCTCGTAGAAGGTGACGCCGCCGGGCACGACGCCGGTCGAACCGCCGGAGGTGCTCGCGGTGACGTCCCCGCTCGAGCCGGAGGTGTGATCGTGGGTCGAGGCGGTGGTCGCCGTGGTATTGGTGGTGGTGCCGTCGCTCGGATCGGCGGTCGGGCCGGCGGTGGTCGGGTCGGCGGTCGTGGTCGGCGTCGTCGCGGCCGTGGTGCTGTCGCTCGCGCCCGGGTCGGTGCTGTCGCCCGGGCCGGTGCTACCGCCCGGACCCGTGCCGGAGGCGCCTCCATCGTCGCCGCAGCCGATCGCAAGGCCGGCGGTCACCATCACAAAGAGCCAGGACGTGTGCTTGAGCATGTCGGTTCCTCGCCTCGTCTTGGCCGCCGACCGGCAGATCCGTCCGGGCGATCAGGGGAGCCGCAGCTCGAGGCCGAACTGTCCGCCACTGGCGACGGGAGCGGCTCGGTGCGCGACGCCGAGTCCGTCGACGAGGAAGCTCGGGCGGACGACGGGGACCTGAAGGCCGAGGTCGAGCGCGAGCGCGAGGTGGCGGTGCAAGAGGACGCGGAGGCCGGCGAACAGCAGCAGGCCGGTCGACGGGAGGCGAACGGGGCGCGCCCGGTCGAGCCCCGAGGCGCTCGCACGGATCGTGCCGCCGAACCAGCCGGCGCATAGCGGGAGTTCGACGCGCCTGCGCGCGAAGACGCGGCAGCCGGCGAGGGCGACGGCGCCGTGGCGCGCGTCGAGGCGAGCGCCGGGGGCGAGCTCGAGCGAGCGCGCAGAGGCGGCGAAGGTGGCGGTGAGCAGGAGCCGCGCGCGTCGCCAGGCGAGGCCGCTCGCGCCGCTGGCCCCGAGAGCGAGGCCCGGGGCGGCGCCGGCGTGTGCGGCGAAGGATGCGCTCAGGAAGACGTGCGGGCGCGCGCGGACGCGCGCGGATGGAGGGGCGAGCTCGCGTGCAGGCGCGGCGGGCGAACGGGGCGGCGGGGCGAGGGCGCGCGGGGGGAGCGGGACGGACTCGGGGATCGCGGTCGGGCGCCGATCGGTCGGCGCGACGGAGGGGGCGAGGAGCGCCCGGGAGGAGGCCGCGGTCGGGTCGATCGTGACGGCGAGCAACAGGGCAGCCGCGTCGGCGAGCGCCTCGCAGGTCGTGGCTCGCAGCGGGCGGACGCGCCGGCCGTCGCGGGTGGCGAGGGCGAGCGCGGCGGTCCAGCGTCCGGCGCGGCCACGGACGGCGATGTCGGCGTCGACGGGCGGATGGCGCGGATCGTCCAGGCCGTGGCCGAGCAGGGCCTCGGTCCGCGCGCGCACGGCCTCCGCGTTCGGGCAGTCGTCGGGGGCGAGCCAGCGCAGGCGGACGGGCGGATCGAGGGGAGGGTCGGTCGGGCCGCCGATCGTCGACGCGAGGGCGAGGAGGGCAGGCCGGAGCATGCGCGGGGCGGGAGTCTCGACTGTATCACGGCGCTCTCGACCGGGCGCCGGCGCGCGTCAGCAGGCGTCCGGGCACTGGGCCTGGGCGCACTCGAGGACCTGCATGACGACCGCGTCGACGTCGCACCGCTCGACACAGGCGCCGGCGTCGGTGCCGGCCTTGAGGCAGTCGAGGACGCACTTGCACACGCTGCCCTTCTTGCAGGTGAGCAGGCCGTCGAGGCAGCGCTCGGCGATGCAGTCGGCGCACGGTCCCGCTTCGTCGGCGGGCGCGTCGGTGGTGCCGGTGGTGACGGGCTCCGCCGCAGTGGTGTCGGCGTCGGTCGAGGTCACCGGATAGCCGCCGAGGGTACCCGTGACGACGCAGGCGGCGAGAGAGAGGGCCCAGGCGACGGCGAGCGCACGGAGGCGGCTACTCATCGGCTGGCCTTTCGCATATGTCCCGGACGCGGGCGAGCGCGAGGGACCGCGGGAACCGGCGGGCGAGCGCCTGGAGGGCCTTCCGGCCGCGCTCGAGCTGGTCGGCGTTGCAGGCGGCCCCCGCCTCGAGGACGAGCCGCTCCTCGAGCAGGAGGCCGCGCGGGTGCGAGCGCGCGTGCTGATCGACGAGCTCGAGGACGCGTTGCCACTCGCCGCGAGCCTGGGCCTCGCGGGCGCGCGAGAGGAGGGCGCTCTCGCGGAGCAGCGCGTCGGCGTCGTCCGCCTGGGCGAGGCCACGGCGCGGCGCGGTGGGGGCGACAGCCGGGGATTCGGGCGAGAGGGGCGCGTCCACGGGCGGGGCCGCGGGAGCGAGAGGCGCCGGATCGGCCGGCGACGGAGGATCGGGGGAGGGCTCGAGTGCCACACGAGGCGCGACGTTGGGGCGTATCGGCTGTACGGGGAGCGGCGGGGCCTGCTGGACCGCTTGCGAGGCGTCGAGCGCCTGCTGGACGCGCAGATCGATGTAGACGTGCAAGCCGACGAGGACGAGGACGAAGGCCGCGGCGAGCGCGACCGCGAGGGCGAGGCGACGGCTACGGGGCCGCCGAGAGGCGCCGGCCAGCGGATCGGCGGCGAGCCGCGCGAGCAGGCGCGCTCGCTCGTGCTCGACGTGCTCGGGCAGAGGATCGATCGCGGTACGGTACTGTTGTACGAGGTCCTTCAGCGGATCACGGCTCGGTGGCATCGCTCCCCTCCAGCGCGCGCTCGAGGCCGACACGGGCCTTGCGCAGGTGCGAATAAACAGTGTTCAGCTTGAGGTCGAGGGCCGCGGCGACCTCGGGCGCGGTCAGCTCCTCGATCTCGCAGAGGACGAAGACGGCGCGCCGGACCTCGTTCAGGGTGTCGAGGTAACGCTCGAGGCGGGTGACGGCGCGGCGCTGCGTCAATTGGTGCTCGGGGGTCGGGACGCTGCGCGTGTCCTCGACGAGCGAGAGCCGGGCCTGATGCCTCCGATGCGTGCGCCGGAAGTCGTGAGCGACTCGCCGGGCGATGCCGAAGATCCAGGCGCGGATCGGCGCGCGGCCGTCGTAGTCGCCGATCCGCCGGTGGACGACGACGAAGACCTCCTGCGCGGCGTCGTCGACAGCAGAAGGGTCGACGCCGAGGGCGCGGAGGGTCCGGTGCACGAACGGGTAGTGCTCGCGGAAGACGGCGTCGAAGACGGGCGCGCCGGCGGGAGCCGGATCGTCGAGCGCTCGAAGGTGCCGGGGCTGTCGCTGCACTCGCAGGGCCTCTTGGCCGCGAGCGGGGCGATCCGTCCGGGCAGTCGCTTTTGGACCCACTTGAGGGGTGCTTGCAAGCCGCCGGCGCGCAGCGGCAGAGCATGACCTAAATCTCACGGACTCCCGGCGGACGGCGCTGACGAACGGCCGAGCCGTCCGGGCGCCGGTTGGAGTTCGCAGAACACTACACTCGCCGACTACCCTCCGCGGCGCACGCGGCCGCTCAGGGCGCCTCGGGGCGCAGCTGCGCCGGGGCCATCCCGCCCGGCGCGTCGCAGGCGACCAGCTCCTCGGTGACGCTCACGGTGCAGCGGCGCGCCCGGCAGCGCACGTCGATCGTTCGCGCGAGGGCCTCGTGCACGAGCTGTGTGAAATGGATCGCCTCGGTGTGCGCGCGCAGGGTCGTCTCGAGCGGCTGCTCGCGCAGCGCCGCCCGGACTTCCTGCAGGGGGGGCGGGCGCCCGGGCGTGGGCGCGGTGGCCCTGTCGGCGAGCGCCTCCGCCAACCCTCCCCCCAGCACGCCCGCCTGTGCGAAGCCCTGACGCAGCGACGCGTCGCGCACCCCGGCGGCGAGGGCGATCGCGGCCTCCACCGGATCGTCGACGATCTCCGGCGGCGTATCGTCGACGATCGATCGATCCGACGCGGTGCGCACGAACACCCGCTCGCCCGCGATGCCCGCCACCTTTCCGCCGCACGCGAGCAGGAGCGTCGCCTCGATCGGCGCGCCGCCCAGCGTCGCCGGACGCTGCGCGACGTACAGCGGCGCGCCACGCGTCACGGGCTCGGGCCACGGCATGCCGCAGCGCACCTCGCCGAACACCGGCGTGACCGGCTCGGAGGTCGGGGTGCTCGGGGACACCGGCGGCAGGTCCGATCCGCACGACGAGGCGTAGGCGAGCAACGTGGTGAGCGTGTGGCGGCGCATGGTGCCCAGTGTATCGAGGCGATCAGGCGTGGCCAAGCCTGACCGCCGCTGACAGATGGGGCGGATGGTTCTCGCAACGCCAGCGTCGTCGGCATCGCGCTCCTCCTGGTGGCGATGCTTCGGCCCCCGGCATGGCTCTCGGGACAGGGTCATGAGGACTTTGCTCTGGCGACAGCCGAGCTGCTCAACCTCGATCAGCAGCAGGTGCTGGGCGGGCAGGGGGATCGCGGCGCTCGGGGGGCCGCGCGGCGGCGACAGCGTCGCGTTGGCGGCGTGCCAGGCGAGGAAGGGGGGTGCTGCCGGCGCAGATGCTGGTGGGGCGGACGGTCCGGTTCGCGCTGTGGGCCCGCGACTTCGTGCCGGCGTGGGTCAGCGCGGAGGAGGGCGCCGACCTGGTGATGCGGGCCTCGGTTGGATTCGCGCTGAGTCAATCCAGGCGGCCATCCTGAACCCGTCATGGCGTCGCCGGCAGCGAGGGCCGGCTCGGCAGTCCTCGGCGAGGGCTGTCGCCGCGCCTCGACGATACCTGGCGACGTCAGCAAGGCTCTGCGGCGCTCACGGTCGCGACACCGGCGGGCGAGCGAGCGCCATGGACTTGCCCGTTTTCGCACCGGATCGACCCGAGCCGCTCACCGCGGCGGAGGGTCGCGTGTTGGCTCGCTGCCGTCAGGGTGAGAGAATGGACATTGTCGATGCACAGCGAGAACCCGGGATCGCGCGGGCGCGCCGGCCGACAGAGTCTGTCGGCCCGGCAGCACGAGGTGCTCGAGCTCGTCGCCAAGGGTCTGACGAACGAGGAGATCGCCGCTGTGCTGTCGATCTCGCCGACCACGGTGCGAACCCACGTGACCGCGGTGCTCGCTCGCCTCGATGTCAGCAACCGTACCGAGGCAGCGGCGGCCTATCTCTCGCGGGCCGAGGGGTCGTCGATCGTCGACACCGTCGACGTCCCGGCGATCGCGGTGCTGCCGATGACCGCGGTCGACGGGGATCCGGTCACACGCGCCGCGGTCCGAGGTATCGCCCACGACCTCGCGGCTCTGTTCGCCCGCTGGTGCTGGTTCCGGGTCATCGCCCCCGCCTCGACGCTCGGCACCAGCCTTGGCGAGACGATCCCGAAGGGCGCGAGCGATCCGGCCCTGGAGGACGCCCGGGGCGACCCGTCGAGAGCGATCGCGCGGCGGCTGGGTGCGGCCTTTCTGGTCGATGGCCGGCTCCACGCGACGCCGCTCGCTTGGCGGCTCGCGGTGCACGTCGACGACGCGCGCACCGGCCACGTGCTGTGGACCGAGCGCTACGAGTTCGCGCCCGAACAGATGTTCGCTGCCCAGGACGCGGTGTGCGAGGCGATCGTGGCGACCGCCTATCCCTTGCTCGTCGCGCACGCGCTGGTCGGCCTGCAGTCCCGCCGACCCGCCTCCGATCCTCGAGCCTGGGAGTTGGCGTACGACGGGATGCGGCTCCAGTCGGCCCGCGAGGCCGCCGCGAACGCGGCCGCGCAGGCCCGATTCGTGGCTGCGCTCGCGCGTGATCCGGGCCTCGTGCTCGCCCACTACGGCCTCGGTCTCACCAGCTACGATCAGGTGCTCAATCAATGGAGCCCGCGCGATGAGGCCCGCGAGCGCCTCCACAGGTGCGCCCATCGTTGCGTCGTCCTCGCGTCCCACGCCGCCGAGGGATATTACCTGCTCGGCCGTCACGCGGTGACCTCGGGGGACTATCAGGCGGCGGAGTCCGTGCTGGGGACGGCCATCGCCCGCAACCCCAGCTTCGCCGCCGCGCACGCACTGCTCGCGCAGGTGTTGCACCTCGTCGGTCGCTCCGACGAGGCGCTCCCCCGCATGCAGCACGCGACCCGCCTCGATCCCCGGTCATTCGTCGCCGGTCTTGCCACGCTGCGATTCTTCCGCGGCGAGTACATCGTCGCGCTCGCCGCCGCCGAGCAGGCCGTGGCGGTCGCGCCGGGCTACACGTTCGCGCGCGTGGTCGCGGCTGCGAGCGCCTGGTGGTCGGGTGACATCCCGCGCGCCCGTGCACACGCGCTCGCGCTGCTCGACCTGTCGCCGACGTTCAGCGTCGCCGGCTTCCTCGGGACGTTCGGTCCCGGATACGAGGGGGTGGAGCGCATCACGCAGGCGCTCGTACGGATCCGCGCCGAGCGCTGACGTGTACGAGCTTCGGACGAGGCCGCGTACGAGGTACCGACGATGACACCCGTGGGGGTGCGTCGCTAGCGTGGCGCGATGCGACTCCCGCGCAACGACCTCGGTCACCTCTCATCGGTCGCCCATCAGGGTAAGCACATTCTCTTCGGGATCGATCCGGACCGCGCGATCCACTACTGCGTCAAGCGCGACGCGCCCCAGGAGACCGCGCTCGGGTTCCGGTTGACCCCCGAGGTGCTCGTCGACCTGCGCGCGCGCCCCGACGTCCAGACCAGGCTGGATGGGCTCGAGGGCCGCCACTTCGCCACGCAGGACCTGTTCGTCGCGGCCGTCACGGCCGCGCTCGGCAAGGACGTCGCCGACAAGCTGCTGCCCGAGCTGCTCCGCCGCGCGAGCCTGGTCGCGGTGTCGCACTGGGCCGACTGGCAGATGTTGCCGCTGCCGCACGACGCCGCCGACGAATCGGTCGTCGCGTTCGAACAGGAGCGGCGGATGGGCGGCCTCGTGACCTCCTTGTACGATTCACACAAGGACACGGCCCTGGCTCCGGTGCAGGCGGTGTCCGACGGCGCCCACCTCCACATCTTCCGCCAGAGCGTCCGCGGCACCCTGCTGGCCGACCGCTTCGTGCTCGACCCCGACGCCGGCCGCCTCGCCCGCGCGCTCGAGGTCCGCTTCAAGCGCAGCCGCAGGCGCTACGCGCCGCTGGGCGGCGCGAGCGGCCAGGAGCTCGACTCCCGCGACTTCCGCGACGTCCACGGCGCCTTCTTCCTCGAGCCGACGCGCGAGCTCCACCTCGTCGGCCGGCTCGTCGAGGGCCGCTTCGCCGTCGTGCTCGTCCCGACCCACGAGCACGACCACCTCCGCTGGCACATCTTCAGCTGGGACCCGGACCAGCGGCGACTTCGCTCGACCACCCTGCGGCGCACCGCGGACACCCCCTTCGACGTCCGCGACTACACGATCGTCGAGGGCGACGGCGAGGAGCGGACGTACCGCCAGATCCCGGGGATCCTCCGCCGCACCTTCGACCTCCGCGCCCGCGACGGCGCCGCGCTCGAGGTGACCGGCGCCCTCACGGCCGCGGTCCACGACATCCAGCGCGAGATCGAGGGCGAGGACGGCGAGCTCCAGCCGGTGAAGGTCGAGCGTCGAGTCTTCCTCGCCGCGGTCACGGCGGCCGATTGCAAGCTCGCCGGCCTCGAGTTCGCGCTCCACGCCGACGGCTCGCTCGCGCCGATCGAGACCCGGCGGGTCGACGTGCTGCTGCGCGAGCGCAACGAGGAGCTGCAGCTCCCCTCGGACCTGCTCGACACGCTCGTCACCTGCCACGACGACACGCGCGAGGCTCCGCCCGCGAAGGCCCGCCGCGGCCTCTGCTTCGACGGGGGAGACCCGTGGGCGGAGGGTCGCGCCGCGATCGCGCTCGGCGACGCCTTCACGATCGAGGTGTGGGCCCGCGCGCAGACCCCCGGGCGCGACGAGGTCGTGCTCGGCCACGGCGAGGGCGGCGTCGACCGCGGCCTCCACCTCGCCTTCCGTGCGGACCGCCGCTTCCGCTTCGGCTTCTTCGACAACGATCTCACGAGCCCCGAGCCCTGCGTGGACGGCGAGTGGCACCACTGGGCCTGCGTCAACACCAAGGATCGCGTGCGCCGGATCTTCCGCGACGGCGTCTTGCTCGCGGAAGATCGCTCGGCGACGCCCTATCGCGGCGAGGGCGCGCTGATCCTCGGCAAGGCGCGCTGGGGCCAGCCCTTCGACGGCGAGATCGCGGACGTCCGGGTGTGGCGAGTGGCGCGCAGCGAGGCCGAGATCCGGGCCGACATGCGCCGGCGCCTCACCGGCGGCGAGCTCGGGGTCGTCGCCCAGTGGCCGCTCGAGGCGCTCGTCGCCGGCGTCGTCCGCAACACCGTCCCGCGCGGTCACGACATCGTCGTCCACGGCGCCTGGCGCCGCGGATGCCAGCGCTCGCGCCGCCTCGCCGACGCCGTCACCCAGGCGACCGGCTACCGCAACGACACCTTGCTCGCGATCGCCGAGCGGAGCACCTACGTCGAGACCCTCGAGCTGCGCACCGACGGCGACAGCGGCGAATTCGACTTCGTGTTCTGGGGCGAGACCGTGCGCGGGGCGGCGACCGAGCGCGTGCGCGTCCCGGCGCAGATCGAGCCGCTCCCTGGCGGTTGGAAGCGGGCGACCGCCCGGTTCACGGCCGGCGTCGGCATGACGCGCCTGCGCGCCTTCGAGATCAGCGCCCCCGCAGGTACCTGGACAAGGATCGAGCTGCGCAATCACCGGATCGAGCGGCTCGTCGGAGCGGTCACCGAGGCGACCCACGTCGACGTCGTCGCGCTCACCGAGCTCGCCCCCGAGCAGGACACCCTCGAGCGCGTCCAGGCGGTCCTCGACGCGCTCGAGCGGCAGGAGGCCGAGCTCGCCCGCCGGCTCCGCTGGCTCGAAGCGACCCTCAACAGCGACCCCAACGCGCGCGCGACGACCGTGGCGCAGATCCGCGGCGAGGTCGCCCGGCTCGCCGCCGAGACCCAGGCCAGGGCCGACGAGCGGGCCGTCGCCGAGGGCAGCCTCAGCTACAAGGGGACCCTCGCGCTGCGCGCGGCGAACGGCATCAACGACCTCTTCCTGCGCGTCCACGACACCCACGTCGACGCGATCAGCCACCAGGCCGGCCCCTGGGAGACCCTCACGATCGTCCACGCCGACAACCCCGGCCACGAGGGCGTCGTCCACTACGGTGATTTCGTCGCCCTCAAGGCCCACACCGGCAAGTACCTGATCGCCGACAATACGCTGACCGGCGAGACTCACTATTACTGGGTGACCGCGGTGTACCCCGCGATCGGCGCCTACGAGAAGTGGCAGATCTTCGACCCCGCCAACCTCGGCGCCCGCGGGCCCGTCCCGCGCGGCGGTCGGGTCGCGCTGTTGTCGTGGCGCGGCGATAACGGCCGCAAGTTCGTCACCTCCGGCACCGCGGGCCCCTGGTGGCAGAAGACCTGGTGCGAGCACGACACGATCAGGCGCGACGCCAACTTCACCGCGATGCACCTCGCCGAGGGTCCCTCCGTCGCCGCCGCGCGCGCGGCCCATGCCAGCGCCGCGAGCCGCCTGAGCAGCCGCAACGCCGACCTCGCCACCGCCGAGCGTCTCGCCAGCGAGGCGACGCGCGACCGCGCCCACGTCGAGCGCGAGCGGGCGGCGGTCCAGGCCCAGCTCGACGCGCTCCGGGTCCGCATCGACAGCGAGGTCGCCGCCCACCTCGCCGCCGCACGTCGCCTCGCCGACGCCCCGCTGACCATGCCGCGCGTCAGCCCCGACGGACAGCCCCTCGCCGTCCTGGGCGGCCTCCTGAGCTTCGCGCGCGCCGCCGGGCGCCCCGCCGCGTACGCCAGCCTCGAGGGCGCGCTGAACCTCCAATTCCCCGGCACCGACGGGCGCCTGCGCCGCTGCACCTACGACGCGGTGAGCCAGCGCTGGGACACGGACACGCCCACCAGCTGCCTGCGCTTCGACGGCACGGGCGCGGTGACGATCCCGCACGACCCGACGTTCTCGAGCGAGGTGTACACCATCGAGCTGTGGTTCCGCTGGCACGGCGACGCCGGGATCCAGTTCCTCACCGCCAAGGGCTACGAGGAGCTCGAGATCCACCTCGGCGGCGGCACGACCGGAAGCCTGCGCTTCATCCCGGCGCCCGGGATCTACGTCGACACCGCGGCCCACGCGATCAAGCCCGGCGCGTGGGTCCACGTCGCCTGCGTCTACTCGGCGCGCACCGGTGAGGCCCAGATCTACCTCGACGGCGCGGCGGCGGCCCAGAGGCGCAACGGGTCCGCCGCGACGATCTCGGCGAACACCGCCCCGATCCAGCTCGGACGGCGCTGCGACGGCGACTGCCCCTTCTCGGGTCAGATGTCCGAGGTCCGCCTGTGGAGCGTCGCGCTGACGCAGGAGGAGATCGTCGCCCACATGCAGCACCGGTTGACGGGCTTCGAGCCCGGCCTCGCCGGCTATTGGCCGCTCCGCGACGGCGACGGCGCCACCGCGCGCGACCTGTCCCGACGGCAACTCCACGGCACCGTCGCCGGGCCGCGCTTCTACCCCTCGACCTCGCCGATGGGCCGCGCCCTCGCCGGTGTCGTGCCCTGCCTGACCTTCGCGCGCGCCGGGTCGGTCGTGGTCCCGCACAGCCCGGCCTATTCGAGCTCGTCCTTCACCGCGGAGCTGTGGATCCGCTGGTCCGGCAGCGGCCAGGACATCGACTTCCTGCTCGGCAAGGGGCTCGAGGAGCTCGAGATCCACACCGGCGGCAACGTCCCCGGCGGGCTCCGCTTCATCCCCGCGGCCGGCGTGTACATCGACACCGCCCCGGACGCGCTGACGCCCGGCGAGTGGGTCCACGTCGCCTGCGTGTTCGCGGGCGATCCGAACGGCGCCGAGATCTACCTCAACGGCGTCGCCATGACCCGGACGCGCACCGACCGTCAGCTCGCCCGGAACCACTCCACCGCCCCGCTCACGATCGGCGCGCGCAACGGCGCAAGCTCTCCCTTCTCCGGCGCGATCTCGGAGGTCCGGCTGTGGCGCGTCGCGCTGACGCAGGCCCAGATCCTGGCGCGGATGTACCAGCCGCTGACCGGGCGCGAGGCCGACCTCCTCGGCTACTGGCCGCTGCGCGACGGCGAGGGCCCGCGCGCCCTCGACCTGTCCCCCGCCGCGAACCACGGGACGATCGTCGGCCCGCGCTTCCTCTTCCTCGACTCGCCGCGCGAGCGCCCGCCCGTCGGCCTGCGCCCCCCGGACACCGTCCTCGCCGGCGAGTACGACAGCCTCGAGGGCGACGGCGCGGTCAAGCAAGCGTACCTGCGCCGCTTCCTCGCCTGGCGGGTCGGCGGCGGCGTCGAGGTCGTCATGGGCCGGCGCGTCGACACCCTCGAGATGCGCTGGCTCGGGAACGCCCAGATGAACCCCACGCTGGTCGGCTACATCGAGGGCGCCCCGCCGGTGCCGAGCGAGAACCTCACCGTCGAGGACAACTACAACGGCGCCAGCAGCGTCGAGTTCAAGGTCTCCGAGGAGAACACCACCACCTTCACCCACGACCTCTCGGCGGGCGCCAACGTCTTGGCGGAGGGGGCGCTCGGCGTGTCCGTCAAGGGCGAGCTCGGCGTCGCGTTCCTCGCCAAGCTCTCCGCCGAGTTCGAGGCGACGGGACAGATCAAGGGCAAGCTCGGCGGCGGGCTCACCTTCCTCAATCAACACACCCGCAGCGGCACCTCGACCGTCACCACCAGCGAGACCCTCGCCCTCAAGGGCGAGCGCGAGAAGGTCGCCCGCTTCCCCGGCCTCGGCCTGCGCTTCATCCCCAAGAACGTCGGCTACGCGACCGTCGTGTCGACCATGGCCGACATCTTCGTGCTGCGGCTGCGCGGCAGCCGGCGCATGGTCAGCTACCGGATGAGGCCCGTGAAGGACGTCCCGCCGGACGTCAACACCGTCACCTTCCTCATCAACCCGGCCTACACGATGAACGGCTCGCTCGACGGGCAGGTCGGCACGAGCGCCGCCGACGCCCGCTTCTACGGCCACGTGCCGGCCACCCGCGCGCAGTACGGCTCGCAGCTCGAGGCCAGCTACTTCCGGCTCCGCGAGGCCTACGCGCTCAAGGACGCGATCGACCGCTCGAACCGCAAGGCGGAGATGCTCGCCATCAACCTCAAGTCCGACATCCTCGACGGGATCGACCGCGACTTGCAGACCCAGACCCTGCCGAAGACCCGGGAGGGGATCGAGCAGCAGGCCCAGCAGAAGGCCGAAGGGGTCACCGAGGCGGCCGCCGCGGGGATGAAGAAGCCGCCGGCGCCGCGGAAGATCGAGCAAGTCATCGAGGACACCCCCAAGGGCAACATCGTCAACAGCTACGTGTGGGACGGCGACGGCGGCCTGCGCGTGCAGGCGCAGTCGTTCGCGAGCTCATGGACCAACGTGTTCGGCGGCTCGGTCAACGCCGAGTTCGGGCTCGGCCTCGGCGTCTCGGTCCGTGCGGGCGTGGCGTTCGACTTCGACGCGATGCTCGGCTTCAACCTGACCGAGACCCTCACGAACACGACGAGCACCACCCGCGCCCTCGAGCTCAACGTCAGCGTCGACTGCGAGCGGCGGGACATCACCGACAACCGCGACCGGCCGGTCTACCCCGGCGAGAAGGTCGACCGCTACCGCTTCATGAGCTTCGCGCTCGAGCCGGCGACCGACCACTTCGCCGACTTCTTCGCCCGCGTCGTCGACCCCGAGTGGCTGCGCAGCGACGACGAGGAGGCCCGGGTGCTGCGGCAGATCGACCAGGGCCGGCCGAACAAGACCTGGCGGGTGCTGCACCGCGTGACGTACGTCGAGCGCCCCTCGCGCGGAGGCAACGGCGACGCCTGACATGAGCCCGACGCCGCCGCGTTCGTTCGTCCTCGAGCTCGCACGGATCGACGAGCCGCAGGATCCGCACGCGTTCCGCTTCGAGCCGCAGGGCTACACCCTGCGGACCCCGGGCGGCGGGCGCGAGCGCTTCGACATCGCCTGGAGCCGCGAGCTGCTCGCCGACCTCGAGGCGATCCGCCGGCCCGGGTGCGACGCGCGCGTGGTCCAGGCCGTCGGCGAACAGCTCCGGCGCGCCCTGAAGCCGGCCGGCTGGGACGAGCTCGGCCGCCGGCTCCACGCCGCGAGCGCCGAGGGCCCGGTGATCGTGACGCTCCGCTCGAGCGCGGCCGAGCTCTACGCGCTCCCGTGGGAGCTCCTGACCGTCGGCCCCTCGGGTCAACACCTCGGAGAGCTGCCCGGCGTGCTGCTCTGCCACGAGTGGCCCGGGACCACGACCCTCGCCGAGTGCCCCGATCCGCGCCCGGAGGGCGGACGGATCCTCGTCGCCTGGTCGGCGGCCGGCGGCGGCGTGCCCGCGGCCGAGCACGTGCGCGCGATCGCGGAGGCATGCTCCGAAGGACATGTCGACTTCGACATGTCCCACGATGTCCTCGCCAACGCGAGCGTCGCCGGCCTCGCCGACGCGCTCGCCGCCGCGGCCGCCGCCGGGCGCCCGTTCGCGGTCCTGCACCTGCTCTGTCACGGCGGACTTCGCGGCGGGGACTTCGGTCTGGTGTTCGACGGCGCCGACGGCGCCCCCGCGCTGGTCGACGCCGGCCGGCTGCGCCAGGTGCTCGCGCCGCACGCCGACAGCGTGCGGCTCGTCGTGCTCGCGGCTTGCGACGGCGGCAACGTCGGCGATCCGGGCAACTACCTGGGGAGCGTGGCCCAGGCGCTCCACCGCGCCCGGTTCGCCGCGGTGATCGCCTCGCGGTACCCGCTCTCGGTCCGCGGCTCGGTCGCGTTGACCCGGACCCTCTACCGCGCGCTGCTCGTCGACCTGCGCTCGCTCGAGCAGGCGTTCCTCGCCGCCCGCGCGGCGCTGGCCCGCGACGAGCAGCACCTCGAGTGGGCCAGCCTGCAGCTGTACGCCCGCGAGGACGACGGCGCCGACACGCGGCCGTGCGTGATCCGTCCGTACCGCGGGCTCCTGCCGTTCGAGGCCGCGCACCGGCGCTTCTTCTTCGGCCGGGACGCCGAGCTGCGCGAGGTCCTCGGCGATCTCCAGGCGCTCCGCGACGCCGACGCGCCGCGCTTCCTCTTCGTCGCAGGCGCCTCGGGCACCGGCAAGTCGTCGCTGGTGCTCTCCAGCGTCGTACCCGAGCTGCAACGACGCGAGCCCCCCTGGGAGGCGGCGATCATGAGGCCGGGCAATCGCCCGCTGGCCGCGCTCGACGCGGCCCTCGCCGCGCGCCGCGACGGGTCCCGCCCGTTCCTCCTCGTCGTCGACCAATTCGAGGAGGTGTTCACCCACGGCGAGCCGGCGGACCGCGGCTCCTTCGTCCGCCGGCTGTGGGCGCTGGCCAGCGGCGCGACCGGCATCGATTGCATCCTCACAATCCGCGTCGACTTCCTCGCGCGCTGCGGCGAGCTGGTCCTCGACGACGCCGGCCTCTGCCTCGACCGTATCGCCTACGACGAGGCCCATCGGGTGTTCGTGGCGCGGACCGGGCGGGCCCAGGTGCGGGCGGCCATCGTCGGTCCGGCCGAGCAGGTCGGCCTGGTCTTCGAGCCAGGTCTCGTCGACCGGATCCTCGCCGACGTCGGTGACGAGCCGGGGGCCCTGCCGCTCCTGCAGGTCGCGCTCGACCGCCTGTGGTCGTGCCGCGTCGGCCGCACGCTGACCGCCGGGGCCTACGCCGAGTTCGGCGGCCTGGTCGGGGCGCTCCAGAACCGGGCCGACGCGCTCATCGAGGCCCTCGGTCCTGCCGAGCGTAATGCCGCCCGTCGGCTCCTCACGCGGCTCGTCGGGATCGGCGACGACGAGGCCGTCGACACCCGTCGGCGGGTCGCGCTGGCGCAGCTCGAGCCCGGCGCGGATCCGGCGCAAGCCGCGTTTCGCACGGTCCTGGCGCAGCTGGTCGACGCGCGGCTCGTCGTCCGCAACGAGGAAGAGGGCGCGGCCACCGTCGAGATCGCCCACGAGGCGCTGATCCGGAGCTGGAGTCGGCTGCGCGGCTGGATCGCCGAGGATCGCGTCAAGCTCGCCGCGCTCGCACAATTGACGCTGTGGGTCGTCGAGTGGCGGACGCACGGGACGCTCCTCACCGGCGCTCAGCTCGGTTACGCCAGCGAGCTGGCTCGCCGTCACCACGACGACCTCGACGACGCGACCCGCGGGCTCGTGCGGGCCAGCCAGGCGCGCGAGCTCCGGCGACGCGCGGCGCTCCTCGGTGTCCTCGGCCTGATCGCCACGCTCGCGGTGATCGCCGTGGTCCTCTGGCGGTCGTCGGTCGCCAGCGAGGCGCGCGCGACCGACAACGCGCGGATCGCCCAGGACAGCGCGAGGATCGCCGAAGACAACGCGAAGGCGGCCGACGCCGCGCGCGCGCGGGCGCTGCTACGTGCCCGCGCCGCGCGAGACGGCACTCGCCTGGCGGCCGCCCGCAGCCTCGCCGCCGACGGCCGCACCGCGCTCGCGCTCGGGCTGCTGCGCGAGGTCGAGGCTGCGAGCCCCTCCGCGGAGATCCTCGGCTGGAGCGCGAGCGTGCTCGAGACCCTCTCGAAGAGGGGACGCGAGGTCGGCACGCTTCAGGGCCACACCGGGCCCGTGACGGCCGCGGCCTTCAGCCCCGACGGCGGCAGGATCGTCACCGCCTCCGACGACTCCACGGCGCGGGTGTGGGACGCACGGACGCACGCTCCGCTGGCGGTGCTGACCGGCCACGAGTACGACCTCGTATCGGCGGCCTTCGCCTGCGCTGGCGCGTGCGTCGTCACGACGTCGCAGGACGGGACCGCGAGGCTGTGGGACGCGAACACCGGGGCGCCGACCACGGTCCTCGCGCGGAACGTCCGGGGCGAGGTGGTGGCGGGGCTGTCGGCCGACGGTGCCCGCGTGCTGGTCGCGGAGGAGGACGCGGCGAGGGTGCTCGACGTCGCGACGCAGACCGAGCGCGCCGTCCTGCGCGGCCTGTCGCTCCGGGCGACCGGATCGGGGCCGCTCGCCGGGGCGTTCAGCCCCGACGGCGCGCGCGTCATCCTCACCTACGACGAACGCGCGCGGATCTGGGACGCCGCGACCGGCGCGGCGCTCCGCGAGCTCAAGGGCCACGAGGGCCTCGTCCTGTCGACGGCGTTCAGCCCCGACGGCCTGAATGTCGTCACGGCCTCGACCGACGCCACCGCGCGCGTGTGGGACGTGATCACCGGGAAGCCGCTCACCGTGCTTGCTGGCCACACCGACGCCGTCGACTCGGTGGCGTTCAGCCGGGACGGGACGCGCCTCGTCACCACCTCGGTGGACGGCACCGCGCGGCTGTGGTCGGCCGATGCCTCCACACGAATCGCGGTGATCGGCAGTTGGGCCGAGTCCATCGACACGGCCGCGTTCTCTCCGGACGGCGCCGACGTGATCACGACCGGCAAAGACAACACCGCGCGCATGTGGGACGCCAAGACTGGGACGCCGGCGGCGCTCCTCCAGGGGCACTCCGGACGCGTCAACGCGGCGGTGTTCTCCCCCGACGGCGTCCACGTCGTCACGACGTCGGACGACTCGACGGCGAAGCTCTGGGAGGTTCGATCCGGGGCGGAGCTCGCCGCGTTCCGCGGGCAGCACCGGCTCTACGACCCGGCGTTCTCGCCCGACGGCTCCCGGATCCTCACCGCGCTCATGGACGGCACCGCGCGGGTCCTCGACGCGAACACCCTGGCGCCGCTCGTCGTCTTGACGGGTCACGACGCTCACGTCACCGCGGCGAAGTTCAGCCCGGATGGCGCGCGCATCGTCACGGTCCACAGCGACAATACCGCGTGGATCCGGGACGCGATCGACGGCGCTCCGCGGTTCGTGCTCGAGCACGATGACGCACTGCAGAACGTCGTCGATATCAGCCCGGATGGCGAGCGAATCGTCACCGCGGACGGCGCAGTGGTCCGCGTGTGGAACCTGCGAACGGGACAGCCGCTCGTCGCCTCGGAGGGCCACGACGCCGCCGTCACCTCGGCGGCGTTCAGCCGCGACGGGCGGCGCATCCTCATCACGGACGATTCCGGCGCCCGGGTCTGGGAACCCGACAGCGGCGTCGAGCGCCACGCCGTCGGACCCGTGCGCGCCGCGGCGTGGAGCCCGGATGGAACTCGCTTCGTCACCACCCCGCAGGGCCTCGGGCGCGCCTTCTCGGTCCACGATGCGAACACCGGGGCCACGGTCGCCAGCTTCGCCGCCCAGCCGGGTGTGATCATGTCGGTCGCGTTCGACCCTGCGGGTACGCGGCTCGTCACCGGGTCCAGCGACCGATCGGTGCGTGTGTGGGACGCGCAGACCGGCGCCGTGCTCGTCACCCTGAAGGGCCACCAGGCGAGCGTGAACGCGGCCATCTTCAGCCCCGACGGCGCCCGGCTCGCCACCTCCGACGGCAGTGACGTGATCCTCTGGGACCTGTCCACGGGCAGGGAGCTGGCCACCCTCCACGGCAAGCTGCCGGTCTTCAGCCCCGACGGGACCCGGATCGTGACCCTGTCGGACAGGACCCTTCGGCTGACGTGGGCGGCGCTCGCCGGCGACGACCTGCCCCCCCTGAGGCAGCTCTGGCGCGCGTCCCCGCTGTGCCCGTCGCCGGAGGAACGTGCGCGCCTCCTCGGCGAAGAGCCCCGCACCGCCGAGCGCTCCAGCGAAGCGTGCCGGCAGATGATCGAGTGCATCCATCGTCGACCCGACCCGGAATTCGCCGATTGCCTCGCAGAGTTCCGAGCGTCCTCGACCCTCGTCGAATAGCCGGCGAACGCTCCGCGAGGGCCTCTGCGGCGAGCTGGGCGAGCTCGCGGTCGAGCTTCCCCTCCGCCTTCGCCACGCTGCCGGGGGGCGGTCCCATGATTCACACCCAGCCGAGCACGCCCATGCGTCGAGCCGTCGCGTCGTGCCAGCGGAAGGTCGCCTTGCACGGCGCGACGCCGATCGCCACGTGCGACAGGGCGTTGTGGACGATCCACCACAGCGGCCGCCGGACGTCCGGCGGCGGCGAGCCGATCCCTTCACCTGTCCCAAGGTTCAGCCGACGGCTGGTCCAGTCGTGGAACGCGACCGCGCGCGGCCCCCGGACGAACGCAAGGAGCGGGTGCGCGACCAGGTTATGCAGCAGCCACCACCCGCGGTGACGGGCCCACGCGGCCCATAGCGACAGGCCGTCGTGCGAGCCGGTCCACAGCACAAGCCGCTGGCGATAGCGCCCCTCGGAGGTGCCGCCGAGCGGCAGGTCCGCCGTGGTGATCGGCCACGGGAGCCCGAGCGCGCGGGCGGCCCAGTCGGGCCACCACCACTCCTCCCTGTGCCGCACCCAGCGGCACGGGTTCACCCCCGGCACGAACGGCAGCCGCGCGACCATCGCCGGCGGGACGTCGCGCTCGTACCACCAGCCGCCGACCAGCGTGTCGGGGCCCTCCGGCTGCAGCACGACGTAGCCGGTGAACTCGCCGCTGTACCAGCGGAATCGCCAGACGAACTGCAGCCCGTCGAAGCGCCAATGCTCATACACGCCGGTGGCCCGGTTCATACCGCCCGAGCAGTACACCGTCCGCGGCGGATCGGCGCGCGCGTCGATGCACATCAGCGACCCGCGGACCGTGTCGCTCCACATCCCGTGCAGGTGGCGCAGCGAGCTCGCTCCGCCGCGCGGCTGCGGCTCCATATCGATATCGTCGTCTTCGTCGGGTCGCATGCGCAGCGTCTCGTCTGCGTGCCAGGCTACGCCGCCCGGGGGGCGGTGACAAGCCGCGCATCTCGAGCGATCGTGCGCGTCCGGCTCACGTCAGTCTGGAGCTCGCCGCACCCCCTCGGACAGGCGCCGAACTCGGGACCACGCGTGCATTGGCTGGCTTGAAGTCCCGATGGACGATCCCGGCCGAATGCGCGGCGGCCTGACCGCGTCCCGCGGCCATGAACACCTCGATGACATCACGCCATTCGCGTGGCTCCGACTGCAGCCAATTGCGCAGGTCCTCGCCATGGACGACCTCCGCGGCGATGAAGACGCTCCCATGGTCGACGCCGACATCGGTCCCACCCACGCGCGCGCGGGCATGACGCGCGCCCCTGCACCCGGGCGGCCGCGCGCGATCGCTCACCAGGGCCGCGAGATTGCCGTCGAACCTGCGCAGCCGTTACCGCGACCCCACCGACGACCCGCCACTCGACCTCCTCCGGCGCCGGGGGGATCCCCGGCCTCGGCACGACCCGCGCAGACCCCTTCACGGCGATCCCGGGGACGAGCCACGAGCTGGCGCGGGGGCGCGCGCGAAGGGCTTTGTCCGGGGGGCCCGCGGCGGTCATACTCCGGGGATGGCTTTCTCTTCCGACATTGAACGTTTCGCGCGGATCTTCGGCGCGGCGCTGGCCCCCCTGCTCGTCGGGTGCGGGATCGACGAGGACCAATTCACCGTCGATGTCTGCTCCGGGGGGTTCCACCTGCTCGGCTCGATCGAGCCGGCGAGGCCGGTCGACTACCTCGAGCTGCGCGAGCTCGACCCGGAGATCGATCCGGTGTTCGGCGAGACGCTGAGGGTGGTCGACTCGGTCGGGCAGAAGTGCTCGGCGGCGAGCGACGTCGACGTATGCCTCGAGAAGTTCGCGATGCTGCCGACCGACTCGAACCTGTCCGGCAGCAACAGCGTCCTGTCGCCGACCAGCACGAGCCTGGCCTATACGCGCGGCGACGAGGTCAGTGCGATCCCGGACCTGTCCGATCTGGTAGGGTTCCTCAGGCCGATCGACACGGTGGCCGACGCGGTGATGGTCGGCACGTCCGCGGGTCACGAGCTGCTGTGCTCGGAGCCGCACCAGGTCGGCGAGCATCCCGAAGGACATGTCCTCTACACCACGTCGGGCCAGGGCTGCGGCGCGGGCAACGACATCATGAGCCACGTGGTGCTGGTGCGTACCGACGGGTCGATCTCGGTGCTCGAGAGCAAGCGGATCGAGCGCGGCGATCCGGGGTGCGCGATCGGTCGCATGCCGCCGGGGCTGTGCCGCCAGCGCGTGCGCGCGGTCGGGCCGGTCGGGAGGTTCTTCGCCGAGGTGGCGCAGCTCGAGGCGGCGTCGGCCCCGGCGTTCGCGCAGCTGGCGAAGGAGCTGGCGGCGCACGGGGCCCCGCGAGGGTTCGTGCGCGCCGCCCTGCGCGCGCGCGACGACGAGCGCCGGCACGCGCGGGCGACGGCCGCGCTGGCGCGGCGGCACGGCGGGCTGCCGGTGGCGGCGCGGGTGCAGGCGACGGCGACGCGCCCGCTGGTCGAGGTGCTGGCCGACAACGCGGCGGAGGGCTGCGTGCGCGAGACGTTCGGGGCCCTGGTCGCGCACGTGCAAGCGCGCCGGGCCGGCGATCCGCAGGTGCGGCGGGCGCTGGCGACGATCGCGGGCGAAGAGACGCGGCACGCGGCCCTGTCGTGGAGGCTGGCGCGCTGGGGTCGGCAGCGGCTCAATGCGGTCGAGCGGCGCCGGGTGGCGCGCGCGGGGGCGGAGGCGATCGAGCGGTTCGCGGAGGAGCTGGTGCGGCCGCACGACGTGCAGGTGCACGCGCTCGCGGGGCTGCCCGAGCCGGCGGAGGCGGAGCGGCTGTTCGCGCGGATGCGGGCGGCGCTGCGCGCCGAGGCGCGTGCGTGATGGGAGCGCGGCGGCTCGGGCTCCTCGGTACTTCGCGTGATCGCAGCCGCTGACGCTCTCGTCACCGCGGGGCCGGCTTGCCGGGGCGGCGGCGCCGGACCATCCGTCAGGCGCTGACGACGACGTGGTCGAGCGAGAACACGGCAAGCAGGCCGCCGCTGGCGGCCTGGACGAGGTTCAGGGCGCGCTCACGCGCGCCGCCTGTGGCTGGGAGTCATGCCGCGAGGACGAGGCAGCCCGGTCGCGGGGTGACATGGCGAGCGTGCGCGGGGTCGGCTTGACGTCGGTCGGCGCGCGCGCGTAAGACACCCCCCCGACCCGATGAAGCTCGTCGACGTCACCGAATTCTACTCGCAGCGCGGCGGGGGGGTGCGCACATACCTCACCGACCGCGCCCGCGTCGCCGCCAAGCACGGCCACGAGCACCTGGTCCTCGCGCCGGGCCCGCGCGGGCCCGCGCCGCCGGGCGTCCGCTACATCCCCGGCCCGGCCACGCCGTACGACTCGACCTATCACGTCCTGTGGCGGGTCGGCCGGCTGCGCCGCGAGATCCGGGCCGAGCGGCCCGACGTGCTCGAGATTCATTCGCCGTACGTCGCGGCCGCGGCCGCGGCCGTCCAGCCGCCGGGCGACTTCCGGCTGCGCACGCTGATCTGGCACTCCGACTTCATCGACACCTACCTGCACCGGCGGATCGAGCACGTGCTCGGCTACGTGCTGCGGGGCAAGGCGCCGGCGGCGACCGACGCGGTGGTCGAGCCGCTATGGGCGCACGTCCGCTGGATCACGGGCGCCTGCGCGATGACCGTGGTCGCGACCCGCTGGCAGCGCGACAAGCTGCGGGCCCACGGGGTCGAGCGCGTCGAGCACTTCCCGTTCGGCATCGAGACCGGCCGCTTCAGCCCGGCGCGCCACAGCGAGGCCCGCCGGCGCGAGCTCCTGGCCGGCAAGCGCGGGCCGCTGATCGTCGCCGGGGCGCGGTTCGCTGGCGAGAAGCGGTGGGACGTCGTGTGCGACGCCTTCCTCGCGCTCGCCGAGCGCCGCCCGGGCGCGGTGCTGGTGGTGCTCGGCGACGGCCCGGAGCGGCCGATGATCGAGCGCAAGCTCGGCGGCCGCGACGACGTGCGCATGCTCGGGTTCGTGCGCGACCGCGACCTGGTGGCGGCGACGCTCGCCAGCAGCGACCTGTTCTTGCACGCCGCGCCGTACGAGACGTTCGGGCTCGGGGTCGCCGAGGCGATCGCCAGCGGGCTGCCGATCGTCGTGCCCGACGCCGGCGGCGCGGCCGAGCAGGCCCCGCCGGGGTCGTCGATCGTCTACCGCGCCTGCGATCCGGCGGCCGCGACCGCGGCCGCGCTGCAGATGCTCGACCTGCCGCAGGACGAGCTGCGCGGCCGGGCGCGCGCGTCGTCGGGCAACGTCGTCGACGTCGACGCGCACTTCGAGGCGTTGTTCGCCCGCTACGAGGAGCTGATGCGCCGCTGAGCGGCGCCTCGCTCACTCGCCCGACCCTGTCTGCGATGGCGCGCGTCGATCTCGTCGTCCACGGCCGCGGTCGCGGCCACGCCAGCCGGGCCCTCGCCTGCGCGCGGGCCCTCCGCGCCGCCGGTCACGCGCTCGCGGTGTACGGCGGGGGCGACGCGGTACCTGTCCTCACGGACATGCCGGAGTTCCGCGCCCTGCCGATCGTCCGCCCCGGGCCGTCCGCGCCGATCGCCTGGCTGCGGCGCCTGGCCGGCGACCCGCGGCGGTTCGACGGCGACCCGCCGGCGTGCCTCGTCAGCGACGGCGACCAGCCGAGCCTCGTGTACGCGCGCCGCCGCGGGATCCCGAGCGTCGCGGTCGACCACGGCCTCGCGCTCACCCACGGCCGCCTGCCGCTCCGCCCGCCGGCGCGGCACGCCCTGCACCAGCGGCTCAACGGCGCCCCGCTGGCGCTCGCCGACCGCCTCGTCGCCGTACACTTCCTGCCCTTCGAGCCAGGTTCGCCGCGGCTCCGCCCGGCCCGGCCGGACGTCCGCGACGACCTGCGCGGGCCGACCGCGCGCGAGGGGTTCTTCCTCGCGTACTTCCGCGACGACAACGGGCGCGCGGCCCTCGAGCACGCGCTCGCACTCGGCGCGGAGGTCGTCTGCTTCGGCGCCCGCGACCCGGGGCTGCCGGGCCTGCGCTTCGTCCCCGGCGAGCGGGCCGGGTTCGCCGATCACCTGCGCCGCTGCGACGGCGTGATCACGTCGGCCGGCAGCAACGTGCTCGCCGAGTGCGTCCTGCTCGGCAAGCCGGCGCTCGCGCTGCACCGCGAGGACGACGCCGAGCAGGCGCTCAACGCCCGCCTCGCCGAGCACGCGGGCGTCGCGGTCGGGCGCAGCTTCGAGGCGCTGACGCGGGGCTGCGTCGCCGGGTTCCTCGCCCGGGCGCGGCGCGGGGAGTTCGCGGCGGTCGACCTCGCGGGGGCGATGCCGCCGGTGTCGGAGGTCGTCGTCGCGGCGGTCGCGGAGCTGCTGGCGGGCGGCGGGTGAGCGGCGGGCCCCGCGGGGCTCGGGCGCGCGCAGGGCTGTCCCCAGGGACACATGTGCGAATCGGCGAGACGTGCATTGGCCCGAGCCAGGAGGAGCATGCTATGCGACGTACACGACATTGCCGCGAAAGACGCGTGGCGGCGTCGCAGTGGCCCGCTCGCGCGTCCGCGCAGGGCACCGCCGCCAGCTCGCAGAACGACCGCGCCAGCCGCTCGCACGCGGGCGGCGAGGCTCCACACGCTGCCAGCAACACACCCCCCAGGAGGGCGACCCCAACCTTCATCGCCCGAGCCTATCGCATGTCCTATCGAGCATGTCATGGCTTTGCCTGTTCGAGGGGACGGGAACGGGGCCGCCGATGGGGCGGACGTTCACCCGCCGATCAGCGCCGCCAGCCCGATCGCCGCACCGACGGCGACCGCCGCCGCGAGCACGGCGAGCGCCCGCCGCCGCGTCCGCGCGGGCGGGGGCTCCGGGGCGCGCGGGGCGACCTCCGCGCGCCCGGTCGGCTCGAGGCGGAGCAGCGTCGGCTCGCTCGCCTGAGCGGCGGCGCTGCGCGAAGCCGCCTCGACCGCCGCGAGGAACGCGGCCGCGTCGGCGAAGCGGTCGTCGGGCTGCTTCGCCAGCCCGCGGTCGAGCAGCGCCTGCAGGCCCGCGTCGGAGAGCGTCGGGTCGACCTCCGCCAGCGTCGGCGGCGGGCTCGACACATGCATCACCAGCACCGCCGCCGGGCTCGCCGATTCGAACGGCAGGCGCCCGGTGAGCAGCTGGAACAGCATCACCGCGACCGCGTACAGGTCGGTGCGGTGGTCGACCTCCTCGCCGAGCGCCTGCTCCGGGGACATGTACGACGGCGTGCCGAACACGATCCCGCGCTCGGTCAGCGCGGTGTGCGAGCGACCCTCCTCGTCGACGACCAGCTTGGCGAGTCCGAGGTCGAGCACCTTGACCTGCTCCCGCGGCCCGCCCGGGTCGACGAGGAACACGTTCTCGAGCTTGAGGTCGCGGTGGACCACCCCGACCGCGTGCGCGTGCGCGAGGCCGCGGAGCACCGCGCTCATCGTCGCCAGCGCGCGCGCCGGCGCGAGTCGGGAGCGCTCGCGCAGCAGGTCGCCGAGGGTCCGCCCGCGCAGCAGCTCCATCACGAAGAACGGGCACTCGCCGGAGCGCCCGTGGTCGAGCACCCGCACGAAGTTCTCGTGGTCGATCCGCTGGACCGCCTCGATCTCTCGCTCGAACCGCCGCAGCGACGTCTCGTCGGAGACGAGCTCGGGGAGCATCGTCTTGATCGCCACCTCGACGCCGTCGGCGAGGCGCTCGGCGACGTGGACCGCGCCCATGCCCCCCTCGGCGAGCGCCCGCACGATCCGGTAGCGGCCCTCGACGACGTCGCCCTCGCGCAGCCGCGGCGCCTTGTTGGCCGTCACGATCGCGCTCGGGTCGGTCGACGCGACCGCGCGGGCGCCGAGGATCCGCGCGAACTCGGCCCGCGCCGCCGCGACGAGCGCCGGCACCTCCGGCAGCGGGCAGCCGAGCGCCGCCGCGACGTCCTCGTCGGGCGCGCCGCGCAGCTCGACGAGCACGAGCACGAGCCGCTGGTCCGGCGCGAGCTGCTGCAGCACCGCGTGGATCTCCCGCTTGAGCCGCTCGCGCGGGTCGGCGGTGATCGGCGCGGTCACCTCGTCGAGCGAGCGGCGCGCGTTGAGCTTGGCGGCGACCTCGCGGGCGATCGCCAGCAGCCAGCGGTAGAACCCGTTGCCGTCCTCCAGGCCGCCGAGCCGACGCTCGGCGGCGAGGAACACCGACTCGCAGGCCTCCTCGGCGAGGTCCTCGTCGGCGAGGAGGCCGAGCAGCAGGCGGAAGATTGCGATCTGATGCCGGCGTACGAGCTCGCCGTAGGCCGCCGGGTTGCCGCGGAGGTACTCGTCGATCAGGCCGGCGTCGTCGAGGCCGAGCTCCTCGGCGGAGTCGGGCGCGCCGAAGGCCGCGCCGAGCTCGCGGCGCGGCTCGGAGTCGGACAGCGGCAGCATCGGCGGGCGGCTCATGGCGGGCGCGGCGGCTCAGCGCTTCGCGGCGGTCGGCTTCGCGGCCCTGCGCGCGCGCCCGACGCACGACAGGCCGTCGAGGATGTTGCGGGCCGGGACGAAGTGCTCGGTGCCGGCGGCGTCGCGGATCATCACGCCGATCGGCGAGAAGCCCTCGATGGTGCCCTCGACCTCGCCGAGGGTGATCCGGTCGCCGGGGCTGACCATCCGGCGCAGGTAGTAGTTGGCGATGATCTCCTCGGCGGGCCGGCGCATCGACCACGAGAAGAGGAACGCCAGCGTCACCAGCACGACGCCGATGATCAGCGACAGGTTCGCGGTCAGGAACGAGATGTCGACGCCGAGCAGGTCGACCGAGATCGCCGCCGACACGACCAGCAGCGCGACCTCGGTGAGCGTCTCGAGCGGCCCCGCGTACGGGTTGCGCAGCTCCTTGAGCATCGCCCCGACGGCGCGGCGCGCCGCGCTGGCGACGAAGCCGCCGACGCCGAGCACGAAGACGACGGAGATCAGGCGCGGCACGTACGACAGCGCCGCGCCGAGCGCCTCGCGCACGGCCCCGAGGCCGAGCAGGTCGGCGGCGCTCATGAACGCCATCAGCATGAGCGCCAGGTGGACCAGCGCCGCGATCGCCCGCGAGAGCGTCATCTCGGCGTCGAACGCCCTGAGCAGCTTGCCGAGCTGGGTCGTCTCGGTCACCGCGTCGAGCCGCGTCATCCGCAGCACCCGCACGACCAGCGCCCGCGTCACCCGGGCGACCAGCCACATCAGCAGCAGCAGCCCGAGCGCGCTCAGCATCGCGGGCGCGTGCTCGACGACCGCGCCCCACAGCGCCTCGACCAGCCCGAACGCGGCCCGGCCGACGTCGTCTGCGACGGGCGCACGCAGCTCACTCGCCGTCGTCATCGCCGCCCTCCTCGCCCGCGAGCAGCCAGTGGACCGGCGCGACGAACACCAGGCGGGCGAACTCCATCCAGGTCGCCGACAGCGCCATCCGGTCCAGGACCCGGTCCTGGACCTCGTCTCTCGGCCCCTGCTCGAGCGCCACGCGGAGCAGCGCCCCGATGTCGAGCGCCGCAGGACCCGCCGGGCCTCCTCGCACGTCCGTCATTTCGAGACGATACCGCGGTACCGCAGGCCCCGCAGCCGCGAGCCGTCGCGCGCCCCCGCGCCGGTCCCCGCCCGAACGCGCGCGTCGAGGTGCGCGCAGGCGCGTCTCCGCTCGTCGCTCCGATGTCCCCGGGCGGGCCGTGGCCGACGAGGATTCTTCCCGCTCGAAGAGCCCGTCCCCGGACCCCGATTGACGGTTGTCCCGCGGCGGCGATCGGCGGGTCAGCGTCGCCGGCCGGAGTCCGCGAGTAATCACACTCGCCCGCGTCCCGGCGCGCAACGCTGCGTCCGCGGCGGGTCGCCGCGGGCGACGCTTTTTGCCGGCAGCGTCGCCCGCACGGGAGCGGCGCGGCGACTACGATGCCGCGCATGCGGAGACGAGCGCCACGGATCATCGTCGGGGCCATGGCCGCCTGGTGCGCCTGCGGGCCGGCGCCTGGGCCCGAGCGAGCGGCGCCCGCGGCCGTCGAGGCGGTCGATCCTCGGCGCTGCAAGCCCGCAGCCGGCACCACCGGATCGCCGGCGACCGTCGAGGAGGCCGTCGCGCTGGCCAACGGCCTGCCGTTTCCGGTGACCGCCGAGTGCTTCGTCGAGGCGCTCGATCGTCCGCTGCGGATCGAGGCGACGACCAGCCGGAACAGCCTGCAGCGGGCCGAGGGCGCGCGCAGCCCCCGGGTGTTCCTGTGGAGCGCCGATTCGCTGGTGATCTCGATCGTCCTCGACGGTCCGGCGCGCGATCTGGTCGAGTTCGGCCAATTCGTCGCACCCGGGCGGACGATCAAGGCGGAGCTCGAATTCCCGTTGACCGCGCCGACGTCGACGACGGCCGCGCTCGAGCGGGTCCGCAACCCGGAGCACCCCCGGATCACGCGCTGCTTCGTCTGTCACGATCGCGAGGAGGACGAGCCGGGCCTGCCCGGGGGTCGATCCTCGCTCGCGCTCCGCCCGCGCACGTCGACCCTCGTCGAGGTCGCGTCGCTGGGCGCCGAGCTCGCGCGCTGCGATCGCGCGGCCGAGCCCGGGCGCTGCTCCTGGTTCGAGGCCGTGTTCGCCCACGGCCCGGTCGAGCATCGGCCCTTCGACGCCGCGCTGCCGGTGTTCTAGTGCCGCGCCCAGGGCCTAACGACACCACCTCGCTTGGTCTCATCGCCGCTGGCTTCGTTGGCGAAACTCGTAGTACGGTCCAGTACAACTTCGTTTCGCCGCCTCGCCAGCGACGATGATCCCAGCGCGAGGCGGCGCCGTTAGACCCTGGGCACGGCACTAGCGACTCAGGGCAGCGGCGCGGCCTCGTCGGTCTGCGCGAGCACCCGCCGGCGCGGCGCGGGGCCGAGCCGCTCCGCCAGCGCGAGCATGCGGATCCCGAGCTCGACGCGCTCGCCCGCGTCGAGCAGCTTGCGGACCTCCGGGAACAGGTGGTCCTCCTCTTCGTCGTGGTGGTGCTCGAGCTGCTCGGCGAGCACGTGCAGCTTCGGGGCGAACCGCTCGTCGCCGGGCGGGAGCTCCAGCAGGTCGGCGAGGACGCGCTTGAGCGAGAGGTGCTCCTCGAGCGACGAGAGCAGGACGTCCTTGGCGCGCCGGGCGTCGACGGCCGGGTAGAACTGCTGCTCCTCGAGGGTCATGTGCGTGACGAGCAGGTCGGCGGCGTCCTCGAAGGCCCCGGGGGTCGTCTCGGCGCCGTCCTTGAGGGCCGTGAACAGCTTCTCGAGCAGGCGGTGGTGGTGTTCGAGGAGATCGAGGGCGTCCATGGACGCGATCCATGGACCGGGTTGCGCGCGCGCAGCGGCGCGCGGCGAGGTCAGCGGCGCGTGCGGCCCGCGGGGCGGTCGTGGCCGCGTGCGCCGCCCCCGGACGCGCGCGCGGGCCCCGGCGCCGCGGCAGGCCCGACGTCGGGCGACGCACGCGGCGCGGGGCATCGGGGCCAGGAGCTCCCTATTCGGGTGATTTCCCGCGCAGGCTGCTAGGCGGTGATCGTGGTCTCGAAGGCGAGGCTGCCGTCGTCGTAGAGGTAGCGGACGAGGATCTCGCCGGCCTCGGGGTCGAACCGCAGGGTCGGCACCGTGGGCCGGTTCTCGGCGAACGGGAACTGGGTCGGGTCGAAGTCGAGGTCGAGCGGCCAGGTGTTGCCCGAGGTGACGCAGCACTCGGTGATCGCGTCCGACAGCGTCGCGGGCGCGGGCTCGATCCGGCCGACGTACGAGATGTGGAGATCGCCGGCGATCACGACGACGCCGGTGATCTGGTGGTCGTCGATGAACTGCTTGATCCGCGCGCGCTGGGCGAAGGCCGGCCAGCGATCGTCGGCCTTGGGCGCGGAGGCGGGCAGGCTGGCGAACGGCGCCGAGTTGACGATGCACTTGAAGACGCACGGGCTGGCCTTGAGCGCGTCGAGCAGGAACTGCTCCTGCTCGGGGCTCAGGTAATTCTCGCCGGCGATCTTGGCGTCCCAGCGGCCGTCGAGGACGATGAACTCGACGGTGTCGCCCCAGCGGAACGAGCGCCACAGCCGGTCGGCGCGGACGGTCGCGTCGATCGGGTGGCAGGTGTAATAGGCGCGGATGGCGTTGTCGGTCCTGGCGATGTCGTCGGGGGTCGGGGCGTAGGGGTCGACCGCGCCGTTGTCGGTGACCTCGTGGTCGTCCCAGGTGAAGTAGCCGCCCTGGTTGGGGTACAGCGCCCGGTAGCCGCCGCCGTGGCCGGCGGCCCAGGCCGCGAGGTATTGCTCGTAGGTCCCGCCGGCCTCGAAGACCCGATCGAGGTAGAGCTGGTCGCCGAGGTGAACGAAGACGTCGAGCTCGAGCTGGGCCATGCGGTCGATCGTCGCCCAGGTCTGCGGCTGGATGTTGTTCGGGTCGACGAAGGTCGGGAGCGCGAACCCGGCGCCGATGCACGAGGCCCAGCCGACCGTCACGACCTCCCTCGCGCCGGGCGCGAGCGCGGTCCGGACCTTGCCGAGCAGCGAGCGGCCGGTGAAGCCGCCGTCGGAGGCGCCGCGGAAGAAGCCGTAGCCGTACCACGTGCCGGCGGCGAGGCCCTCGACCAGGACCTTGATGAAGCCGTCGGGGTCGGGGGTGCACACCTGCTCGTGCACGAGCTCGACCTCGCCGGCGCCGACCGGCGCGCCCGACGTGTGCGGCCAGATCCGCAGGGTGACCTCGCCCCTGTCCGCGGCGAGGACCGCGAGCATCACCGAGGTCGGCTTCATCTCGCCGGCGATCACGGTGCGCGGGAACAGGACCGGATCCTCGGGCACGCTCGCGGGCACGAACTGGGGCGCCGGTCCGCCGGTGGTCGGGTCGCCGGAGCTGCCGGTGTCGGGGGCGTCCGAGGTGGTCGCGCCCGTGTCGTCGCCGAGGCCGGAGCAGCCGACCGCGAGCGACGGGAGCAGCGCGGCGGCGCCTTGCACGAAGCGGCGGCGCGCGAGCATCGGTGGAGCGGCGGGGTCCTGGTCGTCGTCGCGATCGGTCATGACGATCGCGAACGTATCCGCGTCGAGGCGCCTTTTCGAAGAGAATTGTCGGCGCTCCCGGGCGGGCGCAGTGATGTCCGCAGATGCGGGCGCGGGGAGGCCCGCGAGCTCGACGAGGAGACCCGGGCGCGGCCCGGTGGCGTGGCTCCTCGGACAGGTCCTCGAAGACATGTCCCGTACGACAGTCATGGAGGGCGGCGGGCCGCGAGGCCGCGCCCGCGAGGCGCGCGGCGGCCGCGACGGCGGGGGCGTCCGCCGCACGCGGAGGCGGGGGGAGGACGGACGGGCTCGCAGGGGCCCGCCCGGGCCGTCGCGGCGAATTCGTCGCGGGGCGCGGCCCGTGGGGCAGGGTCCCGTGGTATGGTGGTCGTGGATCGTCGGAGACGCGACGAAGAAGGATCGATTCGTCGCATGTTCGGCAGGACCGCGCGCCAACTCAGACAACGGGTCACCGAGGCCACACAGAGGATGTCGGTCGCGGAGGGCGAGCTGTCGGCCGCGATGGCCGAGCTCACCGTGACCGACCGCGCCGACAAGCAGATCGTCGGTGAGCGGCTGCGCAGGGCGATGGACGAGCTGGTGGCGGCCCGGCACGGGCTGGCCGCGCTCGTGGAGCCGTCGCGGTGACGGGCGCGACCCGGCCCGTCGCCGACGCGCCCGGGCGCGTGCGGATCAACGGCCTGCTGCTGCCGCACGCGCTGACCTCGGCGATCGCGGGGCGCCGCTGGCGGTGCCCGGCCGAGCCGCTGCTGCGCCGGGTGTTCCGGGAGAAGCCGGTGCGGGTGCGACTCTTCGATCTGGCGGCGATGCAGGCGGAGAACCGGGCCTGGCGCGAGGTGAAGGACCGCGCGTTCCTCGGCCACCTCGACGACAAGCAGCCGCCCGGCGACATCGATCCGGCGTGCTCGCTGATCCTCGGGACGCTGGGCCCGCACCTGCCGTTCGCGCTCGATTACCGGGTGTCCGCCGACGAGCCGCGCGTGCTCTATCTGCACTCCGGGGGCGACCGCTGGATCACGGTGGCGTGCAACATGGAGGAGCTGCTCGCGCGGCTGAGGCTGAACGAGCCCCGGGAGCCGCGCATGGGCGCAGCCGCGTCGGTGGCGGCCGCGTCAGCGGCGGTCGAGGACGCGCCGCCCGAGTGAGGCGGCGGGGCGCGGGGCGCGGGGCCCGAAGGGCCGGGGGGCGCGTCCCGGGAGGCGGCCGCGCAGGAGCGCGCGCGACCCGGCCGGTCGCTCGTTCCCGGTTCGAGGTCTCGCGTGCGGGCGGCGGGGAGGGCTCCGCGCCGCGGCGCCGCGTGACCAGTGCGGAAGGGCACGGAGCGAGCGTCCTCGGCGCGCGGCGGACGAGCCCGGCGATCGGCGTGGGGCGCGTGGTTGTGCGGCCTCTCGGTCCGTGGTATGGCTCGCACGTCATTCGTTTCTGGCTCCCTTGCACGCTCGATCGTGGGTGATGAAAGCGCGTTCCCGGCGACGTTGATGGTGCAGCGGAGCATTCGCTGCAGTCTTCGTTCGAGGCGCGACTCGTCGAGCGTGAGACCACTCTTTCGAGCGCCGAGCGCCCGCGAGCCGCGATCCAGAGACGAGAAGACAATGAGCAAGCGACTCTTTGTAGGCAACCTGACCTTCCAGACGACCGACGTCGACCTGCGTGCGGCGTTCCAGACCTTCGGGTCGGTGGTCGACGTCAAGATCGTGACCGATCGCGAGACCGGCCGCTCGCGCGGGTTCGCGTTCATCGAGATGTCGAGCGAGGACCACGCGCGCAAGGCGACCGAGGGGCTCAACGGTGCGACGCTCGACGGGCGCCCGCTGCGGGTCGCCGAGGCCGAGGAGCGCCGCGGCCCGTCGGGCGGCGGCTATTCGGGCGGCGGCTCCTCGGGCGGCGGTCCTCGCCGGTCCGGGGGCCAGGGCAACCGGTGGTAGACGCGCCCGCAGGGGCCAACCAGGCGGCCGGCCCGCGTGTGCACGCACGCGGGCCGGCCGCGGTCGTCGTGCGCTCGCGTCGCGCCGCGATCGCGCACGCTCGTCGGCATGGAACCGATCGACCGACGCGAACAGGCGCGATGGATCATTCTGGTGGCGACCATGGCCGGGGCGCTCTACCTGTGCTGGTTGATGCTGCTGCCGTTCGTCGGCGTGTTGCTGTGGGCGGCGGTGCTGACCCTCGCGGTCGAGCCGGTCCACCGCCGGCTCGTCGCGCGGACGCGGCGGCCGAACCTCAGCGCGGCGCTGATCTGCCTGCTGGTGCTCGTCGCGCTCGGCCTGCCGACGGCGCTGATCGTCTGGGTGGCGACCCGGGAGATCGGGGCCGTCGTCGCGACGACGCAGCGCGTCGTGAGCGAGCTGATGGACCCCGGGTCCGCGACGACCGGGCCGGCGATCCGGTGGCTCAACGAGCGGATCGACGTGCTGCAAGCCCGGCAGCAGGTGAACGACTACCTCGGCACCCTCGGCGCCGAGGTCGCGGGCCGGACCTTCAACGTCGCGCAGGACGTCGCCCTCGCGGTGGTCCAGGCGCTGTTCGTGCTGTTCGTGATGTTCTATCTGCTGCGCGACGGCGCGCTCGTCCGCGCGGCGCTGTCGAGCGCGATCCCGCTGCACAACCGGCAGACGCACGCGCTGCTCGTGCGCGTGCGTGAGGTCGTCGCGGCGAGCGTCCACGGCGGCCTGGTGATCGCGGCGATCCAGGGGACCCTCGGCGGCCTCGCGTTCTGGGCGCTCGGGCTGCCGTCGGCGGTCCTGTGGGGCGTGGTGATGGTGTTCATGGCGCTGATCGGCGCGTTCCTGGTGTGGATCCCGGCGGCGATCTATCTCGCGATCCAGGGCGCGTGGATCAAGGCGATCGTGCTGACGATCTGGGGCGCCTTCGTGATCGGCCTGGTCGACAATTTCCTGCGGCCGCGGCTGGTCGGCAAGCGGACTGAGATCCACGAGGTCCTGATCTTCTTCGCCGTGCTCGGCGGCCTGCGCCTGTTCGGCCTCCTCGGGATCGTGCTCGGGCCGGTGGCGCTCGCCGTCGCGTCGTCGCTGTTCGAGGAGTTCCGCCACCCGTCGGGGCCGGCGCTCGCCTCGTCGTCGGACGTGCACGCCGCGCGGCCGCCGGGCTGAGCGAGCGCCGAACCCCTCGCCGCGCCGGTCGCCGGGCGCCCGCAGGCGCGCTCGCGCCGCTCGCGTATGTTCGGGCCCACGATGGCGGTCGTCGGCGCGCAGATCCTGCAGGATCTCGGGATCGTCCTGGGCACGGCCGCGGTGACCAGCCTGGTGTCGCAGCGGCTCGGGCAACCGGCCGTGTTCGGCCACCTGTGCGCCGGCCTGCTGCTCGGGCCGCACGTGCTCCGCAGCGGCGTCGAGCTGACACGCGTCCTGTCGGAGTTCGGGATCGTGCTGTTGATGTTCAGCCTCGGCATCGAGTTCAACCTCCGCAAGCTGGCGCGCGCGGGCCCGTCGGTCGGGCTGACGGCCGTGTTCGAGGTCGGCGTGATGATCACGTCGGGGTACCTGCTCGGGCGAGCGTTCGGGTGGCCGGCGAGCGACGCGCTGTTCGTCGGCGCCGCCGTCGGGATCTCGTCGACGATGTTCGTCGCGCAGACCTTCGAGGAGCAGCGGCTGCGCGGCGGGTTCACCGAGGTCACCGTCGCGGTGCTCGTGTTCGAGGATCTGCTGGCGATCCTGCTGCTCGCGGTGCTGACGGCGGTCGCCACCGGGGGCCACCTGTCGGCGGGCGGGTTCATGCTCGTGCTCGGCGAGCTGGTCGGCTTCCTCGTGGCGATGCTGACGGTCGGCCTGCTCGTCGTGCCGCGGTTCCTCCGCCGCGTGGTCGGCCAGAGCCGGGCCGAGGCGACGCTGATCGCGGGGATCGCGGTCTGCTTCCTCACCGCCGACCTCGCGGCGGCGGCCGGATACTCGGCCGCGCTCGGGGCGTTCGTCGCCGGGCTGCTGATCGCCGAGTCCGGGGAGGGGCCGAAGGTCGAGCCGCTGATCCGCCCGCTGCGCGACGTGTTCGGGGCGGTGTTCTTCATCGCGGTCGGGATGGCGATCGACCCGCGGCAGATCCTCGCGAATTGGCCGGCGGTGCTGGCGTTCGCGGCGCTGGTGCTGCTCGGCAAGACGATCGCCGCGTCGCTCGGCGCGTTCCTGCTCGGGCACGGCGTCCAGACGTCGGTGCGCGCCGGGATGAGCCTGGCGCAGATCGGCGAGCTCTCGTTCATCATCGCCGGGCTCGGCGCCGCGACCGGGGTCGGCGGCGGGGTGCTCGCGCCCGTGGTCGTCGGGGTCTCGCTGCTGACGACGCTCGTGACCCCGTGGATGGTGCGGCGCTCGCAGGCGACGGCGGCGAGGTTCGAGGCGCGGCTGCCCGCCTCGCTGCGCGCGCTCGTCGCGGTGTACGAGGCGTGGGTCCGGGGACTGCGCTCGGCGCCCGTGTCCGTGTGGAGCCGGGTCCGCGGCGACGCGCTCCTGCTCGCGCTCGACGCGGCGCTCCTCTTGACGGTGCTCGCGGCGGCGACGGCCAGCGGCCCGCAGATCGTCGAGACGATCAGCCGTCGCCTCGCGCTGCCTGCCCCGGTCCTCGGCGTCGTGTGGACGATCGTCACCGTGCTCGCGGCGGGGGTGTTCCTCGTCGGCGTGCTCCGGCGCGGCTCGGCGGTCGCCCGGGGGCTCGTGGAGGGCGAACCGACCCCGGCGAGCGGTGAGGCGCCCGCGCTCGCGTCGGTGCCGCGGCGCGTCCTGATGGAAGCGCTCGAGGTCGCCGTGTGGATCGGCGTCGGTCTGCCGCTGGTGCTCCTGTCGCAGCCGTTCGTCCCGCTGAGCTCGGGCGTGACGATCCTGCTGTTCGTCGGCGCCTTCGTCGCGTACAAGGTGTGGCAGACCGCGACCCGCCTGCGGGCGCACCTGCCCGCGGGCGCCGCGCTGATCGTCGACGTGCTGGCGCACCAGAGGCGAGAGGACGGCGCCCCGGTCGCCCCGGTCGCCCCGGTCGCCCCGGTCGCGGTGCCGGGCGGTGAACCTGGCGCTTCGGCCATGTTGCAGGTTTGCCTCGCGGCCGGGAGCGCGGCGATCGGGCACCCGCCGGTGCTGCTGCGCGTGGCCCAGCGCAGCGGCGCGCACGTGCTGGCGATCGAACGCCCGGGCGCGGGCGCGATGCTCCCGGCGCAGTGCGAGCGGCTGGAGCCCGGAGACGTGCTCACGCTGATCGGCCCGCCGGAGGCGATCGAGCGGGCTCGCAGGATCGTGCTGGCGGGGCCCGCGGTCGATCCGGGGCTGCTCGGCGCCGGTGTCCCGAGCCCTCAGGGTCCGTCGTAGCGCCGTGCGTCGCCACGGTCGTCATGTTCGCGTCCGCAGGGAGCGTCCGGCGGTCGGCGGCCGCAGGACGCCGTTCGGCTCGCTCGGGGCCGTCTGCTTGACATTTCGCGGGCTCCGCACTATCGTGTCGTTCGAGCTGGCGTCCGAAGAGCGCCTGTCGAGGCGAGACCGGACGATGTGGAAATTCTGGACGAGGGCGCTCGCGCGGACATGGCGCGAGCTCCGGGCAGGTGAATCGGTGTCGACCGATGCCGCGACGGCGCCTCGCGCCGAACGCGAGGCGAGGGCCGGCTCGGCCGCCCGACAGGCGCGCCTGGCCCGGCTCCGGCTCGGGATGTTCTGAGCGCGGAGCTTCAAGTCCTGAGCGCGGAGCTTCAAGTCCTGAGCGCAGAGCTTCATCGCCGAGCGCGGAGCTTCGAGTCCTGAGCGCGGAGCTTCGGTCGGGCGCGTCGATCGTGCTCGCAAAGAAAGTGGTGACCCTTGCTGCGTGTGCTCTCGTTGTTTTCGTTCCTCGTCGCGGTGTCCGGGTGTCGCGCGGCGCCGGTCGAGGTCTCGCAGGCGATGCCGCCGCAGGCCGAGAGCCGGGCGACGGAGATGCCCGAGAGCCTCCGCTGCCGGGTCGCCGAGGATTGTGCGCCCGAGCCGAGCTGCTATTGGGCCGATCCGAAATGTGTGGCCGTCGCCTCCGCCGAGGCGTTGCAGTGCGGCAGCGACGCGGATCCGCCGGACGCCGCGCGGGTGCCGGTGGTCTGCGGCTGTCAGGCCGGCCAGTGCGTGCCGTTGACGGCGAAGTAGCGGGCGGTCGCGGCGTTCGTCCGCGGCGGCGCGGCGCAGGAGATCGGCCGCCTGCGTCGCGGTCCGGGCCCTGCTCGCGCTGCGCCGCGGTGGATCCCGCGGCCCGCGTCGGGCGCGGGCCGGCGCACGAGCTCGAGCGCGAGCGACGGGCCGCCGATCCTGCCGCGAGGCGGGCGAGGACGTCGGCGCCGGCGAAATTCGCTTGGCCGGCCGCCCGTTCCCCGGCAAACTCGCGCCGATGTCACGCATCGCCAAGTCCGAGGTCAACGCAGCGTTCGAGTGGGCCGCCGCCCAGATCACCGAGGCCGGTGGCCGCGACGGGATCACCAGCCGCGCCGAGATCCGGCGCAAGATCGCCGAGCTCACCGGCGCCGAGCGTGATCTCGTCGACTTCTTCTACCGCTTCATCGTCCGCCGCAGCGGCAACCCGAGCGAGCGGGTCGACCGCGGCGATATCGAGGCGGCGCTCGTGGCGGCGCGCGAGCAGCTGGTCGCGGCGTTCGACACCAACGACAACGGGCTGTCGGCCGACGAGGTCGCGGCGATGCCCCCGCTCGGCCGCCTCGCGGTCAAGGTCGCGCGCCACCGCCAGCGCAGCGGCGAGGACCTGGCGAACCACTTCGAGGCGCTCGCGTTCCACCTCGTGTTCGACGACTACGGCACCGAGCTGACCGGCGAGCACTTCCTCAGCTTCCACGCGCCGGCCCAGCTCGAGGCCCTGACGGCGCAGAGCTTCATCGCCACCCTCGGCCTCGACCAGGACGACCCGAAGTCCCGGATCGCCCGCATCGAGTCGGCGGCCGACTTCTTCCGCCGGCTGATCGAGCACCACACGCCCGGCCAGACGGCGCAGGCCGTCGCGCTCGCCCAGGCGATGCAGTCGACCCTGGCCGACCTCCGCGTGTTCCTCGTCGGCGCCGACCCCGAGGGCGGGCCGCTCCACCCGGTCTACATCGTCGGCATCGCGCCCGACGGCAGCCTCGCGGGCCTGCGCGCGCGCGTGCAGTGGAGCTGAGCCGCTCCGCGGCGCGCCGGGTGAATCGTCGCACCTGCCCCTGGAGGCAGGTCGACTCATCGTCGCCGCGAGCGCCTGCGTGCGCGATTGCGCGCCTGCAAATGGCGGCCTGTCGCGCGAGCGCGCGCCGGCGCAAGGTGGCGCGGTGCCCCTCACGCGCCCGATCGTCCTCCTCTGCCTCGCCGCGCCGCTCGCCTGCGGCGACGCCACGGGCCTGACCGCGGCCGCGACCGAGGGCGGCGCGAGCTCGTCCGGCGCGGGGCCCGGGCAGCCGCCGGACGCGACGTCGACCGGGGCGACGCCGGAGCCCGTGACGTCGACGGGCGGCGCGACCGGCGAGCCGCCGGGCCTCGACTGCGCCGAGGAGCCGCCGCTGGCGACCCGCGGGCTGGTGTTCGACGGCGACAGCCGGGTCGCCATGGGCCCGGCGCCGGCGCTCGGGCTGGCGGTGTTCACGATCGAGGCGTGGGTCCGCCGCGACGGGCGCGGCAGGACGGCCGGGACGGGCGTCGGCGGGCTCAAGCTGGTGCCGATCGTCGCCAAGGGCCGCGGCGAGAGCGACGGCAGCGAGGTCGACTGCAATTATGCGTTCGGGTTCTTCGGCGACGTGCTCGGCGCGGACTTCGAGGACACGGCGACGGGCGCGAACCACCCGGTGTACGGCAAGACGCCGATCCCGCTCGGAGAATGGCACCACGTCGCGGCGACCTACGACGGGGCGACGTGGCGGCTGTACGTCGACGGGATCCTCGACGCGGAGGCGGTCGCGGGGGCCGAGCCGCGCTTCGACTCGATCCAGCACTTCGGCCTCGGCGCGGCCTTCGATTCGACGGGCGAGCCGGCCGGCGGGCTGCACGGCGCGCTCGACGAGGTCCGCGTGTACGCGCGGGCGCTCGACGCCGCGGAGCTCCGGGCGACGATGCACTCGACGAGCCCGTCGCAGGTCGGGCTGGTCGCGCACTACCGGCTCGACGGCGCCGGGCAAGCGCTCGACGAGGTCGGGGGCAACCACGGCGCGATCGCGGGGGCGGCGCTCGTGAGCCCGGGGGCGGTGCTCGACCGCGGCGCGGCGCCGATCGTCCGCGAGCCGCGCGCGATCGACCTCGGCGCGGACGCGCGGACGCTGGCGGTCGAGGTCGCCGAGCCGGACGGCGAGCCCGTCGAGGTCGAATTCTTCGCCCGCGCGCTGACGCCGGCCGACGACTTCACGATCGTGGCGCTGCCGGACACGCAGTATTACACGCGCGACGCGAGCCCGCCGGAGCGGCCGGAGCCGGACGACCCGGAGTACTTCAATGCGCAGACCCGGTGGGCCCGCGACCACCGGGCCGAGCGCAACGTGGTGGGCCTGCTGACCCTCGGCGACATCGTCAATAACGCCGACCAGCCGGCGCAGTGGCAGCGGGCGAGCGCGGCGTTCGCGATCCTCGAGGACCTGGACGACCCGGCGCTGCCCGACGGGCTGCCGTTCGCGGCGTCGTTCGGCAACCACGACCAGTTCCCGAAGGACGAGCCGGACGCGACCGACGCGGCGAACTCGCACCTCGGCCTCGCGCGCTTCGCCGACCGGTCGTACTACGGCGGCAACTACGACGGCGACAACGACGAGAACTATGTGTATTTCCGATCGGGCGACCTGACGATCGTGGTCGTCAACATGCAGTTCAACCCGGCGCCGGATCCGGCGGTGCTGGCGTGGGCGCGCGGCGTGTTCGAGTCGCACCCGCGGGCGCTCGGGATCGTGACGACGCATTTCATCGTCACCGGCAGCGGGGACTTCAGCGACCAGGGGGCGGCGATCTACGCGGCGCTGAGGGACGTGCCGAACGTGCAATTGATGGCGTCGGGCCACGTCGCCCAGGCGGCCCGCCGCGCCGACGTGTTCGAGGGCCACGTGATCCACTCGATGCTGTCCGACTTCCAGCGCAGCGCGCCCGACCCGAACGACCCGGAGCAGCCGGTGGTCGTCGAGCAGTCGCAGACGAACGGCGGCCAGGGCTATATGCGGATCTGGAGCCTGATGCCGTCGCGCCAGGAGCTGTACGTCGAGACGTACAGCCCGAAGAAGGACGCGTCGTACACCGACGAGCAGAACGAGTTCGCGCTGCCGGTGAAGCTGATCGGCGCGGGGCGCGGGCCGTTCGTGTCGCTCGGGCGCGCGCTCGCGGTCGAGGGGACGGCGCAGATCGAGCTGCCCGGGGTCGCGGCGGGCATGGTGTTCGAGTGGTACGCGGTGGCGCGCGACTGCGCGCACGCGCGGGCGACCGAGCTGCAGAGCATCGATCGCTCGCAGGGGTGAGCCTGATGGGCGTCGCGTCTCGCTCAGCCGCTGAGCCGCGGGAGCACGGCGCCGCCGCCGAAGTGCTCGCGCAGGGCGCGATGGAAGGCGGTCAGCTCGTCGCCCCACCAGCTGAACGCGCTGACGATCTCGACGGAGGCGAGGATGTATGGATCGACCCCGGTCAGGAGGCGGGTCAGCGCGTCGAGCAGCTCGGTGTTGCCGAGGACGATCCGCTCGATCAGCGGGTGACCGAGGAGGACCCGCAGCGCGGGCAGGCCGCCGTCGCGGCGCAGCGCGATGTCGAGGGTCCGCGTGCCGAACGAGAGGCGGATGTCCGCGAGGGCAGGGTGCCGCGGGATCAGGTCGACCCACCCTTGCAGCGCGGCGCGGTCGATCAGCGGCTCCGAGACCTGCACCGTCAATCACGCGAGCCGCTGCGCGAGCGGGGTGCCGTCGAGCCAGGTGAAGTGATCGGCGCCGCGGACGGATCGCGAGAGCAGCGTCAGGCTGCGCAGGCCCGGCAACGCGTCGCCGCGGGTGACGAGGTCGACGCCGGTCGGCGGGCAGCCGGAGAGCTGGACGTTCAGCGCCTCGATCCGCGGGAGCACGACGGCGCGGCTGCACAGGTCGTGCAGGGCGCTGTAGCGGGTCGTCAGGCGCCGCAACGCGCGCAGGTCGGGGCGCGCGATCAATTCGACGAGGTCGGTGTCGAGGTGCTCGACGGTCGCCCACGCCGGCTCGTCGAGCTTCGCGGCGGCGCCGCGCGTGGTCCGGCAGTCGGCGAGGAAGCCGCGGCGGAACCGGACGTTCGGCTCGACGGCGTCGGCGAGCGGCGCGAGCCAGCGATCGAGGTTGCGGCGCAGGATGTCGAGCTCGCTCCGCGGGGCGCGCGAGCGCGCGGCGCTGGCGAGCTGGCGCAGGATGAATTCGCCGCGCGGGTCGCCGGCGGCCTGGAGGTGCTCGGCGTAGGCCCGGCGCGGGGTGTCGTCGTCGGGGTCGTCGTACACGGCCTGCAGGAGGGCGGCGCTCGCGGGGGTGACGGGCGCGACGACGACGGGGCGGCGGGCCGCGAGCTCCTTGCGGACGGCGACGAGCAGCTTCTCGAAGGCCGCCTGCGCCATGTGCGATTCGTTGTCGAGGATGATCTGCGGGGCGTCGAGCTCGATCAGGCGAGCGGCGCGGTTGCAGCGAGCGAGCAGCTTCGCGTAAGCCTCGTCCTGCGGGTCGTTTCGCGTCCCGCGCCAGGCGGGCGGGGTGACGGGGACGCGGGTGATCAGCAGTTCGTCGGCCGCTGCGCCGAGGCGGCGGGCGATCGCCACGGGGCCGCGCGCGCCGAGCAGCTCCTCGCGGACGACCGCGCCGGCCTCGGTGAAGGAGGCCTCGAATCGCAGCACCGCCTGCAGGTCGCTCGGGCTGCACGCGAGGGCGGCGGCGATCCGCGGGACGAGGCGCGGGTGGACGAGCGGGGTCGGCGATTCGATGTGGCCCCAGCGCCCGGCCCGCAGGCGCGATTCACCGCACAGGACGCCGCAGCGATCGCAGGTCTCGCCGGCGTGAGCGGGGCCGCTCAGCTTGCCGCAGAGGCAGCGCAGGTCGTCGACCGGGCCGAAGATCCTGGCGCAGTACAGTCCGTCGCGCTCCGGCTTGCCGGTGCGGCGGTGGATCGTCTCGGGCTTGCGCACGCGCCCGCTCGACAGCCCGGCGACGGCGGCCGCGGCCTCGATCACGACGCGCGGGTCGTCGCCGAGGAACAGCGCGGACAGGGTGTCGTGGGCGGTGCGGATGGCGGGAGGCTATCATCGCGCACGAGCGGGCGGGAGCGGCGTCACGGCGGCGGGGCGTCGACGAACGGCAGCGGCGTCGGCCGCAGGTGGATGTCGCTCGGGAGCCGGCCGAGCCGGGCGTGCCGCTCGTCGCCCCAGCAGGTGACCTGGCCGTCGCGCGCGCGGGCGCAGCAGTGATTCGCGCCGGTCGATCGCGCAGACGGTCCGGCCCGCGGTGGCGACGGCGGCCGGGCCGACGACGCCGCGGACCGGCCGGAGGTGGTCCGGCGTATGGCCGCACGACAATCTGACTGAAGAGTCATGTCCCCCGATCACGCACACGAGGTCGCGGGCGGCGAGCTGGACGATCCCGCGGGGGCCGTCGGTCCGCGCGCGGCCGGGCCGGAGCTCCGCCGCGGGCCCGGCGGACCACTGACCGCTGCGCAGCGCGCCGTCGGGGGAGGGGAGGCGGCGGGGCGACGGCGGCGCGCGGCGGAGGGGGCGACGGCTCGACCACGCGGACCTCGGCCGGCGCGGGCGCGCAGGACGTGGCGAGCAAGGCGAGCCCGAGGAGCGCGCGCGCGGACACCCTTGCGATCGCGCTCCGGCGTGGGCGCACGGGTCGAGCGGCGCGCCGCGGGCGGATCCGCGAGCGGCGCCGAACGACCGGCGCGCCCCGCTCGCTCCCTCCTGGCCCTTCGGACAGCCCCGGGCCGGGCGTGTGCGACGTGGTGAGGGGGTCCGCGTCGAGCCTGGGCGCGCGACCTCGCGGCTTGTCTCGCGCGCGGGCGCGTGCGACGGTGGCGGGTGGGGGATCGTGAGGGAAGACGCGGCGGCTGCGGGGAGTCAGGCGTCCGACGAGACGCCGACGCGGGTCTCGCCGTCGGACGAGGCCCCGACGCGCGCCGAGGCCGGGACGATCGAGGCGTTCGCGCCGGGCCGGCAGGTCGGCCGATTCATCCTGCTCCGCGAGATCGGCCGCGGCGGCATGGGCTCGGTGTTCGCCGCGTACGACGAGACGCTCGACCGCCAGATCGCCCTCAAGGTGGTGCGCCCGAGCCCGGGCGCGACCGAGGGCCTCGCGCGCCTGCTCCGCGAGGCGCGGGCGCTGGCCCGGCTCGCCCACCCGAACGTCGTCGCGGTCCACGACGCCGGTGAATTCTCGGGACATGTCTTCATCGCCATGGAGCTGGTCCAGGGCGAGACGCTGCGGACCTGGCTGCGGGCCGAGAAGCGGCCGTGGCGGGCGATCGTCGCGATCTTCGTGCAGGCGTGCCGCGGGCTGGCGGCGGCGCACCACGCGGGGATCGTGCACCGCGACTTCAAGCCGGCGAACGTGATCGTCGGCGCCGACGGCCGCGTGCGCGTGCTCGACTTCGGGCTCGCGCGCGGGGCGATCGAGCGGGCCCGCGACGCGGCGAGCGAGGGCGGCGCGCGGCCGTCGTCGGGGCTCGATGCGTCGACGATCGCCGGGGCGATCAGCGGGACGCCGGCGTACATGGCCCCGGAGCAGCTGTGCGGCGGCCCGATCGACGCGCGCACCGACGTGTTCGCGGTGTGCGCGGCGCTGCACGAGGCGCTGTTCGGCCGGCGACCGTTCGGCGAGACGCTCGCGGAGCGCCAGGCCGCGCTCGCCGACCCGCGCCCGCCGAGCCCGCCGCGCGGGGACGCGCCGGCGTGGCTGCGCGCCGAGGTGCTGCGCGGGCTGGCTCACGATCCGGCGCAGCGCCACGCGAGCATGGACGCGCTGCTCGCCGCGCTCGACCGCGACCCGACGCGCCGGCGGGCGCGGGTGCTCGGGGTCGGGTTGCTCGCCGGATCGCTGGTCGCCGGCGGCTACGCGGCGGCGACGCAGACCGAACCGCGCGTGTGCGCGGCGATCGAGGCGGAGGCGCTGTGGCCCGCGGAGGCGCGCGGCAGCGTGGCGACGGCGCTGCGCTCGGCCGGGGTCAGCTACGGCGCGGCGACCGAGGCGCGGGTGCTCGCGGCGCTCGACGCCTACGCGGCGCAGTGGCAGGCGGTCCGCGCCGCGGCCTGCCGCGATCACGCCGGCGGGACGCACACGGCGGAGCTGTACGGGCTGCAGACGGCGTGCCTCGAGGACCGGCGCGACGCGTTCGTCGCGCTGGTCGAGCGGCTGTCCGCGGCCGACCGCGACATCGCGGAGCAGGCGAGCGAGGCGACGCTCGGGCTGCCGACGCCGGCGCGCTGCGAGGACATCGCGGCGCTGACGGCGGCGGTGCCTCCGCCGGAGGATCCCGCGGTCGCGGCCGAGGTGACGGCGCTGCGCCGCAAGCTCGCGGCGGCGCGGGTCGCCATCGACCTGTACCGCGACGCGGAGGGGCTGGCGATCGTCGCGCCGATCGTCGCGCGGGCCGAGCAGATCGGCTACCTGCCGCTGCTCGCCGAGGCGCTGTTCCTCGAGGGGCGCCTGCGCGAGGGGGAGGAGGACGACCGCGCGCCGGCGCGGCTGCTGTCGCGCAGCCTGTGGCTGGCCGAGCGCGTCCGCGACGATCGCCAGGTCGCCAGGGCGATGGTCGACCTGCTCCGCGTGCTCGCGTCGCACCGCCGGCGGCCGGCCGAGGCGCTCGCGTGGCGTGACCACGCCGAGGCGCTGCTGTACCGCCTCGACGCCGCGAGCGAGGAGTCGGTCGGCCTGCGCGCGGCGCTCGGGTTCGTGCTGACGAAGGTCGGCGAGTACGACGAGGCCGAGCGCGTGTTGACGGCCGCGCTGCGCGACGCGACGGCGCACCACGGAGTCGACGCGCCGTTCGCCCGGCTCGCGCGGCGCTCGCTCGCCAACCTCGCGGCGGCCCGCGGCCGCCACGCCGAGGCGCTCGCGCTGTACCGCGAGAACTTTGATCTCGTCGCGGCGATCTACGGGCCGGCGCACCCGCGGGTCGTCGAGCCGCTGCTGCGGATCTCGGAGTGCGAGCTGGCGCTCGGCGAGCTCGCGGCGGCGCTGCGCACGGTCGACCAGGCGCTGGCGCTCGGCGAGGCGGCGCAGGGGGCCGACGCGCAGCTGCTCGACGCGCCGCGGATCCAGCGGCTTTACGTGTTGTCGGGCCTCGGGCGCCTGCGCGAGGCGGCGGCGGTGCTCGAGCAGACGGTCGCGTCCCAGCGGCGCCGCGGGGCGAGCGCGCAGCAGCGGGCGATCCCGCTCAACAACCTCGCGGCGCTGCGCGCCCGCCTCGGCGCGTGGGCCGAGGCGGGCGCCGGCTGGCGCGAGACGCTGGCGCTGCTCGAGGCCGCGGGCGAGGGCGACTCGCCGATGACCGCGACGCTGCGGGTGAACCTCGCCGAGGCGCGGATCCAGCTCGGCGACCGCGCGGTCGAGGGCGACCTGGCGCGCGCCCGGGCGGTGCTCGACGCCCAGCGCGTGCCGCCGGAGGACCCGACCCGGCAGTGGCTCGCGCTGCTCGAGGCGTACCTCGACGCGCTCGCCGACCGCCCGGAGCGCGCGCTCGCGCGCCTGGCCGAGATCGAGGCGCTCGCCCCGTCGAGCGGCGCGAACTTCGACGATCTACGGCCGCGCTTCGACGAGGTGGCGATCCTCGCGCTGCGCCGGATCAAGCGCCACGAGGAGGCGGCCGCGCGCGCCCGCGAGCTGCTCGCCTGGCTCGAAGGACAGGCCGCCGAGGCCTACCCCGATGTCCGCGCGCGGGTCGCCGGCTGGCTCGCGGCGCCCGGCGCGGGCCGGTCGCCCGCGCGCGCTCCCTCGCGCGGGCCGCTGCGATAGGCTGGCGCGCATACTCGCCTCGCCGCGGACCGGCGACTGCATGTTTCTGCAGTCGGAGAACCAGCCCGACCACGCGTTCATCGTCCAGGGCTTCGGTCAGGCCTGGATGCCGAGCTGCAGGCCGAGCAGGCGCGGGCGCGTGCGGTCGACGAGGCGCTCGACGGCGCCGGCGAGGCCGGCGAGGCGCGCGAGCTCGTGCGCCGCGGCGAGCGAGGCGGCGCGGCCAGCCTGCGCGCGCGCGAGGGCGAGCGCGCGGTCGGTCGCCGGGTGAGCCTGGACGGCGGCCCGGAAGGCGCCGAGGTCGGGAGCATCGAGCGGGCCGAGCCAGCGCAGGAAGGGGGTGGTCCGCTCGGCGGCCCGATCCTCGGCGGCGTTGAGCACGTCGTTGATCACCTGCAGCGCGGCGCCGAGGTGGACGACGTGATCGATCAGGACGTCGTGCAGCGCGTCGCGGCCGGCGAGCGAGGCGAGCGCGAGCAGCGGGACGGCGAGCGGGAGGAACTTGTCGCCGTGCCGCTCGGCGGGGGCGCCCTCGGCGGCGCCGCGCTCGTCGACCTCGCGCGCCGCGAACGCGGCGAAGCGGGCCATCACCCGCGAACGCGCGCGCCAGAACTTGGCCGGCACGCCGGCGTCCGCGAGATGCCGGAGGTGCTCGGCGAGCGCGACCTCCATGGCGTAGACGCTGGCGCGGTCGATGAGCGCCTCCTCGTCGACGAGGTCGTCCTGCAGGCGGACGTAGAGATAGCTCATGACGGTGGCCCGGCCGATCGACGCGACGCGCGGGTCGCCGGCGAGGCCGAGGTCGAGCGCGGCGGCGTCGATGATGCGCACGAACGGGGTCGAGCCGGGCCGCAGCAGCGCGTCGCGCAGGCCGTCGCCGCCGTTCATACGCGCGATCCGCTCGACGAGGGGCCGCAGGCGCCGCTGCAGCGCCGGCTCCGTGTCGTCGACGAGACGCGCGACGTCGCGGGCGGCGTCATCCAGCCAGGAGCAGGTCGCGTCGGAATGCATCGAGCGTGTCCTCCGGGTCGAGCAGTAGATCGAAGTAGGTCCACGCGACGCTGACGCGCAGGAAGGTGGCGAGCTCGCCGTACCGCGCGAGCGGCGGCGCGGCGGCGGGCGTCGCGTCGGCGAGCCCGGGATGCGCGCAGGCCCGTGCGGCGAGGCGGTAGCTGCCGAGGGCCTCGCCGAGCCCGCCGAGCGCGCGCGCGATCGGGGCGAGCAGCTCGAGCAGCGCGTCGCGGGTCGCCGGCGCGAGGTGCGGGCGCGCGAGCAGGCAGGCGAGCCGCTCGGCCGCCTGTTCTTCGCGCCAGGGATCCGGATCGCGGCGCCCCGCCTCGGCGCGCAGGGCGTGGCCGATCTCGTGGGCGACGAGCCGCGGCAACAGGGCGCGGAACAGCCAGACGACGCGCTCGACGTCGAGGCGGAGCAGGGCGGCGAGCAGGCCGGCCCGCAGCGCCCCGCCGGGCAGCACCGGGTCGGGCAGGGCGAGGCGGACGACGCCGGCGGCGTAGCTGCACAGGAGCCCCTGGTCGGGCTCGAGGCGCGCAGCGAGCGGGACGCCTGCCCGCGCGAGGGCGTCGCGGTGGACGTCGAACCACCGCTGCGCGTCAGCCCACACGGTCGACCTCGAAGGCGGCGATCCGGTCGCCGGCGATCGTGAAGCGGCCGCGGTAGCGCGAGGCGCCGCCCCCGGTGTGCTCGGTGATCCACTCGGCGAGGACGACGTCGGCGGCGACGTCGAGGTGGACGAGGCGCGTGCGCGCGGCGGGCTGGAGGGCGCGGTACCAGGCGAGCTTGAAGGCGACGCCGGCGCGGCCCGGGCCCTGGAACGGGAGCGGGTTGTGGTCACGGCAATCGGGGGCGAGCAGCTCGTCGATCTCGGCGAGGCGGCCGGCGTCGAGGATCCCGCCGAAGCGGCGCACGAGGTCGATCGCGGCGTCGTTCATGACAGCACCGGCAGGCTCCTGCGCCGCTCGCCCGGGCCCGTCGCGCCGCGCCGGGCCTCGTACTCGCCGCGCCGGCCGGGCACGACGTCGTGGCAGACGCGGTCGTTGCCGAAGAAGTCGGCGCCCGAGGCGGTGACGTACGCGCGGCAATGGCCGCACTCCTCGCGGTGGCTGCAGGTCGAGCAGCCGTCGTAGTCGCGGTCGCGCATGCGGGCGTGCGCGGCGAAGCCGGGCAGCCGATCGAACAATCCGGTCTGCCAGACGCCGTAGACCGGCGTGGCGACGGGGTGACACGGCGAGACGGACTGATCGGCGTGGACGCAGATCCGCCCGCGGCCGGCGGTGCACTGATAGAGGTGCTCGGCGGGATAGCCGAGGCGCCGCAGCAAGGGGTTGATGATCGGGTAGGCGCCGACGACGACCGGGATCCCGGCGCGCCAGGCGAGGGCGACCTGCGCGGCGAGCAGCTCGAGGTCGGACGGCGTCAGCGACTCGAGCGGCACGCCGGGCTTCTGCGTGCCCGAGGGCCCGACGCCGACGGGGAACAGCGTGATCCCCCGCGCGCCGGGGTGCGTGGTCCTCCGCTCGACGAGGAAGCGCGGCAGCTCGGCGAGCACGGCCCGGGTGACGACGGTCATGATCGTCACCGGGACGCCGGCCGCGATCGCGCGGCGGGCCGCGTCGTCGGCCTCGGCGAAGCGACCGGCGCCGCGGACGGCGTCGTGCCGCTCGCGTGGGCCGTCGAAGCTGATCGACAGCCCGGCGCGCCCGCGGTGCGCGGCGAGGCGGGCGATCGCGGCGTCGTCGACGAGCGTGCCGTTGGTGTTGATCAGCGACCTGGCGTACCCGAGCGCGTGCCCGAGGTCGATCAGGTCGAGCAGCCCGCGCCAGGCGAACGGCTCGCCGCCGGTGACGTGCAGGACGTCGAAGCGGCCGGCGCCCTCGCGGACGACCTGCTCCGCGACCTCGCGCGGGAGGTCGGACCGCCAATCGCGCGACCAGCCGACGAAGCAATAGTCGCAGCGGAGGTTGCACCGCCGCGTCACCTCGATGTCGAGCGAGCGATCCACGGGTCCCCTCGTCGCCGGGCGTCAGGTGTACGTGTAGGTGTAAGCGTCCCGCGCGCCGGCGCTGGCCTGCGAGAGGACGGCGCAGAGCTGCTCGGCGGACAGGTCGACGCCGCGGACGGACAGGATCGAGCGGACGCCGTCGGCGTCGCCGCGGGCGATCGCCCCCGCGAGGTCGGTGATGGCGGCGTGGTCGTCCTGGACGGCGCGGAGGATCTGGTGGGCGAGGTCGGTCATCGGTGTCTCCTGGATCGAGTCGGGTTGCGAGACAGGTGATCGTCGGGCCGCGATCAATTGGCCTCGCCGGTGGTTGTTCGGCGCGGCGCGATCCCGCCCCGGCGGGCCGGGGCAGGTCCGGCGGCGTTCCGTGGACCGCGGCGCGCCCGGCGTGCGAGGCTCGGAGGTGATGCTCCGCCGATCCGGGATCGCGCTCGCGGCTGTCCTCGGGGCCAGCCTCGCCATGGCGCCGGCGACGGCGGCGGCTTTCTGCGGGTTCTACGTCAACACGGCCGGCGGGACGCTGACCAACCGGGCGACTCAGGTGGTGCTGATGCGCGAGGGGACGCGCACGGTGCTGACGATGCAGAGCGCGTACGAGGGGCCGCCGGAGGACTTCGCGCTGGTCGTGCCGGTGCCGGTCGTGCTCCGGCGCGCCGACGTCAAGACGCTGCCGCGCACGGCGGTCGAGCGCGTCGAGCGGGCGTCGGCGCCGCGGCTGGTCGAGTACTGGGAGCAGGACCCGTGCGCCGCGGCGTTCCGCTCGCTCGGGTCGGCGGCCGAGTCGAGGTACGTCGTCGACGGGCAGAACATCACGAGCCCGGCCCTCGGCACGATCGGCGGCCGGGTGCGGGTCGAGGCGCGGTTCGCGGTCGGCGAGTACGACGTCGAGGTCCTGAGCGCGCGCGACTCGGTCGGGCTCGAGACCTGGCTCAAGGGACAGGGCTACAAGATCCCCGACGGCGCGGCCGCGGCGCTGCGCCCGTACGTGCAGGCGGGCATGAAGTTCTTCGTCGCCCGGGTGGCGATCGGGCGGGTGAAGCGCGAGGCGGACGGGCGGGCCACGCTGTCGCCGCTGCGCGTCGACTACGAGAGCGAGCGCTTCAGCCTGCCGATCCGGCTCGGGCTGCTGAACGCCGACGGGCCGCAGGACCTGATCGTCCACATCATCGCCCGCGACCGCTACCAGGCGGCGAACCGGCCGAACATTGCGATCCCGACCAACCTCGACGTCACGCCGGCGACGCGCGCGGCGTTCTCGACGTTCTACGCGGCGCTGTTCGACCGCGCGCTCGCGGGCGCGCCGGGGGCCGTCGTCACCGAGTACGCGTGGGCGCTGTCGTGGTGCGATCCGTGCCCCGGGCCGACGGTCGACGCGTGGACGGTCGCGCAGCTCGGCGGCGACGTGCTGTGGCCGGTCGCGACCGCGAAGGATCGCCTCGACCGGCTCGGCAACCCGGTGCCGCCGACCGGGCTCGACGTGCCGGACGACGACCCGTTCCAGCCGACGGAGCGGCGGGTGCTGCTGCGCCACGCGACGACGCGGGCCGCCGCGCCGGCGCGGATGGCCGACACCTACCCTGGGTCCGCGCTGACGCTGACGCGGCTGCACCTCCGCTACGGGCGCGACGATCCCGGCGAGGACCTCGTGTTCCAGGTCGCGCCGGCGATCACCGGCGGACGCGAGGTGCGCGGGCTCGGCGGGGCGCTGCCGACGGGGGCGCAGGAGCGCCGCGGTGAGAACACGTTTCAGGCGCGCTACGCGATCCGCCACCCGTGGCCCGGACAGATCTGGTGCGCGGATCCGGTCCGCGGCGTGTGGGGCGATCGGCCGGCGGGCGGCCGCTCCGAGACGCGCGTGGCCACCGACCTCGCGTTCGCGCCGCGCGAGGCGTCGCTGGCGAGCTTCCTCGTCGGCGAGCTCGCGGCGGGCGGCGAGGCGCTGCCGGCGGCGCCGCCGTACCGCGATCCGCCGCCGACCGCGGCCGGCTGCGCGCGCTGCGAGGTCGGCGGCGGCGGCCCCGCCGCATTCCTGTGGCTGGTATGCCTCGGCCTGCTGCGCCGGCGCGCGCGCGGTCGGTGACGCGCGCCGCGGCGGCTCATCCGCCGCCGATCGCGTGCGCGAGCGCCGAGCCCACCGCGGTGACGGCGACGACGGTCACCGCATACCGCCGCCAGTGGTCCAGCGTCGCCGGCTCGCCGCTGGCGGTCTGGCCGCTCCACCGCGTGATGTCGATCCGGCGCGCGGTGATCGACAGGGCGACCGTCGCCCAGATGACGAGATCGTAATGTGAAGGGAAGCCGGCGCCCTTCATCGCGATCATCGCCATCGACGCGTAGACGACCGCGTTGGCGACGAACATCCAGAACAGGCGCAGGAGGCAACCTGTGGGCGCAGGGGGGGCGTTTCGGGTGTCGGGCTGCATGGTCCTCCGGGGCCGCCTCGCGGCCGGCGGAACGGCGGCCCGACCATTCCGGAGTCCTGCGGCGGACGCTCCGCCGCACCCTTGGGTTGTCGTGCGCTCAAGATAATGGATCGACCGGGCCCATCTGACAGCGGCGTCGCGGTCGGGCTGGCCGATCGCCCGGAGTCGGCGCATAGGTCCCACGGGCGATCGACATGACCGAGGCGATCACGGCAGCGTCACCCCTGCGAGACGACATGCACCGGAACCACCGCCGGCTGCTCCGGCCGCTGCAGGAGTTCATGCGGATCGAGGCGGCCAGCGGGGTGGTGCTGATGATCTGCGCCGCGCTCGCGCTCGCCTGGGCCAATTCCCCGTGGGCGGGCAGCTACGAGCGATTGTTCCACACCGAGATCGCGGTGGTCGTCGGCGAGCTGTCGCTCCGCGCGTCGCTGCTGCACTGGATCAACGACGGCCTGATGGCGATCTTCTTCTTCGTCGTCGGCCTCGAGATCAAGCGCGAGCTGTTCGAGGGCGAGCTGTCGTCGGCGCGCAAGGCGGCGCTGCCGGTCGCCGCGGCGCTCGGCGGGATGGCCCTGCCGGCGCTGATCTACCTCGCGTTCACCGCCGGCGGGCCGGGGGCCGCCGGCTGGGGCGTGCCGATGGCGACCGACATCGCGTTCGCGCTCGGCGTGCTCGCGCTGCTCGGCGACCGCGTGCCGCCGGCCCTCAAGGTGTTCGTCGCGGCGTTCGCGATCGCCGACGACATCGGCGCCGTCGTCGTCATCGCCCTGTTCTACAGCACCGACATCGACCTACGCGCGCTGGCGATCGGCCTCTGCGTGCTGCTGCTGGCGCTGGTCGCCAACTGGCGCGGCGTCCGTCAACCGCTGATCTACGCGCTGCTCGGCGTGGTGCTGTGGATCGAGTTCTTCGACTCCGGCGTCCACGCGACCGTCGCCGGGCTGCTGCTCGCGCTGACGATCCCCGACCGCGCGCGGATCGAGCCGGCCGACTTCCTCGCCCGCGGCCGCGAGGTGCTGGGGCGCTTCGGCGAGGCCGGCGACGAGACCGGGCGCAAGGACGCGGTCCACACGCTCGAGCGCGCGTGCGAGCAGGTGCAGGCACCGTCGCGGCGGATCGAGCACGCGCTGCAGCCGTGGGTCGCGTTCGTCGTGATGCCGCTGTTCGCGCTGGCGAACGCCGGCGTGCCGCTGCACGCAGGCGCGTTCGCCGAGCTCGGGCAGTCGATCGCGCTCGGGATCTTCTTCGGCCTGGTGATCGGCAAGCCGCTCGGGGTGACGCTCGCGTCGTGGCTCGCGGTCCGCGCCGGGCTGGGGGCCGCGCCGGAGGCGACGACGTGGCGACAGCTACAGGGCGCCGGCTGGCTCGGCGGCGTCGGCTTCACGATGGCGCTGTTCATCGCCGGCCTGGCGTTCCCCGACCCGGCGCAGCTCGCCACGGCGAAGCTGGCGATCCTGTCCGCGTCGCTGCTCGCCGGGCTCGTCGGCGCGGTGGTGCTGCGCACGGCGGCGCAAGCCGCGGGCGGGGAGGGCGCTCGGACCCACGCGGACGAGCCGCGCCGGATCTCGGCGGCGGCGCCGGCGTGACGGCGGGTCGAACTCGAGGGTATGCTCGGCCGGTGTTCGCGCGCGCGCTCCTGCTGCTGACCCTCGCGGGCGAGCCCGCCACCGTCCAGCCGATCGCGGCGGTGCAGGCGGAGGCCGACCCGACGACGGTCGACCTGGTGGTGCTGCCCGGCGTGGAGATGCCCGCGGCGATCCGCCCGCGGCTCGACGAGCTGGCCGCCGCGTTCCGCCGCGCGACCGGGCGCGGGCTGGTGATCACCGACGGCACGCGCCGGCCCGAGCGCCAGGCCGAGTTGATGCTCCGCAACCTCGAGCGCGGCGACGACATCGTCCGCAACTACGCCAACAAGTCAGCAGCCCGCGCGGTCGCCGAGGCCTACGCGCGGGCGCGCGAGGCCGGACGCGCCGAGCTCCTCGCCGCGCTCGCCGCGGTCATCCGGGCCCAGGTCGCCGCCGGCGACTATGTCTCGAAGCACCTGCGCGAAGGGGCAGTCGATATCCGTTGCACCGACCTGAGCCCCGCGCAGCGGGCGACGCTGAAGAAGCTCGCCCGAGCCCGCGGGATCGCGGTGGTCGACGAGAGCCGGACGGCGACGCCGCACTTTCACCTCAACTTCGTGTAGGGGCGCTAACGCCTCGGAATTCTTTGGGAATTCGAGATGTTCGGTTCCGAACCGTGCTGTGGTGCCAGAACAGTGCCAGTTACAGGTTCGAGCGCGTCGATCGCGCGCCTCTCCGCGCCGCGGATCACGTGCAGGTAGGTCAGCGTCGTCTTGATGTCACGGTGACCCATGAGCTGCTGCACCGTGCGCACGTCGACCCCGCGGCTGAGCAGCCGCGTGGCGAAGGTGTGGCGCAGCACGTGAGCGTGGACGTGACCGAGGCCCGCGAGCCGGGCCGCGCGCTCGATCAGGTTGGCGATGGTGTCGGGCGTGCACTGGCCCTGGCCGTGGACGCTGTCGCGGCGGATGACGTCGGGCTGGGACAGGCCGACGGCCTGCAGGGCCGCGAACAGCCGGCTCGACATCGGCACCGCGCGCGGTTCGCCACCCTTGGGCAGCGTGCGCTGGCCTTGCCACACCGTGGTGTTGATGTGGACGACGCGACCGCGGAGGTCGAGGTCCTTCGGGCGCAGCGCGATGAGCTCACCGAGCCGCAGACCGGCCTCGCCGGCCAGCAGCACCACGGCGAGGCTCGCCGGGCCGACTTGTGCCGCGGCCGCGACGAGCTTCTCGAAGTCGTCGGGCTCGAGGTGCTTGATCTTGCGGGTCGCGGGGACCTTGACCCGCTCGATCTTCGGCTGCTCGCGGAGGTGGCCGAGCTTGCGCGCGGTGGTGAGGACGCTCGAGAGCACGAGCAGGATCTGGTTGGTCGTACTCGCGGCGAGGTCGGAGAGCGCCGCCTTGAGCCGGAGGATCTCCGCCGCGCCGATCTGGTCGAGCCGGTACTTGCCGAGCACCGGGGTGAGGTGAACGCGGAAGACGATCCGCTTGGCCTCGAGGGTGCTCGGCTTCTGCCGGTTGGCGCGGGCATAGTCGAGCCAGGCGTCGCCGAACTCGGCCAGGGTGGGGCACGCGGCGCTGGGGGGCAGGGGAAGGGTGTCTTCGGGGGCGGGTTCCTCGTTTCGTCGCACGTCGCCGTGCGCGATCAACTCCGCCTGCTTGTGCTCCGCCCAGCGCTCCGCGGCCCTCCGCGAGGTGACGCCCTCGGGATGGAAGCGGAGCCGCCGCCGCCGGATCTCACCGGCGGGGACGCAGTGGATGTCGATCTGCCACACGGTACGGCCTGTCTTGGGGTAGGTCCGCGTTCGGACTTCGTAGCTCACGTCAGCCTCGCTTGGCTGCCGCGATGCCCTTCACCTTACTCGTAGCGCGTTTGCGCTCCAGTCTCAAGCGAGGTGGAGGGTCCGGCCACTTCAGCGTCCCGCCAAGCGGCATGGCGGAGAAGCCTCTTGCGTCCCCCAGGACGGACGCAAGACGCGCCTCACGGGACAGGCGGGCTCAGCAGGGACAAGCGGGCAGCGGCCATCAGGCCTTCGTTCACGGCCGAGATCTCCCAACCTGCTTGAACAAGATGAGCACCACAGGCGGCACAGACGCGCCTTCGTTGAGGCGTGCGCGAACTTCTTGGGTGAGTTGTTCTCGAGATCACGTCGGCAGTTCGTCGTGCGGCGCGTCCAGGTGGAAACGGCAAGTAATCCTGTCGTTGGAGATCCACAGGATCTCGATGTGGCGCGCGAGCACCGGGTCGCACGCGACCACACGCCGAAGTGCCTCGCCGATCGCGGTGATCGTCGCGTCGCTCCCCGATATCAAGCCGAACAGGGGATCGCCCTCGCAAGCGCCCGCTTCCGTACGCCACCAGAAGTGAAATGAGTTGCCGTAGCGTGTCTGTCCCATCGGCACGAGGGTCCACGCGTCGCGTCTGTCCATGACGGCCGAGCGGAAGAAATCGTAGATGATACGACCGGCACCCTCCCACGCCTCGCGCACTCCCGGATATGCTAGCAGGCGGAGGGATGAGCTATCGAGCTGCATGGCCCGGGGATCGCCGCTTCGGTAGGAGTCGACAATCTGGGCGGCCACCGACAGCCCGATCGGGGAGATCTCGCGGAGCGCCTTGATCAGCGGGATCATCCCCGTGCATCCTTGTCCTTCGAGGAAGGAGAGCACGTGGGCGACGCTTGCGCCCTCTTCCAGGAGCCTGCGCGCAGGCGCGACCAGTGGCGAGTCTCCGGTCATGACTGCAGCTCGGCGCCGGTCTGCTTGTCGGGCGCGGTCGACGTGCGGGACGAGGTCGGCCTCGCCTCGCAACTGCCGAGCGTTATCGCCCTGAGCCGCGCGATGTGCACGGCCCCATGGTCGCCCAGGGCCGCTGCAGCTGTCGACGCCCGGCGAGATGTCCACCTGCGCGGCAACGTCCGCCTGGGAACTTGCGGGACGCGAGTTCTTGACCTATGCGGTAACAGCGACGCCCCGTGAGTCCCGCTCTCGGTGAAAGGAAAGTTGTTTGTTTTCAAAGATTTGGAGATTTGGCGAACAGTTGAACGCGAACTGATCCCAGCCTTCTCGCAACACCCCGGCAGCCCACAAGCAGCAGCCAAATGTGCGAGATCGCTGGGTTCTTCTTCGCCCATCGGCCGCGGGGCATTCCCCGGCGGGACCCCGGACGCCGCCAGGAACCAGGAGAAAACCAGGAGACGGCCCTCCGGCCTGCAAGCGAAGCGCTGGGCGACCGCGAGGCGGCGGCTCACTCGTACCATTCGTCGCACTCTGGCGGCGGCGGCGGCTCGCGTGTCGCGCCACGAGGCCGCCAGCGCGCGAGGTCGAAACCGCCCTCGACGGCGGCGTCGGGATTGAGGCGCCAGACGTCGTCGCTGAACTTGTCGACGCCGGCGACCTCGCGCCCGACGACGACCGAGAGCACGCGCGCGCCGGCCCGCGCCTTGGCCTGGGCGACCTGCTGGACCACCTCACGGCTCGCAGCGCACAGCCCGTCGGTCACGACCAGCACGTCGGCCTTGGCGAAGTCGTCGGTGCCCAGCAACTGTACGGCGCGGCGCAGCGGCGTGTCGTAGTCAGTGCCGGCGTGGAAGCCGAGGCGGAGGAAGTCGAGGAGCGCCTCAAGACCGGCGCGGCCGGGGCGGATGACGAGGTCGCTGGCGTCGCCGGGACCGCCGAACAGAAGGAGGTGGATGGCCCTGCGCTCCGGCACGAGGCGGCGGACGACCGCGAGGATCAGCGCCTTGGCGACGGCCTCGGGCGCGCCCTGCATCGAGCCGCTGGTGTCGACGCAGGCGATCGCCGGGCCGCGCTGCTCGTCGGCGGTGTTTGACTCGGTGATCGTGCCCTGCAGCTCGAGGCAGAGCAGACGGTGCTCGCTGAACCGTTGATAGAAGAGGTCTTCGGTCTCCGGGGTCGACAGCAGGGCGAGTTCGCACGGCAGCACGTCGGAGAGCTCGCCGCCGACCCGCACGCCGACGACGGACTCGCGGCCGCCGCCCTCGGCGCGCCGTCGCTTGCGCTCGATCGCCTCCATGCGGCCGAGCTCGTCGGCGATCCGTCGCAGCACAGGCAGGCGCTGCAGAAGGGCGCTGAGGTGATCGAGGCGGAACATCAACGTGTGTTGGACGTGCCCCGCGCTGTAGTCCCAGCCGAACCCAGGAAGCAGGCTCCCGAGCGTCAGCAGGACCTCGTCGCACGCCCGCGCGGCGGTGATCGCCGAGCCCGTCGCCGCGGCGACGTCGAGGCCGCGTCGCACCGCGGCGCCGGCGCTCAGCGGGTCGGCGGCGGCGTTGGGGCCGTCGCGCGGGCCGCCCGGGGCGGGCAGCGGGAAGTCGGCGGGGAGGCGGCGCTGCATCAGCACCTCGAGCTGGGCCCGGACTTGCTCGACCTCCGGGTCGGGCTCGGCGGGCCGCGGCTTCGCCTGCGCGCGCTCCCTGGTCAGGCTCGCGCCGAACTTCTCGAGGACGCAGCCGAGCCAGTGGACGCCCGTCGCGGCGGCGCGCAGCGGCTCGCCGCCGCAGACCGACTCGAGCACGCGGAGCTCGGCGTCGGCGACGGCGAACAGCAGCGCGCCGAGGTCGCCGGGCTCGCCGGCCGGCTTGCCCGCGAGCCGCCGCGCGACGGCGACGGTCGCCGCTCCGATCTGGTCGCCGAGGCCGAGCGAGCCGGCGAGGGCGCGCAGCGAGGGTGTCCCTTCGGACAGGTGCGCGAACGGGTCGTCGTCACGCGCGTCTCTTGGCGGCACGGGGGTCGGCTCCTGCGGGCGGCTTGTCGGGCGGCTTCTCGAGCGGCGGCGGGCTCGGCGGGGCCAGCTCGACGTGCTGGCGCACCCACGCGACGAATTGCCGGAGCGGCGCCTCGAACGGGGGCTCGCTCGGCTTCTGCGCGTGGCGGCGGTGGACTTGTCCGAGCGACAGGTGGCCGAAGTCGTCGACCTTCGGCGGCTGCCACTTCACGGCGTCGCACAGCTGCCTGTGCAGCGCGCCCACGTTCGGGGCGTGGAACAGCTCGAGCACGAGCGCGTCGTCGAGGGTCAGCCGCGGGGCGGCATCGTGGGGCGCGCCGTGGAAGGGCTGCGGCTCGCCGGCGCCGTTGAGCCCGATCCAGCGATCCCTGGGATCCTTCGCCGCGTGGATCCACAGGCTCGCCTGCCACGCCTCGGTGTAGCCGTAATAATGGCGGGTGACGTGGGCGCCGACCTTCTCGCGCAGGTGGGCGAGGAACTCGGCGCACGGGCGGAACGCGTCGATCGCCTCGCGGTGGCTCGCGCTGGTCTGTCGGTACTCCTGCAGCTTGGTCCGGACGGTGATCAGCCCCGTCATCAGCTCGGTCGGGAGGTCGGTGCACCACGGGAGCTTGGCGAAGTCGGTCTGGATCGCCTTCACCTGCTGATCGAGCAGCCCCTCGGCCTGGACGCAAGCGAGGTCGAAAGCGTGGGTCTCGGCGAGCGCCTGCGCACGCCAGGCGGCGACGTCGCGGCGGAGCGGCGTGGCCTTGCCCGCGGGCCAGGCCCGCTGCAGCGGCTGCAGGTAGTCGCCGCCGTCGACCGGGTTCGTCAGCGACTCGCGCACGTGCTTGCGCACGAGGCCCTGCTCGCCGCCCGGGTCGCCGAAGCAGTGCTCGAGCAGCGACACGTCGAGCAGCGACAGCCGGGTGCGGCCCGACGTCAGCGCCGACATCTTGAGAAGCTCGAGCGCCCACCGCCAGCGGCGATCGCTCGTCTCGACGCCGGCCTCGGCGAAGCGGGCGCGGATCCGCAGCAGCGCCGCGCGGACCTGCGAGTCGGCGGTCACCCTGGCGGCCTGGCCCTGCAGCCATTCGACCTCGCTGCGCGTCAGGCGATTGACGGGCGCGAGGTGGAACGGCGGCAGCTCGCCGAGGCACACCTGCAGGAAGTGCGGGTCCTTGCCGATCGGCGGGACGCTGAGGCGGACGAGGAAGCGGTCGTACAGCGCCCCGAGGCCGCCCTCGGGGTCCGGCGGCTCGTTGCTCGCGCCGACGAGGCCGAGCAGCGGGACCTTGTCGCAGTGCTTGCCGTGGTGGAAGACGCGCTCGTTGATCAGCGTCAGGAGGCTGTTGAGGATCGCGCTGTTGGCCTTGAAGATCTCGTCGAGGAAGGCGATATGCGCCCGCGGCAGGTAGCCCTCGGTGAGGCGGCGGTAGTCCTCCTCCTTGAGGCCGGGGATGCTGACGGGGCCGAACAACTCGTCGGGGTGGGTGAACTTCGAGAGCAGGTACTCGAAGAACACGGCGTCCTGGAAGCAGCCGCAAAGGGCGCGGGCGAGCAGGCTCTTGGCGGTCCCCGGCGGGCCGAGCAGGAGCACGTGGTGGCCCGCGAGGACCGCGAGCAGCGCGATGCGCGTGTGGACCTCGCGCTCGACGAAGCTGCGGTCGAGGGCTGCGAGGATCCGGGCGATCTTCTCGGTGACGGCGTTAAGCATCGATCCCTGCCTATTGCGGCGTGACGAGGGCGCAGGTGAAGGGTTGACCGGCTTGACCGGGCAGAAGAGACCGTCGCCGTGCAGAACGCGCGGTTCTTGCCCCCGTGTACCTTGGGCCGAGGACTGGCACGCATTCCGTTCAACCGTCGGGTTGGCTAATTAAGCTCCCCGAATCGCAGACCTACACTTTCAACGAACTGGCCCTCCACACGGTCAATCTCGGCTCGCCGCAAATCGAGAAAGTCCTCAAACCGGCGTTCGTCTAGTGCTCTCTCGGCCGCGACGCTGATCAAATGCGACGCAAGAACTTGCCTTCTAAGCTCCGGCCGCTTAGCCAGGCTGAGGAACGAAGGCTTTTCAGATTCTTCGGAAAAATCAAACATCACGCTATCCAAGCAAAGGCGACGCATGGCCTCAGCGTACTTTGGCTCAAGAAGCATACGGTTCTCTGGGGCATTCTCCCGCCCCCTCGCCAGCCGCTTCGGAAGTAAAGACACAAGAGCATCTCCTCCATGCAACGCAAGCACCTCACCCAGATTCTGTCTTGATCCTCGGGGGTCCAGCGGCTCCGATCTTGCTAGAAGCAGTGCAAAAGCTCGAGTTCGACCGTTGTGGAAGTGAATGCGACGAATGGGAACCACACGCGGATCTGCGTCGACCGGCACCGGAACTGCCTCATCTAGAGACGCCCCCTGAAGCCACTCGATCACTTTTCGCAGGGAGACAAGGTTATTCAAATACGCAGAATAGGTGATATACCAGAACCACTTCTCCAACGCGGGGCGCAGAGCAATTGGCAACCTGCCTCCATGCCGATTGGCAATAAATGCCAATCCAACAAGTTGATATTCGTAGGGGAGCACTCTGAGGCCTCGCACGTTCAAGTTCGAGAGAAACTCAGTCGCGGCCTCAAGGCATCGCTCTACTTGGGAAAGCACCTGTGGATTTTCACGGATGTACTCCTTCAGTTCATCCGGAAACGCTCGCGCCGGGTCGAGCCCGATAATGACTTTACATGTTGTGAGAAGAGACTCACTGGAGATACCCTCCCACCCTCTTTCAGTAAATCGAGACTGCATCTCCTCAAATTGCGACACCAAGTCGAGTTCTTTCGTCCATGAGAGCGCATGAACCATGTGAACCTCGCTCATCGGGATCCCCGCACTGTTTACGCGGCGAAAACTCTCCGTTACGAACTCCAGATCTTCAGACGCGAGCGGCGTCACAGGGAGTGTATAGTCCTTGAAGCGTACAGCAAGGTTGTCCGCAATTTGCCCAAGCCTTCGTCCTTCCTTTCCCAGAAGTTTCGCCAATTCAACCTTAAACGGATCGAGCCTGTAAGGGTCGAGAAGGATTGACACCGGCAACCACGTCATACGACGCTCCCCTTTCCTCCGAATGCGCACGAACGACTCCGAGACAAGGTCGAAGTACACATTTCCGATCATATCGGAGTCATCACTTTCAAAGACAGAGACCTCATCTTCAAGCGAGGACTCAGACGTGATCAGCCCAGGACCGAGCATACGCAGCAAGGTCCCCAGTCGCTGGTGACCATCCAACACGTATTGCTTGTACTCAGGCATCGACCGCTCATGACGCATTACTGCCAAGCCGCCGATCTGTTCGAAGGTAGCAAGCGCATGACTTCTCGTGCGCCAGACCAGCATGCTGCCGATTGGATAATTTCGGCGAATGCTATCGAGCAACAGGAGTTGCTTCTCAATCGTCCAGATCATCGGCCGTTGAAACCGAGGGATCAGTAACTCCCCGTCCAGCAACTCACGCAGCAGTACTGGAATGCGAACGATCGAAGGTTGGCTCACGAAGGACGGTTGCGTTGCCATGGTACTGCTCGTCAGATGTTGCCAAAAATCAATGCGCGCAGATGCTCACGCTCTGCATGCACGTCGTCCGCTTCGAGCGCATGCTCGGGCAGGTGCTCTTCTTTGGTAAAGAAATCGCGGATGTCTCCAAAACCTTGCATGAGAACTTCTCTCTCTCTCTTGGTCAAGCTGACAAACAGCTCCGGCAATTCTTCACCTTTCATATCCTTCTGGAGACCTTCGCGCATTGCGTAATGATGCCGCTGCTCTTGTGTCAGTCGAGCAAACATTCGCGCGCGCTGCTTGTGTTGAAGTTCATCTGTCTCACTCCAGAGACGCAAAGAGTGCGAAGGAATGTAGTTTTCAGAGGCGCGCCTCTTTAGCCGAACACACTCAATCTGCTTGTCTTCGCATGCTTGAACAGCGAGATCGGATTCGTGAGATGGAGATCCTGGACACCGAGCATCACTATCAAAGATCGCTACGGTCCGAACTGCAAGTGGAGCCTCGCGGTGTTCAATGATCTCTTTTAGGGTACCTAGACCTCCTCCGTTCTCGAACTCTGCCCAAGAAGCCTGCTCAAAGCGCTCTAGCTTCTGCCGCCAAGATGGAGGAAGCATTCTCCGAACAAAAGCGCCGTCATTATAAGCATTCTCGACAAGGATCTTCAGTGGCCGACTCAGCAATATACGAGCTTCTTTGAGAGTGCAGAAAATCGTATCGGATGCGACTCTCCAGCTTTCATCACAGATGTGAACGGTGCGCAGCCTGCGCTTTCGCTTTGTCTCTTCCGCGAGGCTATCATTCAAAGCAAGGATTAGTTCATCCCGTTCACTCCGTCCGCGTTGCTCGAGCCACGCACAAGCATGCGGACTTGAATCAGGTCCGAACTCTGGCTCAACAACAACAATGTGACGTCCTTCAAAGGCGAATCCGAGCAACTCTGACAGTTCGCGTGCACTGTGGCGATCATGAATAAAATGGCTGTCTGGAATGATGACTCGCATCTACTTCTGTCCCTTGCGTGCGCGAACGATCTCGCGGGCCAATTCGGTGTCTTCGCTGAATACACCTGCTGGCCATGCCCCTTGCGGGAACGCGAGTTCGTCAAACGTGCTTAGTTCTGCAATGCTGCGTCCGTCGTCTTGCTGGCGAACCCAATAGACCGCCACATCGGCTGGCTTCAAGATTCCCTTAGCTATTGCAAGTTGTACCCCAAGGAGAATGTATTCGGAGTGAGTTTCAAGAACAATCCGAGGCGGATCTTCCGCGGACGCAATTTGCGCAATGCGCTCCACGAGCCCTCGCTGAAGATGAGGATGGAGATGCGACTCGGGTTCCTCGAGGGCCAGAATTCGAGGGGCGCGGATATCCCTTGAGCGCGATTGGATGCTGGCGAGTTCGAGCGCGCAGAGTACCGGAAGAACCTGATTCATTCCTTCTCCGGAGTCTAGAAGATCAACAGTACTTCCGGTCTTGATGTGTTGGAGCTGCGTTCTGAATGCTGCGGGAGGAGTTTCGGTCAGAACGAGTCGGCGTTCGACCATACGCTCATACCAATTCGAGACAGCGGCTCGCAAGTCTGGACGGGTAACGAGCAGCAACGCTGCATCGCTTCCGTCCTCCTGAAGTCGACGACGTGGGTTGCTTGGGAGGATTGAATAACGAAGGGGCGGCTGACGTTTGGCTCTCAGCCATTGAACTTGGCTTTGGAGTTCAGCAACTCGTAGCCGCGCAGAGTTTAGCCACGCTGCACGTGGATCTTCTGCTGGTGTTTTGGGGAGTAGTCCTTCAAACTCGATAGAAGTCAACCCAAGTACGCCTTGTGTTGGATCATGAATTTCATAGGTCAGTGCTGCGGCATCTTCTTCGGAGCGCAAGAGTTTTCGGCGTGCGTGCGTCCACCCAGAGGTGTCCTTGGTCGAGAATGTCCGCACACGCAGGCGACGAAAGAGAGGCGTTTCGGGCGACTCAATTCGATCGAATACATAATCAATTGAATGAGGTTCTCCTTCTGCCCAATGCAACGAAATTCTGATCGCTTGGTGCGCGTTGTCTTTGTCATCGTCCACCTCATTCTGAGTGGACGAATTGCTCCAGCGAATGTCCTCAAAACTAGCTCCGTGCATGGCCGAACACTCGAGATGGAGGGGACCAGTAACTTCAGGTTCAACTGATGCCCCGAGCAAGGGGAGCACTCGCAAGAGAGAACTCTTTCCTGCATTATTCACACCATACACAAGCGTGATTGGCCGCAGCTCTAGGTGCTGCGGCCCAGGAAAAGATCGGTAGTTTTGGAGAGTTAGTGCCGAAGGGAGCATGAAGTGAAGGTTAGCACAGGTGCTCGGGGTGCCTCAATTGTTGGTATGCTGCACTGTACCCGCCCGATCCAAAAGTTGCAAAACTAACAATACGTGCATTGATATCGACTGCTAGATCGTTCCAGCTCTGGCTTGACCAGTCAACCAGATGACCGCCGAGTTCCCGAATGCAGCTCGAACTGGTTCTAACTCTGGTCCCGGGCTTTCCTTTAAACCTGCTCTGATGCTCGCGCAAAGGGTGCGAGCCTCGTTCACCCGTGCGCAGCACCTTCGAACTTGAGGGTCAGGACATGGCGCCTAGGGGTCGCCGAGGTCGGCAGGTCCAGCGACTCGACGATCGATCGGACGCATCGATCGAGCTGCCGTGTCGGGTCGACCTCGACATGTTGCACCTCGGCGAGCGTGACGCGTGGCCCGACCTCGACCGCGAGCGTGAGTCGGGCTGGCATATCAGGACAGCGGGTGAACTCGGAGATCCGGGCATCGAGCGCGGCCTGCACCTGCTCCTGAGTGAGCGGACCCGGTGCCACCGCCGGCGTGCTCGACCCGACGAGGACCGGAGCGATCGGGGGCTTCGGGTCGGGCGGTGCCTCGCGCACGGGAACCGTCGCGGGCGCAGACGGCTGAGCCAGCCGAACGACCACCCACGTCGCGGCCATCCACAGCGACACGGCCGCCGCCGCAGCGACGAACAGCCGAACCGGGGTATGCGGGGCACCTCGCCCGGACGGCGCGTCGGGAACCGGGCGTGACGGCGGCACAGCAGGACGCGTTGTTTCTGACATGGGCGCCGAGTCGGGCGTCGTGTGAGCCGGTGCCGGCGCAGGCATCCGAAGGTCACGGAGCGCTTGGCCCTCGACACGCAGCTTGTCGAGCAGGTCGGCCATCGTTGCCGTCCGCTGCGCAGGGTCGGGGGCGAGGATGTTCTGAAGATCAGACGCGATGAAGGTGTCCGCGAGCTCGGGGGCGATCGAGGTCACGACCTCCCGCAGCCGCTCGCCGGCCTCGTCGGGCTCGCCAGCCTTGAATATGTCGCGGATCGCACCGGCACCGCTGCGTCGTCCGGTGAGCAAGATGAACAGCACGACGCCGAGCGCGTAGACGTCGCTCGCGGCGGTCTTCGGCTCGCCGCGCAGCAGCTCGGGCGCAGCGAAGTCAGGATGGGCGCGAGTCCCGGGTGCCTCCTCGCGGTGCATCGGAGAAGGGGCGAAGCGTTGATCAGTCGTGGCGAAGAATACGTCCTGCAGCCGGCACTCGCTCAGGTCGATCACGCGAGGGCGCGGCGACGGAAGGGTGCGCTCGAGGATCAGGTTGTCGCCCTTGATGTCGCCGTGGAGGATGCCGCGCGCATGGGCCTCGCACAGCGCCTCCGCGATCTCGGTCACGATGTCGATCGCGGCGAGCGGGTCGATCGGCGCGCGCTCGAAGGTCTTGGAGAGGGACTCGCCGTCGATGTACTCCTCGACCATGTACCAGGAGCCATCCCCGGCGAAGTCGCACTCGAGGACTCGCGGGAAGGCGCGATGCGTCAACTTGTCGAGCGCCATCGCCTCGCGGCAGAGGCTTGCGACGATGGCCGGCCCTCGGTCGCGCGACACGATCTTGACCGCGACGTCTCGGCGCAGCACGTGATGGAAGGCGCGCCAGGTCTGCCCGCTTCGCCCACCGCCGACGAGGGTGCGCAGCTCGAGGCGGCGCTCGAACAGGCGCGAGGGGGCGGCCTCGACGCAGCGCCTGGAGGCTTCGCCGCGGTCGCACGGGTCGACGGAGGGCGCCAGGAGCTGGTCCGGCGGCCAAGGCCAGACGAGGATCGCCGGCTGGAGCTCGGCGACCTCGGGCTTCGGTTGCGGCCACATGCCCACGCCGGCCTCGAACCAGCGGCGACGGAACTCGGCGGCGGTGGCGATCCGGCTGGTCGGGTCGGGGTCCATCGCCTCGAGGAGCACCTGGCGGAGCGGCCCCGGGGTCTCCTCCAACCCGGCCGGGGCGTTGTGGACCGGCTGCCGCGCGAGCAGTCGGTAGAGCGTGCGCCCGAGGGCGAAGACGTCGGTCCGTGCGTCGAGCTGGTCGCCGGCCTCCGGCGGGAAGTAGCCGGGTGTGCCGCGAGGCATGCCGACGCCGGTCGGGTGGCGAACGGGCGTCACCTCGAGCGTCGCGTCGGGCTGGAGCTTGGCGATCCCGAAGTCGATCAGCTTGGCGACGCCTGCCGAGGTCCACAGGATGTTAGAGGGCTTGACGTCGCGGTGGATCACGCCCGAGTCGTGCGCGCAGCTCAGGGCGGCCGCGACCTGGAGCCCGACCTGCCAGACTTGCTCGAGCGTCAACGGAGCCGACTCGTCGCACGCGTCGGCGAGCGAGCGGCCTGCGACCAGGGCGGTCACGAGGTAGCAGAGGCCGTCCTCGGTCACGCCGCAGTCGATGAAGTCGGCGATGTTCGGGTGGCGGAGCTTGGCGAGGATCTGGCCCTCGCGGCGGAACCGTTCTTCCACGCCCGCGTCCAGCCCCGAGCGTAGGATCTTGACCGCGACGTCGACACGTCCGCGCAGGTCGCGGCCCCGATGGACGCTCGAGGTCGCGGAGTAGATCAGGCACGCGTCGAGGCGGAAGCGTCCGGCGAGGGTCTTCCCGGTCAGCACCTCCGGCGGCTCGGGGCGCGGGGTCTGGTCGGTCCACTCGAGAGAGGGCTGCGACATGCCGACGAGGGTGCGCGTCGAGGCCGCGCTGGTCAACGACCGGATTTTTTGACAACGGCTGTCAAGGCGGCGGCCACGCACAGATCCCCAGGTTCGTAACGGGGGTGTAGACCTCGTCGAAGAAGCACAACATGCCGGCCGGGCACGCGGCAGCAGAGGCACAGTCGACCACGCACTGCCCGGCGTTGATGTCGGCGTCGCAGCGCGCCGTGGTCGGGACGCCGTTCTCGGCTGCCGGGGGGGAGGCACAGACGTCGCCCTGCACGCACGTGGGGAGACACGCTGTCACCGCGACCGCCCCGAAGACCTCCAGACAACTGAGCGAAGCGTCTGAACAGCCGCCTGAGTCCGTACACGGCTGCCACACGCCGCCGCGCGGCGGATCGGGGTCACGATCACAGGCCAAGGTCCCAGCGACGACGAGGGCGAAGAGGGGCACGGCTCGGAGCATCGCCGGGGTTATAGCCCCGGGTCGTTGACAGGTCATGTCAAAAATCCTGGCTCGTCCGGACAGTACCCCGGTCCGACGCCCCGTGGTACTCACGGAACATGAGCCTCGCCCTCAGTGTCCTCGTCTCGACGGCGCTGGTCCTCGGTCCGGCGCCGCGCCGCCTGCCCGATCGCTTCGAGGATCTCGAGGCGCAGGTCCACGACCTCGCCGGGCAGAAGAGGTACAGGGAGCTGGCCCTCGTCGGCGCTGCAGGGTTCGAGCGCCGGGACCTCGAGCCCTACCAGCGGCGGGCGATGGCCTTCTTCGCGATCCGCGGCATGCACGGCATGTTCGAGGAGACAGGCCAGGTGGCGAACCTGTGTGACGCGGGCCGCCTGATGCGCCGCGTGCAGCACGAGGTCGGACTCGCGGAGGACGCCGCGACAGCAACGCGGCTGCGCGAGGCGACCGAGAAGCATCTGGCCAAGGCCGGCGTGAAGGACCCCTGTCCGAAGAAGGCGCCGGCGAAGACTTCGGGGCCCCTGCTCGCCGAGAAGACCTCGCCGCACGACAAGAGGGCCAAACCCGCGCCCGCTGCGCGAGGGGCGGTCACAGCGCCGCCCCTCGTCGCCGAGGGCGCGGCGAAGGCCAGCCCGGGCGAGGCAGTGTCCGGCGAGCACGCGGTCGAGACCGACGAGGATGGTCTCCTCGCGGTCGCCCGGACAGCCGTCGCTCCGAAGAACATGGTCGCTCGAACAGGCGCGGAGGGCAGCGCTCGGCCGCAGCCTCCTCGTGCCCCGGTGAGGCCGGACCGCGATCAGGCAGGGGCCGATCGATTCGTCCAGGGCGGCCTCGCGTTCGTGACGCTCGGAGTGGCTGCAAGCGTCGGGTTGGGCGTGAGCCTCCACTACCGGGCTCGAGCCAGCGCCACGATCGACGTGCTCCGGGCGACCGCCGACATGCGGGGCTATTCGACGCCGGAGGAGTACGCGCAGGCCCGCGACCTCAACGAGAGCTACCGGAACCTCACGGTCGCGGCAGGTGTCGGCGGCGCGCTCGCGGCCGCTGGCGTCGTGGGTGCCGTCACCCTCTTCGCCCTGCGGGCCCGCCGGGGAACGACCCTCGCCGGGCCCTGGGTCGGTCCTGCCGGGGCGGGACTGTCGATCCGCGGCCGCTTCTAGGAGCTCGAACCATGACGATCGCGCGCAGCCTCTTCCTGCTCATCCTCGTCGCGCTCGGCGGCTGTCCCGACGCCCCGGGCTGGGACAGCTTCCCGCCGCCCGGCCTGTCGGCGACCGACCCGGCCCCGTCTACGTCGTTCACGCCCGATGATCAGGATCCGACCGGCGGGATCATGACCACGACGGTCAATCCGACCTCTACGAGCACGACCGGCGAGCCCGAGGACACGACCTCCGGGACCACGGCGACGCCCGAGCCGACGATCATCGAGCCGGTCGTGCTGACGCCGAACCCGATCGAGTCGAACGGGCTGATCGGCGTGCTCGCCAACACCATCCACGCGGACGGCGTTCGCATGCAACTCGACAACGGCGACGAGATCGAGCTCGAAATGTCCGGGCCGGGCGTGTTCAGCGGATCGATCGAGGCGTTCACCGGCCTCGACAATGGCGACCATGTGGCCCTGTTGACGCCGTACAGCGATGTCGTCAACGGCGCGACGGTCCCTGTGAACTACACGATCGCGTTGCCGGACCCGGGAAGCGAGGGATTCTGGGAGACGGGTGACCTGATCGGCCCGGGGCAGATCGCGGCGATGGGCGTGCTGCCGGGCGGCGACGTGATCGAGTTCGGCACCCTCTCCACGGACACCGGGGCCCGCTGCTACCTGCGCCGCCGCGACAAGGGCGGCGCGTGGTTCCTCGGCGACGTGGTCACCCTCCTCCCCGCCGTCGGGTGCTCGGCGATCGATCTCAAGGTCGACGCCCAGGGCGCGATGTTCGTCCTCGCCAACCGGAAGGTCGGCAACGACGTCCGCTGGTGGCTCGCGCGGATCTCCGCGTGGAAGGCGGAGCCGGCCCAGCTCGGCATCGGGGGCACGGGCGAGACCGCCGTCGCCCTCGCTGCTCACCCGTCGGGCATGATCGCGGCCTGCGGCTTCGAGCCGACGCCCGCGCTCGATGAAGATGCGTTCGTGGCGATCTTCCGGCCGAACCTTCCGGGAGAGACGGACACCTTCGACTACCAGGGCCAGCCTCAGCCGCACACGTTCAAGGAACGGGCGCGGGACTGCGTGTTCGTGAGCGACACGCTTGTGCTGGTTGGCGAGGCGAACGGGTTGCACGAGATGGAGGACAACCCGCGGGACCGCCTGTTCATCGCTAAGATCGACACGAACGCACCGGCCAACGCGGTGTGGATCGTCGCCCCGGCGGGCGTCAAGACGCAGAGCGCCGGGCAGGCGGTCGCCGTCGACAACCTCGGCCGCCTCTTCGTCGCCGGATATGTCTGCGATGACGCCTGTCAGCCGGAGGGCGAGTTGCGCATTTATGACCTCGAGGACGACCTCGCCAATCTGACGCCGCTCGGCCCGTTCCCCACCAAGCAGTTCGCCGTACAGGATCTCGCCTGGAGTCCGGCGGGGTACGTCGTCGTGGCGACCGGCGGCATGAAGGGCAACGAGGTCGCGTTCACCGTCCGGGCGCTCGACCCGGCGAAGGTCGAGCCGGTCTGGACGTTCGCGCGGAAGGACGGCGGCGTGCTCCACATGGCGTTCGCGCTGGCGATCGGCAAGTACGGCGAGGTGTACGCCGGGGGGCTCGGCGAGAACGGATACCCCGCCGTCGCGTACATCGGCGGCTAGCCGGCCGCGTCGAGCATGGTCGATGAGACAGATTGCGCGAGCGCCGGCTACCCCGGCGGTTCGAAGTCCGCGCACGCGTCCGCGACCAGATTGGTCGCCTGATCGAACGCGGGGCCGTAGTCGAGCGCGTCCCGGTCGAACAGCAGATGATGGGGGAACATCTTGACCATCTGGCAGGTGCGATCGTTCTCGTGGCACTCCGGATAGGCGCGCAGGATGCTGAACATGACGACCGCCTCGGGGTCGTCGTGCTTGGCCGCGAGCACGGCCGCCGCCCACGTCTCCGGCGTGCCCTTCGAGCCGAAGGGCTTTTCATCGACGTCGTAGGTGTTCGAGATCAGCGTCACCATCAGCAAGGCATCGTCGCGCAGGAACCCGTCGTTGCACCCACCGGGGCCGTTGATGCCGGGCAGCACGGCAGCCGTCAGTGCCTCGCCGATCCAGGCGCGGCCGCTGACCCCGACCTGCGCGGCGCAGGCGAAGGTGGCCTTGAGGTCCGTCTGTCCCTTGGTCATGTAGCGGCGGCCGCCGGCGATCTTGCACAGCTTGTTCGTCGCGTCGCCGCCCGCGGGGAACACGACGCCCGCGCCCATGGTCGTGTCGCAGGTCGTCGGCGTGTAGTTACAGGGGTAGCCGGGGACACACTGCTCTGGGCACTGCTCGTCGCACGTGCTGAGACCCCACAGCTCATCACCGTCAACGACCATGATGTGGTAGTCGAAGTCGGCAAACTTGGCCTCGATCGTGTCGATGAACTTCGGGAACGCGTCGAGGAGCTGGGCCTGGAAGTAGCTCATGCCGCCGTAGCGGGAGATCACGAACAGGAAGTCGATCTTGCCCTCGCAGCCCGCCGGCTTGTGGGGGCCGAAGTCCTGGACGGAGCCCACGTCGAAGGTAGAGACGGCGCCCGAGCTCGCATTGCCCGAGCTCGCGCCGCCGCTGGCCGAGCCGGTCGACAGCTCGCCGCCCGTCGTGCTCGAGCCGCCCGAGCTGTCGGAGCCGGTCGACGAGCCGGAGCTGGCGTCGAGCGTCGAGGTCATCGGCAGCGACGTGGTGAACGGCGAGGTCTCCGCCGCCGACGGCTGACACGCGAGACCGACGAGCCCGAGGAGGGGCCGGAAGGTTCGTCGCGCGGTCCGCATGGCGCCGAAGGTACTCGGTGGGGCGGATACGCGCAACGAGCGGATGTGAGCTTACGCAGAATTGCGCCTGAATATCCTCTTGTTGAATCCGTTTTCATTTATGAAATGGAGCAAAACGACGACATCCCCTCCGCACCCCTTCCTCCCCCGACCGCCGTCGTGGCGAGCATGCTCGTCCAGGCGCTCGAGGCGTGCTGGCGCGCGATCCGCGAGCGACACCCCGACCTCCCCGACGCGGTGATCCTGCTCGGCGCCGGCGACGAGAACCCGCGCGCGCTCAAGTGGGGCCACTGGTCGCCCGCGCGGTGGCTCGTCCCGACCGAGGGCCACCGCAGCGAGGTCCTGATCGCGGGCGAGAGCCTCAGCCGGCCCGCCCGCGACACCCTCGGCACCCTCGTCCACGAGGCCGCGCACGGGCTGGCCTGGGCGCGGAAGATCAAGGACACGTCACGGCAGGGCCGCTACCACAACAAGGCGTACAAGGCGCTCGCCGAGGAGGTCGGGCTCACCGTCGAGAAGCACCCGGTCTACGGCTGGGCGATGACGACGATCCAGCCCGAGACCTGCGAGCTGTACCGCGAGGCGCTGGCGCAGCTCGAGGCCGCCGTCGAGGCGAACCGCAAGGCCCACCGCCGCACGGCCCGCGGCGCTGCCGACGAGGGCGGCGAGGGCGAGGGCGAGGGCGGCACCGGCGGCGAAGGTGGGGAGGGCGGCGAGGGCGAGGGCGGCAAGCGGGCGTCGACCCTGCGGGCCTGCGCGTGTGGCCGCAAGATCCGCGTCAGCGCGGCCGAGTACGAGCGCGGCTACATCATGTGCGGCCTGTGCGGCAAGCCGTTCCTCACCCCCGGCGAGTCCGACGAGCCCGCCGACCGCGTGATCTGGCTCGCTCGCGCCGCGGCGAACCGGGCCGCTTGACGAGCGACGCGCGAGCGGCGAGTACAGCTCGCCGCCCGTGATCTACTCTCGCCTCCACAATGCCGACAACCCGCGGCCACTTCGACCTCCGCCGCTTCGCGCGAGCGCTCGATGACCACCGCCATGCGCTGCGCCTCCGCTGGATCGACGTGGCCGAACAGACTGGCGTCGCTCAGTCGATCCTGAGCCGACTCGCTATGATTAGCCGCCAGGACGACGCGGGGGGCGCGTTTCTACCCTCTCTTGAGAATGCCCTCGCGCTGGCGACCTGGCTCAAGGTCTCCCTTGAAGACTTCTGGCAGGCCGAGTGAAAGTTGGGCTCTGAGCCTGGTCCGCGTCGCCGAGGGCGACACCCTCTACGACGTGCTCAGCCTCGGCCCGTGGTGAGAATTCCGGGCTAGACGTCGCTGGCTCCGGCACGGGGCCCCACGACAAGGAGCTATCCTAATAGGCTGTGTGCTGGCGTAGTGCTGCGCTTCCCTGGCTATGGGAACGCCAAGGCGAGGCCGAGGCCGGCGCCGCGCGGCAAGGCGATCGGGCCAACGGCGCGGAGACGCAGTCGCGGCGATACGGCGTACCCGGCGGCGCGCAAGCGCTTGAGACGGTATTGATTGTTGTACAGTTGGACGCCGCCAAGCGTCATCATCGCGGCTCCTACGGACATCATCAGCGGGCCGGACAGGGTCCCGAGGTTGTCGCCGTCGGCTCCTTCGGGGATCGGCTGCAAGGAGATGATCAGGGTTGTTGTGCCCACTGTCATCGCAACAAAACCAATCGAGAGGGTAACGATTCCGGCGTTGCGGCGGTGGCGGACGTGGGTACGCGCGTAGTTGAGGAATGTTTCGCCGTCGTCGCGGAACTTTCGGTACTTCGCCCACAGGCGCGACAGGTTGAGCAGGGTCTTGCGCTGGATCTCCCAGTAACTCGCCTCCTCCTCCGGCGGCGGAGGCGGCTTTGGAGCGGCGGCCGCGCTCAACGGCGTGATAGTGAGGGATAAGCCGATTGCGAACGCCAGAGCGCGCATGCGTCCAGTGTAGCGGATGTTGGGCGCGACGGGGCGCAGAGGCATGTCGCTCGCCCGCGAGGCGCGTGGCCTTAGCTGTTGCCTTGTGTTTTCGACAGAACCTCGCAACAAGGGGCCGCAGGGGTCGAGGCGCGCGCACTCTCGCACACACTGTCTCACCGGGAGCAACACCGACGGCTGCACGTTCGCGCCGGCGGTGCCGCCCGGCGACGCGCTGTCGCTTGGCCGTGGCCGGTGTTGTTCGCGCGCGGCGGGCTGCTACCGCTCCGCGCCGCTGGTTCTCGGGGAGTCGTTCTCGGTGCGCCGGTGTTGCTCTTGGCGAGGTGCGGGTCCGCGAGCGCAGGGATCGGAGCGTCGGGTACATGTCGAGGTCGTCGTCCGTGGGCGCCGCGACCAGGCCGTGCAGGTAATTCCAGCTCGAATTGGAGTGACGTATGCCCGACCGACGATACCCCAGTCGTAACTCAGTTCGTCACGCTGGGCAGCGGGACGAGCAGATCGACAAGCAGGCGCTCGCGGAAGCGGTCGCGCTCCTCGGGGGTCATCGCCTGCACGTGGGCCAGGCCGGCGCGCACGCCGTCGGCGTAGCAGGTCCACAGGTGCGTCGCCTTCCGCAGCGCCGCCTGGCCCTGCTCGCTGGTCGGGTCTGCCGCCGCCGTGGTCAGCAGCGCCTCCATCTCCTCGATCATGTACAGGTCCAGCATCAGTCCGGCACCCCGATCATCCGCGGCATGAGCCGATCCGGAAAAAGTCCTTGCGCGTGCAGGCACACCGCGAGCGTCCTGGCGAACGCGGCCGGACGAAGCTCCGCCGGCACGTCTTCAAGGACGCCGAGCTCGGCGCACAGCTGGTTCGCAGACCGCTCCCAGATGTGCGTCGCCCTCTGCCTGGCCTCGGCGCTCGGCTCGGCACCTTGCAGCTCGCTCGTGAGCGCCTCCAGCTCAGCGAGCATCCCCATCACAATCTTTTCACACGGCGTCATCGCTCCTCTTTCTTCGTTCTCAGGGTCATCCATAGGCCCATCATCGAGCCGAACATCATGCCGCCGAGGGCGGCTCCGCCGAGCACCCTCCCCCAGCTCGGCCGCTCTGCCGGGCGCCGCGAGGGCTCGGGGGTGCAGTGCGCGTCGCGGTCGACCTGGCCGCGGAGGCAGATCGTGTCCTCGCTGGCGTGCAGGCAGAAGGTGCCCGGCCCGGCCATCACCGCGACCTTGCCGGCGTCGACGCTACGCGGCGCCTTGCCGGGGCCGGCGACGTCAAGCTCGCCGGACAGGACGACGCACGCCTGCGCCATGCCGGGGCTGAGCACGTCGCAGAGGGTGTCGCCCTCGGCCACGCGGACCAGGCTCAGGCGGACCTTGCCGAGGCTGCCGATCTCCCACTCCATCACGCGTCCTCCTTCCGAGCGCGATGGACCGCGACCGCGGCGGCGGCCAGGCCGAGCACGACGCCACCGGCGACGAGCGCCGAGGTGCGGCCCGTCCAGCCGCCGTCTTCCGTGCTGGTCGATGGTTCCTGTTCCTTGGGGCTGGCTTCGACGCCCTTGCGTTCGTCCTCCGTCACCTGTGCGGCGAGGCGGAGGTAGTCGGTGGGGTTGAGGACCTCGGGCGGCGGGGGCTTGCCCTGGTACCACGGCGCGTTGTCCACGGTGCCCTTGGCGTAGGTCTCGAGGTGGAGCATCGATGTCCCCGCCGGGTAGGTGCCTACGCGGCCGATCGGGTCGCCGCGCTTGACCCGCGAGCCGAGGCCGAGGCCGAACTCCTTGTAGGAGCCGGGGATCAGGGCGCCGTAGAGGACGACGAGGCCGCTGTCGTGCTGGACGAGCACGGCCTTGGCGTCGGGGCCCATCCAGCCCTGCTCGCAGGTGTTGCCCTTGCAGACGAGCACGCCATCCTCCATGGCGACGACGAGGTCGCCGCGCCGGGCGGGGATGTCGATGCCGACGTGCCAGCGCGACGAGCCCGACGTCCGCGGGGCGCCGAAGCTGGCCGAACTCTTAAAGGAGGTCTGCGGGGCCCCGTCCTTGAGCGGCCACAGCGGGCGGCTCGAGCCCCTGGCCATCGGGACAGCTTCAACGGGCGCAGCCATCTTCATCCTCCTTGTCTTTGCGCAGCGGCATGACGAGCGCGAACGTTGCGACCTTGAGCCCGAGGCCGACGTGCTCGAGCACCCGCGTCTTCGTCGCGGTGCGGCCGCCGTGACCGGGCCACGGCAGCAGCACGAGCGGCGTCTCCCACACCTCGGCGTTGCAGGCGATCGCGTCGTGGCTCGCGCTCGGCAGGTGATCGAAGGCGTCGAGCAGGTACTTGAGGTTGAACTGCCGCACGAACGGGCGGCCGTAGGTGGCGTAGTCCTTGAGGGCGAGCTCGACGCGCTCGCCGGTCTTCGGGTGCCGCGTCGTGACGCGGACCCCGTCGTCGCAGACGTGCAGGCGAACCAGGGCGGGCGGGTCGTCGTCGGCGAACAGACGCCGGAGCGCGTAGAGGTGGGTCCGCAGCTCGCTGCGGCTGACGACCAGGACGTCGACGACCTTGCGCGGCATCGCCTTCGAGAGGTCGGGGAAGTCGCGCGGGTCGTGCGGCAGCGTGAAGCGGAGCGCGTCGGACTCGCCCGACAGGTAGTGACCTGGCCGAACAGACAGGCGCAGGCGCACGGGGGCCGTCTCCGTCTTCGGGTGGAGGTACTGCCCGTAAGCGGCGAGCAGGCGGCGCAAGCGCTCGGCGTCGGGGGCCGAGAGCTGCAGGCCCGCGAGCGCCTCGCCGCCGGGCACGGCCTGCACGGCGCGGACGAGCCGATGGCCGTCGGTAGCGAGGAGCTGCAGGCGGCCCTCCTCGAAGGCGAAGCGGACGAGCGAGAGGTGCTTAGCGCTGGCCTCGGCGGCCTGGGCGACGTGGACGACCTGCGCGAGCAGGTCGCGGAGCTGGTCGAGGGCGATCACGCCGGCAGGCGTCATGTCCTCGGCGCCGGGGTCGATCGGGACGTAGTCGACGGTCGGCAGGTTGGTCTCGATCGCCCGCTGGCGCAGCCCGAGCACGTTGCGGCCCTCACTCTTGACGACCTCGATCGGGCCGTCGCCGAAGCTGCGCAGCGCGTCGTGCAGCGCCCGCCCCTGCACGGTGACGTCGCCCGCGCGGAGGCAGCGCGTCGTCAAGAGCCGCAGCTCGAAGAACGACTGCGACCCGCCGCCGCCCGCAGTGCCGACGCGCAGGATCACGGTGCCGTGGCACGCGACCTGGATCTTGCCGAGGCCGGTGTCGTCGCCCTCGCGGACGGCCTTCGCGGTCAGCAGGGCGCGGGTCAGCTCTTGCCGCTCGACGGTGAAGTGGACGAGGCCGGCGCTCGCGGGCACGGGGGCGAGGTCGGCGAGCAGCGGCGCCTGGGCCTGCGGACTTGTGCGGGCGACGGCTTCGTCGAACACGGCGCGCAGGTCGCTGCCGCTGGCGTCGGCGGCGGCGAGCTGGTTCGTGACTTTGTCTCGCAGGTACTGGGGTGCCGATGTCGATTTTGTACAGGTCGGGGCTCGCGTCGTTCTCGGTCGCCCAGGCCCACGAGAAGGAGGGCGAGCCGCGCGGGCTGTCGACCGCGACGATCCGCCGCACGCTGCCGAGGCCCAACTACTCGAGCCCGAAGTTCCGCGCGATCGCCGAGCGCGTGATGCTGACCCCGACGTGCGGGCATATCATCTTCTGCGAGGTAGATCGCGCTCGTCTTGCCGACGCGAAGCCCCTCGTACACCGGCGCCTCGCCGTCGGGCGGGATCAGGTACTCGACGTCGCGGACGCGGGTCGTCCACGGCGCCCATGGCCATGCGTCGGCGGGCACGCGCTGCAGGTCGACGAGCAGCGCGTCACCCTCGCCGCGCAAACGTCGTCGCCGACATCGAGGTCTCGTCCGTCCCACCGCACGGGCGGCTTGTAGGGCGCTACGAACGCTCGCTGTGAGGAATCTAGTTCATTTGGACAGATGTGAGGGACGTGTTCGAAATGACGGATCTGGAGATCCGATTGACTGATTGACCTGAGGGCGTAAAAGGTGCCCGCTCGATCTTGATCGAGCGGGCACGTTGGATAAATACTCGCCCGCAAGTATCATCGACGCGACTCTTTTCGCGCTCAAGTGGCTTTGCGCCGCAGACCTACGAAAAAGACTCGTAACCACTTCCCACTTCCTTGCGGTGGGTTCAGTACACGTGTTCGGGAGTGGCCAGCCCATTACAGCCGGAAGAGCCGGCCCCCGCCGGCGCTCCGCTGCCGCCGCCGACCCCCCCAGCCCCGCCAGTTCCTCCACTACCACCCTGCCCAGCGATAGTCTGCGTCCCGGTCAGTTCAGCCGCGGCGAGACCTACTCGCGCAAGGCCGATTGAGGCCCCTCCGCAGCCACCAGAACTGCCACCACCACCGCCGCCGTGCCCCCCGTGACCACCAGCCCCGCCGGCGCCCCCCTCACCGCTATTCTTGACCCCATTAGCTCCGGACCCACCTATCCCACCGACGCCGCCATTGCTGCCCGCGCCCCCGTTCCCGCCCCTTCCACCATTGCCAGCACGGATCGTTGTATCGATAAAAGTCACCGCGGTCTCTACGACAACGGCTCCGAACGAGCCGCCACCAGCGCCGCCAGGCGTTCCGGCTCTGCCACCGCAGCCACCGCTGCCGCCTCCCCCCCCACCGCCGCCTCCGCCAACGTAGAAGTCATTGTCCGAGCCGCCAGCGCCGCCGCCGCCGCCGCCGCCGCCCGCCTTGCCGTCGGTCCCTGCGTTCCCTGATGTCCCCTTCCACAAGCCGTCGACGAAGTTCCCTTCTGGCTTGTTTGGAGCAGTTCCGCCAGTGCCAGACGCGCCATGGATTCCACTGCCGCCGTTGCTGCCCTTGCCACCCGAATCGTTGTGAATGCCCCACGTGCAATGGTTCGCTCCCCCCGCACCACCGGCTCCGGCCTTGCCGCCCGACGTTTTGCCCGAAGAACCGGCCTGTTGCCAACCGGGATTGCAGTACGTAGCATCACCGCCTCTGCCACCTGTCGAGCCGCAGTTACTGCTTCCTCCGAATGCGCCGAATTTGTCCGTCGCCCACGCTCCCGCGCTCCCGGCCCCTCCGTGGCCCTTCTGCTGACCATTGACACCATCTCCTCCCTTGCCGCCGACGATCTCGCATCTTTCAATCGAAAGTACCCACGACGCACCACCAGAGATCCATAGCCCATAGCTCGACTTTCCGTCGTTGACAAAATCAGCCCCGCGAACTGTCACACCGACGAACCGAGTCGGGGCATCTAATGAATCAGCCCGGACGGCGCGCTCGCCGGTGCCATGAATCTCTACCTTGTTGGTGGCCGGATCATATGCAAAAGTGTTCGGCGCATACCCCCCGAAGATATCGACGCCTGGGGCCAGATCTATCGACTCCAGATAGACTCCGGCGCTGATGACTACGGCGCATGGACTCTGACATTCTTGCGCCAGCACAATTGCCTGAGCTAGCGAGTTTACAGGAGAGTCGGGCGTCTTCCCATCATTCTTCATGCTGCCTCCGTTCTCCACAGTGGCAACGAAGATCAATCCTTGGTATTCGCCCGTGCAGGCGGGATCAGGGACATCAATGTCGCATGTCTTGCCTGATGATCCACCCGAGGTCGAATCCACGCCAGTAGTAGTACAACCATCGGGGCAGGCCGGAGGGGCTGTGGTAACCTCCGATGAGTCCGTCGAAGATCCCGAGAGCGTCGATGGATTGGCGCCAGTCGATTCGCTCGTAGTCGGCTCCGTGACTGTCGACGATGAACTGGTGGTAGAGTTGAGAGTTGTACCTGTCGAGGAGGCGGTCGATGTCTCGCTTGAATCCGTCATCGAGCTTTCGTCCATCGTCGCCGAGAGATTATTGCTATCCTCCGGATTGAAGAAGCAACTAGCCCTCGCCATAGCGAGACACAAGCTCCACGAGATAGCTCGAAAATACATCATCAGTTTCTCCTTCGGCGCTTAGAACTGCAACTGCAATCCCATGAAATGTCCGACGCGAACTTTTGTTGTTGCCCAGCGTGAATACTTACGACGCAATCCGACCGTGATGAGCGCCGCGCCAGCGCCGAGCAATAGTGGGCCCAAGATCAGGCTTGCAACGGCAGTTCGACCTCTGGCCATACCCCGTGCGTAGATGTCTGAACATGACGAGTTCAGCCCGCCGGAAGAACATTCCCTAGCCTTGAACTCCCGCTCGATCTCGCTGGTCTGCCACACAGCCACACCGAAGGTGGTCATCATGGCCGTTCCCAAGCTCGTTAGGACGACTCCGCTGGCTAGCAGGCTCCTCCAAGGCCTCTCGAGTGCTGGCAACCTTTGCGGCGAAGGGGGTACAGGCCCAGTGCTTGGGTTCCCGGTCACCGGCGGCGGAGGCGGGCTCGGTTCGGGAACCTCATCGAGCGCCTCCTTGACGGTCTTGCGCCGCTCTTGAACCGCCAAGAGAGCCTTGGCGATGCTCGTCGGATCGAGTTCTTTGATATTAGTTGCGTGCAGGTCGAGGAATGTAGCGCAGTCCACAAGCATCTGACGTGCAGCGGTCGGCTCGGTGAACGTTGCGAATTCGCGCATCTCCACACAGCCGATAGTTCCGTAATGCACAAGGTTACTGCCTTTATCTAGGAACCACCCGAACTCTGCCTCGGCACTGTCTCTCTCGTAAGCTTCCCGCGCCACCACCAACGCTTCTCGATAGGCTGCGATCGCCAGTCCGTACTGCCCGCTCTCACGAGCGGAGCGCGCATCCAGTAGACAGGCGCGAAGCCTAGCGTTCTCGCCATCTGTCAGCCGAACGGTCGGACAAGCTGGCGCGTCCGCGTGAGATGTCCTCGGCGGGCACACCATCACCAGTACGCTTAGGACTCCGATCGTGGAGCGTGTCCACATTGCCACAGCATAACAAGGCCGTCGGCATTTCTGCAACCAAACTGAGTGATGGAATTTCTTCATCAATTGGGGGGGAAACAAAAATATCATAATGACTCGGGTAACTGTTTTTTGATCGAAGATTTCCCATTGCTTGCGTAATTATGACCGAGGATATATGCTGCATGTCCGCGATGGTTGAACGGGGAGACGCGCTGGCCGAGCTTGTGAACTTCGTCGCCGGTGCTTTCACCCGGCACGAACTTGAGAGTTTTGTTCGGCGCCTTTCCAATGGTTCGCAACTGGTTCTTGAGCTGCCGTCTCCACCGGCGAGCCCTGTACAAGTTGCGGACGCCTTGGTGCTCGCGGTTCAACGGCTCGGCCTGCTCGATCGTGATTTCTTCCTCGCGCTCGTCAGAGAGCGGCGCTTGAGGCAGGACGAGATCGAGCTGATCATGCTGAATTACCTGCCGGGACCGAAGCCCCGGATTCAGCTGGGCGAGGGGGTTGAGCTCTGCAACGGGCGGTTCGTGCTCACCGATCTGAGGGATTCTGGCGGATTTGGCATGCTTTGGAAGGCGCGCGACACACTGCTGAAAGAGACCGTCGCCATCAAGGTTTTGTCCCGTGAACTCTCGGAGACAGAGTATGCGTGGCGACGCACGATGTTCATCCGCGGCGCACAGCGGATGGCTGCAATCAAGCACGCTCATATAGCACGTGTGCTAATTCCACATATTAGTGAGAAGGGCTATGACTTTTGCGTCCTGGAATACATTGACGGACGATCTTTGCATGCAGAGGTGAGAGCCAAAAGTTTTGTGTTGATTAATGAGATCGTGATGGCGCTTCTCGACATAGGGGCCGGCCTCGCAGACGTTCATGCGGCGGGTGCAATACACGGGGACGTGTCGCCCAAGAACATCTTGGTGAAGCGAATCAACGGCCGGGCCCACGCACGCCTAGTTGACTTCGATCTAGTATGCGCCTCGGATGATAGACTGTTGACGATGTCAGCCACGGGCATGCCCGGCACAGATCCTTATGCGGCTCCAGAGTGGAAGGCCCGAGAGGGTAAGGTGGACGGGCGGGTCGATGTGTTCGGGTTGGGAATGACCGCCGTGTATGCGTTCTATGGTTCGGCATTGCCACCAAGCCTCAATGATCCCGACGCCATGGACCCAACGCGCTTTATCGACCGAAAGCTGAACTGCGACCCGGCGATCAAGTCTGTGCTAAAACGGGCATGTTCGCATGATCGTAATGACCGATACGCTACGATGATGGATCTGTGCATCGCTCTAAAGCGTGCAGTCACCAAGGCTGCGCGAAGCAGCAATTTGCCAAGCGACCGAGAAGATCCCCAACTTCCCCCGGAACCACCACCACGAGCGAGCGCCGTGCCGGCCCCGTCTCTGCAGCGATCGCCGCACTCTGCTCTGAACACGAAGGTCTCACTCGCCTTGTTGTCTGTGCTGATGTTGATCTCGGTCGTCATCGCGGTCTGGTGGCTTGCCGGCCACCGAGACCCTGTTCCGCGGCTTGAAGACGAGACTTCTGCCGCGCAGCAAAGTTTCAGCGAGGGGTCGGGATCTCCCATACAGAGTGACCCGGCGAGCACGAGCGGAGAGTACATGGAGACAAACCCGGCAGTCGTTTCAGGCAGTACATTCTCATTTTCGACTGGGCCTGCGTCAACCGAGAGCACGTCTGCAGATGTGCTCTCGAGACCTGGGACAAAAGATCTACCGGTCGAGCAAGTGAAGCGCGTGAAATCAAAGTTTGTGTCGAAACGGGCGCTTGAGGCCCTCCTCGAGCGAAAGCTCGCACAATGTGGTTCGGATGTGATGGAGGAAGTCGTGAAGTTGGAGATCTTTATCGGGGCCTCGGGTAACATTTCTGAGCTTTCCATCTTGGATGGAGGGGGGTCCGCACCCATAGGAGTACTCGATTGCGTGAGCAAAAAACTTGCATCATTAAGGTTTGATAACCTTAGGTACGGGAAATCTGGACAGTTTGTACTCCATATTGATCTGCCGGTCGTGGATTAGCCTCGTCTATCGCGCCTCGGAGGGTGAGTAAGCACACTCGATCAGCCGACATATGCTGAGCATTTTCGCGCATCAGCCTTGTTGGGCATTTGAAGTCGGCTCCCGGTTGGAACTGGGTAGGGCTAGAGTAAGCACCCGACGCAACCCATCTGGCGGGTCCCGGGTGGCGCCGGGCATGGTCCCCGGCCATGACGGAGCGAACGACCAAGTATAGCGAGGGATGCGAGCTCGTGCGCCGGTGGCGGGCGAGCGGGAAGAGCCAGAGCGAGTTTTGCCGGGCGGTAGGGATCGCCCCGCAGCGGCTGCACTACTGGCGGCAGCGCGTGCGGGAAGAAGACCTCGAACCGCCGAAGCCGGCGTCGAGCTTCGTCGCGGTGCAGGTGCGACCGCCGGCGCCGGGCGCGGGGGTCGAGGTCGTGCTCGGCAACGGCCGCGTCGTGCGCGTCCGCGGGGCGGTCGACGGCGAGTTGCTGCGGCAGGTGCTGGCGGCGGCGGAGGGCCCATGCTGACGCTGCCGCCGAGCGTGAAGATCTTCATCGCGGCGGCGCCGGTGCGGATGAGCAAGAGCTACGACGGGCTGGCGAACGCGGCGCGCGAGGTCGTGGCGCAGGACCCGATGTCGGGGCACCTGTTCGTCTTCTTCAACCGGACGCGGACGCAGGTGAAGGCGCTGTACTGGGACCGCGACGGTTTCTGCGTGATCGCCAAGCGGCTCGAGCGCGGGTGCTTCAAGCTGCCGGAGCTGCGGCCTGGGCAAGCGGTCGTCGAGCTCGAGGCGGCGGAGCTGATGCTGCTGCTCGGGGGCATCGACCTGCGCGGCGCGACGCGACGCGCGCGGTGGCAACCGGGCATGGTCGAAAAGACTTGCGGTGCGATTCCGCGCATGGTCTAAGGGGCATGTGCCGCGCGCGAGCACAGCCGTCAAGATCGCCACGATCGAGGAGTACCTGCGCAGCCAGCAGGGCGACCCCGAGAAGCTGCTGCAGGCGGCGATGGACGTCATCGGGCGGCTGAGCGAGCGGCTCGACGCCCAGCTGCGCGCGCGCTACGGCGCGAAGTCGGAGAAGATCGACCCGGCGCAGCTGCAGCTGATGCTGGCCGAGCTGGCGCGCGAGCAGGGCCTCGCGGACGGCGCAGCGGAGACGGCGGCCGCGGAGGCGGAGCCGACGACGCCACCCTCGGACGCACCGGCCGTGCGACCGAAGCGCGTGCACGACCACCATCCCGGCCGCCGTCCGCTGCCTGCTTCGCTGCCGCGCGAGGAGCAGCGGCGGCGCCCGGAGCAGACGGACTGCTGCGAATGCGGCAAGGCGCTGCACACGATCCGCGAGGAGCACAGCGAGCTTTTGGAGTGGGTGCCCGGCCACTTCAAGGTGATCGTCGAGGTGCGCGAGGTCCTGGCGTGCAGCTGTGGCGACAGCAGGCCGGTGACGGCGACCGCGGGCCCGCGCGTGATCGAGGGCGGCCTGCCCGGGCCGGGCCTCGTCACGCTGGTGCTGCTCTCGAAGTACCGCGATCACCTGCCGCTCGAGCGGCAGGTCAAGATCTACCAGCGCTTCGGCATCGACCTCAGCCCCAAGACGATCGTCGGCTGGGTGGAGGCGGGCGCGTGGATGCTGTCGCCAGTCGCCCAGGCGATCCACGAGCGCGTGCTGAAGTCGCACGTCGTGCAGGCCGACGACACGCACATCCTCGTGCTGCAGCGCGGCGACGCGAAGAAGAAGGGCGGCAAGGGGACGAGCCGCGGCCGGATCTGGGCCTTCGTCGGCGACGGCCGCTTCGTGTCCTACGCCTACGCGCCGAACTGGAAGGGCGAGCACCCGCAGAAGATGCTCGCGGGGCGCACGGGCTGGCTGCAGGGCGACGGCTACGCCGGCTACGCCGAGCTCTACGCGCGCGAGGGCGGCCCCGTCGAAGTCGGCTGCTGGATGCACGGACGCCGTGGACTCAAGCAGGCCCTCGACGGCGGTGATCACCGCGCGGCGCGGGGGATCGAGCTGATCGCCGAGATGTATCAGGTCGAGCGCGTCAGCAAGGAGCTCGGCGAGACCTTCGAGCAGCGCAAGCTGCGGCGCGAGCAGGACACCAGGCCCATTCTGAACAGCCTCGGCGAGTGGATCGCCGAGACCTCCCGCGGCGCCCCGCAGCGCACGCCGCTCGGCAAGGCCCTCTTCTACATCGCGAATCGATGGACCGCGCTGACGCGCTTCCTCGAGGACGGCGCGCTCGAACTCGACAACGGGGCCGTCGAGCGGGCGGTCCGCGGCATCGCCATCGGCCGCCGCAACTGGCTCTTCGCCGGCTCCGACGCCGGCGCCGAGCGGGCCGCCGTCATCTACACGATCATCGAGTCGGCGGTCCTCCACGGCCACGAGCCCTGGGCGTACCTGAGCGACGTGCTGGCCAAGCTCGCCGCCGGCTGGCCGCAGCGCCGCCTGGACGAGCTGCTCCCCGATCGCTGGACGCCGGCGAGCGCGGCGGCCTCACCATGCTCCGCGCAGCACGAACACTCCGCGGGTGACCTCGCCGCCGCCGGGGTCCTCCATGACGAAGATCCGCCCGCCCGCGAACCACGTCTCGGCGAGTGACTCGTAGTCGATATGCTCGGCGAGCCACCAGAACGGACCCTCGATCCAGTCCGCGAGCTCACGCCGCACGTACTCGCCCGGCGAGCGGTACCGGCCCACGTAGGCCGAGAGAACTACGTCTCGCTCATGGGGCCGCATCCATGCGAGAATCTGCGCAAGGCGCATGAGTGCCAGGTCTTCCATCGACGCTCCGGTGGCCCCGAAGTGTCGAGAACCCGGCCGGCGCCGTCACGATGAGGTCCGCCAGGGGCTTACGGGCTAGACAGTCGCATGTCAGAAGACCTCGCTAGAAGCTCGCGCGCGAGCGGGGCCTGCGCGATCTAAACCCACGACAGTAACAGGGCGAGTTGGGTAGGTTTAGTGCCGTGCTTAAGCACGGCACCATAGGCGCGACCTTGCCCTGCTCGCAAGCGCGCGCTAGGATGAGCGCGCTTGTGGGCTGCCCGCTGAGGAAATCTCATGGCAGTCACGAACGGAGAGATCACCAAGATCACGATCGCCCCTTACCGGGGCACCACCGCGCTGGAGGCCGACGTCAAGATGCTCGTGGAGGGACAAGAGATCCGGAGGCGATGGAAGTCGCCGCACGGCTCGCGCACCTCGACCGAGCGCTGGGCCCGCGAGAAGGCCAGGGCCTTCCTCGCACGTCTCGCCACCCGAGAGAAGGAGCCCACGCCCACCTTCGGGGCCTTCGCGCCCGCCTGGGTGGACAACCACATCACGACCAGCCGCCTGCGGCCGAGCACGGCGGACAACATGCGGATGAACCTCCGCGAGCACCTGCTGCCGCGCTTCGCGGCGAAGCGCCTCGACGAGCTCGGCGAGGCCGAGATCGACGCGCTCAAGCGCCTGCCCTTGGCGCCCGGGACGGTCAACAAGATCCTGCAGCTCCTGTCGCAGCTCCTGAAGGCGGCGGCGGCGCGCGGTCTGATCGCCAAGGCGCCCGTCGTCAAGCGGATCAAGGTCGCCAGCGAGCGACACGAGTTCTACCCGCCCGAGGAGTACGACCGGCTGGTCCAGGCCGCCGGCCGTGACCCGCGGGCGCTGGTCCTCGTGCTCCTCGGCGGCGACGCCGGGCTGCGCGCCGGCGAGATCGTCGCGCTCGACTGGAAGCGCGTCGACTTCGCCGCGAACAAGGTCCACGTCGAGGTCTCGGACTGGCGCGGGCACCTCGGGCCCCCGAAGAGCGGCAAGCCGCGCTCGGTCCCGATGACCCCGCGGCTGCGCGAGGCGCTCCTGGCGCTCCCGCACGACACCGAGCGCGTGCTCCTGAAGACGGGCGGGCGCTACAAGGGCGTGTCGACGCGCTCGAGCGTCAACCACCTGCTCCGGGAGACGCAGGCGGCCGCCGCCCTGCCCGAGCGTGGGCCCCACATCCTGCGGCACACGTTCTGCTCGCACCTCGCCATGGCCAGCGTCCCGGTGACGATGATCCGCGACCTCGCGGGCCACAGCTCGATCGCCATCACCAACCGCTACATGCACCTCGCCCCCGCGGCGACGACGAGCGCGATCGACATGCTCGTCGCCTTCCATGGGAGAGCGACGTCGTCTCTGGAGAAGTCCCGGAGACGCGAACCCGCCCGCCCGAAAAGCGAAACGATCCCGGCGAGTTAGATCGCCAGCGAGCAAGAGAACGCGAACTGATCGCTGCGAATTCGAGCCTGGATCGCTACCAGGATGTTTGGATGAGCCCGAAGTGACAGATGTCGTGAAGGGCATGTCAAGGCAGGGGGCGACCTGCTTGCCCGGCCGCTCGGACAAGCGGGGGCGGTCGGTAGAGACGGGTGGGGGAGGGGGAGGCGGGCCGTGTGCCGGGGCGCGATGATGAGCGAGGCGCGACAGCGCGGAAGCGCTCCTCGACGAGCGGTCGGCCGAATGCGGACCTGCTCGCGGCCGATCTCGCCGCGATGGACAGGCTGCGAGCGGTGGGCTAACGGTGGCGACGGATGATGGGCACTGGGTCGCTCGAGGCGACGCTGACGGGCGAGGATTCCGGCGAGCCGGCGGTCGCGCGCCCGGCGGCTCTGCCGTCCGAGCGCCTCGGGCCGTACCGCTTGTTGCGCTATCTCGGGGCGGGCGCGATGGGGGTCGTTTACGAGGCGATCGACGACGAGTTCGGCGATCGGGTCGCGGTCAAGACGTTGAGCCGCCTCGACGCGCGGCGGCTGTTCCGACTCAAGCAGGAGTTTCGCACGCTCGCGGGGGTGCGCCATGACAACCTGGTCCGCCACGACGCGCTGATCTGCGACGGCGGGTCGTGGTTCCTGGCGATGGAGTTCGTCGATGGCACCGATATCGTCCGCGCCGTGCGGCGGGACCCGGGCGGGCTGCGGTCCGCGCTGGCCCAGCTCGCGCGAGGGGTCGTGGCGTTGCACGAGGCGGGCGTGCTGCATCTCGACCTCAAGCCCGCGAACGTGCTGGTCGAACGGTCAGGTCGAGTCGTCATCCTCGACTTCGGGTTGGCGCAAGGCTGGTTGTCGCGGCCGGGCGATCCGGCGGGCGGGCCGTCGCCGGCCGGGACGCCGGGGTACATCGCGCCGGAACTGCTCGCCGGAGGGGCCCCGGGGCGCGCCAGCGACTGGTTCGCAGCCGGAAAGATCGTCGCGGAGCTGCTCGCGGCGGCGGACGAATCGTCCGGTGAGCTCGCTGCGTTGTGCGAGCGCCTGTGCGCGCCGGATCCGGCTGCCCGACCCGACGCGCGCGAGGTGCTCGGCCTGCTCGCGCCGACGGCCGGAGGACGGCGGGACGTCATCGCGCTGCCGGAGCTGGTCGGGCGGACAGACGAGCTCGCGGCGCTGCGAGCAGCGCTCGCGGCGACCCGGCCCGGCGAGCCCGGGCTGGTGCTGGTGGCGGGCGAGTCCGGCGTCGGCAAGACCGCGTTGGTCCGCCGCTTCCTTGCGGAGCTCGAGCGCTCCGGCGCGGCGCTAGTGCTCGCGGGGCGCTGTCACGAGTGCGAGTCCGTGCCGTTCGCCGGGCTCGACCCGGTGGTCGATGCGTTGGCACGGCGCCTCGCCGCGGTGCGTCTGCCGACCGCCGAGGTCGCCGCCTGCGCGGCGCTGTTTCCTGTCTTGTCGAACCTGTCCGAGGGACCTTATCCGGACGTCGAGCCGACGGCCGAGGTGCGAGCGGCGGCGTTCCTCGGCCTGCGGGCGCTGCTCGCCCGGGCGGCCGGCGGGCGGCCGCTGGTGCTAGCGATCGACGACCTGCACCTCGCGCGCGCCGACACCGCGGCGCTGTTGCTCGACCTGCTGGCGGACGCGGACGACGGGCTCGTCCTGCTGGCGGTAGCGACGTGCCGCAACGACCTCGCGGACAGCAGCGAGTGCCTGCGGGAGCTGGCGGCGCGGGCCGCCGCGCGTGGGCAGAAGCTGCGCGAGCGGCAGGTCGCGGTCCGGCCGCTCGCGGCGGACGCTTGCGCGGCGCTGGTGCGGGCGTACCTCGGGGGCGAGCGGGAGGCGGAGTTGGAGCGCCTGGTCGAAGAGTCAGGCGGAAACGCGTACCTCGCCGAGTCGCTGGCGCGGGCGGCGGCCGGTGGGCCGGTGCGGGCGGTCGCCGACCTGGTCCGCTGGCGGATGGAGGCGCTCGCGCCCGAGGCGCAGCGGCTGCTGGCGACCGTGGCGCTGTCCGGGCGCCCTCTTCCGCAAGCGGTGCTGCTGCGGGCGGCCGGCGTCGCCAGCCCGCGGTCCGCGTGGCAGGCGCTGCGGGCTGACTCGCTGGTGCGGGTGAACGGCTCGCGGCGCTGGGACACGGTCGAACCGTTCCATGACCGGATCCGCGACGGTGTGGCGGCCGCGCTCGCGCCAGCGCACAAGCTCGAGCTGCACCGCGCGCTGGCGCAGGCGCTCGAGGGCGAAGATCACGGCGCGCCGGAGCTGCGGATGCGTCACTGGGCTGCCGGGGGCGAGCTGCGGCGAGCCGGTGACTACGCGGAGCAGGCGGCCGCCGAGGCCGAGCAGGCGCTGGCGTTCGAGCGGGCGGCGTCGCTGTTTGCAACGGCGGCCGAATGGAGCGCCGAGGACGAACAGCGCGCTGCGCTACGGCTGCGTCAGGGTCGCGCGCTGATGCGGGCCGGTCGAAGCGCGGCCGCCGCGGAGGCGTACCTCGACGGCGCCGCGCTCGACCACGGCGAGCGGCGACGCGACGCCGAGCGGCTGGCGGCGGAGGCCTGGATGGCGGCGGGTCACGTCGATCGCGGGCTGTCGATCCTGCGCCCGATGCTGGCGGACGAGGGACTCGCGTGGCCCGGGTCGAGCGTCCGCGCCGGTCTGGCGCTGCTGTGGGACTACGCGCGGCTGCGGGCCCGCGGCACCGCGCTCGCTGGGCCCGCGGCGGCCGCCGACGAGCGCTCGCGGCGGCACGCGCGGCGTTCGGACCTGTGCTGGTCGATCGGCATGGGTCTGACCAACGTCATGCCGCTGTGGGGCATGCTGTTTGCGGTGCGCGGGCTGGTGTGGGCGCTCGAGAGCGGCGACCGGGGGCGAGTTGGGCGGTGCCTGGCGGTGTTCGGCGCGTTCCACCGCCTGCTCGGGCGGGCGGCCGTCGGCGAGCGCTATCTCCAGCAGGCGCGGGCGCTCGCCGAGTCCCTCGGCGACGCGCAGCTGCTCGGGCTGTCGCACGTGTGCTCGGCGGGCGACGCGATGCTGACCGGCGACTGGCGCGAGGTCGTCACCCGCACGCAGCAGGGCCTCGCGGCGCTGCCGGCTCGCAGCATCGGCGTCACGTGGGAGCGGATGCTCGGGGCTTGCTTCGAGCTGGCGGCGCTCGATCAGCTCGGCGTGGTCGCCGAGGTCGAGCGACGCGCGCGCGAGCACCTGCACGACGCCGAGGCGCGCGGCGATCTGTACGGGCAGGTCGTGTCGCACCAGTTCGTCGGGCAGTCGCGGATCGCGGCCGGCGACACGGCGGGGGCCCGTGCGCACGCGCGCGCGAGCCTCGAGCGCTGGGCGCCCGGCGAGTACACGCTGCAGCACTTCTACGCGCTGCGGATCGAGGTCGGCTGCGACCTGTACGACGGCCAGGCCGCCGTGGGGCGCTCGCGCCTAGCCACGACCTGGCCGCGGCTCCGGGCCGCCGGACTGCTGCAGAACCCGATCTCCCGCGTCGACGCGCTGCTGCTGCGGGCCCGCTGCGCGCTGGCGACGGCGGACGGCGGCGAGGCGCTGGCGCTGGCGCGCAAGCTCGAGCGCGAGCGTCGGGTCGACGCGGGGCTGCACGCGCGGTGGATCCGGGCGCGCGCCGGGGCGGCCGACGCCGACCGGCTGCGGGAGGCCGAGCGGGGGTTCGCGTCGCGCGGCATGGCCCTGTGCTCCGCCGGCGCGGCGAAGATCCTGGCTCTTGGGTCATCCGCGGCCGAGGACGCGGCGATCGCCTCGCTCGGGGTGGTCGATCCCGACCGTTGGATGCGATACTTCATGCCGGAGCTGGGGGTTTACAGCACCGAGCGCGCTCGATAGCCTCGGCACGTGGGCCGCCTGCACGAGGTCGATTCGCGGCGTGAAGCGGTTCTGCCAGCGTGCTGTCTCATCGGCCGCGCGCCGATCTGCGACCTGGTGCTGTCGGCGCGCGACACCTCGAGCCAGCACGCGTCGCTCGAGTGGACCGGGTCGATCTGGGAGCTGCACGATCTCGGCAGCAAGAACGGGACGTTCGTCGACGGCGGCCGGATCGGGCGCGGGGAGAAGCTGCCGCTGCGCCGCGGACAGCGGATCCGCTTCGCCCAGCAGGGCGGCACGTGGGAGCTCGCCGACGATGCGCCGCCGCGGCCGATGGCGGTCGAGCTGCGGACCGGCGAGGTCCGATTGAGCAACGGCGGGCTGCTGGCGCTTCCGAGCGACGATGCGCCGCTGGTGACGTTGCACGGCGAGTCGTCGGAGCGCTGGATGCTCGAGCGCGGCCACGAGATCGAGGCCGTCGGCGACCGCGCGATCGTGCCGGTCGCCGACGGGCTGTGGCGCGTCCACCTGGCGACCCGGGCGTCGGGGACGCTCGACGAGCCGTCCGGAGGACTGCGCGTCGCCGAGCTGACGCTGTGCTTCTCGGTCAGCCGCAACGAGGAGTACGTCGAGCTGGTCGTGCGTGGCCGCGGCCGCGTCTTCGACCTCAAGGCCCGGGCGCACCACTACCCGCTGCTGCTGCTGGCCCGCGAGCGCGCGCAGCAGCGTGCCGCCGGATCGGCGCGCGCCGAGGCGGGATGGATCCACCAGGACCGATTGCTCGACATGCTGCGGATGGACGTCAGCCACCTCAATATCAGCATCCACCGCAGCCGCGTCCAGCTGGCGCAGGAGGGGGTGGTCGACGCGGTCAAGCTGATCGAGCGGCGCCCGGGGACCCGGCAGTTGCGAATCGGCGTCGAGTCGCTCGAATTCGCGCGCCTGTGAGCGCCGTGGCGTAACGTGCTTGTAATGTCCTGCGTCGCCGGCCGGCACTACGTTGCAGGCGAAAGGCGAGCAGGACGATGACGATCGAGACGATGGACGTGACTGGGGCGCTCGTTGGCCCCCGGATCGACGAGGAAACCGACGAGAAGCGCGCACCGGCGGCGCAGCCGGCCGGCGCAGCCGGGCGGGCGATCGCGGCCGAGGCGCTGTGGACGTTTTTGACGGAGGTCGGGTTCCTCGGCAAGCTCGCCGAGGACGCGACGATCCGCCTCGGCGACTCCGCCTATTATCTGCCGCGTCGGGCCGAGATCGCTCGGCTCCTCGCCCGCAGCCGGCTCAATCGCCGCAAGTGGCTCGAGGAGCGGCACGACTGCGACGATTTCGCGTACGTGCTCAAGGGCGAGGCGTCGTCGCACTCGTTCCAGACGACGGCGCGGCGCTTCGGGCTGTGCGTCGGGATCGTGTGGGGCGACTTCGACTGGGTCGAGGGCTTCCACGCGGCCAACTGGGTGCTGACCAGCGACGCGGGGCTGCTGCTGATCGAGCCCCAGAACGACGCGATATTCGCCGCCGACCGTTGCGTCGGCGGCGTCACGCTGCTGCTGGTGTGACCGGCGGCAGGTTCGAGGCAATGTGTGGTGTGTTCGCCGACGCCGAGGCGTCGAAGGAGGAAGTATGGCCAAAATTCGTATCAGGTTGGTGACCAGGAGCGCTCCGCTGACGACCCACGGGCGCCTGTTCAAGATCGTCGAAACCGGGGGCAAGAAGGTGCCCCGGCTGGTGCAGCTCGAGCCCGTCGATGTCGTGCTGAACGTCGCGCGCTCACGCCAGGCGGACCTCGATCCGGGCGAGTACGCGTACATCTTCAGCGCGATGCACGACATCGCGCCGTTCGAGATCGTGGTCGAGCGCTGGATCGACGGCCAATGGGCCACGTTCGACGTCGACAAATTCGACCCGAAGGAACCCTACGACACCTTCAACATCTCGAACGCGTTCGTCGTCACCTGAACGGCGATGATGGGAGGAGGGCGCCATGTTGTGGATCATCAACGCGTTGCACCTGACGCTGAGCGCGCAGGAGCCGGCCGCGGCCGCGAAAGAGGCACCCGGCGCGGCCGCGAAAGAGGCGCCCGGCGCGGCCGCGACGACACAGGCGACCGCCACGACCGGGGCCGCCGCCGGTCTGACGAAGGCAGGGGCCGCTCCCCAGCCCGCTCCGGACGCGCCGGACACCGGCGGCAACACGAAGGCTGGGGGCGGTGGGGCGATCGGGGAAGGCAGCCCGTTTTTTCTGCCGCTGGTCAGCGTCACAGGGTCGACGGACAAGGAGGGCGAGCTCAAGCTCTCACCGTCGCTGTGGACATACTCCGCGGAGACGCCCGGGCTGGGTGTGCTGATCGCACCATTCTTCAAGGCGAGCACCAAGAGCGGCGCCGTGGAGGTCCCGTTGACGAGGATCGCGGAGACACCTGGCCTTGGGTTCGGCGGGAGCCTGTCGTTCTACGCGCTGTATACACAGCCCGCGGCGCCCGCCAGCAGTTGCGGGCCGGACGACGCGAGCTCATTCTCCGGACGGTGGTGCTCCGCCCTCGAGCTTGCGAAGCAATACTGCGACCTCGCGGTCGGGTGGGACCCCGCCAAGAAAGTTGGAGCGCGGTGCGACGGCGACAACAAGGTCTTCTGCGACGCGCGCAAGGCAGAGCTTGCGACGTTCCAGTTCAACGGCAAGCTGTGCCCGGTGGGTGAGACGATCTTTACGCACTGGCTCGATCAGCAGCCGCAGTTCCAGGAGCACGCGCGACGATCGTACCCGAAGTACGTCATCACCGTCGGCGCTGCGGCGCAGCCGGCCAAGTTCTCGCATCTGATCGAGGGGGACACCGGCTGGACAAAGAAGGAGACGCGCGCGTGGTCGGTCGACGCGGGGCTCGCCGGCGCGTTCGTGCTCGAGAAGGGCTGGGGGAGGGGCGTCGCGCGTACGCTCGAGTTCACGGCGACGTACGCCGGGCGATCGACGGCGGCGAGCAAGACCGGGAAGTGGTGCATCGCCGAGGACAAGCCGTTCACGACCGGCGACGAGAGCGCGAGTATCGAGCGCTGCGCCGAGGCGCCGCTCGGGGCGCCGTCCCGCTCGCACCAGGTGTCCGCCAGCCTGCTGCTCGGGGCGCTGGACGTCATCGCGCGGCGCTATCGCTTCTCGATCGGTCCGACGGTCTCGCTGGCGCCGTACCAGAGCTACTTCGTCGGCATCGAGGCGCCGGTGGTGTTCCGGCTGACGCCGGAGGCGTGGCGGGGCTACACGGGCGGCTATTCGGGCATGCTGCGGATCCGGCCGGTGCTCGGGGCGCTCGGCACGTCCGCGGGCGTGTCGTTCCGCGCGCTGCTGGTGCTCGAGCTGCAGGCGTTGCGCAGCCTGTTCGGCGACCGCGCGTTCTCGTGGCTGTGACGGCGGCCGCGCGGACGGAGCCGCGCGGCGTTCATCACAGGGTGTAGCGCGGATGGACGCTCAGGTAGGCCTTGGCCTCGAGGTCGTCGGGCGTGAGCACCAGCTTGAGGTAGAATTGGCGCTGCACGCTGACCGACCACGGCGCGCCGGGCAAGACCCGCGTCTCGCGGCCCCACCACGCGAGCAGGGCGTCGGCCTTGGCGAGGTCGCAGACGCCACGCTCGGCGAGGGCGCGGAAGGTCTGCGACCAGGCCGGGAATTCAGCGGGGCCGCGCGCGACGTAGGCCTCGACGCCGAGGAAGGGGCGCAGCCGATCGCCGGCAGACACCTGGACGCCGATCTGGCGGAACTCGCCGCCGATCAGGTCCAGCACCGCCGCCGCGCGGTCGAGGTCGCCTGGCCACTCGATCCGCGTCAGCCATCCGCGCAGATGGTTGGTCAACATAGCGAAGTGGAGGCGCAGGTCGCTGTGACCGCGGTGCGGCGTCGCCGCGACGTGCAGCGCGCGGCCGGCCGGCGGAAGCGCGGCGACGCAGCGGCGGAAGGTCGCCAGCGCCCTGGCGTCCGGGGCATGTCCCAGGAGCAAGGTCGATCCGAGCTCGACGAGATCGGCGAGCCGCCCGGGCTGCGGTGCGGGGAGCGGGCCGACCGGAGCGCGAAAGGTGCCCGCGCACGCGGGATCGAGGCACAGGAACGCGAACGGGGCGGTGACGCCGGCCGAGAGGTCGAACTCGAGCCATACGGCGGGGCTGTCGTGGTAAAGCAGCGAGCCCTCGCGGGCCCACTCGCGGACGAGCCGGGCCGGGCCGGGGCCGAGCAGCGCCGGGTCGCGCGCGACGGCGGCGGCGAGCTGCTGAGCAGCGCCGCGTAGGGCGAGGGCGGAGCTCGCCGGCCGGGTCAAGAAAG
>ERZ1066117.80-NODE-80-length-113989-cov-17.231502_pt1 | contig 113989 bp, 110 predicted proteins | sample MGYA00382764_ERZ1066117 | MGnify/ENA primary metagenome ERZ1066117 (study PRJEB33369, sample SAMEA5778347) | biofilm metagenome | biome: Industrial cooling water; feature: Water cooling tower basin; material: Biofilm | place: United Arab Emirates | collected...
TCTGTATCGCCTGTAAGAGCTTCTGCATCGACCAACAATCCTTCTGTATCGCCTGCAAGAGCTTCTGTATCGACCAACAATCCTTCTGTATCGCCTGTAAGAGCTTCTGTATCGCCCAACAATCCTTCTGTATCGCCTGTAAGAGCTTCTGTATCGCCCGACAATCCTTCTGTATCGCCTGTAAGAGCTTCTGCATCGACCAACAATCCTTCTGTATCGCCTGACAGAGCTTCTGCATCGACCAACAATCCTTCTGCCGTAACTGCCATGAAAATCACCCAGGGCAAAATCAATGAACTCCTCAGTGAGTCCGCCTGCGAACACAATCACAAAAAAGAGGGCAAAGGCAAACATAAATCCTGTACCCAGCAGGCTCAACCCGGTGCGGCTCAGGGCGGTTGTGCATTTGATGGGGCAATGATTGCGCTGGTTCCCATTACGGATGCAGCTCATCTGGTGCATGGTCCGATCGCCTGTGCGGGGAATTCCTGGGGCAGTCGCGGTAGTTTATCCTCCAACGCCCAACTCTACAAAATGGGATTCACCACAGATTTAACTGAAAATGATGTGATTTTTGGGGGTGAAAAGCGGCTATATAAATCGATTCTAGAAGTGCAACACCGCTACAACCCGGCTGCCGTTTTTGTCTATTCCACCTGTGTGACGGCCTTGATTGGCGATGATCTGGATGCGGTTTGTGCAGCGGCCAGTCAGAAAACCGGCACCCCCGTCATTCCCGTTCATTCTCCCGGTTTTGTGGGTAGTAAAAATCTGGGTAATCGCCTGGGGGGAGAAGCGTTACTGGAGCATGTGGTCGGAACTGCCGAACCGGACTATACCACCCCCTACGATATCAATTTAATTGGCGAATATAACATTGCCGGGGAGCTGTGGAATGTCTTACCCCTGTTTGAAAAACTAGGAATTCGGGTCTTAGCCAAAATTACCGGGGATGCGACCTATCAGGAGGTTTGCTATGCCCATCGGGCCAAATTGAACGTGATGATCTGCTCCAAAGCCTTGATCAATATGGCCCGGAAAATGCAAGAAAAGTATGGCATTCCCTACATTGAAGAATCCTTTTATGGTGTAGCGGATATGAACAACTGTTTACGCCACATTGCCGAGCAGTTAGGCGATCCAGAATTACAGCTCAAAGTTGAGGCCTTAATTGCCACTGAAACTGCCCATCTGGATCAACAACTGGCTCCCTATCGCGATCGGCTGCAGGGCAAACGGGTGGTGCTGTACACAGGTGGGGTGAAAAGCTGGTCCATTATTTCGGCAGCGAACGATCTGGGCATCGATGTGGTGGCCACCAGTACGAAGAAAAGCACCGCCGAAGACAAGGCCAGAATCAAAGAACTATTGGGCAAGGACGGCATCATGCTGGAAAAAGGCAATGCCCAGGAATTACTGCGGGTGATTGCCCAGACCAAAGCCGATATGTTGATTGCTGGCGGGCGCAACCAGTACACCGCTCTTAAAGCCCGTATTCCCTTTCTGGATATCAATCAGGAACGCCATCATCCCTACGCCGGTTATGCCGGTCTGGTGGAAATGGCCCGGGAATTAGAGGAAAGCCTCTACAGTCCAATCTGGCAACAGGTTCGTAAACCCGCTCCCTGGGATGCTCTAACCGAGGAGGTGCTCTAATGGCTACCGTACTGACCCCCAAAAAAGCCGTTGCTGTTAATCCGCTCAAACAAAGCCAACCCCTGGGAGCGGCCTTAGCCTTTCTCGGTTTGAAAGGAATGATGCCGCTATTCCACGGATCTCAGGGTTGCACGGCCTTTGCCAAGGTGGTTTTAGTTCGCCATTTTCGGGAAGCCATTCCCCTCTCCACCACCGCCATGAGTGAGGTGAACACGATTCTGGGAGGTGAAGACAATGTGGAGCAGGCCATTCTGACGCTAGTTGAAAAATCCCAACCGGAAATCATCGGCCTGTGTACCACCGGGCTAACGGAAACGCGGGGAGATGACATGGATGGCATTCTTAAACAGATTCGTAAACGCCACCCCGAACTCTATGACCTGCCGATCGTGTTTGCTTCCACCCCGGACTTTCGCGGGGCCCTACAGGATGGCTATGCCGCTGCGGTTGAAAGCATTGTCAAAGAATTACCCCAACCCGGTGAAACTCGCCCCCATCAGGTCACGGTTTTACTCAGTTCCGCCTTTACCCCTGGGGATGGGCAGGAGATTAAAGACATGATTGCGGCCTTTGGCTTGAGTGCGATCGTCCTTCCCGACCTATCGGCTTCCTTAGATGGCCACCTGGAAGATAATCCCAGTGCCGTCACGGCGGCCGGAACCACACGGGCCCAGTTGCGGGAAATCGGCAGTTCCATTTTTACCCTGGCCATTGGCGAAAGTATGCGGGGGGCTGCGACGATTCTGGAACAACGGTTTGGCACCCCCTACGACGTGTTTCCCCACCTCAGCAACCTGGATGCCGTGGATGAGTTTATCCAGACCTTAGTGGTGCTCAGTCGGCAAGCCGTTCCGCCCAAATATCGCCAACAACGCCGCCAACTTCAGGATGCCCTGCTGGATACCCATTTCTTTTTTGGTCATAAACAAATTGCCCTGGCCCTGGAACCGGATTTACTCTGGTCCACCAGCCAATTCCTCCAGTCGGTGGGAGCAGAAGTTTGTGCAGCGGTCACGACCACCAAATCTCCCCTGCTGGAGCAACTGCCGGTGGAAACGGTGACGATCGGCGATCTGGAAGATTTTGAGCATTTAGCCAGAGGGGCGGATTTGCTGATTACCAATTCCAACGGCAAAAGGATTGCCCAGCGACTGCAGATTCCCCTTTATCGTCAAGGATTTCCCATTTTTGATCGCCTCGGTATTGGTCAATTTAGCAAGGTCGGTTACCGGGGCACGATGCAGCTTTTGTTTGACATCGGCAATCTCTTGATTGAACAGGAGGAAAACCATGTCAAACCCCACACCCACACCTTACAGCCGATCAATTAACCAGGATAAACAAATGGAGTAGGAGCCATGAAAATTGCCTTTACCACGAACGATCGCATTCACATTGATGCTCACTTCGGCTGGGCCCGCAAGATCGATGTCTATGAAGTTTCAACCGAGGGCTACAAATTTCTGCAAACCCTCAACTTTGATGGCGACCTCAAAGAAGACGGTAATGAAGACAAGTTAGTCCCCAAAATTGAGGCCCTGCACGACTGCACGATCGTTTATGTTTCAGCGATCGGGGGCAGTGCAGCGGCGCGGCTGATCAAACAACGGATCACCCCAATCAAGGCCCGCTCAGAAGCCGATCAAATTACCGATATCTTGCAGCGTTTAGTCGAAACCCTGAAGGGCAGTCCCCCCCCCTGGCTCCGCAAAGCTTTGCAACAACGGCAAACCAGTTTTGATGAACTTACTGAAGAGGAAGAAGTAACCGTATGACCACCAGCACCCCCACCCCGACCGTTAATCCTGACGTTTTAAGCCATCCCCTGCTCAAGGCGATCGTGGCTCAAATTCGCGCCAATGATCCCTATGGCACCTACCGCAACTGGTCCGATGAATTGTTGCTCAAACCCTACATCGTCAGCAAGGCCCAGAAACGGGAAATTTCCGTCGAAGGCGAGGTTGATCCGATCACCAAAGGGCGAATTATGGCCTTTTACCGGGCGATCGCCCATCAGATTGAAGTGTCCACGGGTATGCTCTCCCAGGTGGTGATCGATCTGAGCCATGAAGGGTTTGGCTGGGCTTTAGTTTTTTCTGGACGGCTGTTACTGGTCTCTAAAACCCTGCGGGATGCCCAACGGTTTGGATTTGATTCCTTTGAAAAAATGGTTGCCGAAGGAGACAAATTGATCCAGTCCGGTATTGCCCTGGCCCAACGCTTCCCTGAAGCCAGCAATTACTAGAGCAGCGGAGGTTCTGAAGTATGGCCATCAGCCCGATCGTCGATGCTACACCTGCACCTACCCATTGCCCCAGTGCGGAGGAGTTGCGATCGCAAATCAAACGCCTGAACAGCAAAGCCGGCCAGATGAAGATGGATCTGCACGACTTAGCCGAAGGGTTACCGACTGACTATCAGCAATTGATGGAGGTCGCCGCCCAAACCTACGCCATTTTTGAGCAACTGGATCAGTTGAAGCAGCAACTAAAAGTTCTGGAACAGAAGGAGAAGAATTAACATGGCAAACTCGCTGACAGAATTCAACAAACTCACCGATGCAGAGCAGTATTTTCAATTCTTTGAACTGCCCTACGATCCCCAGGTTGTCAATGTGAATCGACTGCACATTCTGAAGCAATTTGCCAATGCCATGGGCGAGATTGATGCCAGTTTTCCCTCTCTGGCAGAAGCCGATCGCCTGGCTAAATACCAGGAGGCCCTGGCTCAAGCCTACAACGTCTTTCTGACCTCCTCCGCTGTCCAGACCAAACTGTTTAAGGTCTTTAATGAAAAACCCCAGAACGTTGTTCTCCTGAGCGAAATCGGCCAAGCCTGAATCCCATCCCCTACCCCATCACCCATTGCCATCGCACCATGTTTAACCTTACCCCCACCGAACTCGATCGCTACCGCCGCCAGATCCTGCTGCCCGATTTTGGTGTAGAAGCCCAACAGCGACTCAAAGCGGCCACCGTCCTGGTGACTGGCGTGGGCGGATTAGGCGGAACAGCGGCCCTCTATCTAGCCGTGGCTGGCATTGGCAGGTTGATTCTGCTCCGGGGTGGAAACTTACGCCGGGATGACATGAACCGCCAGATTCTGATGACTGAGGATTGGGTCGATCAACCCCGTGTGTTCAAGGCAAAAGAAACCCTGGAGCAAATTAACCCGGATGTGCAGGTCGAAGCCATTTGTGAGTATGTCACCCCAGACAATGTCGATGCCCTGGTGCAACGGTCAGATGTAACCCTGGACTGTGCCCATAACTTCATCGAACGGGATCTGCTCAATGCGGCCTGTGTGCGCTGGGGCGTTCCCATGGTGGAAGCGGCGATGAATGGGATGGAAGCCTATCTGACCAGCTTTATTCCAGGAGAAACCGGCTGTCTCACCTGCCTCTTTCCGGAAAAACCGGATTGGGATAAGCGGGGTTTTGGCGTGCTGGGAGCAGTTCCCGGAACCCTGGCCTGCCTGACTGCCCTGGAAGCGATCAAAATCATCACCGGCTTTGCGCCCCCCCTGGCTGGCCAACTGCTGACGATGGATTTGACCCGCTTAGAGTTTGCCAAACATCGAACCTACCACGATCGTCACTGCCCCGTGTGCGGTTCTCCTGCCGTTCCCGCTGTTACAACCCCTGCCTTAACTCCCAAATCTTTAGTCACTGCTTAAAAAACCACCTGCACCCATCACCGCCAGAAAGGAGTGTGCCATGACCGTAATTTTGACTGAAAAAGCTGAATTTCGCCTGCGGGCGTTCCTGCAAAGTTCTGCCAATCCCTCCCCTGATAAAGGTATTCGTATCGGGGTGAAAGATGGGGGTTGCAGTGGCTATCAGTACACCCTGGATCTGACTTCTGCCCCTGGCAGCGAAGATTTGATTGAACAACAGGGTAGAGTGCGGCTTTACATTGATGCCACCAGTGCGCCCCTGCTGAATGGGGTTGTAATTGACTTTGTCGATAGTCTACTGGAAAGCGGGTTCAAATTCAGTAATCCCAATGCCACGGGCAGTTGTGGTTGTGGACAGTCCTTCCAGGCAGGTGATTGTACCCCGGCGGGCCAACCCTGTAGTTAAGAGTTTGCCGTTTGATCGGTAAGTTAATAGTTTGTTCTGTTCAGTTTTATCCAACTAAATTTGGAGGCAATATGACCACCTTTAACGTTCGCTTACTCAGCAAAAAATATAATCTCGACATCACCCTTCCCGTGGATGAAGAGACCACAATTCTAGATGCTGCCGAAGCCGCCGATCTGGACTTGCCCTTTTCTTGCCAATCGGGAGCCTGCTCCAGTTGTGTGGGCAAACTGGTAGATGGACAGATCGACCAATCCGAGCAAAGCTTTCTGGATGATGAACAGATGGCTAAAGGGTTTGTCCTACTTTGCGTCACCTATCCCCGCTCCGACTGTACGATCCGCACCCACCAGGAAGCTTATCTGGTCTAGGGGGCTACTACGATTCTTTCCACTGAAATTCCAATCATCCAGGAGGCAAAAGAAATGACAACATTAACAGGTATAACCCTGGGGGGTAACGTTTGGGTTCCCCAATTTGTCCAGGCGATCAATCAGCTTAAGTGTATTGGCTGCGGTCGTTGTTTCAAAGTCTGCGGTCGCAATGTGCTGCAACTGCGGGCCATGAACGAAGAAGGCGAGTTTGTCGAGGATGAAGAAGACGATGAAATTGAGAAAAAGGTGATGACCATTGCCAATATTGATAATTGCATTGGTTGTCAGGCCTGTGCCCGAACCTGTCCAAAAGCCTGTTATACCCATGTACCTCTGGCACTGGTTTAACTGCCCTGAACATCTCATCCTGCAACGTCATGGCAACGGTGATTTTTTACGAAAAACCGGGGTGCATCAATAACACCAGACAGAAAGCCCTATTGCAAGCCGCCGGGCATCAGTTAGAAGTTCATGATTTGCTCAGAGTAGCCTGGACCTCCGATCGCCTCCGCCCCTTTTTTGGCCAGCACCCAGTGGTGGAATGGTTTAACCCCAACGCCCCACCGATCAAGTCCGGGGAGATCATTCCTGAGCAGTTAGATGCCGACACCGCGCTGGCCTTAATAGTAGCCAATCCCCTGCTGATTCGCCGCCCCCTACTCCAGGTGGAGGAACACAAGGCCGTGGGGTTTGACCCAGTACACATTGATGCCTGGATTGGCTTAAGCCCAGCTACCCCTGAGCAACAATCCGTTTATGATCGATTCATCACTGCAGATCTGCAAACCTGTCCCCATTCGTGATCCAATGCCCTGTGATGCCATGAGCAACTCTGTGCAGCGGGATTGGCTGGCGTACTATACAGCAGTAACCGGCCGCCCGCCCCGTGAAACCCTCTTGTTTGCTCTCGATCGGTTTGAGGCCCCCGGTTTTGCCGTTGATCTCGGTTGTGGGGATGGTCGGGATACGGTGGAATTGCTGCGGCGGGGCTGGCAGGTGTTAGGCATTGATGGGGAAGTTCAGGCGATCGAGCGTTTAGTGAACCGGCCTGATCTCCAGGGTGAAGGGCTGCAAACCCAGGTGGCTAGATTTGAAAGCTTGAGTCTCCCCCCCAACGTTGATCTGATTAACGCCAGTTTCTGCTTACACTTTTGTCCCTCTGCCCATTTTCTAGAATTGTGGGAAAAGATTGGGATGGCTCTGCGATCGGGAGGACGGTTTGCCGGACATTTAATTGGTGAACGAGATAGCTGGGCCCTCAAACCTGAGATTTCATTTCATACCCGTGCTCAGATTGAACAGTTGCTGGCTCCCTTTGCCGTGGAATATCTTGAGGAAGAAGAGCATCCCGGTACAACACCGTTAGGTGAGGAAAAACACTGGCATCTATTTCACCTGGTCATCCGCAAGATTGGGATCTAAATAGTAACTCCAAATCAGTTACCAACTGGGATTTACCTTGGATTAGAGCCTCTAGAAGTATATTGAGCAAAATTGGTTTTTACTTCCTGCATATATTCTGGGTGAACCCAGAGCAAGTCTTCTGCCGTCAGTCCTAAGTGAAGCATTGTTGCAAGCAAAATTTGAGGAACAGCCGGTGTATCAGGAGCGACACAGATCTCCGTTCCTGGCGCAGGTGAGCCATGATGACGTACCAAGGCAACAGACACATCGTTAAAAAATCTAGATCTCAAATTATATATAGACTGCCTGGATTTCAAGTTATATATAGAGTATCTAGATTTCAGATTATTAATAACTAAAGGTAAACGCGCAAAAACTAAATAGTCCAGGTCATCATAACCTTCAATAAATTGGATCGATGACGGTAGTTGCTCAGGCTCTTGACGAATTACGGCGATCGTTTTAGTTTCACGATAGCTTTCGTCAAACCGCAATAGTGAACCATCCTTGTGGACAATTGTCATTTTTGATGGTTGGCAATAGACAATACCTTGATTATAAGGTAGGTTTTTTCATTTTTCTCAGTAAGTCTTACGCCTGTCCGAGGATGATCTGGGTCGTAGCTCCAACTAGCTCTACCGGGTGGCGAGCCGGGATCAGGTTCTATATCAGTGGTAAATTCAATCCCTCTAACTCCTGTGGGTAGGGGGCCACAGTATGCTTGTACTTTTGGAATGTCACTCTGATAAATATTCTGTGGCGGACTGCCCCATATTTCCATACTCGCCTCTTGCAACGCGGCATCAGCAGGTGTTTGGGTTGGTGATTCGCGACGATGATAAGTTTTCTCTGCGGGCACAGACATCCTTCTCCTACCTATTTCTCCCGATTTCCCAAAAAGCCTGAATCTAATAATGACTCAAACACCCGCCGTTCTTCTTCTGGTAAACTCAACAACACTCGCCGCCGCTGCTTCTCATCCTTAGCTTCCTTGTACTTCACTGCCGTAGCCAGTAACCGTAAAACTACTTGAAACTCTTCATACTCGCCTGCAAGCTCTTGCCAGGTTTCCAGTACAACTTGAACCTTTTTAAGACTGAAGATTTCGTTCACCAAAATTGAAATCGTATTTACTAAGTTAATGGCCAGGAAATCCAAGATTTGCTTCCGATCAATATCACCAGAATTAATTGATAGGTAGAAAGATTTTTGATAGTTCTGTAAAGCTTCTTGATAGTAGCCTAATTTCCAGAGTACAAATCCTCGTCCTGCCCAAGACCAAATATCATTAGAGTTCAGCTCAATCGCTTGGTTATAAGATTCCAAACTCTCTTTATAGTAACCAGAGTTTCCTAAAGCTGTTCCTCGAAGTCTCCATGAATAGAAGTTTGAGGGATCTAGCCTTATTGCGTGCTCAAAAGATGTTTTCGACTCAGTATAAAATCCCAATTTTCCTAGGGCTAACCCTTGACATATCCAAGCTGTTAAGTTGTTAGAATCAAGATTAATGGATTTTTCTATGGCTTCTAAAGCTTTCTCATAGCAGCCTAAGTTTCCCAGGCTTGCGCCTTTATTGTTCCATGCATTAGAATCATTGGGATCAAGAGCAATAGCTCGATCGCTAGCTTCTAATGCCTCTTTATCCCGGTGTAAAATAAGCAATTCTGCTCCTCGATTAATCCAGGCATTAAAATTATTTTGGTCGAGATCAATAGCACGGTCACAAGACTCAATGGCTTCATCATGGCGGTTCAAATTACCCAAAATGGCAGCACGATTACTCCAAGCTAATGAACTTTTTGGATAAAGATTGATAGAGTAATCGATTGCTTCCAAAGCTTTCTTATAGTTCTTAGCAAAGAGAAGAATACGGCTTTTTTGAAACCAATCTTCCGCACTTCCCCTTAACTCAATCAACTTCTCAGCGATTTTTAGAGCTTCAGTCCAGTTTTTCTCTTTTTGCAGGTGCTTCAATGTATCCCAGTAAGCAGCTACACGCGGATCATCTATTTGAGTTTTGGTCTGGTTGAGGGCATAGGATAAGTAGGTTTGCTCCAGAAATTGCTTGGGATTAGGTAAATCTTGCGTCATTAATTGAGCATAGCGTTGCTCTAGTTCAAAGCGCTCATACCAAATTCGCAAGAAATCTACAAACAATTGAATGGGTTCACCTCGTTGTTTCTTCACTTCCAGGCAAAACCGCATCAGGGGTTCTCGCAATTCATAAAAGGATTCGCGTCCTATAGTATCTGCAAGGATGACATAGCCTTTTTCGACTAATTCTTTTATTTGGCTGGAAGCAGTTTGATGGGTAATAAAACACTGTTGAGCAATTTCTTTTACAGTTGCAGTTCGACGGACATCAACTAAAAACTCTACGATTTTGCGCTGTTGTGGCGATATCCAACCCATCCGGGATTGATAGTAGGGAGTTAACTCATCCAGAGTTTCCATGAATGCTGTGACTAGCGAATCCAGGGATTCCCGTGTGAGAAACTGAGCAAATATTACATAAATCCGTGGGTTACCCCCTGCCAGATGATGGACTGCTTTAACCCGTGCCTGTCCTGTAGGTGTTTTAAGATAATCAACTAATTCCTGGTCATTCAACAAGTCGGCAATTTGCTCCAGCATTAACACCACTTCTTCAAAACTGAAGGGTTCGAGATAGTCCACCCGAAAAAAGCCATAAAATGCGGCACTTCGATCGCTCACGCCTGCAAATAAACTTTGAGCCGTAGCCAGAATAGTAATAAAGTTATAGGTCTGAATGTAAGCTCGAAGATCTTTCTGCCCAGAATCGCCTAAGCCATCAAATAAATCTCCCAAATTTTCCGCAAGAATTAATAACGTACGATCGCCAACAAATTCCCTCAGTAATCCTTTTGCCTGGTGCTCCGCCTCACGAGGAGATAAACCGTATAACTGTTTTACACCTGTACTTAATTTCTCCTGATACTCCTGGGGATACTCTGCTGCTAAAGCACGAAAAATCCGTATTAATAAATCTAAAAATGAAGCGACTCCCCATTCTTCTTCCCGTAACCAGGCAATACAGAGCTTTTTTCCTAAAGTTTCATTGGCTTGAATTGCTGCCTTAACCCGGTGGTAAACTAGCGTAACCATGTGAGTTTTGCCGATTCCCCTTGGTCCAATTAGTAGCCGGAAATGCTTGGCTGGAGTTAATACACTGGTTTCGATCGTTTCTACCAGATCTGCTGCCAGATCGTGTCGCTGCACCAGAATTTTCTCCAGGGTTTCAGGAGCCATCAAACTGGGAGTGAATCGAGATAGTAATACCTGATTTGTCATACTAACCCTCGTGATAGTTGCCAGTACCGTTTAATCAGTGGAAATTGAAATCGATACTGCGTACCTTCCTGCACCAGGTAATGATCTCTCTTAAGTAAATCTATAACGGCTCTGGTTAGCTCTCGATCGCTATTTTTTCCTAGTTGCACCTGTAAGCGATTCATCAACTCATTCAAAGTTAAAGGCTGAGCCGCTTCTGTCAGGGAATCTAGAATACCCAAAGCATACTGATATTTATCCTCCTCACCATAATAGGTTTTCAGCCTATCGTAGTAATGCTTGAGTTGCCATTGATCCTGGCTATCTGTCAAAGCAGCTTCAATGACAGTCGCCAAAGCTTCCAGATCTACATATTGACAAGACTTTAACCGCACTACTACATGATGAATATAGAAAGGAACATAATCTACCGCTACGGCGATCGCCCCTGCTACTTTCGTGCGGCTATCAGCATCAGTAAATTCAAATCCTCCACCCCTTAGTAATTCTTCAGCCAGGCTTTGAGCAGATTCAGCATTCAGAGCTGGCACATTTACAACATACATATCATTAGTAGCTGCATTACTATAACCAGATGCGCGGAAATCATCCAGTACATGATGCAAGCCGATCGAGCCTGTGAACACCATCCGTACTGTTGCGTAAGTCTGACGGATAGATCGTAATGTGTCCAGAACTTCAGTGGCGATGGATTGGCTTTCCTTTTGGGCAATCTTCTGGAGCATCCACGGCACTTTATCCCATAACAAAATGATCTGCACCTGATCACCCTGATGCTCGATTAAATCCTCAAATGTTGCCGTAACAATTCTCTTCCAGTGGGGAGCAGCAATACTCGGCACTTTAACCCCCACACCACCCCCTGAGATCTCAGTTCCACTCAGTTGACGTAAGAAATCCCTCGCTTTTCTGGCTGTTTGGTTAAATTTGCTCAGATATTGTTCTACGTCCTCAAGTAAGACCTCGGCAAACTCAACCGGGGACCCTACATTTTCCAGATCTCGATACACAACTAATTTTCCTCTCCCCTCCGCTTTCATTTTGCGAATGATTGAGGTTTTACCAATCCGCCGCTCAGCACTCAAGACAACGCTTTGCTGCTCTAATCGTTCCCATAACTGGCTAATCAGAGAGTCCCGGCCAAAGACCTCATTGGGGGCAATTAATCCACCTGGATTCGCTTTCATGCCACTCATACCTTATACGCCAGCTTTGACATACGTTACTTTTATTGTACGTTGGTTTTACTGTATGTCAATATTGCTGTTTGTCAAAAGAGGTATCTTTCCCTTCCGTCTCCGGTGGGGTTAAGAGTGGGGATCGCAGTGTAAATCCACATCCATCACGGCTTTACAAATTTACTGTGGTCATGGATTGAGCAGGATAGCGATCGCCAGCGGCACTGCCCTTGGGTGCAACTTCCTCAATCCGGCGCAGATCATCAGTTGTCAAAGTAATTTCAGTCGCGGCAATGTTTTCTTCGAGATAGTTTCGCCGTTTCGTACCGGGAATGGGCACAATATCGTCCCCCTGGGCCAGTAGCCAGGCTAGAGCCAATTGACTGGGAGTTACTCCTTTTTCGCTGGCGATCGTTCGGACCCGCTCCACCAGTTGCAGATTTTTGGCAAAATTCTCACCCTGAAAGCGGGGCGATCGGTGGCGATAATCGTCTGGGGGCAGGTCTTCTGGACGAGTAATAGCACCAGATAAAAATCCTCTTCCCAGCGGGCTGTAAGCGACAAAGCCAATCCCCAACTCCCGCACCGTTGCCAAAATTTGATCTTCCGGGTCCCGGCTCCAGAGCGAGTATTCAGTTTGTAAGGCAGTGATGGGGTGAACGGCATGGGCGCGGCGAATTGTATGGGGAGCAGCTTCTGACAGGCCCAGGTAACGCACTTTTCCCTGCTGGACTAACTCGGCCATCGCCCCGATCGTCTCCTCAATCGGAACCGTTGGATCAACCCGGTGTTGATAGTACAGATCAATCACCTCAACGCCCAAACGCTGCAAAGAAGCATCACAGGCTTGGCGGACATAATCAGGTTTGCCACTGATCCCAGCAAAACCACCATCTGGGGTGCGGACATTGCCAAATTTGGTTGCAATAATGACTCGATCGCGCTGATTCTGAACCGCCCGACCCACTAATTGTTCATTCGTAAAGGGACCATACATATCCGCTGTATCGAGGAAGGTAATCCCCAGCTCAAGGGCACGATGAATGGTCGCGATCGACTCGGCTTCATCCCAGCCACTGTAAAATTCCGACATCCCCATACAACCGAGGCCCAACTCCGAAACCACCAGTCCTTGATTGCCCAGTTTTCTCGTTTTCATTATTCCAACTCCAATGCTTGGCATGATCACTACCTTTCTTGTTAGCTAAACCGACATCATTTGCTGTAGCCGTTGTGGTTCTTTTCCTAATCAGTCAGGATGCTGGGCAGTGCCTTACAGGGTGGGGACGAATGCCCAAATTGATTACCGCCACGATCGCAAACCCTCGCTACCGTCATAGATTTGTAGGGGGAGCGACAGGTCTTTTCCTGGTCCAGTTATCTGCCATGATTGCAGAAATTAAAGAGAAGCAATAAACGATCAATGGCGATATATTGAACGACAAGACTCACCGCCAACCCACAGCTTTTAATCACAGCTTTTAATCACAGCTTTTAATCACAACTTTTAATCACAGCTTTTAATCACAGCTTTTAACCATAACTTTTCAATACAAAGCTAATGCAGAGATATTTCACCCTACATTAGCTGCGATCAGTCTTACCGAATTGTTCTAGCCCATGGCTTGTACAGCACTGAGCATGAAGTTCACCCGTTGTTCAAAACTTAGCTTCTGGATCATGGCCGTAAATCGATCCGTTTCTGCAGGCAGGCGGTAGTTAGAGGGCATGGGAATGATCGTACCATTTTCCATTCCTTGCGCCAGTAGCAACCAAACCTCCAGACGAGCATTCGCGATCAGGGCATTATAGGCACGGGTAATGGGCGTAGAGGCACCATTAATAATATCCCGCTGGGCTTGCAATTGCTCCTGATGAGATAAAACCCGAAACTGGTCAAACACAGCTTGGGCAGTTGTATCGACACTTTGAGGGGGAGCGGGCTGAAGTTGATCTTTGAGATCCAGATATCCATACCAGAGCAGGGCCAGTTGAGTATCGGCATCAAACTGCTCAAATGTTTCTAAAGCCGGCCTCGTAGCGTCATCAATTGTGTAGGTCATCAATACCTCCAGATCCTTCACTTTTTTGTTTTTTGAATTACTGAAAACAGGTTCTTTCAGTTCTTGGAACCAAGCTAACGGCTCAAGGGAAGTGAATGATCCGACAAAGGTTAGAAATGGTTAGAAAGACTACAATTTAGTATTTGCTCTGTTGCTTGATCTGCCATCCCCAGGTTAGACTCAACCCCTCAGACAGATTTACCGCCCTGAATAACCATCCCCACTCTCCAAACTGCAGCCAGTGTCATGAGAGGATTAGAGCGCTCTCTAAGGGTAGGTTCCCCAGCCAGCAACGCTAATCTAAGCCTGAGGCAGCCAACCAGGTCAAAATTTCTGCATTCACCCGATCGGGGACTTCATCGTGGGGACAGTGCCCAGCCCCTTCCAGTTCCACTAATTTAACTCTGGGATTGTAGTTGGCAAACTGTCGGCCTAAAAGGGGGGGGATCATCCGATCCTGTTGTCCCCAAATTAATAAAATTGGAATTTCCAGACCGGGAAGAACAGCTTTCACTTTTGGACCAAACCCGCGACTGGTCATGGCTTTGATGATGGCGGCGAAGGCTCCCGCTGCTCCTTTTTCCTGGGCTGGCCCGACCAGAATCTCCACCAGTTCATCCGTCACCGCCATCGGATTGGCATAGGCGATCGCGGCCCAGGGGCGAACAATTTTGGGACGGCGAACATAATAAAAAAGGGCTTTGAGCAGCAGGGGGGAGGTAAACAACCCTTCGATCGCCGCGACGATCGGCCGCACAGTCGCAGGTAGCATTTCCTCGCGAATCGAAGTGTCCGGCAGACTGAGCATGGCAATTCCCGCCACCATCTCTGGATACTGGGCTGCAGCGGCCAGACACACCAGGGAGCCGATCGAATTGCCAATCAAAACCACGGGCCGGCCAATAAATGCTTTCCAGAACTGATAAACCTGCTCAACCCAGAACTGAACACTGTAAGGAGCAATCACTTTTTGTGAGGCCCCAAACCCCAGCATGTCCAGGGCATAAACGGGATGGGACTGAGCCAACACCGATAAATTATGCCGCCAGTGGCCGATCGAGGCCCCAAACCCATGCAGCAGAATCAACGGGGGAGCCTGACGACGGTCCAGATCAGCAGGTTGCAGATAGGTATAGCGCGTTTGCCACCCCCGCCAGAACCAGTTCCGTTCAGAACCCAATCGGTCTCGCCAGGAGAGTACAGGGATGACCTCAGCTGGGGTGGCCGAGCCGCTGCTCTGGGGCCTTACACTCGCCGAGGCTGAAGCCCTTTCCTCTTGCTTAAACGCAAAAATAGCCACGCTACACCTCAAGTTCCAGGATTTGCACCAAAAGAATTTGCAATAAAATTTTGCAATAGACTATTTTGTGAGCGGTCCACAAAACACTGCTCCCATTTTAAGCCGATCGCTGAATCAGCCCGCTGAAACCCTGCTCAATGGGAGAATTCAGGCAATCCGGTGGGGAAAACCCTACCCCAATCTCATCGCAATGGACAGAAAATTAAACGGGTTGCAGTTACACTTGATGTCAGATTCATGGCACAGCCAGAGAAAACGCTAAAATTAGGTCATTCCAAATCGATCGTGGATTTGTTCCCCCAACGTTGATTTAGTTTCGTGCGGATTTCATCCCGTTCCTGGCTTCAATGCCTTCCGATGGATGTTTCCCAACCTGTTTTCCTGATTCGATTAACCTTTAGTTCTGCATTCCACTGCTTTAGTTCTGTTGTTAACCAAACGATAAACCACCCAACATGCCAACGGTCCAAATCAACAAAAAAGCACAACAAGACTTACCTAACATCAATGAGCGTATTCGTTATCCCCAGATCCGTGTCATCGATACCGATGGGGCCCAGCTCGGGATCATGACTCCCCGCGAAGCCTTGAGAATTGCTCAGGAGAAGGAACTGGATCTCGTTCTCGTGGCCGAAAAAGCAGAACCACCGGTCTGTCGGATCATTAACTACGGAAAGTATAAATTTGAACAGGAAAAGAAAGCCAGGGAAGCGCGCAAGAAACAGCACACCGCTGACGTGAAGGAAGTAAAGATGCGCTACCGGATTGATGAGCACGACTACAAAGTCCGGATCAATCATGCCGAACGCTTCCTCAAAGATGGGGATAAGGTGAAAGCAACCATTACCTTCAAGGGGCGAGAAATTCAGCACTCCCACCTGGCTGAGGAATTGCTCAACCGCATGGCCGCCGATTTACAAGCTGTGGCCGAAATCCAGCAGGCCCCTAAGAAAGAAGGGCGTAATATGATTATGCTACTGGCTCCTAAAAAATAACCTGATTGGCTCGCTGCCCAGTATGAGTTGAATCAGAGATTGACTGATGAATTCCAGACCCGGAAGCATTATCGCTGAACTGAAAACCCATGCCCAGATTTTGCTCGGTTTAGTCGGGCTAATGTGGGGTCTGGAAATCATCAATCAACTGTTCTTCCGCAATAGTCTGGATCGGTTTGGGATCATTCCCCGCACTGGGATTGGACTACGGGGTATTCTGTTAGCCCCCTGGCTCCATGCTGACTTTGCCCATCTGCTGGCCAATACCCTGCCGTTTTTGAGCTTGGGCTGGTTAGTCATGGCGGGAGGCATCAGTGACTTTTTCATGGTCACGGTGATCACTATGCTCGTCAGTGGAGCGGGGGTGTGGTTGTTTGCCGCCAGTCACACGGTTACCGTGGGCGCAAGTGGGCTGATCTTTGGTTACCTGGGCTACCTTCTAACCAGAGGATACTTTGACCGGCGTTGGGGCTCCTTGCTCTTTGCCCTGTTTGTCTTCTTTCTATATGGTGGCTTGATTTGGGGGGTGTTGCCCCTGGTTCCGGGAGTCTCGTGGCAGGGACATTTGTTCGGTTTCATCGGTGGGATCATTGCCGCCCGCTTCCTGGCTAACAAACGCTCATCCTTCTAAATTCAAGATTTAAGCCTGATTTCAGCCCGACTGGGGGAGTTTGGGAATTTTCTCACTGAACTCTCGACTTGAACCGTGCAATTGAGTTAAACTAGGAGGCCGTGGATTTTGGAAACCCTATGAACGCGCAGGAAATTATCCGTTCTCTAGAAGCAGAACAACTGAAATCGAACCTCCCTGAGATTCATGTTGGCGATACGGTCAAGGTCGGTGTCATCATTCAGGAAGGGAACAAGGAACGGACTCAGCCCTATGAGGGGATTGTGATTGCCAAGCGCAATTCAGGCATCAACGCCACGATTACCGTACGGCGGATTTTTCAAGGAGTTGGGGTAGAAAGAGTCTTTTTGCTGCACTCCCCGCGGGTAGAAAGTATTAAGATTATAAAACGGGGTAAAGTGCGGCGGGCCAAGCTTTACTATCTGCGTGACCGCGTCGGCAAGGCTACCCGTGTCAAACAGCGGTTCGATCGCGAACTGTAGTTTTTACAGGCGCTCTTAGTTCAGTTGGTAGAACGCAGGTCTCCAAAACCTGATGTCGGGGGTTCGAGTCCTCCAGGGCGCGTTAAACAAAGAAGCTTCAAAGCCCTTGGTTTCAAGGGTTTTTTAGTATCTGTACTTCTTGTGGTCACCACTATTATCTGGCGAGATTGAGGTAAAAACTGTTTTTCCTTGGACGAATTGGGGTAAGTTTAGAGACTGAAAACCTGGAGGTTCTTGAATTTCCAGAAGCAGCTCGACGATCGCTCCTGGGTTTTCAACCTGAACAGCCCCCTACAGAGAGCCAAGAGTAAAAAGTAGTGAGGGAAGTGATTCGACCTCAAAAAGAGCACTTACACTCGGATAGACCCAGAGTGAAAGCCGATATTCTTCACATTATTAAGGATGCGGTCAGATGAAACTACCTCGATCAAGCTGTTTAGCTTCCGACAGTTCTGGGGGGAGGTGGAAACCGAACTGGCAGGGCGATCGGAACGTAGCGTTACATAAGCACAAAGGACTAACCCGATTGCAATCTAGCCAGCAAGGGGGCTGCCTGGAGCAGGGTTTTGGTATAGGGGTGCTGGGGTTGGGTAAATAATTGTTCGGTTGGGCCAATCTCCACAATTTTGCCCTGCTGCATCACGGCAATGCGATCGCAAAAAAAGCGGGCCACCCAAAGGTCATGGGTAATGAATAAATAGGTCAATTCAAATTCCTGCTTCAAATCCAGCATCAAATCTAAAACCTGCGCCTGAATACTGGCATCGAGCATACTCACAGGTTCATCACAAATTAACAGTTTGGGCTGGGTAATTAAAGCGCGGGCGATCGCCACCCGTTGTTGTTGGCCACCGGATAACTCTGAGGGATAGCGATGATAAAAGTCTTCTACAGGAGTAAGTCCCACCTTTTCCAGCATTTGTTTTACCTGTACAGTGGCGGCAGCAGGACTGGCTAAGCGATGGATCAACAGGGGATCGGCAATACTTTCTCCGATCGTCATCTGCGGATTTAAACAGGCATGGGGATCTTGAAAGATCATTTGCATCTGCCGTCGTTGTTGACGAATTTGCAAGCGATTCAATCGGGTTAGTTCCTGACCGAGAAATTGCACTTCCCCAGCGGTGGGGCGAAGGAGTTGCAAAATCGTGCGAGACAGGGTACTTTTTCCACAGCCGGATTCACCGACGAGTCCCAGGGTTTCTCCCTTAAAAAGGGTGAGGTTAATTCCATCCACCGCTTTGATCAGTTGTTTTTGTCCCGGTAAGAACTGTTTGAGTAAATCGGATTCTAAACTGTAGTGCTGCTGCAGATTACGAATTTCCAGCAAGGGTGCAGCGTTAACTGTTTCCCCAGTCTGATCCAGGGGTGGAACATTTGAAGTATTTTGTTCCGGGGAGGAAGACTGAGCGGCTGGCTTGACAGTTTGGAGATGGAGGGCAGCTCGTAGCAGGGATTGCGTATAGGCATGCTGAGGATTTTGCAGTAAGGTCTGGGCTGGGCCTGTTTCGACAATTTCCCCCCCGTACATTACCGCCACCCGATCGCAGTATTCACTCACCAGGGCCAGATCGTGGGAAATCAACAGTAAACCCATCTGCCGTTCCTGACACAGGCGGGTTAACTCCTGCAAAATCTGAGCAGAAACCGTCACATCCAAACTTGTAGTCGGCTCATCTGCCACAATTAGCTTCGGATTTAATAGTAAAGCCAGGGCGATCGCCACCCGTTGCCGCATCCCACCACTAAATTCGTGGGGATATTGATGCCAGCGATTACTGGGAATTTTCACGGCATCCAGAGCCGCCATGATCTGCAAACGGGCTTCCTGTGCGGAAAGATGGGATTGATGCGACTTGAGGGTTTCCAGACAGTGATCCTTAATCGTCATCAGTGGATCTAATCGCGTCATCGGGTCCTGAAATACTAGAGCCACCGCCTCGCCCCGGAATCGCCGCAGTTGGGGCCCATTCAAGCCCAGCACCGACTGCCCCTTAAAGTTGATCTCACCCTCCACCTGGGTTCCCGTCGGCAATAAGCGCACCACCGCCCGTCCGATCGTTGACTTGCCACAGCCGGATTCCCCCACAAAGCCCAGCCGATCGCCTGCTCCCAACTGAAATGAAATACGATCGACCGCCCAGGTTCTTCCCCCCGATCGTGCCCACTGGCTGGCATAGGCAATGCGTAGATTTTCTACCCGAAGCAAAGCATCATCCATAGGAGCCTGAAAACGATAATCCAACAATCTTAAAGTTAACCGTTTGCCTCTGGTAGCCTTTAATAATCCTCATCCCTGTCTTTATAGTCCAGCTTTGTCTTGCTCAGCAATGGCATCCCCGATGCTAGAGAGTTTTCTTGCAGACGCAGAGGCCAGTTAAGTCGCCTGGGAGATCACTTGACTACGGAAAGAACTTAACATACTCCCGCACGGGGATTCTAAACAGCCTCGCGGACTGTTCTTACTGGCTCAATGACAGCACTTAAATTGGCAGGTTGCCCTGCTAACCCAGCGGTGCTTATCTCCCAGTCGTTCCCTCTTTCGAGGCAGTTTCCCTATGCCCTACGGTACTGTGATTTTCATACGCCACCAAATCGTTAGACTTGACCACGCACCGGGCTAACTTGATCGCCAGTCTTTACGCTAACGTTGAATTTTCAGATGAATCCTGGCAACTTTCCGCTGCTGTTTATGATAGTTATTACCCTGTCGTTTAACTCCTTTTTTTAATCGCTTCGATAATCTCTGTTGCGTCCGCCTCAGTCGCTTTTCGGATTTTTTTAAGGGCTTGGGGCAGGGGACTTCTTCACCGTTAGAGTCTTTGGTGAAATACTTCAATCCCAGATCAATCCCAACAACTGAACCTGTATAGTCTCCCTGCTCCTTTCGTTCGGTATCCAGACCAAACTGAACGTAGTAGCCGTCAGCACGACAAAGAACCTTTACCCGGTTGATCTTAGAGTTAAGAATCACTTTAAGCTTTCTAATCTAGGGCATTAAAGGGTCTTTAGCCGAAACAGCGCACAATTTTTGCAAGTCGTTCTTGCCCACGCCCTGATTGTCCATCCAGTGGCGAAGGCAGAGATTGCGGATACATTAAGCGGTACGAGTTGCCTCGTCTAATTGAGCGTACTGCTCAGGGGTTCCAATGATTTTGGCTTCACGGACTAGCATGACGTTATCCTAGCGTATTGCAGGATAAAAGATGAGTTCGCCTCTGCTCACGCGGCATATATCCCCATGCCTAAAATCAGTGGCTCTACGCCGACTTTTTGGTAGGTATATGTACATGAGTTACACTAAGCTCATCAATGTAACGAAGAAATTGGAAAACAAGATCTTCTGAGATTCTTTCCGGATCAGCGGTTGATACAAGTGCATTCCTAAGCACATCAAATTTTTCATTCTGATGGTTTCTAACTGCAATGATCGTTGCTTGGTAGAGAACTGAAATAAATAAGCCGTCTTGTTCTAATAATTCTGAAAGACGCGAAAATCAATCTTGAATATCTGTAATTGCACGAGAAACTTCGAGCATCCATCGTTGCTTACGTTTTTCCAAAGGATTCAAATAAAGATTACTTACTTCGGATATAAAAATCCCTAATACAGGAATCGTAGACACAGTTCCTTTGATTAATGCAGCCGCGATCTCTGCACGAGAACTTGTTGGAGGTTCCATCGCATAAAAAATGAAAGATGCTGATAGATAGGCTTCTGATTAAATCCTATCTATAACATACTCCAAGGAGAATTCTTAGCGCATGTTCTCTTTGCGCTCTTTCTTAAGATCGCGGGCACCAGCAGCGGCCAGTTCGGCATCCATCAAGGTTTTGCCCGTGGCAGCCAGGTAAACATCATCCAGACTGGGGCGAGATTGGGCAATGCCAAAGGTAGGTAGATCAGAGTCTTGCAAAGCTTTTTGAATCGTCAGCAGGGCTTCACTCTGTGGCGTAACCACCAGGTTTAAGGAGTTGCCCTGGGCTGTGTTAATAATCACATCCTGCACAAAGGGCATCCCCTCCAGTAAGTCTCTGGCTTTCTCAGCTTCTTCCAGAGGGGCAAATTCGCGAATTCTTAAGGTAATTCGATCGCCGCCAATCTGATCTTTGAGCTCCCCAGGAGTGCCACTGGCGATCACCTTACCCTGATCAATAATGGCGACACGGTTGGCCAGGGCATCAATTTCTTCTAGGTAATGACTGGTTAGCAAGACGGTGGTGCCGCGATCGCCAAGTTGGCGCAGAAAATCCCAGATAATCATCCGGCTTTCAATATCCAGACCGACGGTGGGTTCATCCAGCACTAGCACATCCGGTTGATGCAGCAGCCCTGCCGCCAGATCCAGACGCTTACGAATTCCACCCGAATAGGTGCCCGTTTTTTTATCCGCCCAATCCTGGAGACCCAGTAAGGAAATGACCTCGGCAATTTGGTCCGCAATTTGGGGGCGGGGGAGATGATAGATCGCGGCTTGCAGTTGCAACAACTCCCGTCCAGTCAGCACCTTATCTAAGGCCACTTCCTGGGCCACATAGCCCAATCGCTGTCTGGCCGCTCTGGGATAGCGCGTCACCGAAATGCCAGAAACTTCGATCACTCCCGCATCAGGGGTACTGAGGGTGCAGAGACAGCGGAGAGTGGTGGTTTTACCTGCCCCATTTGGGCCCAGGAGACCAAAAATCTCCCCTGGCTCCACCTGAAAGGAAACATCCCTGACCGCTTCGACCTTGCCGTAGGACTTCTTTAAGTTCTGGATCAGTACAGCAGGAGCCATAGCCTTGTCCCTCAATGGATTGCATTGCTTATCGTATTTTAATAGTTCTTCATGGAGCAGGTGACGGCAGATCGAAATAATTCTGGCTAATTGCAAAACGAATCAACAAACCTGAGTCTGTTTTCAATCAGCTGATCATGTTGCATATAGCAATCCTATTTGAGATCCAAACGGGGTATAGGGGTGGAACCCCTTTTATGGGGGAACCCCACACCCCCTTTTTCTCAACCCATTTAGAGTTGCTATAGCTTCAAAATAAGAAATACTGCGATCACTTTGCAGGGCAATTGAAGATATCAAACTATAATAGGAGGAATTTTCATAGTGAGTATTAATCTCCGCTTCATTCAAAACCTTTGAAAAATCAATATATAGAAACTGGCTGAAAGACTATAAGGTTTTCTGTTGATAGATTATAATCCTTCATGCTCTCCCATTGATAACTCTATGGGTACCTCATCTAAACCCGACCTGACCTTTCACATTTCTATCTCAGACTGCATCTATGCAACCACTATCTGTCTCCTGCCTCTCTGGCTGGTTACCTTACCCATATTCTTTTTCCTGTCCCCTCGTGTTCGCTATCTTCTCTCCTGGGTTATTGCTGGCTGGACACTGATTCTGGTGGGTATGGTGATCGCCTCAGTCTGTTACGTTGTTCTGCAACCTTCAGTGGTGATCAAAACCGGGGGAATTCGCGGTAGAACCTTCTGGGAAACCCCCTTCTTCGTTGGTTGGGAAGAGATTACGATGGTCAAGGGATTTAACCTCCTGGGTTCCCATTACTGGCGGGTTTTTTTCCACTCCGGCTCTCCACCCCTCTGGATACCTCTATCCCTTGTTCATTACAACCGGTTTGTAGCAGCGGTGATAGAGCGCGCCCCAGCAACGAACCCCCTGCGACAGGCAGTGGAAACCGGAGATTTGCGGCGGACTTACTCAAGTCAGACCAGCACAAAAAATTTATCGGTTACTCCAGTTGTCCAACCGTCTGAATCCAAGCTTAATTCGGGTGAAGAATTGCTTACTGCCCCGGTAAATGACAGCCAACCCTGGATGCAGCCGCATGCTTTTCCCGTTTGTCCCGACCCAAATAGCTATGGTTACCTGACGGGGGGGCAAATGCGATCCTGTTGCCAGGTCACCTTACTGGAAAATCTTCAGGGTGACACCAATAGAGCTATTTCCTTGGTCTGGGTGCCCCACGCTACCCATCTGGTTGTACCGGAGGAGGTGCCCAATTTGTTTGAGGCCGTTACAACCCGCGATCGACAACATTACCAGCAAGGGCTAAAGATGGCTCTGGGGCTTTCGTTAGGTTGGGGAGTGCTAATGCTACTGTCTCTCAGGCAGGTACTTCAAGTTCAATTCTTCCTGTTAATGCTATTTTTTCAGGGATTGATGCCGCTGGTGGAAAATGGCTGGTTGCTCTACCGACTCCGCTCAGACACACCAGTTAAGATGGCCCGCCGTGTCTCGGAAAAACGTTACTGGGTCTGGGTGGGACAGGCTAAGGCCCCCTGGACGAATGCCCTGGTTAATTGCATTACACTCGTGGGGCTGGCTCAGCTCATTGGGGTCATACAATCTTTGACCGGCCAAACAAGTGGCTCAATTGCGGCGGCAGGGATTGTTAAAGAGGCAGTAAGACAGGGAGAAACTTGGCGTTTGCTCACTGGCACTCTCTTGCATGGCAATGTGCTGCATTTCATTTTTAATATGAGTGCCCTGCTGGCTCTGGGTAAATTGCTGGAAATCTCTCTGAACTGGGTTTATGTTCCGCTGGTATTTATCATCAGTGCCTGGAGTGGCAGCCTGTTCAGCCTGTATTTATTGCCAGGTGTAACTTCAGTTGGAGCCTCCGGAGGTATTCTGGGGTTGCTGGGCTTTCTACTAATTCTGGGTTGGAGACAGAAACATGTGCTTCCTCCCAATTTTGGGCGAACACTGCTGTTGAGTGTGATCTACATTGCCGTCAGTGGGATGATTGCACACCAGATCATTGATAACGCGGGTCACCTGGGGGGATTTCTGGCCGGGAGCGGGCTGGGAATGCTCCTGGTTCCGAAAAACAGCCCTTCTTCAGATACACCTGCCAGTCTACGAACTGCTGGAATTGGGGCAAGCATTATGATTGCAACAACAGCGATTATCTGTCTGTGGAAGATCTTTGTCCCAGGGTAGTTATCGGGAATATTACAGAATCCCCACCAGGGTTTGCAGATTAGCTGTCACCTGACTGACTACGGCATGGGTGAGGGGCAGGCTGTCAATTCCCATCGCCGCACACAGGATCATCATGTAGAGAATGGAGAATTTAAACACAGCGCGGGCCTGATCTTTATCCTCTGGGGTTTGCACCAGTTCCCAGGCTTTGCGAATGAAGACAATCCCCAGGACAAAAGCGATCGCCCCATAAATTAATCCACAGGCGTGAAGCGGATAGACCAACAACAGGGTTGTGGGCAGCAACACCAGGGTATAGCCAAAAATTTGCCAGGCCGTCGGCCGATCGCCATCCACCACGGGCATCATCGGTACATTAACTTTGGCGTAGTCTTCCTGGATCAACATGGCCAGGGGCCAGAAATGGGGAGGGGTCCAGATGAAAATAATCGCAAACAGCACCCAGGCCGCCCAACTCAGTTCCCCCGTCACCGCCGCCCAACCGACCAGGGGAGGAATAGCTCCAGCCGCTCCACCGATGACAATATTTTGGGTCGAAGACCGCTTTAACCAGTGGGTATACACCCCGACATAAACGGCAATACCAGCCATTTCCAGACAGGCACTGAGGAGATTGGCATAGAGGGTTTGCAGGCTAAAGGCACCCACCGCCAGGGCGATCGCGAACACCAAGGCCTCCCAGGGCTGAACCCGACCCGAAGGCAGGGGACGATGACGGGTACGCTCCATGATGTAGTCAATATCGCGATCGTAGAGGCAATTAATCGTATTGGCCGATCCCGCCGCCATAGCTCCCGTCAGCAGGGTGATCAGGGCGAGGACGGGATCAACTTCTCCCCTGGCCGCCACCCACATTCCCGCTGCCGTGGTAATCAAAAACAAGACAATCAGGCGGGGCTTCGTGAGTTGATAGTAGTTCAACAGGATTTGACCCAAACTCTGTCTGGGGCTGACTGCTTTTGTCAAGCTTGTTTCTTGCATTGATTTTTTCCAGAAGTTTTTAATTACAGTTTTTCAGGCGTACCCTGCCTATCTACTACGAGGAAGCCAGCATTTGACCAGGGTCGCGATCGGCACCGCCATCCTGGGAATCAGCATCCAGGGCAACGGCAGATAAGCTCCGAGCTTGACGGGCATCCCGCAGTCCAATGACCGTAAACGCTACCAGCGTTCCCAGTAAAGTTGCACCGATAAATTGATGGGCAACGGTCACAGCGGGGACATGGAGTTGGAGCCGGAAGGTGCTGTAACCGAGGAGCAATTGCAAACCCAGGAGTAGAAAAGCAAACTGGCTGAAGCGTCGGAGTAGAGGGTGCAGGGCGGCGCGACGGTAGGCCAAAAAGACCACTAACAAGGTCGCCAGGCTGGCTGGCACAATGCCCAGCAAATGACTATTCATCACCCCACAGAGGCGAGAGCCATTCAAACACTGGTGTAAGGCCCATTGGGAAGCAACTAACCCGCCCAATAAACTCTGCAGATAAACCAGCACCGCTGCGGTCAGGCTGAACCAGGGGAGTTTACCCGCCACGCCGGTTCCCTGATAGGGCAGCAGCATTAAGCCGATCGTCAGTAAGGTGGTGAAAAAAAGCAGCCCCGTGCCCAGGTGAGCCGTAACGATGTCAAACCGCAGCAGTTCCGTTACGGTGAGTCCCCCCAGCACCCCCTGCAGAATCACGAGGAAGAGGCTAAAACTTGCCGCAGCAGGCAACCAGTTAGGCAGTTGTCGTCGCCAGGCCCAGGCCAAACCAGTCAGGGTCAGGGTGAGTAGCCCCAGGCTGGACGCAATCAGGCGATGAAACCATTCCAGAAAGACCTGCAGGTTCATTTGCTGGCGGGGAACCAGAGTACCGTAACAGAGCGGCCAGTCGGGACAGGCTAAACCAGCATTCATGACTCGGGTTGCACTCCCCAGGGCCATGAGAAATAGGGTGAGAAGGGCCATGCCCAGCACCAGACGGCGCAAAATTAGCACGGCAGTCAAGGGACGTGCAGGTTCTAAAGAGGAGTTTGTCAAGGAAGAGTTAAACAAAAGATTGGCCATAAGTATTACTGCTCCAATCCCAATCTAGGCAACCAACATTATTTCGGGCACAAGTATTATCGACATCTATGGCTTTTCATTAAGATTCAGCTACGAAAATCGACAAACCTTGATTTTCTTAACAAAAACCTAACTTTTCTACCCAGTTTGACCAGCGATCCCAAATAAATTATTAAGCCTGTGTCATCAAAAACAGACATTTAGATTTGTGAATTACCGTGGGTTATAGAGATGTTGCGAAGCTCTAATACTGATTCGAGCAATCAAAAATAGCCGTGAAAATTCCAGGTAATATCATCACCCTTTTGATAGGGATTATTATTACACTGCTCAGCCTATGGTTCAGTCAGCACAATGGGTTGCTGCCCCAAATTGCCTCGGCAGAAGCGCCACAAATCGATCAACTTTTTAATGCCATGCTGGCAATTTCGATCGGTCTCTGCCTGGTGATTGGAGGGGCACTAATCTACTCTTTGTTAGCTTTTCGCCAGAAACCGGGGGATAACACCGATGCGGTCCCTGTCCACGGTAATGTTCCTCTGGAAATTCTCTGGACTGCCATTCCCTCGGCGATCGTCCTCTGGCTGGCCATTTACAGCTTCGATATCTATAAAGCTGTAGATAGTGGGGCCTACGTTGCTTCTCTGCATGAGAGCCATCACGCCACGGAACAGGTGGTTGCCAGTCAAGAGAGGATACAACCGGGAGTGGCTCTGGCCGCTACATTACCGGAGACAGAGCTAGCCCAAACCAATCTACCTGCTACTGCAGCGGGGCTGGAACCGGGATCAGAACAGGTCAAACCAGATACCGTGGGCATCTCAGGTAACGAAAATCCTTCCGCCCCCAGTCAGGATACGGCTACCCGCACGGTTCGTAAAGCTTTACCCCAACGAGAAGAATTAACGGCTCCCCGGATTGGTCCGACGACCCTGGAAGCAGCTACCCCCGCCGACTTAGAAGTGAATGTGACCGGCCTGCAGTATGCCTGGATTTTTACCTATCCCGACAGCAATATTGTCTCCGGTGAGTTACATTTGCCCCTGAATCGATCGGTGAAACTGAACATTTCAGCCAATGATGTGATTCATGCCTTCTGGGTGCCACAATTTCGCTTAAAGCAGGATGCCATTCCCGGTCAGCAAACCCGGATGCGCTTTACCCCCACCGCCGTTGGTGAATATCCCGTCATTTGTGCCGAGCTGTGTGGAGCCTATCACTCTGCCATGAAAACACGGGTGATTGTCCAATCTCCACAGGAGTATGCGGCCTGGATCCAGAGTCAAGTGGCCCTGGCAGAGAGCGGATCGGTGGTGGCGACCTCTCAGTAGCTTAAGGACTTGGGATCTCCAGGAATTGGGCAGAAACGATTAGCAAGTTTTGATTCAGAAGAAGTTTGATTCAGAAGAAGTTTGATTCAGAAAAACCCTGCAGGAAGTTAAGTTTACAGGTTTCTATGACACAAGCACAGCTTCAGGCTGAGGCCAACGCGGCTGTTACTCCTGAGCACTCAGGCAAACCCAACTGGCGAGTTTACTTCAGCTTCAGTACTGACCATAAAGTGATCGGTATTCAATACCTGGTCACCGGGTTCTTTTTCTACCTGATTGGAGGGGCTTTAGCCACGGCGGTGCGGACGGAACTGGCCACCCCAGAAGTGGATTTTGTCAGCCGGGAAGTCTATAACGGGCTGTTCACCATGCACGGCACGATCATGATCTTTCTCTGGATCATTCCGGGGCTGACCGGCGGCTTTGGTAACTACCTGGTTCCCCTGCTGATTGGGGCGCGGGATATGGCCTTTCCCCGCCTGAATGCGATCGCCTTCTGGATGATTCCTCCAACGGGGCTAATGCTGATCCTCAGTTTCTTTACCGGGCCCGCCAGTGCCGGATGGACCTCCTATCCCCCCCTCAGCCTGGTGATCAATAAAAGCGGGGAGGCGATGTGGATTCTGGGGGTAATCCTGCTGGGAACCTCCTCGATTCTGGCGGGGTTAAACTTTCTGGTCACGATCTTAAAAATGCGGATGCCGGGGATGGGTCTGAACCAGATGCCACTGTTCTGCTGGGCGATGCTGGCCACCTCGGCTTTACAGTTGATTGCCACCCCAGTGCTGACCGGCGCAATGATTTTGCTGGCCTTTGACCTGCTGGTGGGAACGGCGTTCTTCAATCCCACGGGGGGCGGCGATCCGGTGGTTTATCAGCACATGTTCTGGTTTTATTCCCACCCAGCGGTCTACATCATGGTGTTGCCAGCCTTTGGAATGATTTCCGAAATTCTGCCGGTCCATGCCCGTAAACCGATTTTTGGCTACCTGGCGATCGCCTACTCCAGCCTTGCGATTAGCTTTCTGGGTCTGATTGTCTGGGCCCACCATATGTTTACCAGCGGAACGCCCGACTGGCTGCGGATGTTTTTTATGGTGGCGACGATGGCGATCGCGGTGCCGACGGGAATCAAGGTGTTGAGTTGGACTTCGACAATCTGGGGTGGAAAACTGCGGTTACGCACAGCGATGTTGTTTGCGATCGCCTTTGTGGGGATGTTTTTACTGGGCGGCTTGAGTGGGGTGATGACCGCTTCTGTTCCAGTGGATATCCATGTTCACGACACCTACTTTGTGGTGGCCCATCTGCACTATGTGTTATTTGGCGGCAGTATGTTTGGCATCTACGCAGGGCTGTACCACTGGTTTCCCAAAATGACCGGACGGATGCTGAATGAACCCCTGGGAAAAATTCACTTTGCCTTGACGTTTATTGGCTTTAACCTGGCCTTTTTGCCGATGCACTATCTCGGTTTACAGGGAATGCCACGCCGGGTAGCGGAGTATGCGCCTCAGTTTGGCACCCTGAACCTGGTCTGCAGCATTGGAGCCTTTTTGCTGGCCATTTCGACCCTGCCGTTTCTGGCTAATGTGGGCTGGAGTTTAGTTGCCGGGCAAAAGGCAGGGAATAATCCCTGGGAAGGTCTGACCCTGGAGTGGATGACCACGTCCCCGCCCCCTGTGGAGAATTTTGAGGGGGAACCTGTGCTGGCGATCGGTCCCTATGACTATGGCGGTAGCGATCGCGACCTGGAAGTAGACGTACCTTTTTCGGATAGCACATCGCCGGCCTTAGCCGCTGGACCCAACTCTGCACTGCGGGCGGAACCCGACCCAACCGTTGCAGTTCATTCCGACGATCGCCACCCCGACGGCACTGAAGAGTAACGGCAGGTCAGCCCACCCCCCTCGTAAATGCATTAGCGATTAAAGTACCAAGCGAGACACCATGCAAAGTCCCACGATCGACGAACAGAAAGCAGCCCTGAACTATTCCGGCACTAGCCCCGCCGCCAGCCATCACGCTGAGCATCCCGATTTGCGACTGTTTGGATTTACCGCCTTTCTGATCTCAGAGTCGATGCTGTTTCTGGGCTTATTTACCGCCTATCTCACCTTTCGAGCCGTCACTCCCACCTGGCCCCCCGCCGGTACCGCCGAAATTGAGATGCTTCTGCCAGCAATAAACACGGTTATTCTGCTTTCCAGTAGTTTTGTTGTGCATCAGGCAGATAAGGCGATCAAACAGGATCAGGTGGCCCAAATGCGCCGCTGGTTTCTGGCCACAATGGCGATGGGAGCCATCTTTCTAGCAGGACAGGCTTACGAATGGGGGCATCTGAGTTTTGGCTTAAAAACCAATCTTTTTGCCAGTACCTTTTATGTGCTGACGGGCTTTCATGGACTGCATGTTCTGGCTGGACTAATATTGATGACGATCGTGCTGTGGCGATCGCGGCTCAGTGGGCATTACACCAGCAGCAAACACTTTGGTGTGGCAGCGGCAGAAATTTACTGGCATTTTGTCGATGGCATCTGGGTGATTTTATTCCTACTGCTGTACATCCTGTCTTGAGTAGCACCAGTCTATTAACACTTGAATATGATAAATCTAACCACCTGATCATCAATGGAGTACTCATCAATACTCAGCAAAATTAGATCAGGAGGATGCCGTTGGGCTAGCTGATCAGCAGTGGTAATTTTTGTGGTTAAGCCAACCACATGGTAGCCCCAATCCATTAACTGTTCACCAATAGACCAGGCAATTAAGGCTTCACTTTCAACAATGAGAATGCCGGTCATTCTTGCCTCCATTGAAATAGCTGGGAGGATGGAACGGTGACTTAGGGATTTAACCTTTTTAAGTTGCTTATAAAATTCATGATCAATCGCTCTCAAGGGGAAGCCACATTACTTTTATGCATTCAATCCAGGGGATCAGCCATCTTGATAGTAAGGCATAGGTACTTGACCGTAAGAACATCCATCTTGTCGTCTAAAGCATAGAAAATGATTGCATATTGCCGAATCTTAGAGCTGGCCAATATAATATTTGTTTATCAAGCATAGGAATAGGACTAAAGGGCACATAGAACTTAACTAACTCGACCAGCTTGGGATCGCGTTCAAGATTTTTTGCAGGAGCAGTCCTGACGATCGGAACAGCTTATGACTCAATGGGTCATCAACGTTAAGCGAAAAGTTCTTGACTGTGAGAGAATTAAATCCTGAATGGCTGTTCTGCTCCAAGCTTGACCTGGAATGATGTAATTCCTGCACAAAAACCTATGATGCGGCTCCTTTTACCCCTGGCAGGCATTGTCCTCAGTGCGACCTCTGTCTCTGCGGTTCCAGACTCATCCCTGCTCAGTCACGCTCGCCAGTCCCTATCGGTTCGCCAGTCCGAATCAAAATCAGCGATCGCAGCCCTGCGGGATCAAGGCAGCCCAGGATTACAGGCTTTTCTGCAGACCTATCCCCAACCCCTACCAGCAGAGCATTCCACCCCAACCCCAGGTTCACAGCGGGCGATTCTGGATCAAATTTGTCAGCAGAAAGATTGTTATGCCTCTCACCTCTACTGGTATACGGACCTGGAACAGGCAAAACAAGCAGCACAGTCCAGTGGCAAACCCATCCTATCGCTGCGGCTACTGGGCCGACTAGACCAGGATCTCAGTTGTGCCAACAGCCGCTTTTTCCGAATTATTCTCTATCCAAATCAGGAAATTGCTCAACTCCTGCGCGATCGGTTCATTCTACACTGGCAATCTGTGCGTCCAGTTCCCACCGTCACGATCGATTTTGGTGATGGGCGACGATTAGAGCGTACCCTCACCGGCAACAGCATTCATTACATTCTGGATGCTCAAGGTCGTCCCGTGGATGCACTACCGGGATTGTATGGACCCACAGCTTTTAAGCGTCAACTGCTGCTGAGTGAACCTCTAGCCCGACAAGCCAGTGGTTTAACTGGATCAGCCCACGCTGCCCTGCTCCGTCAATACCACCGCGATCGCCTGGCCGCGCTGGAAACGGCCTGGAGCCAGGATTTACAACGCTTGGGAGTGAATCTATCCCGCGATCTCCCTCCCCCGTCTGTCAATCAACCTCCCAGTGCCGAACTGGCCAGTCGGATCGCTATCACCAAAGCCGTGGTGGAACTGCCGATTTTGCAGCGGATTTCCCGGGCTGAACTGGCTCCCCTCACCGATGCCGCTGCCTGGCAAAAACTAGCCCAATTTTATCGGCAGGAGGCCCGCCTGGATGCCAACAGCATTGCCCTGATGCGGCAGAAAAATCCAGCCTGGCAAACCTGGACGGGCACCGATCCACTCCAGCCGGTTTTGCAAAATTTTGAACAGGCGATCGCTGTGGATATGGTCAAAAATCAATACCTGCTCCACTCCCAACTGCATGAGTGGTTCATCGCTGGGGAGACGACGGCAGAGGTCAATAGCTTAACTGAGCGTGTCTACAGCCAGCTTTTCCTCACCCCCAGTTCCGATCCCTGGCTAGGTTTGCTCCCGATGGACGGTTATTCTGGTATTGAGCACGAAGGTTTAACTCAATTCCTGGTTCATCCCTGACAAGTTAGCGCCATGGTTAGAGCTACCGTGAACGTCCCGCCAACAAGTTTTGGGCAGGTGGATGCGATCGCCACCCGTCTGGCCAACCATAAACATGAGTGGGTGAAGGTCGATATTCCCCAGCGAATTAATCTTCTGCAACAGTGTATTCGGGGTGTCCTTGCTGTCGCGGAGGAGTGGGTAGCGGCCAGTTGTACAGCAAAAGGACTGGCAACGGATTCTAACCTAGCGGGGGAGGAATGGCTGACCGGTCCCCTGGCCACGCTGATGAATTTGAACCAACTGATCCGGGCTTTAGAAGCAGGTGGGCAACCTCAACCCCCTCAGTGGCGACAATTTGAGGGACAGACTATTGCCAGGGTTTTTCCTACCAATCTAGCGGAAACCTTACTCTGGTGGGGCTGTCAAGCAGAAGTCTGGCTACAACCGGGGCATCCCCCCACCCAGGGAACTGTCTACCGCCACAAAAATCATCCCGGCCGGCTGGCTCTGGTGTTGGGAGCGGGCAACATTGCGGCGATCGCCCCCACGGACAGTCTGTATAAACTGTTTGGCGAGGATCAGGTGCTGCTGCTGAAAATGAACCCGGTGAATGACTATCTGGGACCGTTGCTGCACCAGGCTTTTGCCTCCCTGATCGAAGCGGGCTACTTTGAGCTGGTCTATGGGGGGGCAGAATTGGGGCAATACCTCTGTCAGCATCCTCTCGTCGATACAATTCACATCACAGGGTCCCAGCAAACCCACGATCGAATTGTTTGGGGGGATACACCCATTGAGCAAGCGCAACGCAAAGCCGAGTACAGGCCCCGATTGGACAAACCGATCAGCTCTGAACTGGGTAATATTACCCCAATTCTGGTGGTTCCCGGTCCCTGGTCTGCGGCAGATCTGCAGTTGCAAGCCCGTCATGTCGCCAGTATGGTGGTCCACAATGCCAGCTTTAATTGTGTAGCGGGCAAACTGTTAATCACCGCTCAGGGGTGGGAGCAGGAACAGGATTTTTTGCAGCAGGTTCACCAGGAATTAGCCCAAACCCCGCCCCGCCGAGCCTACTATCCCGGTGCCCAATCCCGCTATCAGCAATGGTTACAGCATTATCCCCACGCTCAACCCCTGGGGCAAGGCAGTGCAGATACGATTCCCTGGACCGTTATTCCAGCGGTGCCCCCCCAAAAGGGCGAATATGCACTGAGTGAAGAAGCATTCTGTGGGGTGCTATCCGAGGTTTCCCTCCCGACCAGTGAACCGGCAGCCTTTTTACAACAGGCGATCGCCTTTGTGAATGAACAGGTGTGGGGCACTCTGGGGTGTACGCTGCTGATCCATCCGGCTACCCAACGGCAACTCGGTGCAAGCTTTATCCGGGCGATCGCGGCCCTACGCTATGGGAATATTGGCATCAATGTCTGGGTCGGCGCTAACTTTCAGCTAGGTGTTACCTCCTGGGGGGCTTTTCCCGGCAATCCCCTCAGCGATATTGGCTCTGGCCAGGGTATTGTCCACAATACCTATCTATTTGACCATCCCCAAAAGTCAGTCCTCTATGCCCCCTTTCATCCCCTGCTCACCCCCGCCTGGTTTCATACCCACAAAAGCCTGCGCCAGTTAGGGCAAGAACTCGTTCAGTACGAGGCCAACCCAAGCTGGGTCAAATTTTTGCGCGTGCTCTGGGCAGGACTGCAAGGATAAGACCCTCAAGAGCAGGGTGGGCGGATCAGGGTTGCAACGCCTTTTCCAGTTCCTCCAGGGGGGGTGCGCCATTAAACAGCCGGCCATTCAAGACCAGAAAGGGCGTACCTTCAATCCCCAAAGCCTCACCCATTTTCATATCCTGTTCGATCGCCGTTGTTGCTGCCTGGCTCTGACGATCGCGGTTAAAGCGGGACAAATCCAGTTGCAACTCCTGGGCAATTTTTAAAAATAGGTCTTCTCCCAACTCTTGCTGCTGAGCAAAGAGAGCATCGTGGTAGGGCCAGAATTTACCCTGTTGAGCAGCGGCCCAGGCGGCTTTGGCAGCAGGCAGGGCCTGGGGGTGAATCGCAACCAGGGGGTAATGTTTATAGACCAGAGCAACCTGATTGCCATACTTTTGCATAAACTCTTTCAGCATCACCACGGTCTGGGCACAGTAGGGACATTGAAAATCAGAGAACTCTAACAGCACCATTTTGGCCTGGGATGAACCTGTGCGGGGGGAGTTGCCGATCGCAGCCCGTGGATTAGCCTGTAGCTGCTGGACAAGGGATTGGCGATTCTTACGGATTTCCTCCTGCTGTTGCTTCTGATAGGCTTGCACCGATTCAATAATCACTTCAGGATGATTGCGGATAATTTGCAACACCTGGGCTTCCAGATTGCTGTTAATAGCCGGCTCAAGGGTGGCGGCCTGCAGGGGTTGAGCTAAACCGATCCAGAGCAAGCAGCAGAATACCAAACTGGTGATCCCCTTGGGGAGCAAAGCGAAGGGGCGCAGGGCAGGGCAGGCAGACAACCATGGGTAAAGCATTGTTTTATAGAATCTTTTTAAGCAACCAATCGAAGGATTAACGCTTGGAGCCTGAAAGCCCTGATGGCTCTCCTCAACTCACCATAACCTGGGGGATCTTTTTATCTTAGCGGGTGTGGAAGGTAAGATCTGACCCTTGGAGTAAATCCTGATCGTACTTCCTGGGGTAATGATTTTGATTGAGTAGCCGTTCAACCCGGATCATTCTCCTCTAAACCGGGGCGGGGGAGGGTAATGGGTGGGTTCCAGGGGGCAAAGAACGGCAATAGAGCCAGACCCGGTAGAGCCACCACTAGACTGAACAAAAAGAACAACGGCCATCCGGTTAACTCTGCCACCTTACCCGCCGGGGCGACCAGAATATCCCGACTAAAGGCCATTAAGCTGGAGAGCAAGGCATACTGGGTGGCGGTAAAGCGCGGATCACACTGGCTCATCAGGAAGGCAACCAGTCCGGCAGTTCCCAGTCCACTGCAAAAATTTTCAATATTGATAGTCAGCACCATTAAGGGATAGCTTTTGCCCCCGATCGCCAGCAGCAGATAAGCCAAATTACTCAAAGCCTGGAGGCCACCAAAAATCCAGAGAGAGCGGTTAATTCCCACCTGGGCCAACAAGGCTCCTCCCAGTAACGTCCCCACAATGGTGGCCAGTAAGCCCATGCCCCCCTGAATCGTGCCCACATCGGTCTGACTGAAGCCGGTCTGGAGCAGGAAAGGCGTGGCCATATTATTGACCAGACCATCTCCCAGGCGATAAATGCAGATGAATAGCAGGATGACCGCTCCCTGGAGGACACCCGCTCGACCAAAAAACTCCAGAAAGGGTTGCACCACCGCGGCCCGCAGCGTTGTTGGCGGCTGAACGTGGGTTTGGGGTTCTGGGGCCCAGAATGAAAATCCCAGACTCAGAGCCATAATCCCGGCCAGACAGAGATACACCAGCGGCCAGGGCAACCGATCGGCCAAGACCAGCGCCAGTCCCCCAGTCAGGAGCAGGGCAATGCGATAACCGAGGATAAACACCGCTGCCCCCAGCCCCATTTCCCGTTCTTCCAACACATCCGTGCGATAGGCATCCAGGGCAATATCCTGACTGGCACTAAAAAAAGCAATGAGCAGGGCGTTCAATGCCAGCAGTTGCAGGGACTGGGTCGGATTTTGCAAACTCATTGCCGCGATCGCCCCCACCAGGGCCACCTGGGTAATCACCAGCCAACCCCGTCTCCGCCCCAAAAAAGGAGGAACAAAGCGATCGAGGAAAGGGGACCAGAGAAATTTGAGTGAGTAGGGCAGGGCCACCAGACTGAACAGCCCAATTTGAGTTAAATCAATCTTCGCAACCGTCATCCACGCCTGTAAGGTCCGACTGGTCAGATACAGAGGTAACCCGGAGGCAAACCCAAGCAGCAACAGGGCTACCATTTTGCGGCTTTGAATGACCTGGTGCAGGGGGGAGAATGCTTTCACGTCGATGGAACTCCTATGGGGGAGGCGGGGTCTCATCAGACTATCTTGCCACAGGCATTGCTCCCGAACGTTTCCCCGGCTCGAAGCCATTCTCTCTGGGAATGAAGCAGAAATCAGGGTTTGGGCAGCGATATAAAAGCACCTGAAAGGATAAAAATTTCCGTGCTTTAACTGATTCCTGATGGCAGGGTGCTGGCTGATAATTTCAGTTAAAGGTACGTTTAGCCTGAGTTGTCCGAAGTGTCTCCCGTTGATTCTCCCGATTGTAAGACCTTGACCCACCCCATCGAACCGAATCGTGTCCCTGCAAGCATGGCCCAGTGGCAGAATGCGGCCCGTTGTGTGCAAATGGGTGCCACTAACACCGCAGCCATTTATCGTTATCTCTACCGTCCAGATGGCAGCCAGGGCTTTGTCTACATCGGTGCTGGCTGTGAAGAGATTTATGAACTTGCGGCTGACCAGATTGTCCAGGATGCCCAACTCATCTGGAACTTAATTCATCCTGAGGAACGCAAGGATGTGGAGGAATCCATGGCCGCCGCCCTGGTCTGCCTCACCCCCTGGTGGAATGAACACCGCCTGATCACCCCCTCCGGTCAACTGAAATGGCTACGGATCTCTTTGCAACCAGAACGGCAAGCGGATGGCACGATCGCCTGTGATGGCATGATTCTGGATATCAGCGATCGCAAACGCCAGGAGGCCGAACGCAAACAGGCCGAACAAGCGTTAATGAAACGGGAACGCTACCTGTCCACCCTGGTCGAAATTCAGCAGCGCTTACTGGCCCTGAACAGCGCCGAGGACAATCTCTACAATCACGTTCTGGAACCGTTAGGTAAAGCCGCTGAAGCCGATCGGGTTTATGTGTTTGAGAATAGTTGGAATGGCCAGGGGCAGCTCTGTACCAGCCAGAAAGCGGAGTGGTGTGCAGCAGATGTTTTAGCCCAAATCGATAATCCAGACCTGCAGTACGTTCCCTATGCAGAGTTTATTCCCCGCTGGCTAACCCTCCTGGGGCAAGGTGGCATTGTGGCGGGGCGGGTGGCAGATTTTCCTCTACAGGAGCGAGCTATTCTGGAACCCCAGGGCATCATTTCCCTCCTGGTTCTTCCCCTCTTTGTCCACCATCAGTTCTTTGGCTTTATCGGTTTTGATCACTGTAAGCAGGATCGGTCGTGGGAACCCTCTGATATTGACCTCTTACAAGCAGCAGCGGCGGCGATTTCCCTGGCCCTGGAACGCCAGCAGGCCAATGCTCAGTTAGTGACGGTCTCGCTGCGGGATGCCCTCACCAGTCTGCCGAATCGTACCCTGCTGTTCGATCGCATAGAACACGCCCTGAAGCGATATCAGCGTCATCCCCAGCAGCAATTTGCCGTGCTTTTCCTGGACATGGATCGGTTCAAATCGGTTAACGATAGTTTGGGCCATACGGCGGGGGATCAGGTCTTGCTGGAAATGGCCCAGCGGCTCAGCCAGAGTGTGCGAGAAGAGGATACCGTTGCCCGGCTGGGTGGGGATGAATTTGTGATTCTCCTGGAAGAGGTGATGAATCTGCAGGATGTCCTCCGCTGTGCCCAGCGAATTCAGGCTATTCTGGCTGTCCCGTTTGAATTGAATGGCACCGTTGTTTCCCTGGATGCCAGCATTGGGATTGCCCTGGCGGATGCCCGTTACCATACCCCGGAGGAACTGTTGCGGGATGCTGATATTGCCATGTATGAAGCCAAGCGGGCGGGGCGGGGCGGGTATCAGGTTTTTGCTCCCCAGATGCATGAACAGGCAAAATTGCGTTTGCGAAAAGAGCAAGATCTGCGGTTGGCCCTGAAAAAACGACAATTTCATGTGGTTTATCAACCGATCGTCAATTTGTTTAACCATGCCCTGTTGGGGTTTGAAGCCCTGATCCGCTGGCAACAACCCCAGGGAATCCAGATCCCGGTGCCAGAGTTTCTGACGATCGCCGATCAGCTGGGTTTGCTGGTGAAGCTGGAATGGTGGGTGCTGCAAACTGCCTGCGAACAATTGGCCCAATGGCAGCGCTTACCTGATCTGCCAGAAAGACCCCTAAGTGTGAGTGTGAATGTCTCCAGTACCCTGTTTGCCCAACCCAATTTGGTGCCAGAAGTCGCTCGGCTGATTCAGCAGTTCAACCTGCCCCCTCAATGCCTCAAGTTAGAAATTACTGAAGGGGTGATTGGCGCGAATGCGGATATGGCGCTGGAAAATGGCCAGGCCCTGCAATCCCTCGGGGTTCAACTCCACATTGATGATTTCGGCACCGGCTACTCTTCCCTCAAACGGCTGCACCAATTTCCGGTCCATGCCCTGAAAATCGATCGGTCGTTTGTCCGCTATCTCGATCAGTCCAGTGAAAATCGCGAAATTGTTCGGGCGATCGTCTCCCTGGCCAACACCCTGGGCATTGATGTGATTGCCGAAGGGATTGAAACCGAACAGCAATGTCACTATCTCCAAACGCTGGCCTGCCAGCAGGGTCAGGGCTACTGGTTTGCGCCTCCCTTAACCATCGCTGAGGTTGAACAGATGCTGTTGCAGAACCAGGCGGATCATCCCTGGGTGCTCAAACCAGGTTTCTTGCCGCGATCATGACAAGAGGAATGGAATATTCCGTTAAAATAGGTGCTTGTGTTCTTAATTCCCCTTTGCAGGACTTGAAGGACGGTTCAGACAAACTGGTCAGCAGGTTGTCCGATCAGCAGATGTATCTATGAGATCAGAGCCATGCGAGTAGTAGCCCTCGTGCCGGGTGGAATTGGAGACCAGATCCTCTTTTTTCCCACTCTAGAGGATGTCAAACGTCAGTACCCTGAGGCCGAAGTGGATGTAGTTGTTGAACCCAGAGCCAGAGCAGCCTATCGGGTCTGTCCCCACGTCGATCGCGTCCTTGCCTTTGACTTCAAGGGTCGCAATGGCCCGGCGGATTGGCTCAATCTCTTAGGCGTGGTCAGGGATGGAGAATATGACATTGGCCTGTCCCTCGGCAGCAGTTGGACGGTGGGCTTCCTCCTCTGGCTAATGGGCATTCCGGTACGAGTCAGCTTTATGAAAGGGACAAAATCCACCTTGCTGACCAACCCGGTGCAGCTCAATCCGGACCAGTATGCGGCTGCCCTGTATCATGATCTGCTCAAGGGTCTGGGGGTTACAACTCCCGCACCGGACCTTAAAGTCAGTATCCCCCGCTCAGATCTGGAGTGGGCGGAAGGGGAACGACAGCGGCTGGGTTTAGATACAGCTGGGGCAGGCTACATTCTGATTCACGGCGGTTCCAGTCAGATGGCCCGCACAAAAGGAATTGACAAAATTTATCCTGTAGAAAAATGGCAGCAGGTGATCCAGAATATCCAGACCCGCCAGCCGGATTTACCGATCGCGATCGTGCAGGGACCCGAAGACCAGGAATGGGCCGCTGCCATGCTCCAGTCCTGTCCGGGCATCAAGGTCACCAGTCCAGATGATATTGGTAAGCTGGCCGCTCTGATTGCCGCCGCCAGTCTCATGCTCTGTACTGATAGTGCCCCCATGCACCTGGGTGTGGCGGTAAAAACCTATCTGGTGGCCCTGTTTGGCCCCACCGATCCGGCTAAACTCTTGCCCTGCGACGATCGCTTTATTGGGATCAAATCCCCCACTGGCCAGATTGCCGATATTGCTCCAGAAAAAATTTTGGAGAAGATCTGGGGTGGCTAGAGCAGCGGTTTTTTTAGATCGGGATGGAGTGCTTAACCAGGAAGCCGGGTACATTTTTAACCTGGCCGATCTGCAGCTGATTCCGGGGGTAGCGATCGCCCTGCGCCAACTCAACGATCGCGGTATTTTTTGTTGTTTAGCTTCCAATCAATCTGGGCCAGCTCGAGGCTACTATCCCGACAGCCATGTCCAGGCTTTACATCAGCGCTTATGTGAGTTGCTACAGCAGGAAGCGGGAGCCTATCTCGATGCCCTCTACTACTGTGCCCAGCTCAGCCCACCGGAAGGGGGAAAAGTGGAAGCCTTTAGTGGCTGGACCACCTGGCGTAAACCCAATACCGGGATGCTGGTGGCGGCGGCCTGGGAACACGACCTCGATCTGCAACGGAGTTTTATGGTGGGGGATAAAGCTACGGATGTGGATCTAGCCCATAATGCGGGGTGTAAGGGAATTTTGGTGCAAACCGGCTTTGGCGATCGGGTCCTGCAGGGGGACTACCAGCACCACACCCAACCGGACTTTATTGCTGCCGATTTGCCTGCTGCCGTTAATTGGATTTTGCCCCAGCTTTAGCGTCGGAACAGTTGTTGGAGCACCTCCCAGCGAGAACAGTCCCAGTAATCGAGGTGAGACACAATCAGCCCAGCCTGGTTCAGGGTTAACTCACTCCGGCCGGAGATGCTGAGCTGGGGGTGCCAGGGTAAAGGGGCAATCCAGCTTAAGGTCCAGCGGGTGGTGATCTGTTGATCCTGCTGTTGGATCTCATGCAACTCCATGCGGGTGTTGATAAACCAGGTCTGGATAAACTGAATCATGTTTTGATAACGTTTTATCCCCCGGAACTGAGTGAGGGGATCGCGGAAATAAACATCAGCCGCATAGATCGAATAGGTCTGATCCTGGGGAAATCGCTGGTAGTCCTGGCACAAAATGCTCACAATATCCATACAATGAAATCCGTACTGAAATTCCGCCCAACTGCAATTTCTCAGAAGGCTTACCTCAATCATGCCCCGCCAAGTCATTCACACCGATCGCGCCCCCGCTCCCGTTGGTCCCTACAGTCAGGCGATCAAGGCTGGGGGTGAATTGTTGTTCGTTGCTGGTCAGATTGCCCTTGACCCCGCCAGTGGTGCAATTGTGGGGGGAACGGATGTAGCGGCCCAAACGGAACAGGTGATGGCTAATCTGGCCGCAATCCTGGCCGCGGGGGGAGCTACCTTTGCAGATGTGGTCAAAACCACCGTATTTCTGGCGGATATGGACGATTTTGCCGCGATGAATGCCGTTTATGCCCGCTACTTTGATGCCGATATTGCTCCAGCCCGCGCCACCGTCGAAGTTTCCCGTTTACCTAAAGATGTGCGGGTAGAAATCGATTGCATTGCCGTTATTCCGCCTCAGCCGCTTAACGTTTTGGATGGTTAAACCGAACTCTCCCCCTGCACAGTTGATTGCAGAGCGGTTAAGGAAACTAACCCTGGGGGAAATTTAAGGGGAAGGGTTGGCAGTTCCAGGTTGAGGTGCTGGCATGGCCACTCCCGGTGCGGATCGCCACAGCAAATCAGTTTCGGAGCGAACCGGGGCAACTCCAGACCAGTCAATATCTGGCATTTCTCTAAAAGCCTTGCGCAGGGATTCTTCCCAGTATTTCCGCACCTGAATCAGAAAGGGATCCCCCGGTTTTAACTGCAGTTGATGGCGCAGCGTAAAACTATCCTTTTCGTACATCACCATATTAATTGGCGGGCCAACGGAAATATTGGATTTCATAGTGGAGTCGATCGACAGCAGGGCGCACTTGGCCACATCGCCCAGGGGAGTTTCGTAACTGAGGGTGCGATCCAGAATCGGTTTGCCATACTTGGTTTCGCCAATTTGGAGAAAGGGGGTTTCGCGGGTGGCCTGCAAAAAGTTTCCCTGGCTATAAATCAGATAGAGGGCGGGTTCTTCCCCCTTAATCTGTCCCCCCAGCAGCAAACTACACTGATAGTCGATCTTGTCCTGCTGTAACCAGGTGCGATTTTCATCCAGCACATGACGGGTTTTATGACCGATATAGCGGGCCACCTCATACATGTTGGGTAACGTATGCAGGCTCACCTCCGCCTGAGCTTTTAAATCCCGCCGCAGCAGGGTCAGAATTCCCTGGGTCATGGACAGATTGCCCGCCGTACACAGCAAAATTATCCGTTCCCCGGGTTGGGACAGATCAAACAGCTTCTGATAATTGGAGACATAATCGACCCCGGCATTGGTGCGGGAATCGGCGGCCATCACTAAACCAGAATGGGTGAGAATACCCAGGCAATAGGTCATAAACGTTCTCCTTCCTCAGGGGTCACTCAAGCAATTTTTCAGAGCCGTCGCCATTTCCATCGCACTCTGATAGCGATCGGCAGGGCGAGGAGCAGTGGCCGTGGCAATCACCTGCTTTAACGACTCCGGCAGACCGGGTAAATCCTCCAGGTGAAAGCGATAACCCTGTCCCCGGTTGCGATAAAACTTAATTGGGTTCAGTCCGGTTAATAAAAAGATCAGCGTTGCCCCGATCGCATACAGATCCGATTGAATTAAGGGATGCCCCAGGCTCTGTTCCGGCGCACTATACCCTTCTACAGAAATCCGCGTTCCCGGAGCTTCCCCGGCTTCTTTAACTGCCCCAAAATCAATCACCACAATTTGTTGATCCCGACTGCGTAACAACAGGTTACTCGGTTTCAAATCGCGGTGAATCACAGGGGGATGTTGTTGATGCAGGTAATCCAGCACCTCACAGGCTTGCAGCATCCAAACGATCGCCTGTTCCGCCGCCAGCACTCCCCGCTGTAGCACCCATTTGTCTAAATCTTGACCATGGATCAATTCCATCACCAGATATTGCTTCTGCTCCTCCATAAAGTAGTCATAAAAGCGGGGAATGCCCTTATGATTGAGAGATTTCAGGATGCGGGCTTCCCGCTCAAATAACTCCTGGGCTTTGGGAACTTCTTCCATGGCCGCATTAATTTCTTTCAATACCCGCAGTTGAGGTTGTTCACCGATCTGCGTGGGAGTGGTGCAAACCAAAAAGGTGGTTCCCATCCCCCCGTGTCCCAGTAAGCGCAAGACCCGGTAGGTGTGAATGGTGCGTAGCACCTGCAGGGGGTCACCACAGTGGATACAAAACAGGTTGCCAGGAAAATTACCCGCATGGGTACAAACATCCGGCGTTGTATCGGCATTGAGATTAGCGGTGAACTCAAACTTCAAAACTGGTCCACTTGGCCCCAGTTGCAATACACTATTGTCCGTCAATCGTCCCTGGGACAACAGCTTGCCATTCAGAAAGGTGCCATTAATCCCCCGGCTCTGCAAATACCACCCCCCCTCCCCTAAAGTGCCTTCCCGATAATGGATCTCCAGATGATAGCGGGAGACGAGAATATCGCTGAGGCAAACATCATTATCCGGGGAACGACCGATGCGAATCCGGGCTTTGGCCTTCAGGTGCCACTGCTTGACTGGAGTTTTCTGCCGGGGGTGAAGCAGGGTAATCGTAACCACATTCTTTAAGTGACTAAAAAACCAGGGGCAGCTGCGATCGCACCTTCACGCGCACCGCCACTACGGTAATGTTATCGTGACCGTTATACTGATTTGCCAGGTCAATTAATTGTTTAAGTCCTTCCTCCAAATGGGTGTGGAAATCCAGGAGGGGTTGGAGGTGGGTTTCCCAGTGCTTTTCCAGCAGGTCGTTATCGGTTAGCCCATCGGAACAGAGCAGCAGAACGCTATCCTCCTCTAATTCCAGGGATTGAATCGATGGATGTAGAGATTCCTGCCGTTTTGGACCCAGTGCCTGGGTTAGCTGATGGGCATCCGGCCGGGCATAGGCAATTTTGCGCTCTACACCACGATCGATTTCCCGTTGCCCCACCTCATGATCCTGGGTAATTTGCTCTAAACCCCGGCGGGTGAGGCGATAAAGCCGGCTATCTCCCACATGGGCAACCCGAGCTTGAGTGTCCTGGATTAAGAGGGCCACCAGGGTCGTTCCCATCCTGGCCAACCCTGTGTTCATCTTCTCCTCGTTGAGATCATAAATAGCTTGGTTGGCGTGCCGAATGGCCTGTTCCAGTAGAGCAGGTTGGGGAAGGGTATCCTGCCAGTGGAGTTGAATCTGTTGATACAGGGTTTTAGCTGCCAGGGCACTGGCCACTTCCCCATTGGCGTGTCCCCCCATGCCATCGCAGAGGACGTAGCACCCCTGAACGTAGACCTGCCGGGCAGAGGGATTGCACAGCTGTTGCAAATGCTGATGGATTAGAAAGAAATCTTCATTGTGGTGGCGATTGCGACCGGGATGGGTTTGTCCCAAGGACTCCAGTTGGATCAATTGATTCGGCAGAATGGCGGTCGGCACATCCCCACAGGTCCAGTCCGGAGTCATTCTCAGGAGTGAGACCAGGCTATCGGGAACCAATGCTGCTGCCTCAGCTTCCTGGCTTTCTGTCTCCCAGTAGGTGGTGACCTGATTGAGTAGCAGATGCAGGTCTTCAATTTTTTGCCAAGAGCTGGATTGGGCTAACTCCTGCAGTAAAGGTGCAAATTCCTGCTGGCGTTGGGTAGAAGCCCCTTGCAACAGGCTTTGCCACACCTGGATCAGATCAGCGAGGGTGGATGGCTCCTCTCCTTCGCTGTATAACCGCTTCAGCGTCAGAAACTGCCCCTGTTCGACCCGTAAATTACTTAAATTCAATAGGCTTGGACAACATCCCCAGGGTTCTAGAGCAATCCAGAGGTCAGTCATTTCATTCAGCCAGCGGAGCAGTTGGGCCGCCGGGAGCGAGTCATTTCGCCACAGCGGGAGTAGTTCTGGGCACGCACTGCGATCTTCCAGGAGCAGAATTTGGGCTTGGGGTCGATCGGCGGACTCCTGCTGATACCAGGCATCGTGCAGGGCAGGAATGGCTCGGGGAAATTGCAGTTGTAAACTCAGGTAAGCACAGGCCTGGGGAGGGATAACCAGACCAGACTGTTGCACATAACTCTTCACCGCGGTGGGATTGGTCATATCTACGGTGCCCTGATGCAGAGTCATTTGTTCCCGCAACACCTGTACAGAGGTTAATTGAGAGGGCTGTCGATCGCAAACCAATCCCTCGACTTCTTTATGGTCTTCTGCTCCCCCCTGCTGGTTGAGAGAAGTGGGCTGGTAGCGCTGTTGTGAATCCAGGCAAAATTCCTGATCCTGAGTAGAAGCGGGGTTGAGACCGGAAATAATTGCCCACCACCGCATTGCTACCGCTGAACCACACTGGGGGCAGAGAGACTGCTCTGACTCAACTTTGGCGAAGCAATAACGACAGGTTTGCTGCACCAGGGAACTGCCACACCGCTGACAGAAATTATGATCGTCTGGATTGAGAAATTGACAATGGGAGCACACAAGCATAGTAAAGTCTTTCCCACTGAAATTGGGGTAAGGGACTTAATGGGCAAACCTGAAACTGGCTCTATTTTAGTGCTTAGTATCCGTTTAGCGGGAAATTGACAGACAGAAGCAGCGTAGCAGCATCAGCGAGATAGACCCGTCTGGCGCAGTAGCGTTTGTCGTTCTACCGGAGTGAGGTCCCGCCACTGTCCTGGAGCAAGGGAGGCTAAATTCATCTGGGCGATCGCCACCCTAACCAGTCTTAGTGTTGGCAACCCAACCGCTGCCGTCATCCGACGCACTTGGCGATTGCGCCCTTCCCTCAAGGTTAGACTTAACCAGGTGGTGGGGATAGACAGACGAAACCGGATGGGAGGATCGCGGGGGGGCAGGTCGGGTTCTGCGGGTAAAACGTCAACCTGGGCGGGGCGAGTACACTTTCCCTGAACCATTACGCCAGTGGCTAACTGCTCTATAGCTTCCGGTGTGGGGCAGCCTTCCACCTGAACCCAATAGGTGCGGGGGTGGGCAAAGCGGGGATCACTGAGCCGATGCTGGAGTTGGCCGTGATTGGTCAGTAACATTAAACCTTCACTGTCGCGATCGAGGCGGCCCACCGGATAAACATCAGCAATGGGAACGTAATCTTTCAGGGTTGATAGCCCCGCTTCTCCACTGAACTGACTTAACACGCCGTAGGGTTTATAGAAAAGTAAATACCGATAATGCACGATCACTCTTGATGTTTCGCCAGGGTTGGTGTCTAGATCAATGTAAATCGCTGGGGGGAAATTGAAATTTCTGAATTCAGGATTTGCATCTCCGGGTCTGAAGTGGTGATCACGGTTCAGGTCCTCCAGCAGGTTATGTTCAGTCTATCTGGCCATCCCTGGCAACCGCAAAGAGACGATGGACTACCCAACCGATCGCCCTGAGGGCGGAGAGGAAGTAAGCTCTGAAATAGAAGTAAGCTCTGAAATAGAAGTAAGCTCTGAAATACTGGTTCTTTTGTGTTGAAGTTGTTTAATGGATTTACTCCGTTCTCTCCCGCTGGGACTTTACCTGGAACACCCGATCACCTGGTTGCACCGCCTGGATCCACGAGTCAAATTAGCTGGTTTAATGACCTTTTTGCTCACCCCTGTCCTGGCAGGCTCGATCTGGCGGTTGTGCCTGGTGGGGCTCCTGATTCTGGTGACTTTCACAGCCCGGATTCCCCTGCGAGTATGGCGGCAACAGATGGGCTGGCTTCTCCTCCTCTGCAGTCTGATCCTGGTTCTCACTTCAGTCATGCCGGACGGTCTGGCCATTTCCACCCAGCCCCGCTTACCCCAGAATGGACTTGGCCTGGCTCAACCCACTCCCTCCGTCACACCGGCCCAAAATCAGCGTCCTTTCTTCTGGCAAAAAAGTACGATCGCTGAGTCCAGGACTGCACTACCCCAACCCACCGGCTATCGCTATGTGCTGTTTGAGCAGGGGCCAGTGCGGGTGACCCGCCGCTCGCTGGAACTGGGCATTCGTCTGAGCACCTTACTGTTTACCCTGCTCTATGGCACTAATCTCTACCTGTTAACCACTGCTCCAGAGGAGATTACCGCTGGCTTAGAAAATTTGATGCAACCCCTGCGCCGCTTAGGTTTACCGGTGACGGAGTTTGCCCTGACCCTCACCTTAGCGTTGCGTTTTATCCCCCTGGTACTGGAGGAAATTCAGAACCTTAGTCGGGCAGTGCGTACACGGGCCATTAACTGGAAACGGATTGGGGTGCGGGGAGCGATTAAAATCTGGTTTATGCTGGCGGATCGCTTGTTGGAAAACCTCTTTTTACGAGCAGAGCAAATTGCCAGTGCCATGCAGGTGCGGGGGTTTACCGGGCCCGATCGCTACCGAAATCCCTGGTATCAATTGCAGCTCAGGTGGGGAGATTGGCTGGTGCTGGCGGGGTTGGGGCTGCTATGGAGCTTGCGTTTGAGTTGGGGGGGACAGGGTTAGCTGGATGGAACCCTTCGCAACTCATCACTGGCGACCCTGGTGCTGGCGATCGCTCCCCCTTAACCATCGCAGTGGATCGGAGATCTTTGCCCGCCTGTTTCTGCCTCCCTCCCGTTCCCATGGGATTGCCACCCTATTGGAAAGTCCAGCGGATTCGCCTTTACCCCAGGCTCGTTATTCCATCTGTGCCGGTGGTCCCCGTAACGATCCCGGTTCTGCCCGCCTCTGGACGCCCTCCCTTGGCCAAATTCTGCCCTTACTCCGCCACCTCCTGGCCCGTCCCCTCGATCCCGACTTACCAGATTTACCCTTTACAGGGGGATGGTTGGGTTGGTTAGGCTACGACCTGGGCTGGGAAATTGAGCGCTTACCCTATTTGCGCCAGGATTCCCTTCCCTTCCCCGTGGCTTACTGGTACGAACCCGCTGCCTTTGCTGTCCTCGACCACCATCAGCAGCAACTCTGGTTAGCCGGGAGCCATCCAGAACAGTTAGACCAGTTGGAGCAAGCCCTCGATCGCCCTCCCCCTGAACCAGACTTGGAGCAGAGCAGAGGGGGCCTGCACTCCCTGAAATTTTGCTCCTCCCAGCCAGACTATGAAGCTGCTGTCCGCCGGGCCAAACAATATATTCGGGCGGGGGACATTTTTCAAGCCAATCTCTCCCTCCGCTTTCAGGCTCAGGGGTACTGTGATAGCTGGTCACTTTACCGCACCCTGCAGCAGATCAATCCCTCCCCCTTTGCGAGTTACTGGCAAACCCCCTGGGGAGCGGTGGTCAGTTCTTCGCCCGAACGGTTGGTGCAGGTCCAGGGACGGCAGGTGCAAACCCGTCCGATCGCCGGTACACGGCCCCGGGGAGCTAACCCCGATCGAGATCAACGCCTGGCGGTGGAATTACTGGCCAGTGGCAAAGACAATGCTGAACACATCATGCTGGTGGATCTAGAGCGCAATGATCTGGGACGCATCTGCGACTGGGGCAGCGTAGAAGTAAACGAATTTCTGCAGCTAGAAACCTATAGTCATGTCATCCATCTGGTTAGTAATATTGTGGGCAAACTGCAGCCGAATGCCGGAGCCATTGAGGTGATTCGCTCCCTCTTTCCGGGGGGAACCATTACCGGATGTCCTAAAGTTCGCTGTATGGAAATTATTGAAGAACTTGAACCCGTTCGTCGCAATCTCTTTTACGGTTCCGCTGGCTACCTGGATCAACGGGGAAATCTGGATTTGAATATTTTAATTCGCACCTTATTGCTGCACCCTCTGCAGCCAGGCAATCCTAGAACGGAGCTACAGATTTGTGGCCAGGTGGGAGCTGGAATTGTGGCGGACAGTCAGCCGGAGCAGGAATGGCAGGAATCGCTCCAAAAAGCTCAGGCTCAACTCCTTGCTCTAGAAGAATTGAGTAATTAGGGGAAAAGAGTTTTAAGTTTGAGTAGCCAAAAGGAATTATAATTCGTACCTGTGTCAGACCTGTAGCAGTCTAGTGTTTAGTTAGGATTGAGCCTAGAGCCGTTTGTTCTTTAATCCACCGGTCACCCACACACCTTATCGACAATCTCCAGGTGCTATTTTGGCCTTATTCGGATGAGCAATGAAATTTACCTGAATCACCCAACCTTTGGGTTGCTCTTCAGTGTTTGTACCATTGATGAAAATCGCGAACTGTATACCACGCTCTATGCCCAGCGACTATTTTTTCTCGTGACCACTGGATCAGAAGGATTGGAATTTGAGCCGATTGGGCGGAATGAAGCCCGGATTGTGGTTGAAAATCGTCTCCGGATTTTACGCCGTGACCGTCAGATGTCAGGGTACGATCAATTGCAAAACGCTTATAAACGCATTTTCCAGTAATGGATCTTCAGGCTTGCTCTATTGTTGACCGCATCCTTAGCATTCGAGCAACGTTACCCGACTCGGTGCGGCTGATTGCTGTTAGTAAGGGAGTGAGTGGGGATGCCATCCGTCAGGCCCATGCCGCTGGTGTACGGGATTTTGGCGAGAATCGGGTGCAGGAAGCGATCGCCAAGCAGGCGGAACTACAAGACCTGAACGATATCCACTGGCATCTGATCGGCCATCTACAGAGTAATAAAGCCCGGATGGCTTTGCAGCATTTTGACTGGATCCATTCCGTTGACAGTCTGAAGCTGGCGCAGCACTTGAATCATTTGTCCCAGGATTTATCTCCCCCGCCAGTACTCCTGCAAGTTAAACTCCGCAACGATCCGAATAAGTATGGCTGGAACCCAGTAGATTTACTGCAGGACCTGCCCCAACTGGCTCAGTGTTCCCACCTTCAGGTTGCCGGATTGATGGTGATTCTACCCCTAGAGTTAAGCGAGACGGAACAACTATCTACGTTTGGGCAGGCCAGGCAACTGCAGTTACAAATTCAAGCGCAGATGCGGGAGCAGCAATGGCAGAATATGCCCATGACGGAACTATCGATGGGAATGTCCGGGGATTACCTGCAGGCCGTGCAAGCCGGAGCAACGATGGTGCGATTGGGGCGGATCTTGTTTGGAGAACGCTGTTAGTCCCACTGGCTGGCACTTCGGCTAAGCATTGTTAGGGGTTTAATTAAAGCTGTAATCCCGCCAGACCCCAACCAGTTTACCCTGCACTCTCACTTTGCTGGCTGTGACTTTAATCGGATCATATCTGGGATTGCCTGGCTGCAGTGTCACCTGTCTACCCTGGCGAAAGAACCGTTTCAGGGTAGTGCCCTCTCCCTCAACCAGGGCCGCTACGATCGTGCCATTTTTGAGGCTGCTGGGATCATTCACAGGTTGCATCACCACAATATCCCCTTCCGTAATCAGTTCCTCGATCATGCTGTCACCGGTGACCCGCAGGGCAAAATACTCAGGTTGGTTAAACAGAGAGCCTAAATCGAGGCGTTCGACTGAATCGGCATAGGGTTCAATTAAGCCACCGGCAGCGATCGCGCCCATAAGGGGAATGCCCTCAAACTGGCCAGATTTACCATTGGGATGCTGAAGAATCCGAATGGTGCGGGCCTGGCCATCTTTCCAATCGATGTAACCTTTCTTCCGCAGATGGTCTAGCCGACTTTGCACGGGGGCAGGGGATTTTAAATCCATAGCCTGCATCATCTGACGGATGGAAGGGGCATACTGATGCCGGTCAATGTAGTCTACTAGCCAATCAAACAACTGCTTTTGGGGATCGGTAAGGGGTTGCATAAATAACCTGCCTGCGTTAGTTGAATTAGAATCACTGGGCTAATAAAATTTACTAAGTCAATCACCAAAACTGACTGAGCAAATTAATACAAGTGTCCAGATTAAAGCTTTACCCATAGAACACTTGTATCGAATTTTTGCCCTCTTGTCTATGCCCCAGCCCCACCCTCGGATTGCCACCTGGAATTTAGAGCGACCCAAGCAAAACAGTTGGGCGAAAAACCCACGTCTGCTCAGCCAAGTTAATGTAATTAATGCTGATCTGTGGATTCTGACTGAAACTAATGCGGCAATTGCCCTGACAGGATACGAACCTGTGCAATCTCTACCCCTGCAAAACTACCACCAGCAAGGGGAAAATTTTGTCACCCTCTGGTCTCGCTGGCCCATTTTGCAACAGTTACCCACCTTCGATCCGGTCTATGCCGTCTGTGCAGAAGTTGATTCTCCCTGGGGAGCAATGATTGTCTACGGTACGCTAATTGTTTACAGAGATGAACCGGATGCCCATGGCCAGGTGATCCAGTGGCAGGAACATCGTCGTTCTCTGCGACAGAACTGCGAAGATTGGGCCCGGCTGAGAAAAGATTATCCGCAGCACAAATTCTGTATCGCTGGAGATTTTAATCAGAATCTGGATGATACGGTCTGGTACGGCGATCGAGAGGCGAGGGAATTTTTATGCACGGCTCTAGAGCAGCTTCAGCTTAGATGTTGCACAACAAAAGATTTCAGAGCCGCAGGCTTCTCCAGGGCTACGATCGATCACATTTTTCTATCAAAAGATCTTGATAGTCATTTTATCGAGATGGCAGCCTGGGAAGGAATAAATCCGGCTAGAGAAAAGATGAGCGATCATAACGGGGTGTGGGTTGAACTCAAGCTGCCTACCCCATGACTAAAAAATCAGCCATTTGATCCAAGCCAGTGATCCAAGCCAACCAATCAGGGACAAAGAATGCTGGCCAGCAATGCTTTTTGAGCATGTAAGCGATTTTCGGCCTGTTCCCATACCCGCGATTGTGGTCCCTCGATCACCGCATCGGTAATTTCTTCACCCCGGTGGGCCGGCAAACAGTGCAGGACGATCGCCTGGGGATCGGCTACCTGCAGCAGGGCTTCATTTAACTGATAGGGTTGAAAAACGGGAACGCGGCTACCCACCTCATCCTCCTGACCCATACTGGCCCAAACATCCGTATAGAGGACATGGGCATCGGCAGCGGCAATGGCAGGATCATTCGTAATCTTCACTTCAGTGTTGATCGCTAAACGTTCTGCCTGGGAGACAATGGCTGCTGCGGGTTGATATTCGGCTGGTGAGGCAATCCGCACATTCATACCCACCAGAGCACAACCGAGCAAGAGCGAATGGGCCACATTATTGCCATCCCCCACGTAGGCCAGGGTCAGGCCGCGCAGACTGCCAAAGGACTCCTGCACCGTCAATAAATCTGCCAAAATCTGACAGGGATGTTCCTGGTCGGTCAGAGCATTAATCACGGGAATCCGGGCATGGTGAGCCATCGTTTCCAGATCCTCCTGCTTAAAGGTGCGAATGGCCAGAGCATCCAGGTAACGATCCAGCACCCGAGCCGTATCTTCCAGTGGTTCTCCCCGGCTCACCTGGGTGGAGGCTGGATTCAGGTCGATCACCTGCCCACCCAACTGGTACATTGCAACAGAAAAGCTCACTCGGGTTCGGGTAGAGGCTTTTTGAAACAACAAACCCAGCACCTTATTGCACTGAAGGCTGACTCTGCCCTGTTTGAGCTGAACGGCCAGTTCAAGCAAATGCATCACTTCTTCCCGACTCAAATCCGCCAGGCTGAGTAGATCCCGTCCTTTTAATGTCTCCATATCACCGCTTACAATCACAACTGGGAAAGATTTAGGAATAATAAGAAATGGTCTATCAATCCTGGCAACGCCGTTGTGGGTAACCCAGGTCAGGCTGCGACCTTCGCCGATTTCACCCATCCTAGACCAAAAGGTTAGCTTATGCAGATTGATCGTCTCCCGGTGTTATCGGACAATTACATTTTTCTGCTGCTCGATCCTGAAAAACGACAGGCAGCGGTGGTTGATCCAGCGGTGGCGGCCCCCGTTCTGGAGCGGCTGCGATCGTTACAATTTCAACTAGTGACAATTTTTAATACCCATCACCATCACGACCACGTCGGTGGCAATCAGGAGTTATTGCAGCACTTTCCGGCTACCGTAGTTTACGGGGGAGCAGAGGATCGGGGTCGAATTCCCGGTCAACAAGTATTTCTGCACCCTGGCGATCGAGTTAACTTTGCCCAACGCACTGCAGAAGTGCTGTTTGTCCCCGGCCATACCCGCGCCCACATCGCCTACTATTTCCCTCCTGTCAATCATTCTTCAGGAGAACTGTTCTGTGGCGATACCCTATTTGCAGGAGGATGTGGTCGATTGTTTGAAGGAACGCCAGCCCAAATGGTTAATTCCCTCAATCAATTGCGCCAGTTACCGGATAACACCAGGGTTTGGTGCGCCCACGAATACACCCTGAAAAATTTGCAGTTTGCTCGGACGATCGAACCTGAGAATATCGAACTGCAAACCCGTTTAGCTCAGGTTGACCTGGCCCGCCAGCATTTTCAACCCACAGTTCCGTCAGAGTTGGGATTGGAAAAACGCACTAACCCGTTTTTGCGCTGGGATGTCCCCCAAGTGCAACAGTCCGTTAAAGGACAGGATGGCATCCAGACGTTTACCCGCTTGCGGGGACGCAAGGATCAGTATTAACCCAGCTCAAACAACGGGTTACCTGTTCCGCTCAACAGAGTTTTGAAATCCAGAATTAGAAACGTTGGGCCAGAGCAGAAAGTGGGCGATCGGCATAAATACCGGGGGCATAGGCCTCAATCACTTTGCCTGTGACGGTGCAGGTGACCATCAAATAGTCACAGGTGGGGCATTGGGTGCGGGTCAGATGGCTGCTGTGGATGTAATGACGCTCAGCAGGACACCCACAATTAGGGCAATAGACTTTTTGTAACCTGGTCATGTTAAAAATCCTTAAACGACTGGGTTGAAATTACTATCAAGGGATAAATAATCTATTAAACTTTGTTACAAATTTGAACAAAAAGTATTGGAATAAAAGGGTGGATAAGCGATGAGCTGTACACTAACCTCTCCATTATGGAAATTTTTTCCCTATCTGGCAATGATTTCCACTGTTAAGAAATCCTGTAAAAACTGCTGGGGATCAAAGGTAAACAAACTGAATTAGATGATCCCCAATTAGATGCGCCTAAAATAAGGATTTCAAGAATCAGGGTTTAAATCAATACTGCCCTGGATAGAACCGCTTTACAATCAATGAGTTTCTATGAGTTTAGTAACAAGATTTACTAAAACTTATCATTGCCTTGAGACCATACCGCAGAACGATTCCGCCGGTTAAAACCATCTCAATAAAAATAAAGCCAGTAGGCAGATGCAGTACCTACAGGCTCTAGATTGAGGACACCGTATTTCTAAAATTTAGGCAGCTGAATGCAGGAAGCTCACCTTAAAGATGGAACAGGGAACAAGTTAGACACAGGGACGCAGGGAACAAAATCTGGATATAGGGAGCTAGAAAGAGGGAACACCGTCGAGCCGGACTGACGCAACTATACGGAACACACACAGAACACACGTTGAGCCAAGCGAAAGACTAAATAACCAGTAGCGAAGACGAAGACCTCCTGGAGTTGTTTATTTACTCTGCACAGAATCAATCAGGAGATAGACACTGAGTCAAGAAAACCAACGAATCTTCAATCTTCACCAGGCAGGAACACCTTTGTTGAAATTAATAGTGACATAGGGACTGGGGATAGACCTACCGTGAAAATACTAGTTTTTTGGATCGTGGATGCTGCAACCTGGAAATTTAGCCGGTATAAATACACAGAGGTAAGGCCGCCAGGCAAAACAGGATCGGGAAAAGGTGCTGACCGCCGCAGTTACAGGTCTAACTCTGGTTTGGTATCCAGCAGAATTTGCAAACGGATTAATTGGCTGGAGGGCTGGCCCGGTTCGCCTAGATAGGCCTGGACAACCTCACTGGCGAGTTGATTTAAGCCCTGCATTAACGATCGCAAATGGGGTGTGCTACTACCGGTTGCGGCATAAAGCTGGTCGCTCAGATGGGTAACCCGTTTCCAGGTGGTGTAGAGTTTGACGATCGTCTGTTCCAGTTGGGCGGACTGGTGGATTAAATCGGCAGCGGTGTTCAAACACCCCAGACGCAGGGCTTCTTCCAGAGCTGTTTCCAGGTTGTGTCCCTCACCTAAGGCCTGCACCTGAGCGGCAGAATTTAAGTATCTGGCCAGGTAACGGGCCTCATTGGTGACCTGTTTCAGTGTATCTACGTTCGGGCTTTCCACCAGGGTTTCCTGCAGGATGGACTGGTGGGCGGGGGGGAGCTTTTCCATTTCCCGCACCAGGGGAGCCACATAGCGGGGGGGAAGGGCCTGGCTTGCTGCTTTTTCCTTAACAATGGGCGGAACCAGATCAGAGGTCACTGCTGTCCATTCCGCTGACAATTGCCGCACATCTCGACGGGTAATCCGATCGCCGCGGCGGGCCGCTTCGGTCACCAGTTGCTGAACCTCCGGGCTGGCCTGGGCGGTTTCAATAAAAGCCTGCTTGCTGAAGCATTCGATCGCCGCCCCATCGAGTTGGCCATCTTCCAGCAGGGTATCAGCACTATTGGCTAGCTCAATCAGGGAATAGGCTTTGGTTTTACTGATATCTCGCTCTTTCAGCCAGTTGAGAAACCCAGTGCCCCGGCCTTCTCCCCGCTGCTTTTCCCGATCCCGCACGGTTCTGAGAATACGTCCCCGCCAGATATCCGTTTGCAGATCAAAGCGATCGCAGACCAGCCAGGCCGAATCAATTTTGTGGAGAAACTCGTCCTCCGAAAGCTGCTGATCCTCTGGCTGCGGCAGATTCAGATTGAAGTTATAGGGTGGGTTATTTCCAAGGGTCTCCAGGGCAACATCCAGATCAGCAGAAGTCTTCAAGTTTTTCTCCATGACAAAACTGAGCCGTCTGTGGACTCAGTAAATTGAATTAAATTTTCAGTTTTTGAATGATAATTGGCTAGCCGGAGGTTTTAACTTGCTTGGCCATTTCGAGGAAGGCATTCATATTAGCACCGGGGCGACGACGGGCAAACTGAGTGTAGGCCGGATCGCCAGAGCTATTGGCAGTTTGAGTAACCTTTGGTTCAGGCAGATTGAGACTAGCGGCTGTAGCTGCGGGGGTAGCGCTGGCCGTTCGACCATTGCTAGATTGATATCCCCGTGCTTCTTCTGGTTCTAGGAAGAACGTTTGTGGTTGGGCTGCAGGGGTGGGGGCAGGTTCAACATCCGGCTTGGCCGCAGGTAATTGCTCTGTTTTTCCACCAAAGCCAAGAACTTTACCAATAAAGGTGAAAATACCGCTGAATAATTTTTTGATTAAACCAAACATAGGACTACCTCCGAGGCCACTGCTGTGAAATTCTGTAAAGTTGGTCTGTAAAGTTGGGGCTGACTGCGATTCTCAACCAAAAGTTTATCATGTAGCCTGCCGTGCCATCTTTACCAAGGGGAGGGCCGACTCAGGCTCCTAACTTTTGGGGTAACCTCAGCTTAGTAAACCTCTGCGTAAGCATTAAGGATGAGCTACTCTAACCCCGATCTGCTGCGCCGCATCCGGCAGGGAGACAGCCAGGCGATCGCTCAATGGCTAACCCAACAATTACAACCCTGGGGGATTACCGCTAAAGTTCAGGTGCAGACTGAAGCTCTCCAAATTATTCTGGAGTCCAATCCTGTGCCCGATCCAGAGTGGGCCGTTGCCTGGCTGAAGCAGCACTTTTTCCCCCTGGAGATGGGTGGCATCCAAACCCTCAAACTGCTGGCCCGCCCCCAGGGAACTGCCTTACCGAGCTGGAGTCGGGACTTAAGCTGGCCCCCACCCACCCTATCTTTACCGCAAAAAAACTCGCAGTTACGGGAACTGGCCGGGCAGGGCAACGCTGCAGCCATGACCCTGTTAATCAACCGCGCCCTGGAGCACAAAAATATTACTGCTACAGTCAAGTACCAGGAACCGGATTTAGAGATCATGCTGTCGGCAGCCACGCCCTGCGATCGCAACATTGTCACCACGCTGATCCAGCGGGAACTGCAACACTGGCAGGGCCTGAACTGGCAAAGCCTGACGCTCAAAACTGAGGCAGAGTCGGAGCTGGACTGGCAGGAAACCCTCACCCCCAGTAGCCTGGGCCAGCCTGCTTCTGTTGCCCAAACGACCCCGATCGCTGGACCAACGAATGCTCATCCCCAACCAGGTGAGGGAGCAACTAAAACAGCAGTTAAGTATGAACTGGGCATGCCGATTCGGGAGATCGATCCCCCAGGTTGGCAGGCCCTGGCAGGGGGAATTTTTCTGTCCCTGTTGTTGATTGCTTCTCCCCAGGTGACGTTTCTACTCAGTCCTCTGATTACCCTGGTGCATGAACTGGGCCATGCCTTCGCCGCCTGGGGGTTTGGTTATCCGGCCATTCCGGCCTTCGATTTCATGTATGGGGGTGGCATTACCTTACATGGCGATCGCTGGCCTGGATTGGTGTTTCTGGTCTATATCGGGCTAGGCTATCTACTCTTCAGCTATCGCTATAACCGAATTACCTGTCGTGTCCTCTGGGTGGTGATTGCCCTCTATAGCCTTTGTGCCTTCACCGAGCTGCATCAATTGATTTTTGTCGGCATGGGGCATGGTTTTGAACTGATCTTCGCTGGCATCTTTCTGTACAGGGGTATCAGTGGCTTTGGCTGCCGCTACGGTATCGAACGTCCCCTCTACGCCATGATCAGCTTTTTCATCGTTATTTATAATCTGCGGTTTAGCTGGGGATTGATGTTTGACTCGGTTGCCCGCGCCATTTATGAAGAAGGCAAAGGTGGGTTGCTGGATCATGACTTTGTTCGCCTTGCCCGCGATTATTTTCATGTCGATCTTTCCATGGTGGCGGGGGGGTTTCTTCTGTTAACCCTGCTGACCCCGATCCTGATCTTTATTCTTTATCGCTACTGGCAGTTAATTCTCTATCTCTTCGCCCGCCTATTTCTGGTCAAAATCGATTAGCTATCTATACCGCAGGAACCACCTGCACCAACGGACTGGCCTCTGAGGGGGAGATGTTTCTCTGGGTAAATTCAAGATCTGCTAAAGTTTGGGGAAAGATCAGGCGATCGCAAAGGCATGGGTGAGGCAGAAAATCCTACAGATCAGCAACCGCAGCAGCGCTGGGTGGACTGGTTATATCGTCGGTTTGAACTGGCGGCCCATCAGACAACGATTCGCACCGAAATCCTGGCCGGTATTACCACCTTTATGACCATGGCCTACATCCTGGTGGTGAACCCGCAGATCCTGTCCAATGCGATTTATCTGCAAAAACCCCAGGATTTGTTTGCCGAACTGGTGATAGCTACGGGGATTTCCGCTGCCCTGGCTACCTTCCAGATGGGCTTAACCACTAACTATCCCTTTGCCCTGGCACCGGGGATGGGTTTGAATGCCTTCTTTGCCTTTTCAGTGGTGCTGAAACTGGGGATTGAGTGGCGCGTGGCCTTAACCGCAGTCTTCCTGGAAGGGTTACTGTTCATTGCCCTCACCCTCTCAAAACTACGATCGCGGATTATTCAAGCGATTCCCGCCAGTTTGAAACAAGCGATCGCCGCTGGAATTGGTTTATTTATTGCCTACATCGCCCTGTCAGGGAATCCAAAGTTGGGGGGAGTGGGTTTGATCGTTGCTGATCCGGTGACCAAAACGGCTCTGGGCCCCTTGAATGAACCTCCGACCCTGATGGCGATCGCTGGTTTAATCATCACCACCGCTCTGGTGGCCCGCCGGGTGAAGGGGGCGCTGCTCTGGGGCATTCTGGCTACGGCCCTGCTGGGTTGGATTCTGGGAGTTTCTCCCTGGCCAACTGCCATTCTGGGAATACCGCACTGGCCCACCCATCTGTTCGGTCAGGCGATCGTCGGTCTGGCTGGAATCAGCAACACCCAGTTCTGGGACTTTGTCACCGTGACGTTTGTGTTTCTGTTTATCGACTTATTTGACACAGTAGGCACCCTGGCCGGGGTCGGCTTACAGTCCGGCTATGTGAATGAACGGGGAGATCTGCCCAAAGCGTCCCAGGCCTTTATGGCGGATGCGGTTGGAACCACAGTCGGGGCTGTACTGGGAACCTCAACCGTCACGGCTTATATTGAATCTGCTGCAGGGGTGGCGGTGGGGGGCAGAACTGGCCTGACAGCGATGGTGGTCGGTGTTCTGTTCACCCTATCGATTTTCTTTATTCCTCTGCTGATCGCCATTCCTGCCTATGCCACTGTTCCGGCCCTGGTCCTGGTGGGGGTATTGATGATGGGGAATGTGCGATCGATTCCCTGGGATGATCCAGCCGAAGCCATTCCCGCCTTTCTCACCATTTTGCTCATGCCCCTGAGCTACTCCATTGCCGAGGGACTGGCGATCGGTTTCATTGCCTATCCTTTAGTCAAAAGCTTTCAGGGTAAGATGCGAGAAGTGAGTGGGTTTGTCTGGGCTCTGGCAGGAGTGTTTGTGCTGCGGTTTGTCCTGTTGTCCCTGAATATTGGTGGCTAAAGCAGGCAGCATCCCTCGCTAGAATTGCCCTGAAACTTGCTGTAAGCAGAGATCAACGCAACGGTCTAAACCTTTAGGTCTGAAGCTTTAACTATGGCTGCATCTTCTTCTCCCCTCGGCATCGCGATCGTCGGAACGGGATTTGGGCAAAAAGTCCATCTGCCTGCCTTTAAAGCCTGTCCTGAAACTGAGGTGGTCGCGGTTCATCACCGGGATTTAAGTAAAGCACAGGCGATCGCGGCTCAACACGCCATTCCCCACGCCTTTGATCATCTGGAACAACTGCTAGCCCTACCCACGGTCGAGGCGATCAGCCTTTCTACGCCTCCCTTTCTGCACTACGAGATGGCGAAAACCGTTTTGCAGGCCGGTAAACATTTACTGCTGGAAAAGCCAGTCACCCTCACGGCGGCTGAATCCCGCGAACTTTACGATCTGGCCCAAGCCCGGCAATTGGTCACCGCCGTAAATTTTGAATTTCGCTATGTTCCCACCTGGATGCGCTTAAAAGAACTGCTTCAAGAGGGCTACATCGGCCGTCCCCGCCTGATCCGAATTGACTGGTTGGTGTCTGGGCGGGCAGATAGCAGTCGTCCCTATAGCTGGCACTGCAGTCAAGCTCAGGGCGGGGGGGCATTGGGGGCGCTGGCCTCCCACAGCTTCGACTATATTGCCTGGCTCTTTGGCCCCGTTAAGCGACTCTGTGCCCGTCTGAGTGTAACCATTCCCACCCGCCCAGATCCGCTCACAGGTCAACCCCTGGCCGTGGATGCAGATGATACCTGTAATCTATTGCTGGAACTGGAGAACGGCATTCCCTGCAATCTCAGTATCAGTTTTTCCACCTATCGGGGCCGGGGACACTGGCTGGAAGTCTATGGCGATCGGGGCACCCTCATTCTCGGTAATCCCAACCAGGACGATTACATTCACGGCTTTGAACTCTGGGGTTCCCAGGCCAGTCGGTCCCTTGAAATTTTGCCCATTCCCAACCGTTTGGAGTTTGAGCAGACCTTCCCGGATGGACGGATTGCGCCCACTTTACGGGTGATTGATACCTGGGTAGAAAACATCCGCAGGGGAACTGAGTTAGCTCCAACCCTACAGGAGGGGATTTACAGTCAACTTTTAATGGATCTGAGCCGAGAATCAGATCTCAATCATGCTTGGGTGGCGGTTCCTAATCTGGTCGATAATCTCAGTCGTTATAGTCAGACGTAATTGAGAGCGAACCGGAGAAGCCCACTTCTAACTCCATCCGTTGTTCCATCTGGCGCAAAAAGTAACCCGTCATCATGGCAGAGGCTAGCAAACCCGCTAAATTGTCTCGATCGGTCGTGATCTGGACATTAAAGGCCTCCGTCGGCAGTCCCCCCACCAATCCTTGCACATTGTGCGAAATGATTTGTTTGATTTCCGGGCTGGCGGATTTAGCCACACGGGCTAACACCTCTGGAGGTTGGCTTTGCAAATATTTGAGTAGCAAATTTGCCTTACCTTCTTCAGCCTGCTCAGAAATAAAATTGGCGTGATCGGGGTTAAAAGCCATAGGTGTCGTAAAGATTTTTTCCATCCTACCCTATCCATTTTGCCACTGCTTGACAAAAATGAACGTGAAAGGGTATTGCGAAAATACCGAACCCGATCGCGCCCCTCTGGTGTAGCCTGGACCGATCAGGGGGAAAGTCGCTCCAGTTTCCATTGGTCACTCTGTAATCGGTAACACAGCCGATCGTGGAGCCGATTGGGTCGCCCCTGCCAGAACTCAATCAAAGTCGGGCTGAGCCGGTAACCTCCCCAGTGAGGGGGACGGGGAACCTCCTGATCGCGATATTCCTGTTCCAGGGCCCGCAGGTTTTGCTCCAGCACCTCCCGGCCGGCAATGACTTTGCTTTGCTCTGATGCCCAGGCCCCCAGACGGCTACCCCAGGGACGGCTACTGAAATAGCGATCGGAATCCGCTGCTGACACCTGGCTGACCGAGCCTTCAATTCGCACCTGCCGCTCCAGTTCTGCCCACCAGAACACCAGGGCCGCCCAGGGAGAATGGGCCAGTTCCTCGCCCTTGCGACTCTTGTAGTTTGTGAAAAAAGTAAAACCGCGATCGTCCACTTCTTTCAGCAACACGATCCGGGCCGCAGGTTTACCTTCCCGGCTGAGAGTGGCCAGGGTCATGGCGTTGGGTTCTAAAATTTCCGCCTCGATCGCCTGCTTAAACCAGGTCTGAAACTGCTGCAGCGGATTTGGATCGACCTCCGTTTCGCTCAAAGACTGCTGACGGTAATCTTTGCGTAGATCGCTAATCGAAATAGTCATAGTTAAAGAATTGCATGGACTTCTTCGATCTTGCCCTGGGGAGTTCAAACCAGGGAACTGGGTACAGGGGTAGAGAGGCGGGATCGGGCTGGACGGCTAATTATGAATTAACTTTGCAGGGCATTTGTCCGTGAACCCCCAGCCCTGAGAATTGGGATAGTTAAAGTTTAAACCCATGCAACCTCACTGCTCCCCTGATTCAGAATCTGCTGCTCTTCAGCATGACCTGGCAGAAGATCCTCGGACGGGACTGAGTGTGGCTACCCTGAAGCGGGACTTGCTGGACAATTTGTTTTATGTCCAGGGCAAATTCACCAGAGTGGCCACCCGGCATGATTACTTTATGGCCCTTGCCTATACCGTTCGGGATCGGCTACTACATTACTGGCTGCAAACCGCGGAAACCTATCTGAACCGCTCCAGTCGCACGGTTTGTTATCTCTCCGCCGAGTTTATGCTTGGCCCCCATTTAGAGAATAACCTGCTGAATTTAGGGATCACGGAGCAGGTGGGGCAGGCGGTGGCTGAGTTGGGACTCGATCTGCAGGAGCTGATCCAGCAGGAAGAGGAACCCGGTCTGGGGAATGGGGGACTGGGACGGCTGGCAGCCTGTTACCTGGATTCTTTGGCAACCCTGCAAATTCCGGCGATCGGCTATGGGATTCGCTATGAGTTTGGCATTTTTGACCAGGAACTGCGGGATGGCTGGCAGGTGGAAGTCACGGATAAATGGCTGCGGTTGGGTAATCCCTGGGAAATTCCCCGTCCCGAGATCTGCTTTGACATCCAGTTTGGGGGGCAGACCCAGAGCTACTATGACGAGCAGGGCCATTATCGAGTGCGCTGGCTACCGGACAAGGTGATCAAAGGGGTGGCCTACGATACTCCCATTCTGGGGTATGGGGTCAAAACAGCGAATTTCCTGCGGTTGTGGAAAGCGGAAGCTGTAGAATCCTTTGACTTTCAGGCTTTTAACGTGGGGAACTACTACGGTGCTGTTCAGGAAAAAATGGTTTCAGAGAACATTACCAAAGTTCTCTACCCTAATGATGAACAGCTTCAGGGCAAGGAACTCAGACTCGAACAACAATACCTGTTTGTCTCCTGCGCCCTCCGCGACCTGATTCGCATTTACCTGCAGACCGCACCTGCTCTGGACAACTTTGACCAGAAATTTGTGATTCAGCTCAATGATACCCACCCGGCGATCGCCATTGCCGAATTGATGCGCCTGCTGGTAGATGAACATTTTTTGGGCTGGGAACCGGCCTGGGGCATTACCCAGCGCAGTTTTGCCTATACCAACCACACCCTGCTGCCAGAAGCCCTGGAAAAGTGGCCGGTCAGCCTGTTTGCCCATCTCCTGCCCCGCCATCTAGAAATTATTTACGAGATCAATCGACGCTTTCTTGACCAGGTGCGCTTGCGTTATCCCGGCGACACCGAGAGGCTGCGGCGGCTATCACTGATTGATGAAACCGGGGAAACCTATGTGCGGATGGCCCATCTCTGCTGTGTAGGCAGTCGGGCGATCAATGGGGTGGCAGCCCTGCACACGGAACTGCTGAAACAAACAGTGCTGCGGGATTTTTATCAGCTTTGGCCGGAAAAGTTTTACAACGTCACGAATGGCATCAGTCCCCGCCGCTGGCTCGTCCTCAGTAATCCCAGGCTGAGCCAGTTAATTTCCAGCCGGATTGGCCAAACCTGGATTACCCAACTGGATCAGCTGCGAGAATTGGAAGTCTGGTCGGGAGATCCTGAGTTCCGCCAACAGTGGCAAGGGGTGAAGCAGCAGATGAAGGCGGAACTGGCAACCTACATTGCTGAGGTAACGGGGATCAGGGTTAATCCAGCCTCCCTGTTTGACATCCAGGCCAAACGCATCCATGAGTACAAGCGGCAACACCTCAATCTCCTTTACATCGTCAGTCTTTATAATCGGTTCAAAGCTAACCCCAGTCTGGCAATTCCCCCCCGCACCTTCATCTTTGCGGGTAAGGCTGCCCCCGGTTATTTTATGGCCAAGCTGATCATTAAACTGATCACAGCTGTGGCGGAGGTGATTAACGCTGATCCAGACCTACAGGATCGGCTCAAGGTTGTTTTTCTACCGGATCACAATGTTAAAAATGCCCAGCGCCTTTACCCGGCTGCCGATCTGTCTGAGCAAATTTCCACGGCGGGTAAGGAGGCCTCTGGCACTGGCAATATGAAGTTTGCCCTCAACGGAGCCCTGACTATTGGCACTTTAGATGGCGCAAATATTGAAATCCGTCAGCAGGTGGGGGCAGAGAATTTTTTCCATTTCGGCTTAACGGCCGCTGCAGCGATCGCCCTGCAAACCGGGGGGTATCAACCGCGAGCCATCTATCAGGCCAATCCAGACCTGCGGGGAGTCATTGACCTGATTAGTAGCGGTCACTTCTGCCACGGCGATCAAACGCTCTTTCGTCCCCTGCTGGACAATTTGTTGAACCACGATCCCTATCTGCTATTTGCCGATTACCAGGACTATCTCGACGTTCAGGAACGGGTCAGTCAAACCTATCAAGATCAGGATAAGTGGACGCGGATGTCGATTCTCAATACAGCCCGGATCGGACTCTTCACTTCCGATCGCGCCATTCGGGAGTATTGTGAGGCGATCTGGCAGGTTCAGCCTGTGAGTATCTAAAGAATCTGCCAGGGCAATTCTGAAGGGATGTCGATCGTTAGGTGCTGCGGGGGCGGTGTCGGCATAAGATCGTTAAGGAACATTGGGTTGAGTTATGGCTATCGATTATCGTAAGGTTTCGGCTCGCTTGGCTAGTCTGCTGGCGATCGTTTTGCTCTGGATCACAACAGGATGTACGGATTCTTCTCCGGGAACCGCTTCAGATGCCAGTGGTGTGCCGGGTGCCCCCTCCCAATCCCCTGCGGCCATGGCCCAACTGCCTCAGTTAGATGGAACCGCGACGGTGGTGCTGCAGGTCAACGGTCAACCCATTACCATTGCCGTGGATGGCCAGGATGCTCCAATTACGGCTGGCAATTTTGTCGATCTGGTCAAGCGCGGAGTTTATGACAATACGGTGTTTCACCGGGTCGTACGCCAACCCCAACCCTTTGTTGTCCAGGGGGGCGATCCTCAGAGTAAAGACCCCAAGGTTCCGGTGGACCTTCTGGGAACGGGTTCTTTTATTGATCCGGCTACGGGCAAACCTCGCTACATCCCGTTAGAGATTGAACCCGCAGGCGCTGACCAGCCCATTTACGGTAAAACCCTGGCTAGTGCCGGTGTGAACAGTCCCCCCAAATTGAAACATACCCGTGGGGCGGTGGCGATGGCCCGTTCTCCTCTGCCAGATTCAGCTTCCGCCCAGTTCTATATTGCCCTGGGGGATCTGGACTTTCTCAATGGCGATTATGCCGTGTTTGGCTACGTCACGGAGGGGATGGACGTGGTAGACAAAATTCAGCAGGGCGATCGGCTGCAGTCCGCTCAGGTGACCCAGGGATTAGAAAACCTCAAAACCCCTGGTGCAACTCCCTCCCCCTGAACATGGCTGCAATCCCGGTCGTTGCCACGGGGATTGGGCTGGTCTCCGCTCTGGGCACAACACTGGCGTCTAACTGGCAGCGGTTATTAAAGGGAGAAACGGGCATTGCTCTCCATCAACCCTTTGCTGAATTGCCTCCCTATCCCCTGGCTCTGGTTGGCGATCGCCCCACGGATTTAGCCACTTTAACGGCTCAGGTGGTTCAGGCTGCGCTGGTGGATGCCCAGTTAGCGCCTCCTTTAGCCGATTGTGGGATTGTGATCGGCTCCAGCCGGGGATGCCAGGCAGAGTGGGAGCAATGGGCCCGCCAATGGCACCAACAGGGAATTCCACCGGATCACAATTGGTTGGATCGTCTACCCCATGCCGCGGCTATGACGGCTGCCCGGGAAGTAGGCACGCGGGGGCCAGTGCTTGCCCCAATGGCGGCCTGTGCTACAGGACTGTGGGCAGTTGCTCAGGGCTATGAGTTACTCCAGACCGGAGTCTGTGAACGGGTGCTGGTGGGGGGGGTGGAAGCTGCAGTCACCCGCTTGAGCATAAGTGGTTTTGCCCAGATGGGAGTTTTAGCGCGGCAGGGGGCTTATCCCTTCGATCGGCAGCGGCAGGGCTTAGTGCTGGGAGAAGGGGGAGCTGTGATTGTGCTGGAAACCGCAGAACTGGCTCAACGTCGGGGGGCGGCCCTCTATGGACAGGTGTTAGGGTTTGGGCTGGCTGCAGATGCGGAACATACCAATGCACCCAGTCAAACCCAAGCAGGGGCGATCGCCGCGCTGAAGCAATGCTTACACCACAGTGGTTTAACCGCTGATCAGGTGGATTATATTCATGCCCACGGCACCGCCACCCGTCTGAATGATCAGTTTGAGGCCACCCTGATCCAAAACTGGTTTCCGCCGCAGGTCGCGATTAGTTCAACCAAAGGGGCGACGGGTCATACCCTGGGGGCCGCGGGAGCGATGGGATTGGCATTCTGTTTGCTCGCCCTAAAGCACCAAGTTCTTTTTCCCACCGTGGGGTTACAGCAACCGGACTTTGCCCTCAACTTGATCCAGCAACCTCAATTGGCTCACTTACAGGCCCTCCTGTGTTTTAGCTTCGGGTTTGGGGGGCAGAATGCGATCGCTGCGGTGGGCAATCCTGCCAGGATAGGCAGTTTCCAGGCTTAACAGAAGTTATGCTGCCGAATAAATATTGAATAAATTGTAAATTTGCCGCTATAGTTGTTTCCTGAGGTTATAGGTGTTTCCTGAGGTAGATGACAAAGCTTTTTTGTTATCTAAATGCCCCTTCCATCTCCGCCCCATCGCTGCCCCTACCCCGAGGAGTGAAATGAGCAGTTCCGCAGACCGCCAGGATGAGTCAGTTAACTCCTGCTTAATTAAACTTGAAGCCGAGCACCTGGTTGATCAACTTTTTCAACAATTAGAACAGGATTTGCAGCAATCCCAGGCTTTGTCAGCAGAGTTGGTCACCCCTCACCCTTCCACCCATCCCCTGCCGGGAACTGCAACCGCTCAATCGGGGCGGAACGATGATTTATTAGTTTCCTATGCCCCCATCTCCGCCCCTGCCCCCCACAGACATTGGTCCTTAAATCCAGCTGCTCCATCTGTACCCGCAGAAGACACCTCCCCAATCCAGCGGGGCAACGACTTCCTGCTCTATGCTCTGGCTGGCACTACGGTTGTCATGTCGATCTCCTTGTGGGCAAGCAGCCAAATTTACTGGCAAAAAATGACGGCGATCACAGCGATGACGGCGACGGTTGCTCCCCCTGTTGAGGCTACCCCCTCCATTAACCCGGCGGATGCTGAATTTGCCCAGTACATTCAACGCGCTCTAGAGATCATCCAGCAGCAACCTGATCCCGCCCAACAACCTGTTGTTGCTAGTGCCACTGGGTTACCGACGGTCAAGGTTCCCCCTGGCAGCCCTGCTGGAAAAAGGCCTGGCAATGTTGAACGCATTTACATTCCTGTTTATCAACCCTCTGCGGCCCAACCTGCCACCGCCGCCCCCCCCTCCGTTCAACCCTTACCCCAACCGCCCCAACTCCCAGTGGCCCTCAAGCCCGCCGCTGGCACCCCCACCGCTGCCAATATCCAACCTCTGGCAGGGAAGAAACCCGTCGATCAAATTCTGGTGGGCGTTTTAGAACTGGGCGATCGTTCCGTTGCGCTAGTGCAGGTCAACGGTTCCACCGAACGAGTGGCCCTGGGGCAGTCCGTGGGGACAAGTGGCTGGAAGTTAAGACAGATTGTTGATCAAAAAGCAGTGGTCGAGCGGGGGGGAGAAGTCCGGTCTATCTTTGTGGGACAACAATTCTAAACTTTTGCGTTCCCTTTGCCCCTCCTTTGGCTCTGAGGAGACGAGCGTCCAGTGTTTAGAATGGAAACGACTGCTGAGCGAAAAACTGCTATGGGCCTATACGAAGATTTCACCACCTTTCTGGAGCAACGTCTGGAGGAATTTCTCCGCACCCATCCCGAACTGGAACTGCAGGTTTTGGATGAGAACTTGCGGGAACAGGAAGAAGATACCCAGCGGCTGATGTCCCAACTGCAGTCTGAACAAAAGCAAATGGAAGCTGATATTCTTTCTACTGCCCAGGAGATCCAGCGCTGGCATTCACGCATTGAAAAGGCCCGCAGTGCTGGACGGGTGGATTTAGCGGAGGCGGCCCAGCAACGGGAAGCGGCCCTCTTGCGCCAGGGCAACCAACGTTGGGGACAAATGCAAGTGTTGCGGGAACGGATTCAGCAAACCCAGACATTGATGGACAATATTCGCACCCGTCGCCAGGAAGTTCAAAAGCAACGGGCCCAGACCCAACCAACGGGCAATACCTCCGCTGACCGCAATCCAACGGGTTGGTACCAGACCGGCTTTTCCAGCCAAACCGATCCGCTGGAAGACCAGTTTCGGCGTTGGGAAACGGACGCTGAACTGGAAGAACTGAAACGCAGTATGGGGCGGTAGTAGCTCAGGACGTTGGGGGCTGTTGACGCTGCCGCAGGAAACGGGTTAATTGATCCGCACTGGAAATCTGATCCAGATTGGAAATAACTGCCAGTCCGGCCGCCAGCAGAAGGGCAACGGGCAGGGGAAGGCTCAGATGTTGCAAGCTGTGGTAAACCTGGAGCAACAACAGCAAAAGAAAAAAACTGGTTAACCAAACTTTCATGGTCTCCACCCACCCCCTCGATCGCTCCAGACCGTTCGCTCTACACTGATTGGAGTTCCCTCCTGCCTCGTTTCGACATCCACAGCAATGGCCACAAACTTAACCGTCTCCAGCCCTGCCGGTAAGGTGATTACGGTAGAAGCTTCCAGCATGCCAGTCTGGGGAACGTAGGCAAAATCAACTAACCAGTGGGGCGGGATCACTTTACTACTCGTGGAGGGTTCTTCCACCCAGAACTTGACGCAGATGGAAGCACAGGAATCGGGCAGGCGCAGATCGATCGTCAGGGGCAACCCCGCCACCAGCAACATGTCCGGTACGATAATTTCTGGGGTGGGTAAGGGATGCAGTAATCTCAGATCCAAGAGTTCCAGTAATGGCTGAGCGGTCTGGGAGGGGGCTAAGTCTTTGCTGTCGGTTTCAGCCTCGCTGGGGGAGGGATGGGTGGGTAAGTTGCTGCACTCTGCTGTTTGATGCTGTTGGGGAACCATCTCTACGTCACGATGGGCCAGAGCACTGAGGGTGAGCCAGAACCGTTTACCCAGTTGCAACGTTTGCACAGCCTGAGCATAACCTGAAGGAGAGGCGGTTCGACGTGAGAGCACCGCTGTTTTTCCCTGGGGCATGATTGGCAATTGGGGAGCCTGTCGTCTGGTGCGGGGACGGTTGGGATACAGTTGGGGGGGAAGGGAAGGGCCCTGACAAACCCGCAGTTCGAGCGGCAGGGGATGAGGATTCAAAACAGGCAATTCCGGTAGCTTCACCCGATCGACCGTCTCAGCCGGGGGAGGAATCACTGGGGCGATCGGGGCAGCAGGGGTGGGCTGGGACTCTGATTCCACTGGAATGACAGTGACCATAAAGGTTTGAGCCTTCCTGAGCGGGGAATGAATAGCAGCAGGCAGAATTAGTTTGGCCTCTCCCAACCAGACGCCTTGATCCATCGGTAGCTTACAGGTGCAACTAAACCGTAGCGGTAAGGTTTGCTCAGGCAAGAGTAGGCTCTGCTCCCAGACAAGTTCCTGAGTACGGGGATTGCGGAACTGGAATGAAACGGTTCCTGCGGCGTAGGCCAATCCAGAAATGGTAATACTTTCCCCTGCCTGGGCTGTGTAGGAGCTTTGATCCAGGATTAAGAGGTCTGCGGGCAGGGTGGGAACTTGGAGCAGGTTATTGAGGGAGTGAATCAGATCCTCAGAAATAGAAATGTTGGAAGACGGGGGTAGATCGATCGCAGCGGGAGGCAGTGTGGCTGGGGGGTGAGGGTCAGCGTTCGGGAGGGAGGCGCTTGGCCCAGGGGCAAGGAGGTCCAGGTCTGCTAGCAGGTCTGCGCTCGTGGCTAATACCTGAAGTTGAATATGGGCCTGTTCAGGGCCAGGGGCAGGAGGCTGGGCCAAACGGCAGGTTAGTTTCCATAGGCCCGGATGGAGATAGGTTGGGGGTAGAACTTCGACCTGACCACACTCATTAGTCTGATGCGATCGCCGCTGGTAACGCCGTTTGGGCAGTCCATTTTCCTCAAACAGATAGCTGATCTGAATTTCAACGAGTGTATCTGCTACACCACAATCAGCCATCACCCGGTAGCGTCCCTCTAAAATTTCCAGGGCAGGCGAGTCCAGGGTTAACCACGACTGATCCCCCTCTTGTTGCAGTAAAAAATCCCAGGTTCCCATGCGTTAATGTTTATGCCAGACTGCGAATCTTCCTAAGAAGATATATCAAAAGGATCGACTTTGACGAACAATCCAGGTTTTGGAAATCCCATTTGAACGAGAGCCGAGATTGTCAACCCCTTTGCTCCGTTGCTCAAACCTCCAAGGGGGTTCGGAGAAAAAATCACTTTTATGCAATTTTTTAACTCGTTGAACCCAGTTTTTGCCCAAAATGTCTGATTGGCGATCCCGCTGGAACATTTGAGCTAGATCAGGCTAGCAGAAAGGGGGCAGTCATGAAGCAGCCAAGATGACAAATTAGCAACCCCTCAATACAGCGCTTCCCACTCGGATGAGGCACATCAGAAGCTCTAGTTAACAGGCGTTTCAGTGCCAAGTATGTGTTTCACGATCTCGGAAAACGCTGTAGCTTAGAAACTCTGGATGCAGGGTAATTCTTGGCCTGCCGTTTAGGCAGCTTTACGCACCAGCACTAAATATTGGTTGCCGTCCCAGCCATTGATCAGCTGCACAAACTTAAAGCCATCCCGGTTTAACTCTTCTATGAGCAATTCATGCCGAATGCCATGCCCACCCCGGTTAGCCGGAACATAATTTAAGGGTGCAAACGTGCTTAAGAGCCAATCTGGGGGAAAATCGACCACTGCCAGCAACCCCCCAGGACGTAAAGCCTGCCCCATACTGGCATTCATCTGTTCGGGTAGGGAAAAGTGATGATAGACATGGCGCATAAAAATTGCATTGCAGCAATCTTCAGGTAAGCCGGTTCCATCAACGGCACCCTGAATCACCTGGACATTGGTTAAGCCATGTTTGCTGACATTCGCACGAATCCGCTCTAACTCCTCCGTATCTAGCTCGGTGGCATAGAGGAGACCGCCGGGTTGGATCTGCTTAGCAATACGCACCGCCATATCCCCATTCCCCGCCCCAATTTCGGCTACGATCGCCCCCGGTTTCAAATTCAACAGTTCCCCTAAACGCTCGGCTTCTCGGTCTAAAGCCCAACTCTGATATAAGCGGGTACCAATAATCAATACAGCGGCGATGGCCAGGGCCAGCCCAATAACCCGCAGCGATCGTTTTACCATTCTGTTCATCGCAATTCTTCCTCTGCAGCCATCACAACTTTCAGCCTGCGATCGTTATAGCCAGCCCTCACGGGGTCAAGTGTGCCCTGAGACTAGACCTGTGGCGTTTGACCGTTGACCACTTCATTGTAGAAGCTTGAATTTAGCAAGGACGATAAACTGTACGTATCCTTCCCATCAGGCTGAAGATGCTCCCAACTTCAGAACAGAACATGCAAATCCTGGATACGGAAATTCAATTTCCCCCCGGTGACTTATGGAGTGATGAACCACCTTTGGAAAGTACTCTACACCTGCAACAGATCATTCTATTCCTCACCTGTCTTGAAATGTGGTGGAGCCATCGACAGGATTTCTTTGCAGCGGGTAATCTCACGGTTTACTACAGCCCTCAGCAACGCAAGTCGGACTTCTTTCGTGGTCCTGACTTCTTTGTGGTGTTAGGGACAGAACGCAAACCCCGCAAAAGTTGGGTGGTGTGGGAAGAGGGAGGACGGTATCCCAATGTGATTGTGGAGATTCTGTCTGATTCAACAGCCCAAACTGACAGAGGCTTAAAAAAACAAATCTATCAGGACATTTGGCGCACTCCCGAATACTTCTGGTTTGACCCCTACACCTTAGAATTGGCTGGCTTTGCCCTGGTTGATGGTGACTATGAACCCCTTCATCCCAATCCCCAGGGGTGGCTGTGGAGTAAGCAACTGGAGTTATTTCTAGGTGTACAGGGTGATCAATTACGCTTCTTTTCACCCCAGGGGCAATTGCTACCCACACCTCAAGAACAGGTGGCGATCGAACAGCAGCAAAAGGAACAGGCTCAACAACAGCTTTTAGCTGAACAGCAGCAAAAAGAGTTAGCGCAACAACAGGTCGATCGTCTGGCTGCCAAACTGCGCGAACTGGGCATTGATCCAGCGGAGCTTGACTAGAAAATGATAGCGGCAACGCTAACCCTCTGAAGACGAGCAAAATGGCTAAGATATAATTTTCACAATTCCATCACCCCCTTTGATACCTATGAGCCAGCAGCTAACTCTGGAACTAAGTGATGAGGTTTATGCCAATCTACAACAGAAGGCTGACGCTGTAGGTCTGTCAATTTCAGAGTGGATTATTGCTGTACTCAGCAATCAAAGCAATGGTGTAAGCAAGGCTTTGTACTCAGTAGCACTACAGGAAGAGGCTCGACAGAGATTTAGAAGTCATGCTGGGGCAGTCAGCCTTGGGTATCCGACAGGTGTAGATAACGAAAGCATTGACGCTGATCTTGCAAAAGCCTATGCAAATGAGTATGAGGAGTAAGGTAAGTTTGTGCTTTTAGATACGTCAGGATTGCTGTGTTATGTTCATCAAAATGAGCCTCAGCATCAGGAAGCAGTGGAATTACTCAACAACACCAGCAAGAAGTCTTTGACGCATAGTTATATTTTAGCTGAGTTAATTGCTTTGGCATTGATACGTCGGTTTCCTCGCGCTGCAATGCTGGCTTTTGTGATGGATTTGCTTGATAACCCAGATATTGAAACCGTTTGGGTGGACGAGTACCTGCATCGAGAAGCCATGCAACTGTTGATTAATCGGCAAGACAAATCTTATTCGTTGTGTGATGCAGTCAGTTTTATTTTGATGCGTCAGCGTGGAATAACAGAGGCATTGACTACTGATCGACATTTTGAGCAGGAGGGCTTGGTGAGGCTGTTGTAGCCAACCCTCGATCGCCTGGCTGCCAAACTGCGCGAACTGGGCATTGATCCAGCGGGGTTGACCTAGCAAATGAAAGCGGTAGCACTAACCCTCTGAAGACGAGCAAAATGGCTAAGATATAAGCATCCAACAACGATAAACGGGTTGTTCTTATGGAGCCATTTGCCACCGCTCTCACTGCTACTGCGATCGCCAATCTAACTTTTGAACTGTTTATTAAACCTGCTACGGGAGAGTTGGCTAAGAAGTTCACGGATGGGGCAATTCAGAAAATGGGTGACCTCTGGAATTTGATTAAAACCAGGCTGGCGGGTAAGAAGGAAAACCTGGATGAGGCTTTACAAAAGGTTGAGGAGGGCGATCAGACTGCACTGAATACTGTCTCCAAGTATCTGGATATAGAAATGGAGGAGGACTCTGGCTTTGCCAATACTCTACGGCTGTTAGCTCAGGAGATTAATGCTGGCAAGCTTCAAGATAATAGTTCTATGTCCCAGAATAACTATGACAGCAGTACGGGTTATCAAACAAAGGTAGAGGGTAGCGGTCCGACATTTGTAGGGGGAGTTCATCATCACGGACAGGGGCATTAGCTGAAGTCGGGGGGACGGGAACCCTCAAAGCAAAGCACCCCACATAACCTACCCTATAGCGGTGTTGTTCAGTTTGTCGGTCGGGAAGCCGATCTGCAAAAGCTGCATGACCAATTACAGCGGAATGAGCGCGTTGCTATTTCTGCCATTGCGGGTATGGGTGGGATTGGTAAAACTGAACTGGCTCTACAATATGCCTTTCAACATCTGAAGCAGAAAACTTACCCCGGTGGGATTTGCTGGTTACGGGCCAGGGAGGATCTGGGTAGCCAAATTGTTGCTTTTGCGAACGTTCACTTAGACCTGAAACCCCCAGAAGATTTAGAACTTTCACAACGGGTCGCCTGGTGCTGGAGCCGCTGGCCAGAGCAGAACACGCTCATTATTATTGACGATGTGCAGCAATACAGAGATATTCAAGCAATTCTGCGCCCTTCTTCCCCTGATTTTCGGTTACTTCTAACCAGCCGAACGCGGTTTGGTAGCCCCGTTCAGAATTATGAAATTCAGGTATTGAGTGAGGATGCAGCCCTTAATTTATTACGTAGCTTGACGGCCCCTGAGCGAATTAATACTGAACTAGAAACAGCTAAGCAGATTTGTCACTGGCTCGGATATCTACCGCTGGGACTGGAACTGGTTGGGCGGTATCTGGCTCGTAAACCTGATTTATCACTGGTACAACTACAGCAACGACTGGAAACTGGTCGGTTATCGGCACAGGCGTTTGAGCTACCTGTTGAAATGCAGGGACAGGATAAACCCTATGAGAATTTGCTGAAGGCATTTGAGTTAAGCTGGCAATCCCTGAGTGAACCTGCCCAGCAGCTTGCGGCCTTATTAAGCTTGTTTGCCCCGGCTGAAATTCCCTGGTCTTTAGTCAAAGCCTGCTATGGAGAGGAAGCCGAAGAAGAATTAGAAAACTGGCGAGATGAAGAACTATTATCGTTAAGCTTGCTAACTCGTACAGGTGAGGGAATGTATGAACTGCATCAGCTTCTCCGCGAGTTTTTTGCTGTTCAGCGTGAACAGATGGAGATTGCTTCTAAACTCAAGAGTAACTTTTGCAGTGCAGTAGCTAAAGTTGCAGATCAAATTCCTCGCAATCCAACTCAGAGTTTAATCAAGAGAAATAAATCTTTAATGCCTCACTTTAAAGAAGCAACTACTACTCTAGAACCGTGGCTATCAGAGGAAAATCTAATTAAACCTGCAACTCGCTTAGGCCAATTCTTTTTCAGTCAAGCAGATCTTGCAAAAACTGAATACTGGTATCAGCAAGCTTGCCAGATTAGTAAACGGCTGAGCAAGAGCCATCCTGATAGGGCAACTTGCCTTCATAACCTGGCAGGTTTTTATTGTGAAATTGGAAAATACAAAGAATCTGAAAATCTCTTTTTGCGTTCAATGGTTATTTATAAAAGGCAATTAGGATGTGAACATGTTGCTGTTGCAAACGTTCTCAATGGATTAGGATTACTTTATTTAAGTAGGAATCTTTATGATAAAGCAGAGCCTCTTTTGGCAGAAGCACTATCAATTAGGAAGGAAAAGTTAGAGCCAAACCATATTGATATAGCAATAAGCTTAAACAATTTGGCCCTACTCTACACTTATCGAGGACAGTATTCAGTAGCAGAAGATTTATTTTTGAGATCTTTAGAGATTCGAGAACGGATATTAGAGAGCCATAATCCTGATATAGCAAATTGTCTCCAAAACTTGGCAAGTCTTTATACGAAGCAGGGGAATTACAGCAAAGCCAAAACATTTTTTATAAAGGCACTTGATATCTATGAGCGTCAGTTGGTACCTGATCACCCAAATATGGCATGTGTTCTAAACAACCTAGCAGAGCTTTATAGATTAGAGGGAAATTTCAATGAAGCAGAAACTTTTTATCATAAAGCTCTACAAATTCGAATATCTATTTATGGAGAGGATCACCCTAATACTCAAACTGTTCGGCGAAATTTCATTCTTTTTCTACGAGAAGTTCTTCAAGCAGGGCAAACAGATCAGCTTTCAGACCATCCTTTAACTCAAGCAACGTTAGAGAATTTGCAGCAGGAGCAAGCAGAGTAACAATTCAAGCAGCATGCACTAAAGTCAGTCCAGACAGAAGCATATTCAGTCGTGTAATTAAGATTCGATCGTAGATCATTAAGTCCCGATCGACGATCAGAAACATATTCAGCCTTGTAATTAAGGTCCGATCGCAGATCATTAGTATCTGATCGTGGATCATTAAGACTCGATCGCGGATCACAAGTACATTCAGCCCTGTAATTAAGATCCGATCGACGATCATTGGCATATTCAGCCTTGTAATTAAGGTCCGATCGCAGATCATTAGTATCTGATCGTGGATCATTAAGACTCGATCGCAGATCACAAGCATATTCAGCCCTGTAACTAAGATCCGATCGTGGATCATTGGCATTCGATCGCGGATCATTGGCATATTCAGCCATGTAGTTAATACCCGTGGCGATACATTGCGTAGAAAATCACGGATCAGAAGGAGTGTAGGGTAGTACGGTACGATCGCTAGCTATAACATAAAGAAAAAATTATAATCCAGGGTGATTAGTGGGCAATACAATAAAATTGCAGCCATATCAATTAACTTCCTTCACAATCTAGAGGATTCTTGCTATGGCTCCCCAGGATACATCTCGCCGCTTACCCCCTAAAACCCTCAGTCACGATATTGATTCATACAACGGCTTACAGACAATTCCTAGCTTTACAACCGATCGACCGGATGCATCGGCTGAAGCTGTCCAGAAAGCTTACGAAATAATGCTGGCTAAACAGGCGGATGAAACGGCCAAAGAAGCGGTTTATAAAGCAGCAGCAGATGCGGCTCGGCTGGCGGAATGGTACTTTCACAATACAGTTCTGGCGATGAAGGAAGCCGTTAAGGGAAAGTATGGGTCTGATAGTGATCAAGCAGCGGCTGTAGGGTTTAAGAAAAAATCTGAACGAAAACGGCCAACACGCAGCAAAAAGGATGAATAGACCAGTGATAATTTCTGAACAAGCAATTTCATAGCGATCGGGAAGTTAAATCCTGTGATTGGTACTGATTTTGATCGAGACAAAAGAGGATTGTGGCAAAAATCGCAGATATTGGGGGCAAACGCCTGGTCAGTCTTTCCCCTGATGCCTGGGTGAAATGGGTAACCGGGCAATCGGAGGTAATTGCTCAGGAAATTGTGGGAGCAGATTTCCAATGGCTGAGCCGTGAAAATGATGTGCTGGTGAAGTGCTTCAGTCCGGATAATGGAGAATTCCTGACCCTGACTGAATTACAGTTGCGCCACCTGGCCAAGATGCCCCTGCGAGTTCGCGCCTATGCTGCCCTAGCTGAGGAGAAATATGAACTCCCCGTCTACCCTGTGGTAATTAATATCCTACCGCCTGCCCGGAATGTAGAGATTCCCGATCGCTTTGAGCGTAATTTTATGGGTCTTAAAGCCCAACAGGATTACCGGGTAATTAACCTCTGGGAAGTGGAGGCTCAGATGGTGTTTGAACAGGGCTTAGTTACCTTAATGCCGTTTGTGCCGATCCTACAGGGAGGAGATAAGGAAGCCGTTGTGCGGCAGGCAGTACAGTTTTTGCAGCAAGACCAGCAGTTGAGTGAGTTAGAATCCTTATTAGCTTTCTTTGCCAGCTTTGTCCTGGAAACTGAAGTCGTTGCTCAAATCATGAGGTGGGACATGGCAGTCCTGAGAGAATCACCCTGGTATCAAGAAATCCTGCAGCAAGGAGAACAACGAGGAGAACAACGAGGAGAACAACGAGGTCTAATTCAGGGGAAACAGCAGGGTCGTAGAGAAGAAGCTGCTACGCTTATCCTGCGGCAACTGGCTCACCGTTTTGGCCCCCTGCCGATTCCCTCCACTAACCGGATTGAGCAATTATCCCTGGAGCAACTGGAAACTCTGAGTGTGGACTGGCTGGATTTTCAGAGTGTGGCAGACCTGGAAGGGTGGTTGACGGGGCAGGAGTAGTCAGCAATCTCCCTCTTACTTTAATGAATATCTTATGAACAACCTGTTGAGTCGTATTACTCAAATCCCCGGTCAGTGTGGTGGCCGTCCCTGTATTCGAGGAATGCGTATTCGGGTGAGTGATATAGAGCAATCTGTAGGCGATCGCTCACGTATAGCAATCCTGTTTGAGATCTAAATGGGGTAAAGGGGTGGAACCCCTTTTGTGGGGAAACCCCACACCCCCTTCTTCTCAACCCAATTAGAATTGCTATAGATTATTTATAAACTATCTAAACTATAGATTGAGCAACCTATCGATCGCTGAAGATCAAGTTTTCAAGGAATACGAGTCAGCAATTTTTTGACGGAGTAAGCTACTTTGATCCAGTAGATCAGTTTGACTCAGAACTTCTTGCTCTCCAGAGGCTAACCATTTTAATTGCACAGTTTGAGCTGCAGCTTCGGCATCGCCCAGAATTAAACACAGAGGTGCACCACTGCGATCGGCCCGTTTGAGTTGCTTGCCAAAGGCACTACCACTTAAATCCAGTTCCACCGCAAAACCGTGATGCCGCAGTTTTTGAGCCAGCATTAAAGCCTGAGGTTCAGCCACTGCTCCTTTAGCAACCAGGTAAAAATCCGGTTTGGCCTCGTAAGAAATGTTTTGCTGTTGCAGTAATAGAATTAAGCGTTCCAGTCCGATCGCCCAACCCACTGCGGGGGTATCCGGTCCACCCAGTTCTGTAACCAGACGATCGTACCGTCCACCCCCACACACCGTTGCCTGGGCCCCCAGTTCTGTGGTTTGAAATTCAAAGGCTGTATGGGTGTAGTAGTCCAACCCCCTGACCAGACGGTGATTCAATTCGTAGGGAATGCCCAGATCCGTCAAACATTGCTGCACCCGATCGAAATGCTGCCGAGAGGTTTCGCCTAGATAATTCAAAATCTGGGGAGCTTGCTGACAAATCTCCTGAGTGCGTTGATCTTTGCTGTCCAGAATCCGCAGCGGATTGCGGTGTAGCCGTTCCTGGGAGTCGGGATCAAGTTCCGCCTCATAGGGGGTGAGGTAATCCACCAGGGCCTGACGATACCGCTGTCGATCCTCCTGGTTGCCCACGGAGTTTAACATCAACGTCCAGTCGGTTAGCCCCAGTTGTTGCAGCAGGTCGGTGGCGATCGCAATCACCTCAGCATCGGCACGGGGATCGGCACTGCCCAGCACTTCGACCCCCAACTGGTGAAACTGGCGTTGTCGCCCGGCCTGGGGACGTTCATAGCGAAACATCGGTCCCGTATACCAGAGCCGCTGTACCCCCCCCTGGGCAAAGAGTTTATGTTCGATCAAGGCCCGCACCACTCCGGCGGTTCCTTCTGGCCGTAACGTCAGCGATCGCTCCCCCCGATCCAGAAATGTATACATTTCTTTGCCGACAATATCGGTCGCTTCACCGATACCCCGCTCAAACAAAGCTGTTTGCTCAAACATGGGGGTGCGAATTTCTTGATAGGCGGCTCGCTGCAGAATTTGCCGGGCCATGGCCTCCACCCGCTGCCAGTAGACAATTTCTTCCGGTAAAATGTCGCGGGTTCCCCGTGAGGCTTGAATTGAACTCATCCCGTTTCCTCGCTCAGGGTCACTTCTGCTAGGTTTATTTCGCCCAAGCTGATTTCTACGGCAGGCTGTACTTCCCCTGGAGTGGCAGCCTCGATCGGTTGAGCCTTAATCCGCCGGATGGGCAGGTTGGCAATTAGGGCGGTGGTGCGCTGATCGGATTCGAGGGAAAAGACCAGACTATCCGTATCCAGTTCTACATAGCGGGCAACCACTTCCAGAATATCCCGGCGCAGATTATCCAAAACCTGGGGGTTTAAGTCAGCCCGATCGTGGGCCAGTACCAACTTTAAGCGTTGCTTGGCCTGCTCACGGCTGTTATTGCCGCTCTTGGGAAATATTCTTTCTAGCAAATCAGTAATCATAGGGGTGCAGCCTTAGCCTCGACTGAAAAAGCGGCGAATGCGGTTAAACAGAGTATCGTAGGCTGCGTCCAGATCGAGAAAATCGACCTTCTGCCCTTCCAGCCGCTGGGCAATATTATTAATGGCAAGACCCGGTAAGGAAAGCTGGTCCGCCAACACCAGAGGTTCGCCCCGGTTCGTTGACACAATCACCCGTTCATCATCGGGAACAATGCCCAGCAGGGGAATCGAGAGGATTTCCTGTACATCCTGCACCGACATCATATTATTGGCCTGAACCATGGCGGGACGAATGCGATTCACAATCAGGTGAATTTGCTTGACCCGATGGGCTTCCAGTAATCCAACCACCCGATCGGCATCCCGCACCGCAGCAATTTCTGGGGTCGTCACCACAATGGCTGCCTGGGCCGGGGCGATCGCATTTTGAAATCCAGATTCAATCCCCGCCGGACAATCAATCAGGACATAATCAAACTGCTGAGCCAGGGCCTGGGCCAGTTGTTGCATCTGTTCTGGTGTAATGGCATCTTTATTACGGCTCTGGGCAGCGGGGAGGAGCACCAGGTTATTCTGGCGTTTATCCCTCACTAGAGCTTGCTCCAGACGGCATTGTCCCCCCAGAACGTCGAGGGCAGTATAGACTACACGATTTTCTAAGCCCAGCAACAGGTCCAGGTTGCGTAACCCAAAGTCTGCATCCATCAGGGCCACCTTACGCCCCAGACGGGCCAGGGCCATGCCCAGATTAGCAGTGCAGGTCGTTTTACCTACCCCACCCTTGCCGGAAGTGATGACGATAATGCGTCCCATAAAAGAAAGTGGAGCGAAAGAATTTTCCGTGGCAACGGTCTTAGACTCCCTAGTTTACAGGTTTATAGGGAAGCTGATCAGGCCGGGGTAGGAAAGATTTTGCCAAATTCAGCCGCTTTAGACAAGCGAATGCCTGCAGTTGTAATATAGGCTACTTCTGGATAGGGGGGATTGGGGGGTTCAGGGGTGCGGGCCACTTGATCGGCAATCCGCAATAGGGTCGCTTCCATTTGCAGGGCCATGATCCGACACTGAGTATTTCCCCTGGCTCCAGCATGGGCAACCCCCCTGAGCCGGCCCCAGATCAAAATATCCCCATCGGCAACCACTTCTCCGCCGGGGTTGAGGTCCCCAATAATCACCACACTACCGGCATGGCGGATTTCCTGGCCAGAGCGCACTGTGGTTTCCAGATACAAAGGGGGCGAAAGGGGCGGTTCAGGAGCAAGGGTTTGCAGGGGCACCACGATCGAACTTTGTTCCACCGCATAGCCCAGGGTGGCGGCGGCGATCGCGGTTTGGCGTCTACAGGTATGGACCCGCTGGAGTTGCAGGTTTGCTTCTGCCAACAGTTGGGCGAGTTGTTGCAGTTGGCGCTGGTCTAAGAGTCGATCGCCCGCCCGAATTTCCACCCCCGTTTGAGCCTGCCAGAATCGTCTTCCCCCCTGCAGTTGCACCTGTAATTGCTGCCAAACCCCTGCCCAATCCCCCTGCCCATCCGCCGGTAAGGTTAAGCGCAACCGCTCTGTTTCCGCTGCTAAACTGAGCCAACTCGGACCAGGGGGGGGAGTCAACTCCGGGCTGGCCGCTTCTGAGGCTGGCTGCGGTTGTCCTGGATCAGCAGCGGGGGGTTCAGGGAGAGAGGGGGACTCGGCGGTGGGCGTTGCTGGTATGGTGCTCAGGGATGGTTCAGGGAGAGAGGGGCGATCGCTACTGGCTGGAGTAACGCTTGCAGCATCCTGTGCAGAGGCAGTGGTCAGTCCAGGATCAGCACTCATGGTTTGACAACTCTGAGACGGTGGGTAATTAAAGTCATGCCATTATCCCGGATGAGGGCCACTGAAATCCACTGATCACCAGGCTGAGCCGGGGCTTTACCCAGCTTGAACAATCCCCCTGCACTCAGCAAACTCAAATCGACGGGGACAGGCTTGGCATAGGCATCCACCGCCACAGGTTTTTCCATTGCTGCTCCTAAAAGTAAGCTGTCCCCCAGGGGTTCCTGGACAATGACATCCAGGTTGTAATCCTGTCCCACCTTCACCTGATCGGGCAAATTAACCTGTACGGTTGGAGGGGTTTCCCCTGCGGTAATCTGAGTTGTTTCAGCTAAAATTTCCTGACTGAGAATTTGTTTGTCCACAACCTGTTGCCGGGTTTTGAGCACCGCCTTCAGCACCAGCGGACGGGCCCCATTTTTCCCCTGTCCCGTAATGGTGGTGGTGGTGTCCAGGGTAAAGCCATTGTTGGTGGCTTGCCAGGCATTCAGTTCTGTCCGGTAGGTCAAGGTGGGGTATTTTTTCCAGAACTCACTCAGTACTTTCTCCAGGGTTTGGCGATTCAAGCCATCCGTATTGCTGAAGTCAGAACGGTAAAACTTCAGGACTGCCTCCAGATTACGCTGACTGGCAGCGGCATCCAGTTGGGTAAGGAACGCCTGCACTTCCTGGGGGGGCGGATTGGTCTGAGCCAGACGGGGAGGGTCGATCGCAGCCTGGGAGGGAGTTGGCACCTGCAGGGTCGTCAGACAGGTCAGAACCAGACTAAGGGAAAGCCAGGGGAAGCAGCGATTTTTTTTCATGAAGGGGGCTAAAAGGGGGCTGAAGCGGGAGCAGAGATGGCGGGTTGACTGATTAGCAGCAAACAGGAAATGAATAATGCCATCTTAATTCGTAATTTCTCAAGCATAGTGCCGAATGTATTGTAAGACTGAAGGGTGTAAGACTGAAGCGTGGTGAAGAACGCTGGTAATCCAGATTAACTATGCATCGACCAAAATTATTAGTAGCCGCGAGTGGCACCGGGGGCCATCTTTTTCCAGCGATCGCCGTGGCCCAGAGATTGTCCGATTACGACATTGAGTGGTTGGGGGTGGCAAACCGTCTAGAAACCCGTCTGGTTCCCGACAACTATCCCCTGCATATCACCAGCATTGAGGGTTTTCAACGGGGGTTAGGACTGGGAACCCTGAAAATTCTGGCTAAGTTTATCCATTCCATCTGGCAAACCCGTCAATTACTACAGCGGGGGGGGTTTTGCGGGGTCTTTACAACAGGGGGGTATATTGCGGCCCCAGCGATCATTGCCGCCCGCAGTCTGGGTTTAGCGACGGTTTTGCACGACTCCAATGCGTTACCGGGAAAAGTAACCCGCTGGCTCAGTCCCTGGTGCAGTGTGGTGGCCTTGGGGTTTAAAGCAGCCATCCCCTATCTTCCCCGGGGACAGACCGATTGGGTGGGAACACCAGTGCGATCGGACTTTCTCCACTCCCCCGCTCTGGATCTTCCCTTACCAGAAGCTGAACCGGTGATCGTGGTGATGGGGGGCAGTCAGGGAGCTGTAGCGATCAATCAGTTGGTGCGCCAGGCTGCCCCCAGTTGGTTGGATGAAGGAGCCTGGATTGTTCACCTCACCGGGGAAAATGATCCAGAAACCCATCGTTTGCAACATCCCCACTATCTGGAATTGCCTTTTTACGATCAGATGGCGGGGCTACTGCAACGGGCTGATCTGGTGGTGAGCCGGGCGGGAGCGGGAAGCTTGACCGAACTGGCGATCACAGCCACTCCCTCCATTCTGATTCCCTATCCCTACGCGGCGGAGGATCATCAGACCTACAATGGCAAGGTTTTTGCCGAGGCTGGTGCAGCAATTCTTTTGCCTCAATCCAGCTTAACGGCAGCCCAACTGGAAGCAGAGGTGTTGGCCTTATTGCGATCGCCGGACACCCGTAAGCAGATGGCCAACCAAGCTGCCAGTCTAGCGGTTCCCGATAGTGCAGAAAAATTAGCGGCTCTGGTCCGCCGGGTGATTAAGTCTGACTAAGCCGGGTCTGTCGCCATCCCCCCATGACTGCGAGGATCATCACTGTTGGGTCGCACGGGGGGCGCAAAGTTGGAAATCTGGCCTGAGGGTTGGAGATGGGGTAGGGGCTGAGCTGCAATTAAAGCCTGGAGATTTGCAGCCATGATCGGCAGGGGTTGTTTCCCGATCACACTGCCCTGGTCTTGATTAGATGCAGACAGAAAAATGAAGTGGGGAATGCCGTCAACGCCGTAGCGCAGGACTTCTGGTAGCCACTTGCTATTGTCCACATTCAGCATGACGAAATTGACCTGGTCCCCATATTGCTGCTTCAGTTGGTCTAAATCTTCAACCATAGCCTGACAACTGCTGCACCAGTTCGCATAAAACTCGATCAAGGTGGGTTTAGTATTTTGCTGAGCCACCTCTAGCGGGATGGCAGTGGCACTCAGACTACTAAGGGAAACCTGGCTGGTCTGCGATCGCCAACCCAGAAATAAAGTCACACTGAGGATAACCGCTACCAGGACAATGAAAAAGTTTTTGAGCCGCCCGGCGAGAGAACTCGAAGAAGCATCAGCCGTCATAGAGATTTGCCTGCTTGTACTGAGAAGCTGCTTGTTTTGTACTAAGAACATCAATTGCCCGTTTCCAACCTCCAGTGTAGAAGATGATCTCCTACCAGGTTTGCGTCTGGTCTGCCTTTATGATTGGATGAGTTTAAGTCTGCTTCGATTCTGTCTTAGGATAGTTGACCTTACCTCTTGCGGTTCTCCTCCAATCTGCTAAAGTTTACCCTAAAAGTTTACATAGACATGAATAGACTACTGTTTAGCAATGGTGTGGGAATAGCTGTACTTTTGACCGGCATGGGTTCAACCTCTGTTCAGGCGCAGGATACGTTGCCTATTCAATCAGACACCTCCTCCAGGCTGGACTCTCCCCTTGTCTCTACCAAGAGTGTCACCCCTGCCCAGGAAACAGGCTGTTTCAGCACTCCTTGTTCTACCATTTCCCTGCAGCAATACCAGACTGAACAATCAGCCTCCATACAGGCAGCGGATCTGCAACCCCTGGCCCAGCTCCTGGTCCCGAATCCTTCCCCCCCAGCCGCTGAGGGTAGTCCCAGTTTACAATTTGAACCCTCCTCACCTGGGCAAAAACCTTTTCAGCCAACCATTTACAAGCAAAGCCGAGGCGGCCGCTATTCACCCGGGGTTACCCTTTTTGCACCTTCAGGCTACGGCAAGTCCTGGGGTAACGCTTCCGTAGGGGTGGGTTTTCAATCTCGCGCCCGCTTTTCTGAGAAGGCTGATGGCGCATTTGGGGGCAGTGTTGGCTTTGGGGATGCCCGTCGGGCAGTTGGCCTTGATGTCGGTTTGACAGTCTTAGATGTATCAGAGTTCGACCGGGCGGCGGTGAGCTTGAAACTGCACCGTCTCCTTCCAGAGGATTTTGCCCTGGCTGTAGGGGTCAGCGGTATTTACCTGGGAGAAGAAGGAGGCATGGGAGAATCCGTCAGTCCCTATGGAACGGTGACCAAAAGGATCGTGCTGAACCAGGATGATACGGCTCCCTTCAACCAGCTTTTTCTGACTTTAGGGGCCGGGGGCGGTAACTTCCGTAGTGAGAGTAATGTCATCAATGGGACGGGGAGCACGGGCGTATTTGGTAGCGTGGCAGTGCGGGTGCTCCAGCCGGTTTCAGTCATTACTGAATGGTCCGGTCAGGATCTCTCCGTAGGGGTTTCCATTATACCCTTCAAGAACTTGCCTTTAGTGATTACGCCGATCGCTACAGACTTGACGGGTAGTGCCGGAGATGGGGCCCGCTTTGTTTTAGGCATAGGCTATGGCTTCTCCTATTAGGGTGCTTTGTGACCGTCAATTGACAGCAGAAAGATTTTATTTAATTAGGAGCATATAAATAATGTCAGTGAGAGCACGTTGGATTGCCCTGGGACTGGTGTTAATGACTACTGGAGTGAGTGAGCGAGGGTCAACGAGGATTGCCCAAGCTGCCAAACCCCCAGAATCACCCTATCACCTGACTCAACCTATCCATGTAGAACCTAGCGGCAATGTAGCGAGTCAAGTGCTCAGCCATGCCCCTCGCACTCAACCACTCAACCCTGTCCTGGCTGGCTTAACCTCCTTACTGGCTCCACTCAGGATTGCTCAAATGACCCAGTCCGATGTTACCAATCCGATTGTGCCTGAACTGATTGTCCCGATCGGGGTGGGGGAGCCGGGCCGGGTTGATCTGGGCAACCTTGCACCTGGGGGGATTGTGAACGTCCTGGAGGAAGCTCAGTCTTCCCAGTTTGCCAGTTACTTTAATGCAAGTCTGTACGGTGCAAGTGCAACGCCTGAGCAAATTGCTGCACGGCTGAATCAATTGGCCAGATTGACCGGTCAGAGAGCTGCGATTATATATACCTATGTCACCCCCAAGGGGTTGATGCTAGTAGCGGTATTGCCCCAGAATAATGTTGGTGCACAACAGCCTTCTAGAGTTCTCACAGCCTCCCTTGCCCCCACCCGCTTGGCCCAGGGGAGTGCGCCTGATGCTCCGTGGCTGATCCGTAAGCAGGTTCCTGAAGCCTTGCCTGCTGATGTTCAAAGGATAGCTCGTGAGTTCCGCCTTGAAGTCAGTGATCCTCGCAAAATTCGCACCACCAGTTATCGCCCCACCGCTGAGCAACTTTACCGCTGGCTGGTTGCTCCCTTTAAGGCAGAACTTGAGGCGAACCGCATCGATACCCTGGTCTTTTGTCTGGATGAGGGTTTGCGCTCCCTACCAGTGTCAGCCCTATACGATGGCCAGCAGTTTTTAGTTGAGCAATATAACCTGGCCCTGATTCCCAGTTTTAGCCTCACCAATACCCGCTATGAGCGCCTGGGGTTGAATCAAGCGATGCTGGGCATGGGCATTTCTGAATCGACGGGTGGACTTTCTCCCCTGCCTGCCGTTGCTGTGGAAGTACCAGCATTAACCAATCAGATCTGGCGAGGTGAAAGTAGGCTCAATCAACAATCCACTCTGGACAATCTGATTCAACTAACAGGTACTGGCCAATTTCGCATTCTGCATCTGGCTACCCATGCCGAATTCAAGCGGGGGGATGTCAATCGTTCCTTTATTCAGCTATGGAACTCTCGTTTACAGTTAAGTCAACTCCGGCAGATTTCTCGCAAATCCGGGTGGAACCCAACCTTGGGACTGCTGGTGTTGAGTGCCTGCCAAACCGCCCTGGGTAGTAGCGAGGCAGAATTGGGCTTTGTCGGGTTGGCAGTCCAATCTGGGGTGGAAACGGCGTTGGGTAGCCTATGGCGGGTGAGCGATGAGGGTTCTCTGGGCTTGATGACCGGGTTCTATCAGCAACTGGCGATTAATGCTACCCGATCGGCGTCGTTGCGTCAGGCTCAACTGGCCATGCTCAGGGGAGAGATTCGCATCAATAATGGGGAATTACAACTGCCAGGACAACTGCAATTGGCGTTGCCTGCTGAATCCAGGAATGTTGGCAATATCGATTTCAAGCATCCCTACTTCTGGTCAGCGTTCCAACTGGTGGGCAATTGGAATTAACCAATTGGGCGATCGCTGGCAGTCACCCAGAGGTAACCCCTCAACTGTTCCTGGGCTACTTTTGAGTGCCAATCCCTGGACAGGAAAACGATGGGTAGCAATTTGGCTAGGATGAAGTGCGAATACACTGTTCACCAGTCAATGAGCCATGCAGATTGAGACGCTAGTGGTTCACGGGGGTGGGGAGGTTGATCCAGCCACAGGGGCGATCATTCCGCCGATCCATCTTTCTACCACCTTTGAACGCCAAGCCGACGGTAGCTATCCCCACGGCTATATTTATACCAGAAGTGGTAATCCCAATCGCACTGCCCTGGAGAATTGCCTGGCCGCTCTGGAGGGGGGAGCCGGAGCCATTACCTTTGCCTCTGGTGCTGCCGCGACGCTGAGTCTTTTCCACTGCCTTTCCCCGGGGGATCAGGTGATTGTGCCCAGGCAGATGTACCACGGCACAACCCAGCTCCTCAGAAATATTTTAATTCCCTGGGGGTTAACAGTGGCGGTTGTAGAGATGACGGATCTGGCCCAAGTAGAGCAGGCCCTGCAAACCCGGACAAAACTAATTTGGGTGGAAACGCCCTCCAACCCCCTGCTTCAAATTACAGATATAGCGCGGGTGGCAGCGATCGCCCATCAAGCCAATGCCCTCTGCGTCTGTGACAACACCTGGGCGACCCCTCTGCTACAACACCCCTTAGACCTGGGAGCGGATTGGGTTATCCATGCCTCAACCAAATACCTGGGTGGCCACAGTGATGTATTGGGAGGGGTGGCGATCGCCAAACAGACGGATGACTTTTACCAACGGGTGAGGCACTATCAAATCACGGGGGGCGCAGTTCCCTCTCCCTTTGATTGTTGGCTGCTACTGCGAGGAATCCGCACCTTAGCCTGTCGAATGCGGACTCACTGTGAGAATGCAGCCCAGATTGCCACTTTTTTATCTCACCATCCCCAGGTGGAGGCAGTTCATTATCCCGGACTCCCCTCCCATCCAGGCCATGCTCTGGCCCAGCAACAGATGACCCAGTTTGGGGGAATGGTGTCCTTCCAGGTGAAAGGCAAGGGAGAGCAGGCTAAAGCTGTTGCAGCCCAGGTGCAGTTATTTACCCGTGCCACCAGCCTGGGGGGAATGGAAAGTTTGATTGAGCATCGGGCTTCGATCGAAGGCCCTGGCACAGAGACCCCCGATAATTTACTGCGTTTATCCCTTGGGCTGGAACATCCTCAAGATTTAATCGCCGATCTAGAACAGGCTCTGGATAGGGCGTTTGGCTGATATAGCTGCAATCCAGGCTGAAGAGGTTGCCCTCCCCAAGCGGGATAAAAATCTGGTCGATACAGCGTTTTCCACTCGAATGAGGCAGATCAGAGGTTCTGGCCAATAGGCGTTTCACTGCCAAGCATGTGTTTCACTATCTCGGAAAACGCTGTAGCTTGGGATACGATGGGTGACTGGAGCTCGTCTGGATCGTTTTGTTTAGTTGGCTGTCTTCCCTGAGCCGGAAACTGGACCATCTCCTCAGAGAGATGCTATCGCAGTGACGACCTCTTAAGTTTAAGAATATTCTTAATGGCTCTGGGCTGTTGCTGTCTTGCCGGTTTGGATCTGAGATTCTCAGGAATTTGACCAGAATTCAATCTGCCGATCGGGCCGGATGCCAGCTTTATTAAGCATTGTTTTGAGGATGACTCTTATGGTTCAACGTGGCTCAAAGGTTCGGATCAAACGGCCAGAATCCTATTGGTACAACGAAATTGGCACCGTTGCCTCGGTAGATACTAGCGGAATTAAATATCCAGTCATCGTCCGCTTTACAAAAACGAATTATGCTGGTGTGAATACGAATAACTTTGGTGTGCATGAAGTGGTGGAAGTTGCAGCTCCCACAGCTAAAACCCGGCAATCCTCTGCTGCTCCTGGTGGCATGCAAACCACGGTGGAGCCGATGACCCGTCGTACAGGTCAGGGAGCCATTAGCGGTAATGTGAAAGCAGGGGCTGGACCAGAAGCACCGGGAGTAGATCCGACTACACCAGAAGGGTCGCCCAATCAGGGGACTGAATCTCGCTAAGTGGGGTGACGACTGGGGGTAGCCATACAGGGAGAGAACTAGCGCAATCCAACTGCACCCTTCACAACTGCAAGCGTATACCTACCCTGGCTACCCCAGACCCTTACCCTCACTTCAGCCAGAAGGGAGAAGTTTAACTATCGCCTCACCCGTCTTTCAGGGCAAATGTCAGAATAGGGGGGAGACTTGTTAAGAAACGTAAGACTTCTCCATGGCTGATCAACTGATTCGAGCAACTGCGGCTGAAGACGGTATCCGGGCTGTAGGGGTAATCACTACCCGTTTAACTGAAGAAGCCCGCCAGCGGCACAAGCTTTCCTATGTGGCTACCGCTGCTCTGGGCCGAACCATGGCCGCCGGATTGTTGCTCGCCTCCAGTATGAAGCAACCCCAGGCCCGGGTGAATATTCGGATTAAAGGGGATGGTCCCCTGGAAGGTTTGTTTGTGGATGCCGGTTGCGATGGGACAGTGCGGGGGTATGTTTATAACCCGGCGATCGAACTCCCCCCCAATGCCAAAGGCAAACTGGACGTGGGCGGCGCAGTGGGTTCACAGGGCTATCTTTACGTCATCCGGGATCTGGGCTATGGCTATCCCTACTCCAGTACGGTGGAACTTGTTTCAGGAGAAATTGCCGAGGATATCACCCATTACCTGGTCACCTCTGAGCAAACCCCTTCCGCTTTAGTTCTGGGAGTCTTTGTCACCGAAGCGGGTGTCACTGCCGCTGGGGGGGTTTTAATTCAGGTTTTGCCCAAAGCCGCCCAGGATGAAGCACTGGTGGAAAAGCTGGAATCCCGCATCTCTGCTCTGTCTGGTTTTACTCCCCTACTGCAGCGTGGGCTGTCTCTGTCAGAAATTTTTGAGCAACTGTTAGGGGACATGGGTTTAACTATTCTGCCCCAACGGCAACTGGTGCGCTTTCACTGTCGCTGTTCCTTCGATCGCATGCTGGGGGCGTTGAAAATTCTTGGTTCAGATGAACTGCAGGACATGATCGATCGGGACAATGGCGCAGAAGCCACCTGTCATTTCTGTGGAGAAGTTTATCAAGCCAGTAGTGAGCAACTAGCTGAGCTGATCGATGAATTGAAGGCGGAAGCTGGAGGCTAGTAGGCAGTGGCAATCGATGACTTCAGAGTTGGGTTACTTAGATTGCAACTTGCAGTCTATTTAATACAGCGTTTTCCACTCGAATGAGGCACATCAGAAGTTCTAGACCATAGGCGTTTCACTGCCAGCACAACCTCACCGTTGGTAATCCATGCGCTGGCGCACCTTCAGGATAAAAGTAGCTGAGTTGCACCAATGAGTATATATGCTTGGCAAAAACCAGTTGTTTTGAATGCAGGCTGCACGAGCCACTGGCTGTGAGACCATACCCACAGGAAATAACCAGGTTAGGATCAAAACATCGCTCACCAGATAGACGAGTAAGAGATCCCGTTTAGAGTAAAGTTAGGAATAGAAACTTGAAAACCTGTGGAAACTTCCGTTCATTTTTTATCCGGGTTTTCGTTATTCAGACTTTACTTGCTATACCTTCAGATCTCCGCAGTTTCCTTTCTCCTCGTTTGATCAATTTAGCCGATCGATACCTCGATCGTGGTTGAAATGATTACCCGTTTTCGCGATCGCTCTGAAGCCGGAAAGCTGCTGGCCCAACAGTTGCAAGCCTATCGCAATTGTCCCGATGTGGTGGTGCTGGGTTTACCCCGTGGTGGTGTGCCAGTTGCCTTTGAAATTGCCCGTAGCCTCAATGCGCCCCTTGATCTTTGCCTGGTTCGCAAACTGGGGGTTCCCACTCAGAAGGAATTGGCCATGGGAGCCATTGCCCTGGGCGGTGTGCGGGTGATTAATCGGGAAGTGGTGGACTGGCTAAACATCCCCAACACTGTGATTGAAACAGTTACTGCTGAGGAAGAAGCCGAACTCCACCGTCGCGATCGACTCTATCGGGGCCATCGTCCCCCTCCCCCAATTGAAAATCAAACCATTATTCTCGTCGATGATGGACTGGCCACAGGTTCCACCATGCGGGCGGCGATCGCTGCGTTGCAGAAACAACAACCGGAATACCTGATCGTGGCCGTTCCCGTTGCGCCCGTTTCAGTTTATCAGCAACTTTCAACTGAAGTCGATCAAGTGGTTTGTTTGTTAACCCCAGAAGCATTCCAGGCGATCGGCAGCTGGTATGAAGACTTTACCCAAATCACCGATGAGCAGGTGCGAGAATGTCTGGAACAGGCATCTTTCTCCGGTTCGGTCGATCGTTAGTTAAACCTGCAGCGATCGAGCTAAATAAATCCTGGGCCCCTCAACATCATCATTTTTGCTTAGCCGATTAATTCAGCCTTTGCCTCTATCCCAAGATTAAGATTTATAAGGGATTGGAGCAAAAAGTCAGCCTGGATCGACGATCAGAAGCACAGGGTAGGGAGTAGCAAGATGCTTGGGCGGCGGTTTGGGCAGTGGGTGATTTTAGGCTTGTGCGTGTTGGGTTTGATTATCGGGATAGCCAGTTGTAATCAGGTTGGACAGAACGCCTCCCTGCCTGAAGTCGCTGCTTTACCGTTGCCCACCCTACCGGACTGGATTGAGCAGATCAGCCCCACCAGCACCGTGGATTCCCTTGCCCAGATCCGAATTCGGTTTAAGGACCCCCTGATCTCCCTGGAAAGCCTGGAGAGTGAGGCGCAGCAAAAGGTATTAGAAAAATTTGAGTTAACTCCAGCCTTGCCCGGTCAATTTCGTTTGCTCACCCCCCGCATGGTTGGTTTTGCCCCAGAACAGGCTTTACCCAATGCCACTCGGTTACGGGTCACGTTGAAAGCGGGCCTGGCAGATCTTAAACAGCATCGTCTGGACAAGGACCTGGCCTGGACTTTTAACACGCCACTGATCAAACTCACCCAGCTCCCCGGTGTTAGTGATGAAAAAGCCAATAGTGCCGAAAGTGAACCCGTTCGCCTCACCCCGACCCTCAAATTCACTGCCAATACAGAACTGGATCTGGCCTCCCTTCGCCGACATGTGAACTTAATCGCTGTGGGCACTGGTAGGGTAATCCCTTTAAGGGTGGAGCTGAACTCTGAGGAGGAGCCAGTGGGCGAACCAGACTCTCCTCAACAGCAATTTGATCCCAGTCAGAAAGAATGGAACTATACCCTGACACCGCGACGGCAGCTAGCAAAAGGAACCCCCTATCGGCTGGAATTTGAACCCGGTCTCCGTCCATCTCAGGGCAATCTGGCAACTGAAACCGTCTTTGCCAGCCAACTCCGCACCTATGGGCCTTTGACGTTTGAAAAGTTGGAACTGGTAGGAAAACCCGATGCCGGGGGAGCCTATGGTCGCTTTTTGGTAGGTAGCCCGCAGTTACGCTTCAACAATGGTCTGGTGGCGGAATCTGTGGCCAAAAATATTACGATTCATCCAGCCGTGAAGCAACCCGCTGCTCTGGTCAGGGCTTACGATGGCGATCGGCAAATTGATCTCAACCCCTGGCTACTGCAGCCCAACACCAGTTACACGATCACCCTGGGGACGGGTCTGAAGGATCAATTTGGTCAAACCCTTGAACAGCCGGTCAACCTGCAGTACCAAACCGGGGATCTGGCGGCGGATTTCTGGGCCCCCTCTGGTTTGAATATTTTTCCTACTGACAAGAACCTGCAACTGCATCTTTCCGCCCTGAATTTGCCTGACAATTCCTATCGGGCCGCTTACCGGGTGGTACAACCGCAAGATCTGGTCTACACCGATTCCGCCTATCCCGAAAATGATCAGGATGACCTGCTGCCTCCAGCCCAGCAATGGCAAACCTTCAACCTGCCCAAATCCAAACACAATCAAACCACAGAAATTACCATCCCACTACGGGAAAAGCTGGAAGGCGCTACGGGAATGCTGGCTTATGGAGTGCAGGCGCGGACGAATTCCTATCAAGAAAATGGGCAGTTAAAATCGCGACAAGCTAGCTTTTATGGATTGGTTGAACTGACAAATTTGGGCCTTTTTACCCAGTGGTTTCCTGCATCAGGACTGGTGAGAGTGCATCATCTCAGTGATGGTTCAGCGGTCTCTGGGGCAACAGTCACGGTCTATGAATCCAAACTAAATGCCAAGACGCGATCGGAGGCCATTCCCTGTTTTACAGGCAAGACGGACAAAGCCGGATTATTGTTGATCCGTCGGGATGAAATTAATAGATGTTTGGCTGCGGACAATCCAAATCTCGCCCAGCCTCCCAAGTTGTTGATCATTGCTAGAGAGAGACAGGATTGGGCCTTTGCGCGACTGGAAGACTACAGTGGTGCCTATGGGTATGGGATTGATGCGGGTTGGAATGGGGCTAAACCAGAATCACGGGGCACCATTTTTAGCGATCGTCAGTTCTACCAACCGGGAGAAACGGGCTGGTTTACGGCAGCGGCTTACTATCTCCAGAATGGGCAACTAATTCAGGACAAAAACAGCCGCTATCAGGTTAGTTTGCAAGACCCCAATGGCAAAACGATCGACCTGGGGGAACAAACCAGCAATGAGTTTGGCAGTTTTGCGATCGAAGTACCGTTCAAGAGCGATCAACCCCTGGGGTATTACACCATTCAGGCCACAGCGGGGGACAAACAAATTTCTGGCGAGTTCCGGCTGGCCGAATTTAAGCCGCCCAATTTCAAAGTGGCCCTGACCTTACCGCAAAAGTTTGGTCTGGCTCAACAGTCGATTGTTGCCAATGCTCAAAGCAATTACCTGTTTGGTGCTCCCCTACAGGGTGGTCAGGCCAATTTCTATGTCACCCGCCAACCCACAGAATTTACCCCCTCCGGTTGGGATCAATTTAGTTTTGGACGGCGCTGGTTCTGGCCAGAAGAACAACCCCAGGTTTCAACGGATGTGTTGCAAACCACCCAGGTATTGAACCAGCAGGGCCAGGGCAACACGAGTTTTACGATCGCCACCGATCTGCCCTATGCCATGACCTACCGGGTGGATGTTCAGGTGATGGATGTTTCCAATCTTTCTGTGGCGGATTCCCAAACCCTCACCGCTCTACCCAGCGATCGCTTGATTGGGGTCAAAAATGACTTTGTGGGGCAGGCAGGCAAACCTTTTCCTATGGAGCTGATTGTCACTGACCCTGAGGGTAAAGCGATCGGGGGCGAAAGGTTACAGGTGGAATTGCAGCAGATCATTTACAGTAGCGTTACTCAGGTGGTGGAAGGCAGCCAAACGCCCCGCAATCAGGTGGAATACAAGACGGTCGCAACCACGGAGGTGCAATCCCAGAGCCAGCCTGTCACCGTTCAACTCACTCCCCCGGATTCCGGTTCCTATCGCCTGCGGGTCAACTTTGAGGGCGGCAAAGAAACCACAGCCACGGATGCACAGATCTGGGTGACCGGATCAACGCCAGTGTACTGGGGCGATCGCTATCGCAATAATCAACTGGAAATCAAACTGGATAAAGACAGCTATCAACCGGGGGAAACCGCCACTGCCCTGATTCAATCCCCCTATCCAGAAGCCCAGGTTTACTTTGCTGTGGTTCGCCACAAAGTGCTCTATCAAACGGTGCAGACCGTTAAAGGCAGTGCCCCCCAAATTCAGTTTCCCGTCACCGCAGAGATGCTCCCCAATGCCGCCGTGGAAGCTGTGCTGATCCGCCAGGGTAAACCGATAGCGCAGGTGGAACCCGGTAGCCTGACAAACCTGGCCAGCATTGGGTTTACCCCCTTTCAGACCAATTTGACCGGGCGATCGCTACAGGTGGAAGTAACCCCCAGTCGGGGCATTGCTGCCAACACCTTTCTGCAACCGGGTGAGCAACAGCAAGTGAAATTTACACTGCGAGACCTGCAAGGGCAACCTGTCCAGGGACAACTCACGGTGATGGTGGTGAATGAAGCTGTCTTGCAACTGAGTGGCTATCGACCCCCGGATCTGGTCAAAACTGTCTATGCCGAACAACCGATTTCCCTGCGTTTTGCCGATAATCGCGCTGATGTCGTCCTCGAACCCCTGGCCTCTCCCCTGGAAAAAGGTTGGGGGTTTGGCGGTGGCTTTTCCCCAGGAGCAGGCGGAACCCGGATTCGCACCAACTTCCAACCCCTGGCCTACTACAATGGCTCCTTGCTCACCAATGCCCAGGGTGAAGCGGAAGTCACGTTCAACCTCCCCGATGATTTGACCACTTGGCGGGTGATGGTGGTTGCCAGTGATACTAACCTGCGCTTTGGTCAGGGGGATGCCACCTTTATCACCTCCCAACCGCTACTCACCAACCCTTTGTTGCCCCAATTTGTTCGACCTGGCGATCGGTTTGAAGCTGGACTGACGGTCACAAATAACAGCGGGCAGGGGGGTAACCTGGAGATTGCTGGACAGATTAGCGGTCCCAACCCTGCTCTGAGCTTTGTCGATCGGCCGAGGGTCAACCTGCAAACCCCAGTCGAAACTGGAACCCAGGCCTATCGGTTTCCCCTGCTGGCCCGGTCGGCTGGAGAAAGCAAGCTAGAGTTTCGTACGCTGCTGGGTAATCAAGCGGATGCTTTCGCCCTACCCCTGACGGTTAAACCCCACACCGTGACTGAACAGGTGGTTGAGACCGGCGTTACCCCCAATCAGGTGGAAATTCCCCTGGAGGTTAAGCGGGACGTGGATAGAGAAGTTGGCGGGCTGGAACTTTCTCTGGCCAGCACCCTGATTCCCGCAATCAAAGCCCCGGCTCGGCAGGTTCTGGAAGAAGCCCAGTTACCATTTCTAGAACCCGCGGCCAGTCAACTGGCGATCGCCGCCGATTTACAACGCCTCGGTCAAACCTTTCAGCAAACTTTTACGGACTTTAACCCCACGGAACAGGCAAATCAGGCTTTAGAACGCTTACAGAAATTACAGCGACCCGATGGTGGTTTTGCCGCCTGGCCAGGACAGGATCAGTCCGATCCCTTTGTCAGCCCCTATGCAGCAGAGGCGATCGCCCGTGCCCGTGCAGTGTTTCCAGACAATCCGGTTTTAGGAGCAGAGAGCAGTTTGATCAGCCGTTTGAAAACCTATTTGAGCAATCTGCTAGCCAATCCGAACCGGGGGAATGACTATTTTTCACCGGAGTGCAAACTGCAATTGCGCCTGAATGCCTTAATTGCTCTGGCAGAACTGGGAGAGACCCGCGCAGATTTTCTACCGGAGTTATACGAACAACGCACTCAACTCGACCCCGTCTCCCAGATCAAACTGGCCCGCTATTTAAGTCAATTTCCTCAGTGGCAGACCGAAGCAGGGGAGCTGTCACAACAAATTCAACAAACCCTATATGAAACTGGACGCACCGCAGCTCTGAATCTTCCCCAAGCCTGGGGCTGGCTGGATAATCCCACCGTTCAACAGGCTCAAGCACTGCAACTGCTGATTGCCCGACAAGCCTCAGCTGAGCAACTCGACCGAGTTTTGCAAGGATTACTGGCTTTAAGGCGAGAGGGAACCTGGAGCAGTACCTATAGCAATGCTGAAGCCCTCCATGCCCTGGTGGCCTACAGTCAGTTACAACCCACCCCGCCCAACTTTAGCGCGATCGCCCGCCTGGGAAATCGTCAACTTGGCTCGGTGCAATTTCAGGGTTATGCCAAACCCAATTTCAGTCTGACGGTTCCCATGGCTGATCTCCCCCAGGGACGGCAGAATCTGCGTTTACAAAAGTCGGGGCAGGGACAATTACATTACCTGGCCGCCTATCGCTATCGTCCCCAGGGCATCATTACCGGGCGGATGAATGGGCTACGGATTTCCCGCCAGATCCGACCTGCAAATCAGGCCAAAACGTTACAAACCCTCGGTTTATCTGCGCCTCCATCCCCCCTCTCCGTCCAGCCTGGCCAGGTATTTGATATTGGGTTAGAAATTATCAGCGATCATGCCGTCGATCATGTGTTGATTAACGATCCACTACCCGCTGGGTTTGAAGCCGTAGATACCACCTTTAAGACCGCCACTCCCTACTTCCAACCTCTGCAAAATAGCTGGCAAATTGATTATCAAACCATCCATCGCGATCGCATTGTGGCCTACGCCAATCGGCTGGACGCTGGAGTTTATAACTTACACTATCTGGTCCGAGCCGTTACACCGGGAACCTTTAACTGGCCTGGAGCCGAAACCCATCTACAGTATGCCCCTGAAGAGTTTGGCCGCTCCACAGCTGCTCAATTACAGATCAGTAATTCCTCACTCTGACAGGGAGCGATCGACCGGCATTGCCATCAAAATACATATACCATAAGGCAAAATTTAAGAAATACTAAAGTTACCTACCCGCCCCCACCTACGCATGGGAAAATGTCGGCAAGGTTGCTGATATATTGCAGAGTTCTTGACTGTATTGCAGCTTCGATCACAGGTGTGAACAATGCTTATGGATGGCACTTAATCAATTGAGTTTACCGTGACCAAGGCTGCTCCTGCTATTTTTATCTATATAAATACTCAAAGAGTGACCTTAAATGATCAGACTGTCATAACCCATTTACGAATTTAAGAGGGAGAACTGAATGAATCCACATTCCGATCCAATCGAGGAACCTTCCCCTTCTGGTCACAAAGCTGGGCGAGCCGCAATGGGAGGCGTGGGGTTGGCGATCGCTGCAGTTGGGGGTAACCTGGCCCTGGCTTCCACAATGACCCTCTCCCTGATGGCAGGTATGGTGTTTGTCCTGTGTGTGGCGATCGTTTTTATCCTCAACAGTGATGATCCTGTGACAGGTTTGGGAATTGCGATCGGGCTGACCCTTCTGTTCAGTCTCCTTAGCTTTTTCATCTCCCCCTTGATCATGGATCTGATGCAGCAGTGGCTCTACAAAACCACCTGGGTCAGCCTGGAAGAGATTACCCGCTATAGCCCAGAAACGGGGAAGGTGATCGAACAGGTTTGCACTGAAAAGAAGCTGAAGCAACCGCGTTTGGGCATTATTGACGATCAAAACCCCACAGCCTTTACCTACGGTTCTCTCCCCAATAGTGCCCGTCTGGTCGTGAGCCAGGGTTTGTTTACCTATCTGGATGATGACGAAGTGGCGGCTGTTTATGCCCACGAACTCGGCCACATTGTTCACTGGGACTTTGCGGTGATGACCGTCGCATCGACGCTGGTACAAATCTGCTATCTCATTTTCATTACAGGCCAGCGTTTGGGCCGGGGAAGTGATGATAGCAAAGCTCAGGGGGCAATTCAAACTGCTGCTTTTGTTGCTTACCTGTTCTATTGGATTGGCACCTACCTGTTGCTTTACCTATCGCGGGTGCGGGAGTATTTTGCCGATCATTTCTCAGCCGAAACCACAGGCAATCCCAATGCCCTTTCCCGTGCTCTGGTCAAAATTGCTTACGGATTAGTGGAAGAGGGCAGGAGGCAGCAGGAGCCGAGCCGTTTACTGGAAGGAACCCGGGCTCTGGGCATTTATGATTCTAAAGCAGCCCTGACCACGGGAACAGCCTATCGAATCAGTGCTGGTTCCGATCGCATCGGTCGTGTGTTTCTCTGGGATATCTTCAACCCCTGGGGCTGGTGGATGGAGTTAAATTCCACACACCCACTCACAGGTAAGCGTATTCGCGCTCTGACCACCTATGCCGAACAGTTGGGCATTGCCACTGAGTTTGATATGGCAGGAGTTGTACAGGAAGGAAAGTCGCTGTCCAGGAAACGGCTTTATGGTGGATTTTTGCTCGATCTTCTGCTTTACAGTGCTGAGGTGGTTGGATTTTTAGCTGGTTTAATTGCAGGGATGATTCTGGTTGCCACAACGCACCAGTTGGGAACTGTGTTGGCCTTGCCCCTAATTGGGTTAGGAATGGGTGTGGTGCTCAAAGCCTTGATTATGTTTCCCAGCTTTAATCATGCCCCTGAAACCAATATTCTCGATTTGATGTCTGATCCCTATGCCAGCCCACTAAGGGGGCAACCGGCAAGACTAGAGGGAGAACTGATTGGCCGCGGGGATGCCGGTTATGTGTTTGGTTCTGACTTGCAATTCCAGGACAGAACAGGCTTACTCTATCTGCGCTATGCCTCCCGGTTTGGACCGATCGGTAACTTTCTGTTTGGGATGAACCGGGTCAAAAGCCTGATTGGGACTTCGGCCAAAACCCTGGGCTGGTTCCGTCGCGGTGCGGTCTCCTGGATGGATTTAATTCAACTGGAAAGTGAGGGCGGCACAAGGGTCAACAGCTACCATCGCTTCTGGTCCTTCCTGCTGGGCATGGGTTTAATGGCGATCGGGATTTGCCTGGGGCTGGTGTTCAGCACTCCTGTTTAGACAAAGCAACATGCCATTGATTTATGTTTGCTAATATCATTTTTTGCCGGACTAGAACAAAGTAGTGCTACGACGTACGATATATTTCCTCGTGGGCGGGGTAATGCTGGCCCTTGTCCTCCTGGTCATCCTGAATCCAGGCAATGTGGCCCAAACCACGCCGGATGCTGCAGATCCCTGGTTGCGATCGCGCCGTTATCCTCCAACCTCCGATCCGCTCAGCCTTTGTCAAACCGTTGAGGAGATCATTCCTACCCTGTATACCTATGGCCAACCCTGGCGAGTCGTAGCAGGTTGCAACGGAACTGAAGGCAAGCAGGTGGTGCGGGCGGAAGTCCCTGTGCTGATCTTTACCGATGATCTGGAGGTGACGCTAACTCCAATTCAGGGGGAAGGGGTTCAGGTTGATGTCTATTCTGGCTCCCGTGTTGGTCAAAGCGACCTGGGGGAAAACCGACGCCATCTGCGGCAAATCTTGCAGGCGCTGGATGAACAGTAGGGCTGGATTGACCTTACATCAGCACCGCTCTTAGAACTTCAGGTAGCAATTGAGGCAAGTATTTCCAGGTTTCTAAAGATACGCCTCTGAAGCGACAATCATTGAACCAATTCCGCTATCGGTAAAAATTTCCAACAGCAAAGAATGGGGTAAACGACCATCAATAATGTGAGCGGCCCGTACCCCCTGAGCCAGCGATCGTACACAGCAATTCACTTTGGGAATCATCCCACCACTGACAACGCCCTGGTCAATCAACTCACGGGCCTGTTGAATATCCAGCTTGTAAATCAGCGTGGAGGGGTCGTGGTAATCCCGCAGAATGCCAGCCGTATCCGTTAGCAAGATTAACTTTTCTGCCCCCAGTGCAGCGGCCAGTTCTCCCGCCACTGTATCGGCGTTGATGTTATAGGCCTGACCATTCTCATCTGCCGCCACACTGGAAATCACTGGGATGTAGCCTTTCTCGACCAGATTGGCCACCAGGCGTATGTCTACACCCTGAACTTCGCCGACAAAACCAATCCCATCCTGCCCCTGGGGACGGGCCCGAATCAAATTACCATCCTGTCCACATAGCCCCACTGCTCGACCGCCCGCGGTGTTAATCAGAGAAACCAGTTCCTTATTGACACGCCCCACCAGCACCATTTCTACGACTTCCATCGTCGCCGCATCCGTTACCCGCAATCCATTCTTGAACTGGGGTTCAATCCCTAACTTTTCCAGCCAAAAATTAATTTCCGGTCCCCCACCATGCACAACCACAGGGCGCAACCCAACGTAGGACATGAAGACAATATCCCGAATCACCTTGTCCTTGAGATTACTGTCTTTCATGGCGGCACCACCGTATTTGACTACAATAGTGCGCCCGGCAAAGGCTTGCAAATAGGGCAGGGCTTCACTGAGCACCTGGACGCGATCGCTATCACTGAGCATGAATGAACACTGCAACGAAAAGGGTAAAAAAACTATATCAGGGGTTTTAGCCGATCGATCAACTCTTCCGGTGGAACCACCCCTTCAATTCGGGTGACGGGCTGGCCTTGCTTAAACAGCATCAGGGTGGGCAGGGCATGAATATGGTAGCGGCTGGCCAGGTCGGTATATTTTTCTGAATCAATTTTGACAATCTGCAGCCGATTTTTTAAGCTGGCCTGCACCTGAGCTAGAATCGGGTCCATCATCCGGCAGGGACCGCAGAGAACACTGTAGAAGTCTACCAGGACCGGAACAGGAGATTGGGTCAGAAGGTCTTCAAAGCTATCAAACTGCTTTTTAATGGCCATAAATTCTGATTCAGCATAGGCATTAATTTCATCCTAATTCAGACCCTGTCCTCCACTATTTTCTTCACTCTAACCCTAATCAAATCTTCCGCTGGAAAGAACCCAGAAGTTGAGGTGGTTAGATATTATGCGGATCAGTGGCAGCCCAACTGAAGGAAGAAAGTGCAGGGCTTTATCGATACAGAGTTTGCAGGGAGCCGTCCTCATGCCGGAGATCATCGATCTGGAAATGTCCGATGAAGAGTACTTGAACCAAATTGCTGAGGGCAGAGATCCGGTCTTGGAAAAGCTTTATGAACGGCAGTTAGCCCGTCTCCAGTCCCAGCGTCGAGCGGTGGCCAAACCCTCTCCCCTCCAGCCGGTAACTCACCGTTCCAACCGTTGGGCCTTCCTCGGTGCCTCTTTTCTCAGCCTGTTAGGCTTTCTAGTTTGTTTATTAGTGGGACAGTCCCTCCTGGGAGCAAGCCGTAGTCCTGGACTAGATTCATCCAAATCCCAGAGCAACTTTTTGCTGCAGTGCTATCAAACCAAAGGACGGGCTTATCTGGAGTGTTCCGATCGCCGCGATTAATTTACCAGGCTATCTTTCATCAGGATATATCGCGATTCTAAATGAGTTGTAAATCAAAGGGGGTGTGGGGTTCTACCCCTTTACCCCGTTTAAGTTTCAAATGGGATTGCTATAGTTACTGAGTAGGTGGACTCGAGGAACGACGGCGACGGCATCGCTCTGAGCAATATTTCACCTCTGCCCAACAATCGGCCCACTTTTTCCGCCAACTAAAGGGACGTTGACAGACGGGACAGATTTTCTCTGGCAAATCGGCTTTGGAACGCTGACGGGGCATGGTAGGTTAACGATCGCTAGTTTATATCTTAAAAATGATCCTGCGGTCTGGCATGGCTGACTCTCCCCTGGCACAGGTACGCATTGTCCTGGTTGAACCCGCTGGCCCCCTCAATATTGGAGCGATCGCTCGGGTGCTGAAGAATATGGGTTTGCGCCAGTTAATCCTGGTTAATCCGCTCTGTGATCCCCTGGGCACTGAAGCTCGACAAATGGCGGTTCATGCCGTTGATCTACTGCAACAGGCCCGTCAGGTCCAAACCCTACCCCAGGCCCTGGAGGGTTGTGAGCGGATTATGGCGACAACCATGCGAGAACAGGTGGGAGAGGTGGTGACTGAATTACCCCGCACGGGCTTACCCTGGTTGCTGGGCCGGCCTGCCGCTTTAATTTTTGGGCGTGAGGATCGGGGTTTAACGAATACTGAACTGAATTACGCCCAGCGGTTGATCCGGATTCCTACGGATCCAATTTATCCCTCCCTAAACCTGGCTCAAGCTGTGGCTGTCTGTAGTTATGAACTCTACCAACAAGCCAGCCAGGCTCAGGTTGAACCCATGGCACCGGGGGGTGGGGAATCAGCCCGATTTGAAAACTTAGAAGCCTATTATCAACAGTTAGAAACTGTGCTATTAAAGATTGGTTACCTGTATTCCCATACCGCTGTCAGTCGGATGGCTAAATTTCGGCGGCTATTTAACCGTAGCCAACCAACGGAAGCTGAGGTGGCTCTTTTGCGGGGAATTCTCAGTCAGGTGGAATGGGCTTTGACTGCGAAACCTGCTCTGGACTCATCCCCTGACAGCCGGGAAACTTCAACTTGAGTGGGGATGGAAAGCGGAGCATGGCAAGGAAAAATCAATTGAAGCAAAAACCGGAAAAAGTGTTTAACCAACGCTGGAAGGCTTATCAGATCCTCCGGCGTCAAAAGCAACAGTCCCCTTTAGCAGCAGCAGAGTTACCTCCAAAACCTTCTGCCACACCCCCCATTAGCAAATCTCCGGTTTCCTCCCCCGTCACTCCGGCCATTCTGCCAACCCCACCTAAGCGTTCCTATCATCCCCTCTTCTCCCTGCTGCGGCTCGGTATTCTGGGAGTGGGTCTGGCCGGTCTGGTTGGAACGGTTTTAGCATTTGTCCATCCCATCGATCGCAATCAGAAAGCTTTACCACCCCAGCCCAGTGAACAGAAGGCTATTGCCTCCAACCCAATGGAGCAAGCGATCCAGCAAGGCACCCGTTTGACCAGCCTGGAAAAACAAATGCTCAACGAAATTGCCGCCCGCCCTGGATTAACCGCTGGAGCCTTTTTCCTTAACCTGGATACAGGAGCCTATGCAGACGTGAATGGAGCAGCTACCTTTCCGGCTGCCAGCACGATTAAAACCCCCATTCTGGTCGCTTTTTTTCAGGATGTGGATGCGGGCAAAATCAAACTGGATGAACGGCTGGTGATGCGACCCGATCTGATTGCTTCCGAAGCTGGAATTATGCAATATCAGAAACCGGGAACAAAATTCAGTGCCCTGGAAACGGCGGATCTAATGATTACAATTAGCGATAATACTGCCACGAATATGCTGATCGATCGACTGGGGGGAGCGGCAGCCCTGAATCAGCGATTTTTGTCCTGGGGGTTACAACAGACGGTGATTCGCAACTGGTTACCGGATCTGAAGGGGACCAATACCACCAGTGCCAAGGATCTGGCTTATCTGATGCTGCTGGTTGGACGAGGGGATCTGGTTTCCGTTCGCAGCCGCGATCGCTTACTCGATATTATGCACCGCACCGTCACCAACACCTTGCTACCCCAGGGACTGGGAGAAGGCGCAAAAATTGCCCACAAAACTGGGGATATTGGGATTGTGATTGGCGATGGTGGCATGGTGGATATGCCCAGCGGTCAACGCTATGTGGCAGCGGCAATGGTACGACGGCCCTACAATGATGTTCGGGGTAGAGAACTGATTCAGCAGATGTCCCGTCTGAGCTATCAAGCCTTCAGCAAACCCTTACCGAAACAAGCTGAATCGGCCGCCACCTCTTCAACGAACTCCAGTCCTGCCCCAGCCGCAGCTAACTCCAGCCCGCCACCGACTCCCATCAGTACCCCCTAAAACCTGCACAACGTCAGGGAACAGCACCCAGGGGTGGAGCGATCGTCATGGCAAAGTGATCGTGGCAAAGTGATCGTGGCAGAGTGATCGCCGTAGAGAGGCAGACTGGTGGGGAACTAACTTAAGAAGATTGTCCGTCCCGTCGCCCCAGTTCGTAGATACCGCCTCCAATCATCGCCATCATGCCCAGACTGATACTCCAGGTTTGGCTGAGGCTGATGACGAGCAGGTAGTACAATCCTCCCCCCACCAGCAGGAAGGGCAAAACACTAAAAATTGAGGCCCAAAAAGCATTCTGCGCTTCCCGGTTGGATCGGGTTTTCTCGAATTCTTCTGCAGATAGATAAAGGCTGCGCTCGGCAAAGTTAAACCAGCGGTTCAGTTGTTCTGTAATCCACTGACTGAGGGGATAAAAACCCAGGTACAGCCCGATCGCCCACAGCCCCGTTCCCGCGATCGCTAAGGGTTGGATCGAAGGCAAGAACGGGAAGAATTCAGTCAGCATAGGTTAGCAACATCAGGAGGGGGAGTTGGAGGACTTGACCTGAGCCGTCTGCAGGGCCCGCACCAGTTGGGTTAAAGCAACGTCCAGATTGGCCCCCGGATCGATCGCCACCAGTCCGGTTGCAGTTGCCTGATGCATTTCAAAGTGGAGGTGAGGGCCAGTGGAGTTCCCCGTGCTGCCCACCAGGCCAATCACCTGACCCAGCCGCACCGTTTCACCGGGCCGGACAAAAATTTCCGAGAGATGGGCGTAAAGGGTTTCTCGTTGCCGTTGCTGATGGGAGAGAATGACCGTCAAACCGTAGCCACTCAGGCTATCTGCAGTCACAACCTCACCGGCCATCACAGCCAAAACCGGGGTTCCCATGGGCGCACCTAAATCTGTACCAGAGTGAAACCGCCAGGTTCCCGAAATGGGATGAATCCGCCAGCCAAAGGCAGAGGTAATTTCCGCTGGAATGGAGAGGGGAAACATCATGTTACCGTGCCACTTCAAGCCTTTCAGCGGGTTGGCTCCGTTATAGATTCTGCGTAGATAAGAGGAACCAGTGGCAGGATTGAATTGAGTACGCTCAGACCCATAGCTCTGGGAGGCATAGGACAGGGTGCGGTTAAGGTTGCCATAGGGGGAATTCGATCGCCCAGGTAGAGAACCGACCAGATCCGCTCTGAGATTGACTCTGCTGGCACTAGCCTGGCACAAACTGGCGGGAATCGCTTGAGCTGCGAGTAACTCTGCCTTACACCCACTCGTCCGTTCCGTCAGCACAATTCGGGTTGACTGGCCAGGAATCACAGCCCCAGTGCGGTAATCCTGGGGGTCGAGGGTAGCAGCAGTATGGTCATTTGTCGTCGGGGAATTCGTGCTTAGAGAATTAATGTCTGCAGACGTGTTACTCAAGGGTGCAGCAGGAGTTGAATGACGCTGGGTATCAATGACAACGGGAGCAGGGAAAGCAGCCGCAGGGGCAGGGTCAATAACGACTGGGTTAGCAGGTGGCTCTGCGGGCGTGACGGGTTCTACAACTGGAGCGGATGGAACCACCGTTACTGCCTCCGCAGCAGGAGTTTGAGGTTCGGGTGAAATTGCGGTTTCCGTCTGGGCATGAACAGGGAAACTGAGTAAGCAGCTTAAGCCCAGCCAATGCCCCAGCAGCAGTAAACCTTTAGGATTAATTTTTGAGTTACTCATCGATCGCCGCCCTCACACGTCTTTGCTGCAGATTTACCTTTTGCTTGATTGTAAGGGGGGAACTGGGGAACTTCAAGAGATGACCGGCAACGTCTGAAGCGCAGGTTAGCATAGGTGAGGAATCTCATCCCGGCTCACTTGAAATACTTTAAGGAAGTCTAATGGATAGCTGGCAATGGCGAACCTGGGAAGGACGGCCTTACCTCACCTGTAGTCTACTGGAACCCTGGAGCCATGGCTTTTTTACCCAGCACTTCTGGCCCGATCCCCCCGATCGATTGGTGGAAGCACTTCATCCCCAGGCTCACGTCTATCGAGTACGACAGGTGCATGGTAATCGGGTGCTTTCTGTGGCAGACATCCTCGCCCATCAATCTCAATATGCAACTGAAGCGGAAGAAGTCAGCAGTGCCTTTCCCGATGCGGATGGTTTACTCAGCAATGGGGGCGATCAGGCGGTTTGGGTCTGTAGTGCGGACTGTACACCTGTGTTAATGGCCGATCGGCGCACGGGACAGGTGGCCGCCATTCATGCCGGTTGGCGAGGTACAGCCGCCCGAATTGTGCCCATGGCGATCGCCCAACTGGAAGCCCAGGGAAGTCAACGGCAGGATTTACAATTTGCCCTGGGGCCAGCCATTGCCGGAGAAGTCTATCAGGTGGCGATCGAAGTGGCCGTTAAGGTTGGTATCACAGTCCTCGACCCTCAGATCCTGACTGAAATTGACCCCCATCAACAGCCGGAAACAATTCTAGACCTTCTGCAGCAATACAATGATCCGCCGATTTTAGCGGATGACACGCCGGGTCGGGTGCGGTTGGATGTGCGCCGGATTAATCAGTTGCAACTCGAACAACTAGGGATTCATTCTGAGCAGATAGCGATCGCCCCCCACTGTACCTATCAGCAGGAAGAACACTTCTTCTCCTATCGCCGTGACCCCCGTAAACAGGTGCAATGGTCTGGAATTGTGAGCAAGCACACAAACACAGCTAGTTAATAGGGCTTAAATCCATCACGACATAGAAAAAATAAACTTATTGTTCAGCTAATCTCCTCAGAAGGAGTCTATTACAAGATATGGAAGATTATATGGCAATCCCATTTGAGATTTAAACAGGTCAAGGAGCGGAACCCCTTTTGTGGGAAGCCCAACCTCCTTTTTCTTAACTCATTTAGGGTTGCTATAGAGAGTGTGATGATTAAGGAAAACTTACAAAGATCTAACGTTGGTAAGGTTGCTTCAAGAAGCTACAAGCTTGTACTTCCTTACTTTGCAGTAGCAGCCCAGATAATGATTCTAGTAGTAGCTCAAGAGTGGTCAAGGTACAGGGCATCATGCCCTCGATCGAGGCGTTTAAGATGAAATTCAATGGGAAGAGAAGCTATGAAAAATGTGAGATTTCTAACATATGTGGTTGTCTCTTGTGTAATTATGGTGGGGTCCATTACCCTTGCCCAGCGGAAGTTAAACCCCCCTCTCTGGCAAGTTTACGAACAGTCGCTTAAGTCAGCAAAATATGTGGATCTCACCCATACGATTACCCCAACAATCCCTGTATGGGCAGGTTTTGGACATCCCAAGTTTTCAGCCACCACTGCTCCCACCACAGGTAAAGCTTACACCTATGCTGCTGATGGCTTTGAAGCAACCCACTATGATCTGCCCACTGACCAGTTGGGTACCCAGCTCGATCCTCCCGCCCACTGGAATCCTAATTACCCTGCCATTGACGAGTTACCCCCTACCTTTGCTGTGCGCCCGTTAGTGGTGATTCCAATTCAAAAGCAAGTGGCTCAAGATCCAAACTATGCTCTGCAAGTGAAGGATATTCTGGCTTGGGAAGGGCAACATGGCAAAATTCCAGAGGGGGCAGTGGTTTTTGTTCGTTCTGATTGGTCGAAAGAATGGCCGAAGACCGAACTGGCGACCCGTAAACAGTTTCCAGGGGTTTCGCTGGATGCCCTAAAATTTCTCCATCTAGAACGTAAGATTCTGTTTCACGGACATGAACCCCTCGATACAGATAGTACTCCCACCCTGGAAGGAGAAGCCTGGTTACTCAGAAATGGCTATACCCAGGCAGAAGGAGTGGCCCATCTCGATCAGGTGCCTGAACATGGGGCACTCGTAGCAATTGGCTATCCCAAATTTAAGGGGGGATTGGGGGGCTATGCCCGTTACATCGCGATCTGTCCCCCCAATTGGGCTTATGGGGTATCGGTGGGACAACTTCCTGAAGCTCCCCTTGCCAAAGCTGCTAAACCCTTGCACTGGGATGAGCAACTGGGTGTACGGGTCCGGTAAAGCTATACCGTTAACCCTTGAAAACTCTGGTCTTTAATTAAAAGATTTCTAAAATAAAATCAAACAGGGCATGGGCAAGCTGGAGCTTCGGGCAGGGTGGGATCGTGCGTTGACGGTTCTGAGCATCCAGAAAAATAGCCTGATTCTGATCGGAGCCAAAGCCACTGCCGGGTTGATCGATCGGATTGGCAACGATCGCATCCAGTTTTTTAGCAATCAGTTTTTCACGGGCTGGGGTGAGAATATCGCCGGTTTGAGCGGCAAACCCAATGAGCTTCTGCTGGGGCTGTTTTAGTTGGCTCAGTTGCAACAGCAGGTCGGGGACGGGTTCCAGTTCCAAAGCGTTGGGCAGCGATCGCTTGGGTAATTTTTCAGCAGAATAATGAGCGGGTTTGACATCTGCCACCGCCGCCGCCATGATCGTCCAGTCCGCTTGGGTAAAGTAGTCCAGCACAGCTTCTTGCATTTCACGGGCACTCACCACTGGAATGCCTTCCACCCCATTGGGTAGCGTTTCCTGCAGGGGGCCATGCACAAACATCACCTTTGCCCCCCGGTGCAGAGCCGCGAGGGCCAGGGCAATTCCCATTTTTCCTGTGGCCGGATTGCCAATAAACCGCACCGGATCGAGATGTTCACGGGTGCCGCCGCCAGTAATCAGCAATTGTTTTCCCCGCAAATCCCGACTTCCACCCCGGTAGAGCAAGGAGTGCAGGTGACTGAGAATATCCTCTGGTTCAGCCATTCGTCCCGTTCCCACCGTATCGCAGGCCAATCTACCCACCGCTGGTCCCACCCGATGGTAGCGATCGTCCTGGTGTAATTGCTGCCAGTTGCGCTGGACGGACATCTGTTGCCACATGGTTGTATTCATGGCGGGGGCCAGCAAAATCGGACAGGTGGAAGCCAGCACGGTGTTAGTAAGCAAATCATCCGCCAGTCCCTGGGCCAGTTTGGCCAGGCTATGGGCCGTGAGGGGGGCCAGCAGCATTACCTCAGCCCACTCTCCCAGTTCGATGTGGAGGGGACGGTGATGGTGGGGTTGCCAGAAATCTGTATCGGTATAGGCGGAATGGCGGCAGAGGGTAGCGATCGTCAGGGGGGTAATAAACTCGGTGGCCGCCTGGGTGAGAATGGCCCGTACCTGCAGGTCTGCCTTGGCCAGGGTGGAAATGACTTCACAGACCTTATAGGCAGCAATGCCTCCCCCAATCCCAACTAAAACTTTTGTGCTGGCCATCACGCTCTCCCCGTATCCTTACCTAATCTAGCTTTTAGCCCTCCCCATCATGGCTCAGATTAAGGATCAGGCTCGCACAGCACCGGGACGGCCATTTTCCACCACAAAAGTAGCCAGGGTTCGCAGGGGCGCACCGGGTTGGGCCACACTGTCCACCACTCGCAAATGGGTTGTCCAGCGATCGGGCGTCAGGGTACATTGCACGTAACCACGAAAACGGCTGTCAAAAAATTTGATCTGGGGATTGTTTGTCAGCAAGCCAGCAAAAAAATCGTAGGGAATTCCTCTGGAACTGATCGAAGTACCGACAAATTCCGTTGCCACGACTGGAGATTGGTCATCCCGGAAGTCAGGTTTCAGATCCGTTACCCAGAAGGAATGGATATCTCCCCCCAGGACCACCGCATTAGCAATCTGGCGTTGATCAATAAACTCTAGAATGCGCTTTCGACTTGCTGCATAGCCATCCCAGTTATCTGACCAGTAGACTTCCCCTGCCCCCGGTAGCTGATCCAATTCCGCCATCAAATATTGCTGAGCGATTACATTCCAGCGGCTCTGAGAGCGGCCCAGTCCATCCAGTAACCAGCGTTCCTGTTGTTGACCCAGCAGGGTGCGATCGGACGCCAGACGAGCCTGACAATTGCTCACCAACTGCCCACCGCCTTTCCCATTGGCGCAGGGTTGATCATCGCGATACTGACGGCTATCCAGGACATGAAATTGGGCCAGGTTGCCGAAGTTAAACTGGCGGTAAAGTTGCATGTTGGTTCCCTGCAGCATTGCAGTTGGCCGGAGGGGGAGATGTTCGTAGTAGGCCTGGTAGGCGGCTAAGCGCTGTTGGCGAAATTGAGCCGGATCGGCAAAAGTCTCAGACTGGTCGCCAGCATAGTCATTTTCAACTTCGTGGTCATCCCAGGTGCAAATAAACGGAAAGGCGGCATGGGCGGCCTGCAGGTCGGGATCGGTTTTGTAAAGGGCATAGCGGAGGCGATAACTCTCCAGATCAACGGGATTGGCACCGAGGTGCTGGCGGGGGTGGCCGGGTTGGGCCGTGCCTTCATAAATGTAATCGCCTAAATGAAAAACCAGATCCAGATCTTCCCTGGCCATGTGCTGATAGGCGGTGTAGTAGCCCTGTTCGTAGTTCTGGCAGGAGGCAAAGGCAATGGCTAAGCGATCGAGGAGAGTACCAGGGGCTGGAGCGGTGCGGGTACGTCCGATCGGACTGACTTCATTCCCGGATTTGAATTGATACCAGTACCAGTGTCCCGGCTCTAACCCCTCCACCACAACATGGACGGCGTGGGCCAGTTCCGGTCGGGCCAGTATTGTCCCTTTAGCCACCACCTGGGCCAGCTTTTCATCCTTGGCCACCTGCCACTCAACCGGAATATTGACGGGGGGCAAACTCATGCCTTTTAAGGGGTCGGGAGCCAGCCGCGTCCACAGCACCACACTCTCAGGTAGGGGGTCCCCTGAAGCCACCCCTAAACTGAAGGGATAGGCAGCAAATTTAGGCTGAGCCAGGGTTGTTGCGGTGCTGGCATGGGAGAGGGCTTGAGAAAAGGCTAAACTGGCTAGAAATCCCGTCCCCAGCAGGAGAGGTCGCCGCTGCACCTTCAGCCCAATTAGCCTTTCTAGATTAGAGGGGTTCATAGGCAAGCAAAAGGATAGTTCTGGGGCGTGCCCTGGGAAGACTTAAACCGAGAGGGAGGGCGTTTCGCTGGGGGTATGACCATTGCTGCGATCGCTGCTGTGGGTTCTGGCGGCCTGGACAAAGCCCTTAAACAGCGGGTGGGGTACGTTGGGACGGGAGCGAAACTCGGGGTGAAACTGGGTGGCAATAAAGAAGGGATGCTCAGGTAGTTCAATAATTTCCACTAGTCGCCCGTCGGGGGAGGAACCACTGACCACAAACCCCGTGTCCAGAAACAGATTGCGATAGGCATTGTTGAATTCGTAGCGGTGGCGGTGGCGTTCATAAATCACCGTTTCCTGGTAAAGCTGATAGGCAAGGGAATTGCTCAGCAATCGACAGGGGTAAAGCCCTAATCGCATCGTTCCCCCCAGCACCTCCACATCCTGTTGTTCAGGCAACAAATTGATCACCGGGTTGCTGGTCTGCGGGTCAAATTCGGCACTGTTCGCATCCGTCAGTTTAGCAATGGAACGGGCCCACTCGATCACACAACATTGCATCCCCAGGCATAAGCCCAGAAAAGGAATCTGGTGCTCCCGCGCATAGCGAATTGCGGCAATCTTGCCATCTACACCGCGAATCCCAAATCCCCCCGGAACCACAACGCCCGTGACCCCCTCCAGGTAGGCTTCTGGATTGTTATTCTCCAGATCTTCAGAGTTAATCCAGCGCAGGTTCAGTTCACACCCCACGGCGATCGCAGCATGGCGCAGGGCTTCCATCACAGACAGGTAGGCATCAGTTAAACGGACATACTTACCCACAATCGCAATTTCCACGGGGGGCTTGGGCCGATAAAGCTGTTCCACCAGGCTTTGCCATTCACTTAACTCCGGGGTGCGTTGTTCCAGATTGAGTAAACTTAAAACCTGGGCTGCTAGCCCTTCCCGCTCCAGAATCAGGGGGACTTCGTAGATACTGCGGGCATCCTGACAGGTAATCACCGACTTGACCGGCACATCGCAGAATTGAGACATCTTATCTTTGATGCCGGGATAAAGGGGGCGATCGCAACGGCAAACGAGAATATCCGGTTGAATCCCGATCGAGCGCAATTCTTTGACCGAGTGTTGTGTCGGTTTTGTTTTCATTTCCCCCGCTGAAGGAATCCAGGGAATCAGGGTGACGTGCATGTACAAAACATTCTGCCGCCCCACTTCTGTGCGAAATTGCCGGATGGCTTCCAGAAAGGGCAGGGATTCAATATCCCCCACGGTTCCACCAATTTCAATAATCACCACATCGGGATTGGTGTCCTTAGCTACCCGCAGAATCCGATCTTTAATTTCGTTGGTAATGTGGGGAATCACCTGCACCGTTCCCCCCATGTAGTCGCCCCGTCGTTCTTTGTTCAGCACCGCCTGGTAAATCGACCCCGTGGTGACACTATTAAGGCGGGACATGGCTGTATCGGTAAAGCGTTCGTAGTGCCCCAGATCCAGGTCCGTTTCTGCCCCATCATCGGTAACAAAAACCTCACCATGCTGAAAAGGACTCATGGTGCCTGGGTCAACATTAATGTAAGGATCGAGCTTCAGAATTGAAACCGAATAATTGCGCGATTTCAGCAGTCGTCCCAGACTGGCCGCCACGATTCCCTTGCCAATGCTGGACACCACCCCGCCGGTCACAAATACAAATTTCGTCATAACCCACCGACCCTTCTGTGCCAAAAACCTAACGCCCCAAACATTCTAATCTGCCACAGCCGATCCAGTATGGTTGGAATTCCAGCACACTTCTTAATTTCGGCAAGGTCGCTCAGGGTTCTGTCAACGACTTCTGCCTGGTCTAGCTCAATTTCAGATCATTGGCGATTTCGTCTCAATTTTTGAATCCACAGCAGTGTTTCCCTGGGGCTCTGCTAGCGTAAACCTGGGCAAAAAATGTACTGAATGGATTAAGCATCAAATTTGATGAAGAATAGCGATCGCCAATCTTCCCCTACAGCCAACCCAAGCCTGTGCTTATCCAGACCATGGCCCAAGCACCGTACGGGTGGAGCCTGGATCTACACTCTCCTGATCATGCTTCAGCTCGGCTTACTCACCAGTTGTAGCAGCGCGCCGGAGCCAGCCTCTGCCCCCCTGCCAGAATCAAATCAGGCCGCAGAAACGGGTATGACAGCCTCAGATTCATCTCCCTCTGCCCTCCAAGCCACCCCTCAACTGATCAAAACTGCTGAAATTAAGATTGAGGTTAAATCGATCGACACCACGATCCCAAGGGTTTCGGCCATTGTAAAAGCCCAGCAGGGAGACATTTTAGGACTGAATGATACCAAGCCTGGGGATGACCGTCCTTATACCGTGTTCATGCAACTGCGGGTGCCGCAATCCCGTCTGGAGACAACGCTGGCTGAATTGGCCAAACTGGGGGTTGTCCAGAGCCAAGCCTTGCAAGCTGAAGATGTGGCTAACCAACTGGTCGATTTGGCTGCCCGTTTACGCAATTTGAAACGATCGGAAACCGTTTTGCTGGGACTGATGGAGCGTTCCGGGTCTGTGGCTGATGTGCTGAAGGTTTCTCAGGAACTGAGTGCAGTGCGGCAGTCCATTGAACAGATCGATGCTCAGCTCACTAATTTGAAAAATCAGGTTGCTTTCTCAACGGTGCGGGTTACCTTGCAGGCAGAAGCTCGATCGTTGCCCCCCGAACCCAACTTATTGACTCAAGTTGGTGAAACCTGGGCCAGTTCAACCCGATCGCTACGGGATGTTTCTGTGGGTCTGTTGAAGCTGCTGATCTGGTTGTTGGTCTACAGTCCCTACTGGGGGGCGATCGCTGCAATTATTCTTTATGTACAGCATCGCAGAAAACAATCTAGAGCAACACCAAGTTCTACCCCCGACTCCCCACCCACTGACGTGACCAGCTAGAGCGGTTTTAATCTTGGGTAGTGATTCGCATGTAGTGATGCTTGTAACTCAAGATTCACAAGGATCTTA